>Ga0194131_10001196_pt1 | contig 44690 bp, 39 predicted proteins | sample TA2KigO120mmetaG_FD_148631 | JGI IMG/M metagenome (GOLD analysis project Ga0194131, IMG submission 148631) | Freshwater microbial communities from Lake Tanganyika, Tanzania - TA2015053 Kigoma Offshore 120m | ecosystem: Environmental > Aquatic > Freshwater > Lake | place: Tanzania: Lake...
ATCTTCAAAAATTTGGCGGATCGGCATTTCTCGGACTCATCGGTGGCGAAGTATCGATCGTTGCCGATCAAAACGGCTATCGCGCCAACGGAAAACTGCTGCCTCCCGGGCTCGCAGCAGGCCCTCTCGATGTCAGCTTTGACGGAGTTTTCTATCGTAACGTCCTCACGGCGCGCCGCATGACGATCGCTCACGCCGACTCTCGCCTCGCGGTCGATCTATCTGGAACGTTCACCCCGACGGAGGACGGCCCACTACTCGATCTCGAGGGACGCTGGACCCAACTCCGTTGGCCTCTCGCCGATCGAACGCCAGCGTTAGACAGTAATCGGGGGCGTTTCAAACTAAGTGGAAACGGCCCGTATGCGATCACGGCGGTGGCAGATGCTCGAATCGGTGTCTTGCCCCGAATCGACGCAGAGCTCACCTCCACACTCGATGTCGGCCGTTTCGAACTAACGAGTATCGCCGTACGCGCGCTGGGTGGTACGGCCAAACTGAGTGGTGAAGTGGCTTGGAAGCCGCAAGAGCGCTGGCAGATCAGCGGCCTCATTCGCGATCTGAATCCCGGAGAGCTGCGCGCCGCGCTGCCGGGGCGTTTGAATTTCGCGCTCGACGCGCAAGGACGCGGATTTGGGAAAGGGGGCAGCATCTCGGTCGACATCAAAAACATCACAGGACGTCTACGCGGCGCATCGGCACGCGGTTCGGGCCAACTATCGATCGTGGATGAGACGCTGCGATTCAAAGATATCGATTTCTTAGCAGGTGGGTTACGACTCGCGCTCGACGGTGAGATGTCGCCTCGTGGAGAGGATCTGCAATTCAGACTATCCGCAGATGACCTCGGCGTCATCACCGAGAACGGCCAGGGACGACTGAGCGCCCAAGGAGCCCTTCGAGGTTCGCCGAAGGCGATGAAAGTACATCTAGATGCCGAGGGCGAGGGAATCAAGCTGGGAGATTTCTCGATCGGCCGCCTTTCAGCGGACGTGAATCTCGATCCGACCGGAGGTGCAGAGGCCAGTGCCTCAGCTCGCATCGAAGCCGATGACGTACTCGTGTTGGGGCGTCGTGCAGATCGAGTACGGCTCGATATCGCCGGTCGTAGTGCCGCACACACGCTGAAGATCGACATCACTGGCGAAGATCTCGGCTTGGCTGCGAAAGCCGATGCGGGTTTCGACGCACAAGGCTGGATGCAGCGTTGGTCGTCCGTCGACTTGCGACTGCCCGACAATATTTTGCTGGGGCTTGATCAAGTACTTGGCCTGCAAGTCACGACGAGCTCGATCTCCGTCGGTCGGTTTTGCCTCAGAGGCCAAAAGGGCTCCAGCGTCACCGAATCCGCCACGATTTGTGCCTCTGGTACGCGAACGAACGAAAGCTGGTCCATGGAGGCGGCTGCCTCACGCTTGCCGATCGCGAGTCTGCTCCCACCCCCGACGGCGAAAGCCCAGTACCTCGGATCGGTCAACGCATCGGTCAAGCTCCGCTCTGGAAACGACGGCCTACCACTCGGTACGGTACGCGCTGATTTCGAAGGAGCGGGATTGCGGTGGCAGCGCGCCGGTGGGAGACACGATGTCATCCCGCTCGGCTCAGGATCCCTAGTTCTCGATTCAAACGATCAGGGGCTCGTCGGTTCGGTCGACGTCGCGGCCGATCAGCGCGGTCGCGCTAAAGGCGAGTTTCGTGCCATTCGAAACCCAGAGGATGATTCTTTAGGATGGCGTGGCCTGCCCATCACAGCGACGCTGCGAGCAGACTCCTCGGCGCTGGCCCTACTCAATTTATACGTCCCTGAGATTGATCGCTCCGCAGGAGATTTATCGCTCGATTTGATCATCGGCGGAACACTGGGCGCGCCTCTCCTGAACGGCGTCGTGCGTCTCGAGAAAGGCGAGCTCGACTTTTATCAAGTCAATCTCGCTTTGCGAGGCATTCGAGCTGAAGCGCGTCTCCTCGACAATGGCTTTGTCTTGGACGCATCGAGTCGCGCAGGAGACGGCAGCATTCAGGCTGATGCAGAGCTGACCTGGCGCGGCGGTCAGCCCTACGGGGAACTCAAAATAAAGGGACAGGATCTCGTCGTCGTCGATGTACCAGAAGCTCGGATCACTGCATCTCCTGATTTGCGCTTCAAGGTCGCGGGTCGGGACCTGGAGGCATCGGGAACCGTTCTGATCCCGACTGCGCGAATCACGCCAGCTGATCTGACGGGCGCCACCCTCACCTCCGGAGATGTACGACTCGTTGGAGCGGAACCCATCGACCCTGAAAGCTCGTTTCGAGTCTCGAGCAATCTTCGTCTGACTCTTGGCGATCACGTGACGCTCGATTCTTTTGGTCTCTCAGGGCGCCTCGCCGGATCTTTGAATCTTGTGACCACCGCGGATGGTACGAGCCGCGGAACCGGAGAGCTCGGCGTTGCAGAGGGCAAATATGCTGCCCTTGGACGTCGATTGGACATCGAGCGTGGGCGACTGATCTTTTCGGGAGGCTTGCTCAATGATCCGGGTGTTGAGATTCGGGCAACGAAGGAGTTTCCCGATGTGCGCGCCGGCGTCAATGTAAGAGGTTCGTTACGCGAACCACGAATGACATTCTTCTCCGAGCCCGCTTTGCCGCAATCGCAGGTCGTCTCACTCATTCTTGCTGGAGGTACTCTCGAGTCGACACAAGGCGGTGGTCAGGGAAACGCCGGACGCGATACCTTGCTCGCTCAAGGCGGAGCCATTTTGGCTCAGCAACTGGGCCAACGTATCGGTATCGAAGATGTCGGTATCGAGCAAAATCTCGCTAATGAGACCTCGCTGGTCTTCGGCAGGTATCTCTCGAGCCGCCTGTATGTAAGTTACGGAGTCTCTCTCGCTGAAGCCGTCAATACGCTAAAACTTCGCTATAGCATAAACGACCGCTGGACCTTGAGAACCGAGGCTGGAAAAGAATCGAGTGCCGAGGTGGTCTACACCGTCGAGAAGAACTGAACCGAACGCGCGATCTGGCCTTTGATCGCCGGAAGCTCTCAACAATCAACTCAGAAGGCATGAATTATGAACAAGGATGGCGAGAGCCGACGCAGTGTGCTGATTGTCGGCGGTTATGGAGTTGTGGGGGCGCAAATCGCGGAAATCCTGTCAGCACGGAACCCTGAACTGCATCTTCTAATTGCCGGTCGATCTCAGGAAAATGCGAACTCGGTTGCAGCAAAGTTCCCTCACGCACAGGGGATTCACATCGATGTCGACCAAGCTGATCCACTGGCGAACTTGCCTAACAAGCCGGCCGCCGTGCTTGCCGTTGCGAATGACAGCGAGGACAATCTGCTCCGCAGCGCAGTAAGACGCGCAATTCCCTATGTCGATATCACCCGATGGACAGAGCGAATGCAGACTTCTATCCTTCGCCTAGCACCAGCGCCCTTGGCAGCGCCCGTGATTCTGTCATCAGGCTGGATGGCAGGCGTTGTCGCGACAGTTGCGGCAGCCGACGCAAGCGAGTTTTCGCGCGTGGACTCCATAAACATCGATATCCTCTATGCATTACAAGGATAAGGCAGGGCCAAATTCCCTCGAATATGCCGATAGGCTTGCCATTCCCTTCCCCGTCCAAATCAACGGGCAACAGCAAATGAAGAAGGCTCTGTCAGACCCACGCGAAACAAGATTTTCGGGTGGGCGATCTTTCACAACCTACCGCTTTGATACGCCCGATCAATACACCCTTCCGCAGGCCACTGGGGCTGCGACGGTCGAAACCAGGCTGAGCTATGACGATCCGTCCGCAGTCAACTCAATGCGCTTCATGCTCAATTCCGGCATCTGGAAGGTGCTTAGCCTGTCGCTGTTCGACAGCGTTCGGCGTTCAATGCTGTACAACCCCGGCGATGGAAATTCCCATGAAGTCGTGATCGAGACAGTTGGAACAGACGGTGTCGGAATTCGAAAGCGAACGAAATCGTCGATAATTGACCCTCTTGGGCAAACACACATGACGGCTGCCGGCGCCGCAATTCAGGTAGAACGTGCACTGGGACTGAGAGATGCGATCGTAGCGCCAAGTGGTTTGAGTTTTCCGGAGCAGGCACAGGGTTTACCTCAATTGCTCGGATCCCTGCGCGAGATGGGCGTTACGATCGTAGGTGAGTGACGAAATTCAAAATCACGCCTGATCGATCAAAGTGAACGGTTCGGGCTCCGAGACCTTGGCTCGGTGTCACGGCAAGGTACACTCAGCCCGTGACCCGAGGTCGTTATCTCAGCGCGCTTGTCATCGCTTTCGCGATGCTCTGGATGGTTTTGGCTATCGTGCCGTACGATCGAGATACCTGGCTACTGGAACATGTTCTGCTCATACTGGGGGTAGTCGTCCTATAGTAGTCACGTCGGTCGCTGCCGCTCTCGATGATGTCCTACTCATTAGCTCTTTATATTTTTTGTTTGCATGCGGTCGGCGCGCACTTTACCTACTCGCGCGTACCCTACGACGAAGCGCTGCGAAGTCCGAGCGGCATGTCCGTCACCGAGACTCTCGACTTCAGTCGGAATCATTACGATCGCATCGTGTATTTCGCCTACGGGTTTCTCCTTGTGCTACCCGTTCGAGAGCTCCTTAGTTCTGTTCGCAAAAGTTCGTGGGTTTTGGAGCTACTTCCTACCCCTCGACATCGTGATGTCATTGTCGCTTTTGTATGAGCTCATAGATTGGGGGGCTGAGGAAGTCTATGGCGGTGACCTTGGAGCAGCGTTTCTCGGAACGCAGGAGGACGAGTGGGATGCCCATCGCGACATGGCGCTCGCCGGACTCGGCGGTCTCATCGCCATCCTCGCCATCCTAGCGGTCAACCACTGGCGGGGATATGACATGACCCTCGAATGGTTCAAGCGACTCGGGCGAATCAACGGGCCGGAGCGCGTACAGTGATGCGTCATTTGCTCATCGTGTACGGTGGACACCCCGGAGGTCGAACCGAAAAGCTACGCACGGCCGTGACGAGCGGCATACGCGACTCGGAGGTCGACCTCGAAGTGCGTGAGCGCCGAGCACTGGACGCCCACGCCGACGATTTACTGTGGGCCGAGGCCGTCATCCTCGGTACGCCGGAGCACTTTGGCTATATGTCCGGAGCACTCAAAGATTTCTTCGATCGCACGTTCTACGCATGCGAAAATCGGACTGCGGGGCTTCCTTGGGGTCTCTTCATCAGCGCCGGTAACGACGGAACCGGCACCCGCTCAGCCGTAGAGCGTATCGTCGCGGGCTATCGATGGAAGAGTGTGACCGAACCGGTCATCGTCGTGGGCGAACCCGATGCCGCAGCGCTCGAGCGCTGCCGTGAACTCGGTGCCACCCTCGCTGCAGGACTCGCAGCCGGAATTTTTTAGCGACCGATCGCCTTCGCCGCTGCAGCGAACTCCGGAGCCAAGGCGAGTGCACGTTCAAACTCTCGTCGAGCGCCCGCGACATCGCCCGCATCCCGAGCACACCGCCCGACCCAATAGTGCGACTCGGCAGCGCCCCAACTGACCCCAGCAGGTGAGAGCGCAGCGGATAAGCCAGCCGTCTCGAAGGTTGTCGCCGCTTCCTTGATGCGAGTACACCCCTTGGCTTTATCGCCACCAACGAACTTCGGACGGGAATAAACTCCGAATCCGTCAATCAAGACGATGCGCGGATTACGCGCATCGAGCCCCAAGGCCGCCTCGATGCTTTTACCGCTACGTGAACCGCTACGAATGGCGCCCACGCCGCCAAGATTGGCGAGGTAGCCATAGCACGCAGACTGTAAGGCATGGACTTCGGCAGATTTGGGGTCACGCTTCAAAGCGAGATCGAGCGCTTCATTGCAGGCATCGCCGGCACGCTCGGCCTCTTTCTCCCGCTTGGCTGCGATCGCCAATTGGAGAAGGCGAAATTGCACATACGCGTGGGTGTAGAGCTCCTTCGGGTTTTGAGACTTCGACCAAGCCGACGTCGTCGCGGCGAGTCTCGCGAGCTCCGCGTTATTGCCCGTCCAGTAGGCCGTCTGCGCCTTCGTGGCGACGGATGCGACATCTTGTGCCGACACGAAACTGGCCACGAGCAATGACAACACAGCGAATGAGATACGGATCATACGAGGTACTCCAAAACGAGTTCAGTCGATTTCTGCCAGAGCGCTTGTGCGAGCACAAGATCATCCATGTGTTTTCCCGGCATGGGTACGACGGGATTGCAATCTTCAAAATATTGTCCGCTGACGCCAGCCAATGAATTTGCGGTCGCCACATAGCAGGTGGTCGCAGCCCCTTCTGGAACCGTTTTCATGAACGTCCAACCGATGAGCCGACCCATCGTGCGCTTCCATGGATCGAAGTGTCGTCCAAGGTTGGTCAGGATGATGCCCGGATGCACAGCGTTTGAGGTGGCTGCCGAGCCCGACTCCCAAAATCGCCGCGCGAGCTCGAGAGAGAAGAGCCCATTGGCCAGCTTTGATTGGCCATACATTTTGTTGGGCTCGTAGTCTCTCGAACCATCGAGGTTGTCGAACTCGATTCCGTCTGCCGGCGCCCATTGGTAACCGAGACTCGACACGACGACCACTCGTCCCTTTGGTGCCGCCTGTACTTGCGGTAACATTCGGTTCGCTAAAATAAAGTGACCGAGATGGTTGACCACGAATTGCTTTTCAAGCCCATAGACTTGCTCGAGCTTCGGTAACGCCATGATGCCGGCATTACAGATGAGCATATCGATGGGCATCCCGAGCGTCTTGATGAGATCGGTGGCACTGATGATGGTGTCCCAGCGCTCGAGCTCAAGTGCGACGGGCGTCGTTCGTCCTTCCACACTCTCACAGGCGGCCTTCGCTTTGTCGAGCGTGCGCCCGGTACCGATGACGTGAGCGCCGCGCAGCGCCAGCACCCGCATGGTCTCGAGGCCGAGTCCTGATGTCGCGCCGGTGATCAGCACTGTCTTGCCTCGGAGGTCGCAACCTGCCGTCACCTCTTCGGCCGTGCTCTCGTCGCCGAAAGGACCGATCGGTACGCCCGCCGGCCGCCGGACGTCATCACCACCACGCGAACAGGATGACAAGAGAGGCAGTGCCGCTGCAGCTCCAGCCCCTGCGATGAACTGACGACGCTCGATATCCATGAGTTCGAGGCTAGCAGAACCTCGGGCGAGCGGCTAACTTGCCGATCAAGAACGGAGAATTTACGACCATGAACACTACGACACCCACGGTAAGCACCAAACTCGACGTCAAAACCATCACCGAGTTTCTTACCGAGCAACCGAACGTCGATGTCGGCCGGGCTTGGGAGCGCTGCTGGGGCATCCATTCGGGCATCGTCGATCGCGTGAAGCGAAGATTTGCGGTGCAGAAGCATTCGGCGACGGTGGGTCATGAGTACTTCACGTCGCTCGACAAATCGATGGAAGGCTCCTTCAATGCCTGGACGGGCCCGCGCGTCGAATGGTTGGTGCACTCCTGGCTCGGCAATCGCAAAGCCAGCCTGCTTGATATGAACGCTACGGTGTTCTTGTCGCAGCACAACCGTGTCCCTCACCTCGTCATCATTTTCGGAACCGTACCGAAGCTTTTCTTTTACGCCGACTACACGCCGCGCGTCGATCTTCGAATGAACCTCGATTACGTCAACCATTATTACGAGCCTGCTAACGCCAGCGCGATCCGCTTCAGGGGGCTGCCGAACTTCACCTGGAATTGGAGTCACGGTACTTACCTACGCGGGTTGATGTCGCCGGTGTGCACGAGCGTGATAGGCGATCTCAATGAGCACAATATCGCGACCTGCGAATCGTACCTCGAAGAATTCGTCGGACGCTGGTTTCAGTGGCTCGATGAAGCGGATCGTCAACCGCTTTCCCGCGACGAGCGACTCGAGCAGCAACGCTACGATCATTACGTACGCGAGGTCGGCTATCGCACCGATCCGATGAATGTGCTCGCACAACGCGCGTTCGGCCCCGAAGAGTTCAATCGTCGCCTCGAGTTGCGAATGGGCTCTCAGCAGATGGCAGAGACTCGCGGGAAGATCGCTGGGGATTGATGTCGCAGATCACTCCACTTACCACGCGCGTGGCTCGCCCAAGTGATGCTCGGGCACTCGTCGCGCTGGTGAACTCCGCCTATCGCGGAGACAGCAGTCGCGCCGGTTGGACGACGGAAGCCGATCTTCTCGGCGGCCAACGTACCGACGAACACGTATTGATCGAGTTCATCGCCCGCGGCGAAACGGCAGGGGATCGAGCGATGCTCGTGCACGAAAGAGAGGGACGTCTCATCGCGTGCGTCCAGCTGGAGCGACGCAAGCAAGCGGCCTACCTCGGCATGCTGACCATCATGCCTACGCGTCAATCTGGCGGGCTCGGTAAAGCTTTGTTGGCCGCGGCGGAAAACTTTGTCCTGCATACATGGAATGGGACCTCAGTTACCATGACCGTCATCGAGCAACGCCCTGAGCTTATTGCGTGGTATGGGCGGCGGGGTTACTCGCGAACGGGTGACACCGCGCCGTTTCCGTATGGCGATGCTCGCTTTGGGGAGCCCAAACGACCCGACCTCAAGTTCGTCGTCCTCTCAAAACGACTCGGCGCGGCCCCGCCTTCCCCATGACACTCGACGTCACCTCTTCGTCACGCGAGTTTTGTAGGCTCGAGCCATGCGTGGCATGGGTAGCTTGTTTGGCGTTCTTCTATCAACGGTCGTCACCGTGAAGACTGCGGCCGCTCCGCTCGTCATCGCCCATCGCGGGGCCTCCGGCTATCGACCGGAGCACACGCTCGAGTCGTATCGACTTGCCATCGAGATGGGCGCCGACTTCATCGAGCCCGATCTGGTCGCAACCCGTGACGGGTACCTCGTCGCGCGTCATGAGCCTGAAATCAGTACCACGACGGACGTCGCAAATCGTCCCGAGTTCGCCGACCGAAAACGAACTCTGATCCTCGACGGCATTACGGTGACCGGCTGGTTCACCGTAGATTTCACGCTCGCCGAGTTACGTACGCTCCGCACGATACAACCGCGAGCCGATCGTTCCAAAGAATTTGATGGTCAATTCCTGATCCCAACCCTCGAGGAGATCATCGATCTCGCCCAGCGCGAGTCGAAGGCGCGCGGACGAACGATCGGTATCTATCCGGAGACCAAGCATCCGACATGGCATTGTGAACTGGGGCTTCCGCTCGAGCCCCGATTACTCGAGACGCTCGCTGCGGTGAGTTGGACGACTCGCGACTCACCCGTGTTCATTCAGTCGTTCGAGTCGGGAAACCTGCGTTGGCTGCGATCGCGAACAGACGTGCGACTCATCCTGTTGCTAGACGGTGGTGAGCTTCGCGATGACGGCAGTGTCACTCCTCGGCCGCGCTGGAGCTCAGCAGGCACGTGCGACCTCTATTCTCAAGGCGATAGTCCGCAGGATTTCACGCGACCCGAGACCTTCCTCGCATTTCATGAGTACGTCGATGGTTTGGGTCCTTGGAAACGCTATCTGATCGGCACGCGTCGCACGGACACCACCGACACGACAGAACGCAGCCGACGCGCCGTCGCGCCGACCGAGTTCGTTCGATTGGCTCACGCTGTAGGCTTGCAGGTCCATCCGTGGACGTTTCGTAACGAAGCCCACCAACTTGCTGCCGATTATGGCGGCGATCCTGCAGTCGAGTATCGAGCGTTTGCCGAACTCGGTGTCGATGCCGTATTCACGGATTTTCCCGATACGGCGATCGCCGCGTTCAGCCGAGGCCGCGTAACTGGTCGATGATGGTTGGGTTCTCGAGGGTACTCACGTCCTGAGTAATGGGTTCCCCGCGAGCAATGGCGCGCAATAGGCGACGCATGATCTTCCCTGATCGGGTTTTCGGAAGATTCTCGGCGAAGCGAATGTCATCGGGTTTGGCGATGGCTCCGAGCTGCTCGGTGACCCAATCTCGCAGTTCTTTTTCGAATGCGTGAGTATCACCAATCGGTCTCGCGCCGCGGCACACCACGAATGCACACACCGATTCGCCCTTGATCTCGTGCTGCTTGCCCACCACCGCCGCTTCGGCGATACGAGGATGCGCCACCAGAGCCGACTCGATTTCCATCGTACCGAGACGGTGACCGGCGACGTTGAGCACATCGTCGATACGGCCCATGATCCAAAAATATCCGTCTGCATCGCGATGGGCGCTATCGCCTGCGACATAAAACTTACTCTGAAACTTCTCCCAATAAGTTTTGAGGTAGCGCTCGTTATCACCCCAAATCGTGCGCAGCATCGATGGCCACGGTTTGCGGATCACGAGATATCCGCCGGCATCCGGCGTCGTCACACTGCGCCCCTCGTCATCGACGATATCCGCGAAGACGCCAGGTAGTGGCCGTGTACAGGAGCCCGGTTTGGTTGAGGTGACACCCGGAATCGGCGAAATCATGATCGCTCCCGTTTCGGTCTGCCACCATGTATCGACGATCGGACAACGCTCCTGCCCGATGACGCGGTGGTACCACATCCAAGCTTCAGGGTTGATTGGCTCCCCTACACTACCAAGCAATCTGATCTTTGATAGATCGTATTTCACAGGAATGTCTTCGCCGAGTTTCATGAGCGCACGAATCGCCGTCGGCGCGGTATAGAACACCGTCACGCCGTGACGTTCACAAATACTCCAGAACCGGCCACCATCAGGGTAGGTAGGCGCCCCTTCGTACATCACAATTGTCGCCGCTGCCGCAAGTGGTCCGTAGGCCACGTAGCTGTGTCCGGTGATCCAACCTACGTCGGCCGTGCACCAAAAGACGTCGTCGGCCCGCAGGTCGAAGACCCATCGACTCGTCATCTTAGCGCCGAGCAAATAGCCGGCGCTCGAGTGCTGGATGCCTTTCGGCCGTCCGGTAGAGCCTGAGGTGTACAACAAGAAGAGCGGATGCTCGGCGTCGACCCACTCGGGCTCGCACTGATCGGAGACGCCGGAGATCGCCTCGTGCCACCAGATATCGCGGCCTGCCTGCATCGACACGGACTCACCCGTGCGTTGCAGCACGAATACTGACTCGACCGTGGGACAACCCTCGGTAAGCGCTTTATCGGTGGCCGCCTTGAGCTCGATAACGTTGCCGCCTCGTCGCCCGCCGTCTGCCGTGATGACGCAACACGCACCGGCATCTTCGATACGGTCTTTCAAAGAAACCGCCGAGAAGCCGCCAAACACGACAGAATGGATCGCACCGATGCGAGCGCAGGCCTGCATAGCGATCACCGCCTCGGGGACGAGAGGCATGTAAATCACCACTCGGTCACCCCGACGAATGCCCCTCACCTTCAGCGCATTGGCGAATCGACACACCTCGGTATGCAATTGCCGATAAGTCAGACGCCGAACATCACCCGGCTCACCTTCGAAAACAATCGCATTTCGATTCGCGTTCTCGGCGAGATGTACATCGAGACAGTTGAATGACACATTGAGCTCGCCGTCGGCGAACCATCGATAGTTGGGCGCTGTAGAGTCATCGAGCGTCTGCGTGAAAGGCTTACACCAAGTGATCTCCGATCGCGCGAGATCGCTCCAATAGCCGATGGGGTCAGACTCGGCTCGCCGATGCAGGGCGGCGAGGTCTTGATCCCCAACGCACGCCTCGCGCGCAAATTGCGGATTGGCGGGAAAGGCTCTTGCCTCGTGCAGCACCGACTTGATGTTGTTTTGGCTCATCCATCAATCCTGAAGATCAGTAACGGATAGGATACTCTGGACCCAAACCCTTGAATCGCTTGTGTAGCCAAAGATATTGCGCGGGCAGGCGTCGGATCTCGGCCTCAATCAATTCGTAATGGCGGAGTGTGTCGGACACGCTGTCGGGACCGGGGAAGTTTTCGAGTGCCGGCCCGATACGCACGACGTAACCCACCTCGCCCGGTAAACGCTCGACGAAATAAGGCAGCACGGCTGCACCGGTCAGTTGCGCGAGCCGAGACGTCGCGGTATTCGTTGCAACCGGAATGCCGAAAAACGGCACCAGCTCCGCGCCTTTGGCTCGAAATGCCTGATCGGGTGCATACCACACCGCTCCACCCGCCTTCAGCACACGCACCATAGCACGAATGTCATCGCTCGCGATCATGCTGGCTGCGACCGCACCTCGATACTTTTTAAAAAACTCGCTGAGAAGCGGATCGCTCGAGGGTTTATAAACAGCGTGGACTTTGCGCGCAGCGGTGATGAAGCGTGCGCCGATCTCGAGTGTAGTAAAATGAGCCGCCAGTAATATCGCGCCTCGGCCCGATGCGATCAGCCGATCAAACTCATCGAGACCTTCAAAGCGAACAAGAGAGAGTAAGTGCTCACGCGGCATGAACCACGCCAGGGCCGTCTCTGGTAACGAGATTCCAGCCTCACAAAAATGACGCTCCAAAAGACGCTGACGCTGCGCGCCGGACATCTCCGGGAAACACAGCTCGATGTTACGGCGCACGACTTCTTTCTGAGGCAAGGGCAGTCGTCTGGCGAACTCGCCGAGTCGCCTGCCGAATCTCAGCGACGCGGGATAATCGCGACGCGCGAGTGACTTGAGCATCCACAACGCCGCCCACATCGGCCAACGCTGAGGTAAATAAAAACGCCAATTCATGCAGTCATCACCCGACCGTGGTGCTAGCCAACGCGGCAAGTCGCTCACCCTGCTTGCGCAACGTCGGCCCGAAGCTCTGTCGATCGAAGAACGCACTCAAGGAGTCGAGATCGGGCGCTCGCAGACGCAGGGCGTTTTGATCGACCTCGATGGGCATGTCGCGGACGATCTCCGTAAGACGGCGAGCCAGGAACGCACCATCGCGATGACGCTCGAGTTTCTCGGACAACTTGGCTGCGCCGCGAATCGGAAGCCGTGCAACGGCATCCAGATTGTCGTAGAGCTCTTCGAGCGATACAAAATCGCGAAGCAGCGCAGCGGCCGTCTTGGGGCCCACGCCCGGCACACCGCGGATGTTATCGACGACATCGCCCGTCAAGGCGAGGTAATCGGCATATCGTTCGGGCACAACACCGAAATGCGCCTCGATTTGATCGTAAGTGAGCCGCTGATTCTCAGTGTAGTTCCAATAGATGTCGCCTTCACGGATGAGTTGTGCGAGATCTTTGTCCCGCGTCACCACCGTCGCAGGCATACCGGCTGCGCGAAAACGCGCATGTAAGGTACCGATGATGTCATCGGCCTCGTACTCGCCACTACCAAAGTGCGCAACACCCAGATGCCGACAAAACTCCCTACAGCGTTCGAACTGTAACTTGAGATCCGGTGGAGCCCGCTCGCGGTTCGCCTTATATGACGGATCGATTCGATTGCGAAACGATATGGCAAGGCTTTCGTCAAACGCTACGGCAAGGTAGCGAGGCTTGGCGCGCTCCACAAGGTCGCCGAGAAATCGAGCGAACCCGAATAGCGCATGAACCGGATTACCCTCTTGATCCACCATGTCGGGAGGGAGGGAGTAATACGCACGAAATACGTATACCGAAGCGTCGACGAGATAGAGCACGCTTCATTGTACCGACCGCGACGCCACTGGGACGCCTTCCAAGGCCGTCAGGCCATCAGGTGCTTGATTCGCCCGTGCAACGGACTGCTGCGCGGGAAATGCGCGAGCAGATACTCCATTTGATCGAAGAGTACGCGACGGCCTTTCAAAAAAATGTATTCCGCATAGGTCGGCGTAAACGGCACGGCCAGCAGCTGCATCTTGGCCTGCTCAGGGGTTCGCCAAGCCTTGTGGTTGTTGCAACGGCGACAAGCGGTCACGACGTTGGTCCAGACGTCACGGCCACCCTGGCTGAAGGGACGCACGTGATCACGCGAAAGGTCTCGGGTCGAGAACCGGTCCCCGCAGTACAAACACAGGAAGGCGTCGCGCCTGAACAGTGTCTGATTGTTGAGGGGAGGAACATAGTCGTTGCGCAGATGGCCTGGGTTACCACTCTGCCCGACCGTCGCGATGATCGAATTAACCTCGAGGACGGTACGTCGACCCGTCAGGGCATTAGTTCCGCCGAACAGCCGGAACAGGGGCGTACCGCAGGTGTAGGCGATTTGCTCCTGGTGATAGAGCCGAGCGGCTTCGCGATAGTCGATCCATTCGAGGGGCATGCCGGCGACATCGGTTCGCAGCACATGCTGGTGCAGCGATACCCCTTCCGCAGGGCGCGCAACGATACCGAAGTCTTCATGGTCCAAACTCGACATATCCTATGTAATTTACGGTAGTTTTGTTACAACATTCAACGGTTCCGAACTCGCCGTCGGTCGGTGGGTCTTAATTGCATTAACGATGAAACTCGCACTGACCATTTTCCCTTGGCTCTTGGCGGCCCTCTTCAGCTCCGCCAGCTTATCGGCGCAAACGTCGGGCCTGATCCTCGAGCCCGCGGGCGACTCCATTCCCCGTGAGGGGGGCGCCCCCACCGAGAACGTCGCAGACGACGTCGAAGAGGTCACGATCATCGGCGAGGCCGCCGGCCCTGGGCTCTGGAAGGTTCGCAACGGCGAAAACACCTTGTACCTGCTCGGCACCCTGAGCCCGCTCCCGAAGAAGTTGCAGTGGCGCTCGCGAGAAGTCGAAAACGTCCTGTCGCGCGCCAAACAGGTCATCCCCGCGGGAGGTGAGGTGAACGCAGACATCGGACCGATCGAGGCCGTCCAGCTCTACATGCAATACCGAAAGCTGCGCGGAAACGAAGATAAGCAGTCGCTCGAGGAAGTACTCCCGCCCGACGTGTTCGGACGTTTCGAGGCGTTGCGTCAGAGATATGCGCCACGCGAGCGCGACATGCTCAAACACCGCCCCCTGATCGCAGCCGGAGAGCTTTGGCGGGAGGCCCTCTCCCGTAGCGGACTGACCGGTCGTAACGATGTCAGTCGGCGAGTCGAGAAGCTCGCCAAGTCGCGCAAAGTCCCCATCGTCGTACCCACCATCGTCATCGATGATCCCAAGGGCGCGTTAGCGGAAGTAGGCAAAATTTCGAGAGAAGCAGAGCTTGCCTGTATCCGCTCGACGCTCTCGAGGATTGAAAGCGACTTGGACGCGGCGCGGCGCAAAGCCGAAGCTTGGTCGGTGGGTGATATCGACCGTCTGCGCTCATCGAGTGCCTCGGAGCAGCGCGAGGCGTGCTGGTCGGCCCTTCAGCAAAGTCCAAAAATCGCTAGGATCCGTCAGCAGTTCGAGGATGGATGGTTTCGTCTCGCGGTCGCAGCGGTGGAGAACCACGACGTGGCGCTCGCGGTCGTTCCCATCGACGAGCTGTTTGGGCGTAATGGCGTGATCGCGCGTATGATCGCGCGCGGATACAGCGTCGACGAACCCTGACTCACCCTTGGCGTATACCGCTCACCGCCTTCGCCGACGACTCAGCGACTCTAGAGCGCGATCGAGTCGAGATAAGCGCGAAGCTCCGCCAAAACTTTGCGGGTTTCGGTTGAGATTCGGACGGACTTTCACGCCAGTCGTCCCGCTGACCCATCTCGATGACGAGCAGATTGAGTCGATGGAGACGATGGATGAGCTTGCGGCAGGCGCGATCTCACCCCAACCCGTTCAAGCGCAGCACCATGACAAGCTCGGAAATCGACACCGATTCATGCTGGGCCGCGAGCACCAACGCCGGGGTGAAATGAAGGTGGCGCACAAGCGGTTCGGGCTTTGATTGACTGGCCCGAGCCGATCTACTCAAAGAGTCCACTTATGGACGCTCCGACTATTTGTTGTTTTTTTACAGGCCCTTCCTAAATGGGTCGTTTTGTGAGTTTTTGAACCCTCACCGACTCTAAAACTCTTGTGCGGCAAACTAGACCAAATTTGCTAGTCGTTGTTAATCGCCTTCGGGTATTTTTTGCATAAATGCGACGAAGCGGCCATCCCCGTATTCTATGATCCGCGCCGATGAAAACCTTTCTCACATGCCGCGCCCGTCGTCATGGCGTTCCGCTCGTGGTTCTGCTCGCGATCGGTTTGAGCAGCCTAGAAACAGGGGCCCAGACTCTGCCAGCCCTCGCCGCACCGCCCTGCAGCGTTGCCTTGAATGTCGGTCGTCTGATCGACCCCGAGCGTGGCATCGTGTTGCGCAATCAGATCATCCGTATCGCAGGGGATCGCATCTCAGGCGTGTCCCCGGCCAGTGATGTTGCGCTTCAAGGCTGCCCGCAGGTCCTCGACCTCTCGCGCTCGACGGTGCTTCCCGGGCTGATCGACACCCACACCCACCTCACCTCGGACCCGACGATCCTGCGTTACGAGCGTCTCGGTCTCTCGATTCCTCGTCTCGCGCTGATCGGTGCCGCCCATGCGCGTCGTACCCTGCTCGCCGGATTCACGACTGTGCGAAACCTCGGCGCCGACGGTTACGCGGACGTCGCACTGCGCGACGCCATCAACGCAGGAGACGTCATCGGGCCACGCCTCATCGTCTCAGGACCCGGCATCGGTATCACCGGCGGACACTGCAGCAGTAACTTGCTTGCGCCCGAATTCCGACAAACCTCACCTGGCACCGCGGATGGTCCCGATGAAGTGAGAAAGGCGGTCCGACAAAACGTGCGCTATGGCACCGACGTCATCAAATATTGCGGCACGGGAGGCGTATTCTCCAAAGGAACGCAGCCTGGCATGCAGCAATTCACGCCCGAGGAAGTCGCCGCGCTCGTCGACGAAGCGCGGATGCATGGCCGCAAAGTCGCGGTGCACGCCCACGGTGCAAGCGGAATCAAGGTGGCGTTGCGCGCGGGAGTCGACTCCATCGAACACGCCAGCCTCATTGACGACGAGGGTCTCGAGCTTGCGAAGAAGTACAAAGTTTACTTCTCGATGGATATCTACAACACCGACTACACGCAGAGCGAGTCGAAACGTCGCGGCGAGCTACCTGAATTCATCCGCAAGGACGCGATGATCGGTGAAATCCAGCGACGTAACTTTGCGCGTATATTAAAGGCGGGTCTCCGCATGACGTTTGGCACCGACGCAGGCATTTACCCGCATGGTGATAACGCCAAGCAGCTTGCCGTGATGGTGCGCTACGGCATGTCACCCATGCAGGCCATTCAGGCTGCGACGATCAACGGCGCCGATGCGCTGGGTCTCGCTGGCCAGGTCGGTACGCTCGCAGCAGGTGCCTATGCCGATCTGATCGCCGTCGATGACGACCCGCTGGTTGATATCCGCGCGCTCGAGCGTGTCAGCGTCGTGCTGAAAGGCGGCGAAGTAGTCAAAAGCGGGGCGGCGAGCTCCATCCGATGACGACCAGTGGTCGAGGCGTCACGGCGATGTTCATCGCCGTTGCAGCGTTTTCTCTTATGGACGCACTGCTCAAATTATTCGCAGCGCATTACCCAACGATGCAGGTGACCGCGATTCGGGGCGCTGCCTCGCTACCCTTCGTGATCCTTCCGCTGTGGTACTCAGGTCGCCTCCGCGAGCTCAAGCCCTCGCGTTTCGGGCTGCATCTCGCGCGCGGCATCCTCGGCATCATCATGCTGGCGACCTTCGTGCTCGCGCTGCGCGAGGCACCGCTCGCCTCAGTCTACTCGATCTACATGGCCGCCCCCTTGTTGATCGCAGCCCTTGCCGCGTGGTGGCTCGGCGAGAAAGTCGACGGCGGACGTTGGCTTGCGATCGTGATCGGGCTCGTCGGTGTGATCGTCATTCTCAGACCTCGCCCCGATGGTCTGCCGCTGATCGCGGGCCTCGCTGCGGCAGCCTCTGCGCTCTGTTACGCCCTCGCAGCGATCACGGCTCGAATCCTCACACGCACCGAGCGCTCCTCGACTATGGTGTTCACCTTCTTAATGATCGTTACGCTCGTCGCAGGCGCGCTCGCCGCGCCGGGCTGGGTGTCCATCCGTCCCACCGATTGGTGGCTCGTCGTGGCGGTCGGAGGCTTGGGGGCGGCAGGTCAGCACTACATCACCGAGGCCTTTCGCCATGCGCCGGCGGCCGTAGTCGCGCCGATCGAGTACACGGCCCTGCTTTGGGGAATAGCGATCGACTGGATGGCTTGGGCCGTGCTGCCGAGCGGGGTCATGCTCAGCGGAGCGTCGCTCATCATTACGGCCGGCCTGTATGTCGCCTGGCGAGAGCGAACAGTGACACACTCGCCCTCGTGAACAGTCTCTACTTTCGGCTCGCGGGTGTCGCCGCACTTTGGGGCGGTACATTCATCGCGGGTCGTATCGCAGCACCGGAGCTCCCGCATTTCACCGTCTCTGCACTGAGATTCTGGGTGGCCTTCGCCATCCTCGCCCCTCTACTGATCGCCGACGAAGGACGGCTGCCTCGGCTGCGGCCCTGTGATCTCGGCTTCACGGCGCTTCTCGCCCTCTTCGGTCTCGTCTTCTACAACCTGCTGTTCCTTGGCGCGCTCGAACTGATTCCGGCGGGACGCACGGCCCTCGTCGTCGCGCTCAACCCCATTCTGACTGCGCTCACCATGGCGCTCGTATTCGGTGAGCGATTACAGCGCCATCGCTGGGCGGGAATCCTTTTCGCGCTGACCGGAGTCTGGATCGTACTTTCCAAGGGCGATCCCTCCCTCTTGCTGCAACGAGTCGGACGCGGCGAATGGCTCATGCTGGGCGGCGCCTGCTGCTGGGCGTTCTACACGGTTATTGGCCGGTATGCCCTGGATGGAGAAGCGGCGGCATCGCCGCTCGCCATCACAACCATCACCACACTCTGGGGTGCCTTGATGCTCTCGGTCGGGATGCCATTCGAGTGGGAGGCCTGGCACGCGAAAGAGGTCTCCGTCGCGGCTTGGGCGTCGATCGTTTATCTTGGCGCGGGAGGGACCGCGTTGGCTTTCGTGTGGTACGCAGAGGGGCTGCAACGCCTGGGTGCTGCGCGAACGGCCGTCTTCAATAATCTCGTCCCCGTGTTCGGCGTATCGTTCGGCACACTCCTGCTGGGAGAGTCGTTGCTCGTCTCGATGTGGGTCGGCGGTTTCGTTGCCGTCGCCGGCGTGACGCTGACGAACTGGAGCCGATCACGATAAATCAGTGACTTGCGTGAGGTCGTGGAGAAACGGTTTCACAAATGCTTCATAGGAGTGTCTGATAACGGGTACACTCGTAGTCAAATAATTGATTTAATTGATTTTTTTCTGATCTGGTCAATCTTTAACCAAGCCAACGAAAATCCGCGGAAAAAGCGGCGATTTTTCGCTTGAAAAGCTCACTATCCACAATGTTATCCACACCCTCTGTGGACAAACTTCAGGTGCCGAGAGCGTCGATTTGTCGAGTGGCTCTCGATACGCCGCTGAGACGAACCTTCGACTATCGCATCGAGGCTGAGGCGCCGGCGCCAACCCTCGGGAGTCGCGTCTCTGTGCCCTTTGGGCGACGTCAACTCGTCGGTGTTGTGATCTCCCTCGAGTCCGAGTCGGACGTCGACGAATCCAAACTCAAGACGATCTCGAAAACACTCGACCCAGCACCCACGTTCGATGCCCCTCTTTTGAAGTTGCTTCGGTGGGCGACGGAGTACTACCACCATCCGATTGGCGAGGTGATCGCCGCCGCCTTGCCCAAACTCTTGCGCGACGGTGCCTCGCTCGTCTCACAAAGCGACTATTGGTCGGCGACTGAAGCGGGAATCGCAGCCCTTGCGACGGGCGAACCCAGGCGTGCACCGAAACAGCGGGAGCTCCTCGAGTGCCTCGTCGCGGCGGGCGCTCGGGGTCTCGATATCGACGCCCTCAATGAGCGACTGCCAGGCTGGCGGGCGGCGGCAAAGGCTCTTGCCAAGCGCGAGTGGCTGATCTCTGCCTCACGCGAAATTTTCTTTGAGCCTCGCGAGCGACTCCCTACGAGCGATTCGACCTCGACAGACCTCCAGCCCGAACTCTCTGCGCAACAGCGCCAGGTACTCGAAGCCGTGCAATCTACGGGCGTAACTCAGTATCACGCGTGGCTTTTGCACGGCGTCACGGGCAGCGGCAAAACCGAGGTATACCTACGGCTCGCCGAACAGCAGTTGCAAGCGGGTCGTCGTGTACTCGTGCTAGTGCCCGAAATTGGTCTCACGCCCCAACTGGTCGGGCGATTCGCTCAACGATTTCCTCAAGCGCCTCTGGCCGTCCTGCACTCAGGATTGACGGATTCACAGCGACTCGCCGCGTGGCGTGCCGCGAACAGTGGTCACGCGCAACTCGTGATCGGTACACGCTCAGCAGTCTTCGCCCCCATCCCGTCGCTCGGAATCATCATCGTCGATGAAGAACACGATTCGTCCTTCAAGCAGCAGGAAGGAGGCTTCCGTTATTCGGCGCGCGATCTGGCGATGGTACGTGCTCACTTTCTTGATATTCCGATCGTGCTCGGATCGGCGACACCCTCGCTCGAATCGCTTCACAACGCGGCGTCAGGAAGGCTCACCCGTCTGTCGCTCCCCGATCGGGCCGCGTCAGCATCACCCCCGACGCTGCGTCTCGTCGATTTACGCCAGGAGCATGTGCACGCAGGGCTGTCGACCACGGCCGTGTCCGCCATCCAACGTCATCTCGCCGCCGACGGTCAGGTACTCGTGTACATCAATCGACGCGGCTATGCGCCCACGCTCGCCTGTACAGCTTGCGGCTGGGTGGCGCCCTGCCAGTACTGTGATGCGCGCATGACGGTGTACCGTCAGGCAGCACGACTGCGGTGTCATCACTGTGGCGCCGACCGCGACTTACCTCGCCAATGTCCTCAATGCGGCTATGCCGTAAAAACCGTCGGGCAAGGCACGGAGCGCGTCGAGGAAAGTCTCGTCGAAGCCTTTCCCGGGATCGGGATCGCCCGACTCGATCGCGATGTCGTCCGTCGCAGCGACGAACTCGAAGCGGTGGTGACTCGAATGTCCGGCGGCGAGGCGCGTATCTTGGTGGGGACTCAGATGGTGGCAAAGGGGCACGACTTCCCCTCACTCACCCTCGTCGTCGTACTCAACGCAGACCAAGGCCTGTTCAGCACGGACTTTCGTGCCGCGGAGCGCCTTGCGCAGACCATCGTCCAGGTGGCTGGACGTGCAGGTCGGGCCAATCGTCCCGGCGAAGTGCTGATCCAAACGGAGTATCCCGAACACCCGTTGCTCTCGGGTTTGCTCACGGGCGGCTACGAGGCCTTCGCTTCCGCGGCGCTCGAGGAGCGGCGCAGTGCCGCCTGGCCACCGTTCTCGCGGCTCGCAGCGTTGCGCGCATCCGCCACCGAAGCGGAGACGGTCATCCGTTTCCTCGAAGCCGCGCGACGTGCAACCCGGACGCTCAACACCGGGGCCGTTCGACTGCTCGGACCGGCGCCGGCGGCCATGGCCCGTCGGGCTGACCGTCATCATGCTCAGTTGCTTCTGGAGAGCGCCGATCGAGGTGCGCTGCATCGCCTGCTCGATGAGTGGCTGCCCGCCATCGAGGCTCTACCCGCAGTTCGGAGAGTTCGATGGGCCCTCGATGTCGACCCGCTCGAACTGTTCTGACCCGGTAGAATCGCGTCCGTGAAAGAAGACCTGCACATACTGCTGCAGCGCGCACTGCAATCGCTCGAGGGCTCGTTGCTCTCAGGCCCCGTCGATCCGCAACTGATCGTGCTCGATCGAGCGCGTGATTCCGCGCACGGTGACTTCGCCTCGAACATCGCAATGCGTCTGGCAAAAGCTGCGGGCAAACCGCCTCGAGCGATCGCCGAGGTCATCATCGGCGCACTGCCCGCATCGCCCATCGTCGAACGCGTGGAAGTTGCCGGCGCCGGATTCATCAATTTCTTCCTCGCTAAAGATCTCTACACGCGCGAGCTCGTGCGCATCCACGAACAGGGCGAGACCTACGGGCGCCACCGCCCCGAGCATCCGCGGAAGGTGTTGCTCGAGTTCGTCTCCGCCAATCCCACCGGACCCATGCACGTTGGTCACGGCCGTCAAGCTGCCTTTGGGAATGCCTTGGGAAATATGCTCGCCGCAGCAGGCGATGTCGTCACTCGCGAGTACTACATCAACGACGCGGGTCGCCAGACAGAAATTCTCGCAGTGTCCGTCTGGGTTCGTTACCTCGAGGCCTGCGGGGAAGTTTTGAAGTTTCCGGAAAACGGGTATCGAGGTGACTACATCCGGCCCGTCGCATACGCCTTGCACCAACGCGAGGGTAACGCGCTTCGGCACCCTGCAGCAACGGTACTCGAGGGGCTGCCTGCCGACGCTCCACCGGGCGACAAAGAAAAGCATATCGATGCACTGATCGCACGATGTCGCACGCTGATCGGGGAGCCTGCTTGGGAGCGCGTGTTGGAATCGAGCATCGCCGCGATGCTAGCCGAGATTCGCGATGATCTCGACGGATACGGTGTTCACTACGATAACTGGATTTCCGAGCGCGCCTTCACTCAAGGCGGCGCTGTAGAGCGTGCGCTTGAAAGACTGCGCGCCAAAGATTTGCTTTACGTCAAAGACGGTGCTGAATGGTTCAAAGCCACGCAGTTCGGCGACGACGAAGATCGCGTCGCCGTACGCGAGAACGGCGTTAAAACTTATTTTGCTTCAGACATCGCTTATCACCTCGACAAGCACGAACGGGGTTTCGACTTGCTCATCGATGTCCTCGGTGCTGATCATCACGGTTACGTCACCCGAGTACGCGGTGGGCTGCGGGCCTTCGGTCATTCTGGCGATTGCCTTGAAGCGCCGTTGATCCAACTGGTCGCGCTGTTCAGAAATGGCGTCAAGATATCGATGGGTAAGCGCGAGGCTAATTTCGTCACGCTTCGCCAACTTCGCGAGGAAGTCGGTAACGATGCCTGCCGAATCTTTTATCTGATGCGTAGCAACGATCAGTCGCTCGACTTCGACCTCGATCTTGCAAAATCGAAGAGCAACGAGAACCCTGTTTTTTACGTACAGTACGCACATGCTCGCGTCGCGAGCGTCATGAAAGAGCTTGCGGCCCGAGGCCTGAAGTACGATGCAGCGAGCGCACGCCAAATCGTCTTAGATCGAGGCGCCTCCCTGCTCGCGGGACCGCAGGCCGAAGCCATGCTCTCGTGCGTATCGCGCTACCCTGAGGTCATCCGACAGTCGGCTGCGCAGCGCGCACCCCACACGCTCGTACACTACTTGCGTGAACTCGCGACGACCTTGCACGCCTTCTATAATGCAGAACGTGTGCTCGTCCCCGAGACAGAGGTTCGTAGCACCCGGGTCTATGCGTTACTCGCCGTGCAACAGGCCCTTCGAAATGGCCTTGGAGTGCTCGGTGTCTCGGCTCCGGAGTCGATGTGAGCAAGACCCCCATCGGTCGTGACTTCAAGCGCACAGGCCGTCGTAGTAGTACTGAGTTTAGTTTTTCTCGCGAATTCTTTGCCGGGCTCGTTGCAGGTCTTGCCGTGGCGGTTGGCGTCTTTTTTTGGCAGCAGCAGGTTGTCAAAGACGCTCGAAACTCGCTCGACGAAAATCAGTCGACGCCTCGGCCCGCCCGGCGAGACTCGGCCTCGGTGACGGCAGCCGAACCCGAACGCGAGTACGATTTTTACGGGATGCTGCCGAAAAGCGAAGTCGTCGTCCCAGAGACGGATACCAAAGCACCCGTCGCAACGATTCCCAACACGCCGATCGAACGGCCAGGGGTCTACGTTCTTCAGCTCGGGATGTTCAAAAATCTCGAGGAGGCGGAGCGCCTGCAGGCTAAGTTACTACGCCTCGGCGTGCAATCGGCAGTCCAGCGCATCGCCATCGAAAATGAAGTATTACACCGAGTTCGAATCGGACCGGTCAGTAATCTCAATGATCTCAATCGGACTCGTGCTGCGCTCCAGCGCGCCGAGATCGATACGGTCGTCATTCGAGTCAGCGACTAAGACTCGATATCGTCCGATACGCTGCGGAAATCGACGCCCAGCGCGCGCAACTTCCGATAAAGGTGTGTGCGCTCCATACCAACCCGTTTGGCCAACTGACCAACTTTGCCGTGGCACAGCAGAAGCTGCTGCTGCAGATAGGCGCGCTCGAAATGTTCTCTAGCTTCGCGCAAACCCAGAGCCAAAAGATCTTGTTTCACCAACGTCTCGACGGGAGGCGCGGCCTGCAAAAGCTCGCGCTCAATCTCCTCGAGCGAGACTTCCTCGCCCCCGCCTTGTAGTAACAAACGACGGACCATGGCACGTAACTCTTGGACGTTCCCCGGCCACGGGTAGTTACGCAGGCGATTCTGTGCAGCGATGCTGAAGCGACGGAATGTGAGGCCCTCGCCGTCGACCATCCGATCAACATGATGTCGCAGAAGATCAGGGACATCCTCCGCATACTCTCTGAGCGAAGGTACTCGCGTGAGAGCAGCGCTGAGATGCGACAGCAGGTCACGACGCAAGACTCCTGGCTCGATATCCGGTTGAGCTGAGCAGATGATGCGTGCGTGGAAGGGTCGGGATTTCGAATCGCCAAGGCGCAAATAACTGCGAGTCTCGAGCAGCCCGAGCAACGCGCGCTGTGCCGCCGGCGGAAGATCACCGATCTCATTGATGAACAACGTACCGTCGCTCACCTCGTCGATCATTCCGCCCTGACCCCCTTGTCCGAACAGGGCCGCCTCAGCATCGAGTTCACGAAGTGCACTCGAGACGATTGCCACAAACGGCTTGGCCGCACGCGAACCATGATCGTGTACAAACCGCGCAAAAGCCTCTCGGCCGGAGCCAAATTCACCGATCAACATCAGCGAGACGTCACTATTGGCGTGTCGAAGCAGCTCATTTCGCAACTGCTGAACCTGACGGCTCTTTCCGACTGGCGTGGCAATCGCGCTCGACTTGGTCCTGGCTGACGTTTTGCGCGCTCGCGCTCCCTCAAGCGCCTTCTCGACGGTTCGCAACAACTTGGCGAGCGACAACGGCTTTTCGACGAAGTCCATCGCGCCGAGTCGGGTCGCCTCAACGGCAGTATCGACCGTACCGTGTCCAGACATCATCACGACGGCGCATGAATTGGCCGTGGTCGAGAACCATTCGCGAAGCAGGGTAATGCCATCGACATCGGGCATCCAGATATCGAGCAGCACGAGATCGGGTTGATGACGTTGACGCAGCGTACGAGCCTCGACCCCGTTCGCCGCTACCTCCACCTCGTACCCTTCTTCGCTCAAAATTTCTTTGACGAGGCCGCGGATATCCGCCTCATCATCCACTACAAGAATGCGTGGTGCTCTCATGCCCGCTCCCTCCTCCGCTCCCCCTGTTCGGCACCGGGGGCTATCGCCCTCTCTTGCTCCGATACCGGGAACATAACACGGACCATAGCGCCGCCCGAGGGGCGATTCCCCAACTCGATGCGTCCACGATGATCTTCAACGATCTTTTTGACGATGGCGAGGCCGAGACCCGTACCTCGCGGCTTACTGGTGACATAAGGATTGAACACCCGGCCGATCATGTCGGACTGGAACCCGGGTCCGTTGTCGGCGACGTCCAATTCGATGAACGTATGACCCTCCAGCGTGATTGCCGACGTCCGGATCTCGATCACCGCCGGTCGAACCCCCTCTAACGCTTCGAATGCGTTAGCCAAGAGGTTGTTGAGCACCTGCCTGACTCGGGATCGATCGGCCGCGATCTCCAAAAGCGTCTCCCCAAGATAAGTCACCATCTCGATCGAGGCATCCTGCGATCGATAAAGATCCGTCACCTCGGTCACGAGACGATTGAGATCGAATGTTGCTACTTGCATTGCTGGCGCCCGGGCGTACTCGCTGAAGTCGTTCACCATCTGCTTCATCGACTCGACTTGCTGAACGATGGTGTGAGTTGAGCGCTCGACCATATCCGCATCGGACCCCGATAAAGCCGGTAACAACTTCCGACGCAATCTTTCTGCGGAGAGCTGGATTGGGGTGAGGGGATTTTTGATCTCGTGAGCCAAGCGACGCGCTACCTCACCCCATGCCGCATCGCGCTGCGCCTGTAATAAATGGGTCACATCGTCAAAGACGATGACGAACTGCTCTACTCCACTTTCTTCTTTAGGTAACGGAACACAGGCACAGACGAGTACCCGTGAACTCGTTTTACTCGCAGCGGGCTGCAACTCGATTTGTTCGCGCCATTCATCGCGCCCCGTCGCGAATTTCGACCGTAATTCCGCAACAAAGGCCGGTAGCAGACCCGTCTCGGCATCAGAGCCCAGGCCAAGCACACGGCCCACCGTCGAGCTGAGATCGACACCCAAAATGCTTCCGGCTGATTCGTTGACTCGCTGAACGAGTAGATCACGATCGACCGTGATCACTCCCGCCGAGAGACGAGCCAAAATAATCGCGAGCCACTCGCGCTCACGCTCGACCGCTGCACGACTACTCTCTGTTTCTTCTCGTGCGCGTCGCAGCCTCTTGGTCATATCATTAAACGATTGCACGAGAAAACCCATCTCGTCATGAGACGTCAGGGGCACACGCATGCCGAAATCGCCCTTGGCGACCGCACGTGTTCCTGCTACGAGATCCTGTACGGGTTTGAACAAAATTTCTGCGGAGTAAATAGCGCCGTAGATGGCTCCGAGCAAAGTGACGAGCAGCACCATCGTCAGCGTGAGCCTGAAGCTGTATTTCAACGGTTCACGTAACGCCGCGAGATCGCCATACTGCGAATAGGAGCGCTGAACCGTATCGGTCAGCTCGGCGAACTGCCTAGGAAGTTCGTAGACCACCACGATGAATCGCGCATCGCCTCGCGAGAACGGCGTGCCTGGAATCGGCGCAGCAGTGCGAATCAGGTAGCGGGAATCACCGACGGGTTCAAGACTCAGATAAGTTGACCCACTCGAGACGGTACGAACAAGGTCGGCAGGCGGGCGATCGGGCAACGCGTCCGCAACCTCCTGACTCGCGGCGCCGACGATTCTTTCGTATTCACCATAAAGGACGATCTCGCTTGCTCCAGAGCTTCGAAGTTCTTCGTCCAACGCAAAAAGTGCGCCCCCCGCACTCTGATTGGACAGCGATACGGCAAAACGCTCGGTCCTTCCACCATATTCACGCATACGAAGATCGAGCGCCGATCGCGACAGCACCACGGCGTCGTTGAGACCTTGCTTGATTTCCACGCGAAACCAGCTGTCGATGCCACGATTCAAAAACTCGAGCGAGAATACATAGACCGTCAGCAAGGGGAGCGCCACTAAGGCGCTGAATACGAGTACGGTTCGGGAGGTCAGTCGAGAACCCGGCACACCGCTACGATAGGCCGAGACGAGCTGATAAATTTTTCGCGCAAGTAGTCCAATGATCACGAGAACAGCCGCTGCACTCGCGAGCAAGATCCAGGGCTGCAGTCGACCAAATTGCTCAGAGTTCTGCGCGGACAAGAAGAGTGCGAAGAGAGCGCCGACGACGACCGCGATCCAAATCGCGATCAGGATACGATTGCGACGATTGCTCAGCGCGGCAGCGACCATGAATACCACTCGCTCTCTCGTTGCCAGTCATCCGACCAGAACATGAGCGCACGCAGCGCATCGGTGAGACGTCCACGCCGCACACGGGCCCGGACACTGACGAGGTAAGCCCCCGGCTCTGCTACTTGTAAAACCACCAGAATCGGCCAGCTTTCGATGCTGCCTAGCGCTGCGAGCGCTTCATCGAGCGTGGCGTATGATTTTTGCTCGTCATCGAGCAGAGGGTCACGCACCACATATCGCTCGCTGACGGAGTGATAACTCAGCTCTCTTTTTAGCTGCAGCGTCACGATGTTTTCATTGGCCCAAAAACGCCGCTCGCGCGCCACTTCTACGTCGACGTCGTAGGATAACGAAACACCATCCCGTAACGCGCTGGCCGTCTCGTCACTCGAGGGATATCGGGTCCGCACGTGCAGCTGGTAAACCCCGCCTACTACATTAACAAACGCAGACTGAACTTCGAGGGTTCCTTCGAGCGGATCGGCGCGGAGTTCCGGCCACTGCCAAGGCATCGCTCCTGCGAGCCAAAGACAGACCATGGTCATGATTCTGACCCACAGCCGCCGGGCTTTTCCGTCCTTTGTGGTCATGCGCCTCTATCCCGAACGAGGCAAGCATAATAGAAGCCGTCCGTCGACGCCTGACCCCGCGCTGGAATCAGCTGTACACCGACCTCACGACGCAGAGCCCCCGGGGGTAAAGCGATGTCGTCTGGCCACGGCACCACCTTCGCCTCCGGGGTAGCCGCCAAAAAGGCTTTCACTACCGCCTCGTTCTCTTCGGGGAGCACGGAGCAGGTCGCATAAACGAGCCTTCCGCCCAGTGTCAGCTTAGAAAAGCAATTGCCGAGAATCCGCTTTTGAAGCGCCGCGAATCGCGCGCCGTCCTCTGCTCGACGAAGCAACTTTATATCCGGATGACGTCGAATCACCCCCGTGCCCGAACACGGCGCATCGACGAGAATCCGATCGAAATGCAATTCATCCGAGAGTGCCTCGGGATCTGCGAGATCCGCGAGGCGAGTTCGAGCGCGAGATGGAGAAGCGCCGATACGCTCAAAAGTAGATGAGACGAGCGCGAGACGCGCTGCATCGTCATCGACGGCGAGTAAATTGATCTTCGGTTGTCGCTGCAAGATGTGTACGCTCTTGCCTCCGGGTGCCGCACAGGCATCGAGCACACGATGCCCCGCCTGTACGTCGAGTAGCCACGCCGCAAACTGCGCACCCGCATCCTGCACCGACACTCGGCCCTCTGCGAAGCCGGATAAACCCGCGACCGGAATGGATTGAGTAAGCACCACCGCCCCCGGCGGGGTGTCGAGTGCGAATGCCTCGCACCCTGCCGCTGCAAGTTCGGCGAGATAGTCTGCAACGGTAGTCGAGGGCGCGACTCGCAGCGTCATGGGCGGATGCTCGTTGTTCGCCGCAAGTATCGAGTCCGTTCGATCGCGATAAACCGACTCGAGTCGATCGACAAACCACTTAGGATGCGCAACCCGCATCGAAAGATCTCGATCTGCGCGCTCGAGTAGATCACCGCGCTCACGAGCAAATCGGCGCAGCACGGCATTCACGAATCCTGTCGCTCGTCCGAGCCCGAGCGCCCGAGCGGCATCTACAGCAAGGTGAACGCTCACCTCAGGAGCCGAGCGCGAGTACTCGATCTGATGCGCGGCGGTCACGAGAAGCGAGCGAAGCAGCGGTGGAATGTCTTCAGCCGGGCGATCGACGATGGACGACAGCGCCGGCGCAAGCCTGAGATACCAACGAAGAGTGCCGAGAGCGATGGCGCGGATCGCCGCTCGATCACCGCGCTCGTCCGCCGCTTGCAGAGCGAAATCGGCGGAGCGACCCGAATGGGCTACGGCGCTGACGGCTTCCACCGCAGCCGCGAGCGTCGCGGCGCCCGGCGCAAGTCGAGCACCGCCTTTTGCGGACTGCGATTCCATGACCTCTGCATCGGCGTTCATTCAAAATATTCCTCAGTGGAACGTAGGCCGTTGGCGAACTCATGAGCGGTCATACTGCGACGCCCAGCGCGTTGCAGTTCGGCGATACCAAGCACCGCTTCACCGCAAGCCATGAGAATAAGGCCGTCTTTAAGCCCGAGAATCGATCCAGGGGGTCGGGATGTCGCCGTTGAGGCCGGCAGGACTTGTGCGCGATGCACCCGAACCTGCTCACCCTGATGAGTCGTCTCGGCGATCGGCCAAGGTCTGAAGGCCCGAATTTGGCGATCGATCTCGGACGCGGCGCGCCGCCAATCGATACGCGCCTCCGATTTCTCGATTTTTTTGGCGTACGTGACGCCGTCCAAGGATTGCGGCCTCGACACGAGCGAGCCCGACTCGATGCCCGCCAGCACTTCGACAAGCGCGGGTACACCGAGCGTCGCGAGCTTCTCGAGCACGGAGACCGAATCGTCGATATCCGAGAGGGTTAGCGCTCGCTGCAACAGGATCGGTCCCGTATCGAGCCCCGCGTCCATCTGCATGATCGTCACACCCGTTTCAGCATCACCCGCGAGGATGGCGCGTTGTACCGGAGCGGCACCCCGCCACCGTGGCAGTAACGAGGCATGAATATTGAGACACCCATGTTGCGGAATAGCCAGCGCCTCGGTGGGCAAGATCAGTCCATAAGCGACGACCACAAGCACGTCAGGTCGCCACGCCTCGAGCGGCGCTCGACCTTCCGCAGTGCGCAAGGTTTGGGGCTGCGCGAGCGACAGCGCGTGTTCGAGTGCGAATTCTTTGACGGCACTTGACAAAAGAGTTCTTCTGCGTCCGGCAGGCCGATCCGGCTGCGTCAGTACGCCGACGACCTCATGACCCGACTGTACGAGTGCAGCGAGCGGGGGCACCGCAAAGTCCGGCGTGCCGGCGAAAACGATTCGCATCGGGGCGAGGCTTCTTAAGTCAGCGGCCGAGCACCACGCCGGCAGGGACCTTGTCCGAATCTTGCTTGGCGGGCCGCTGATCACGGCGCTCTTTCTCAAGTTTCTTACGAATCTGGTCGCGCTTCAGCATCGAGAGATAGTCGACGAACAACTTGCCATCGAGATGATCCATCTCGTGCTGAAGGCAGACGGCACGAATGCCGTCGAGCTCGCATTCGAATACCTTGCCGTCGCGATCCTTCGCTCGGACACGGACGCGTTGTGCGCGCTCGACCTCGTCAAAAATTCCAGGGACAGAAAGGCACCCCTCCTCCATCACGCCCATGTTTTCGCGCGAGAGGATCTCGGGGTTGATGAAGACGAGAGGATCGCTGCGGTCATTGCTGCAATCCATCACGATGAGTCGTCGATGAACGTCCACTTGCGACGCCGCAAGCCCGATGCCCGGCGCGGCGTACATCGTCTCGAACATGTCGTCGATGAGCCGAGAGAGCTCGCCATCGAAAGCCATCACCGGCACGGCACAGGTTCGCAGTCGGGGGTCCGGAAATTCGAGGATGTCGAGCAATGCCATTGAAGGAGACCCCTGCCGGAAAGGTAATTCGTTGGACGACACTATATCAGTGAAGGTTCGCGCCTTTTGCGGCTCGCCGAAACTGCGGCGCTCCGTACCCTTTGGCGCCCATGGCCACACCAGAATATTACCGCTTCGCCTGCCTCCCGCGACTCGATGCGAGTTCGTGGTGTCGCCTGGTCGAGCGTGTGCCATCCCCGCTTGAACTCATTGACCTTTCAGGAGAACGCCTCGTGTCGCTCGGACTCTCCAAACCGGCGGCAGCGGCGCCTCGGCATCACGATCCATCTCGACACCGCACCATCATCGACGCGCTGTCATACGACCACATCGAGATCATCGCGGCCCACGAATCCGACTACCCTCCACAGCTACTCGAAGTGCGCGGTGCGCCGGCCGTGATCTTCATCCGCGGTCATCGCGAAGCGCTGAAAATGCCGCAATTGGCGATGGTTGGTAGCCGACACCCGACTGCCAACGGGGCGCTCACCGCCCGCGATCTCGCCGTTTATTTTGCTCAATGCGGACTCACCATCGGTATCGACGCGGCGACTCACTCGGGTGCCTTAGCGGTCGAGGGCACCACGCTCGCCGTCTGCGGAACCGGACTTGATCGCATCTACCCCGACACTTACACGGAGCTCGCCGCGCGCATCCTCGACCGTGGCGCTCTCATCAGCGAGTTCCCGCCGGGGACCGCCCCGCTCCCTCATCATTTCGTGCAACGAAATCGCCTTATCAGCGGTCTGTCGGTGGGGGTCCTGGTGATCGAGGCGGCACTCAAAAGCGGGTCCCTGACGACGGCCCGACACGCCGGGGACCAAGGCCGGGAGGTTCTCGCAGTCCCCGGATCCATCCATAGCCCCCTGTCGCGGGGATGCCACGCACTTCTCCGGGAGGGAGCCATCTTGGTAGAGAACACTGACGATGTTTTTCGAGAGCTTAAATTAATTCATAAAATCATGGCTTTACGCCACCTTTTCTGCTCCCGTCAGCGGAGCCTCTCGGGGGGTCGCGGTTGGACAACCCCTCCGAAATCCTGTTAGATGCCTTCGGCTTCGAGCCTACGAGCCTCGATGCGCTCATCGCGAGCACCGGCCTCTCCAGCACATCTGTAGCGTCCTTGCTCCTCTCCCTCGAGACCGAGGGGCGTATCGCGTCGGGCTCGGCAGGCCGGTTTTTTTAGAGTGCTCCATTCAACCTACATTTAATGACCCAAACGACCGACAACGGCAGCGTCCTCGACATCCTCATCTATGTGTTCGACCGGTACATGCTAGCCGACGCCCCGGAGGTACCGGAGCGGGATGCCTTGGCCGAAGACCTCGAGCGCGCCGGTTTCCCGGGCGATAACGTCGAGCGCGCGCTCGATTGGCTCGCTGATCTCGCCTATGAACGCCACCGCCCGTCGCTCGCCGAGTCCGGCCCGCGCGCGATGCGGGTGTTCACGGACGCGGAACTCAATCATTTGCCGGCAGACTGCCGCGGTTACCTGCTCGAGCTCGAGCGCACCGGCATCCTCTCGCCCCAGCAACGCGAAATTGTCATCGAGCGCCTGCTCGCGCTCGATTCCTCCGAACTCGATGTCGACCAGCTGAAGTGGGTTGCCCTCATGGTGCTCTCCAGCCAGCCCGGCGAAGAACTCGCCTGCTCGCGTATGGAAAATCTCGTGTTCGATCTGCCGGTCGAACGGCCCCACTGAACCAGCGCCGGAGACGGCCCCATGGCTGAAAACCTCGTCATCGTCGAATCACCGGCGAAGGCCAAGACCATCAAGAAGTACCTCGGCCCCAAATTCGAGGTGCTTGCCTCGTATGGCCACGTGCGAGATCTCGTGCCTAAGGAAGGTGCCGTGGATCCATCACGTCGATTCGCGATGAAGTACGACGTCATCGAGCGTAATGAGCGTCACGTCGAGGCCATCTCGCGCGCCGTCCGCAAAGCCAAGGCGCTTTACCTCGCGACCGACCCTGATCGCGAAGGCGAAGCCATTTCGTGGCATCTACGCGAGTTGCTGCAAGATCGTGGCGATCTCGATGGCAAGGAAGTGCATCGCGTCGAATTCTTTGAAATTACCCGAAATGCCGTGCGCCAAGCGATCGAGTCACCGCGCGATCTGTCGCTCGATCTCGTCAATGCTCAGCAGGCGCGACGCGCACTCGACTACCTCGTCGGATTCAATCTCTCACCGCTGCTCTGGAAGAAAGTACGTCGAGGTCTCTCGGCGGGTCGCGTGCAAAGCCCAGCGCTGCGCATGATCTGCGAGCGCGACGCCGAGATTCAGGCCTTCATTCCGCGCGAGTATTGGTCGCTCGATGCTCAGGGCGAGCGTGAGACTCAGTCTTTCCCTTTGAAGCTCGTCGAATTCGAGGGGTGCAAAGTCGAGCAGTTCAGTTTCACCAACGCAGACCAAGCGCGAACCGTCGAACGCGCGCTGTGCAAAGCGAGCGGTGCAGGTACTCTCGCCGGCGAAGCGCCACTGTCACCGCCCGGAAAGTTGCGGGTGGTCTCGGTCGATCGTAAACAGCGTAATCGTAACCCCGCGCCGCCATTCACCACCTCGACGTTGCAACAGGAGGCTGCACGCAAGCTTGGTTTCTCGGCGCAGCGCACCATGCGTCTCGCACAGCAACTGTATGAAGGCGTCGATTACGGCGAGGCCGCTGTAGGTCTCATCACCTACATGCGCACCGATGCGGTCAATCTGGCTAACGAAGCCATCACCGAGATCCGCGAAGTCATCGGACGCGTTTACGGCGCCGAATCGCTGCCGGAGTCCCCACGCTCCTACAAGAACAAATCCCGTAACGCCCAAGAGGCGCACGAGGCCATCCGTCCGACGTCGGTATCTGTGTTACCTCAGATGCTCGAGGGTAAAATCGACGCGGACCAACACAAGCTCTATTCGCTCATCTGGAAACGCGCGGTCGCGTGCCAAATGACTCATGCGGTTTTTGACACCGCGGCCATCGACTTGCTTGCCGGCCCCGATGGTCCGCAGCGTCACTTGCTGCGCGCCAACGGTTCGACGCTATTGAAGGCCGGCTTCATGGCAGTCTACATCGAGGGGCAAGACGACTCGTCAGACGACGAGGGCGATCGTATTTTGCCGGTCATGAACGAAGGCGACGAAGTCAAACTCGCCAACCTTCGCGGTACCCAGCATTTTACGGAGCCGCCGCCGCGCTACTCGGAAGCCTCGCTCGTGAAAGCGCTCGAAGAGCATGGCATCGGTCGTCCGTCGACCTATGCCTCCATCATCTCGACACTCAAAGATCGCGAGTATGTCGATATGGATGGTCGCCGTTTCATCCCGACGGACATCGGCAAGATCGTCAATAACTTCCTGAGCTCGAACTTCGGCGAATACGTCGACTATGGCTTTACAGCAGCCATGGAAGACGAACTCGATGCCATTTCGCGCGGCGAAGAAGCCTGGACCGATCCGCTACAGAAATTTTGGCAACCGTTCATCGATCGCGTCGAGCACATCGAGAAAAACGTCTCGCGAGACGAAGCGGCTCAAGCCCGAGAACTCGGTACCGACCGGGCGAGTGGCAAGCCCATTTCGGTTCGAATGGGTCGTTTTGGACCCTTCGTGCAAATCGGCACGCGTGATGACGAAGACAAACCCCGCTTCGCAGGGCTGCGTCCTGGGCAAAGCATGGACAAGATCACGCTGCCCGAAGCGCTGCAGCTTTTCCAGCTGCCGCGAAAGCTCGGTGAGAGCCCGGAGGGCGAACCGCTTGAAGCGAACATCGGACGCTTCGGCTCGTACATCAGATACGGGAGCAAATATGCTTCGCTCAAGGCTGAAGATGATCCGTATACCATCACACTCGAGCGCGCGATCGAGGTCGTGGCAGCAAAGAAGCTCGCCGATGCGAACCGAATCATCCAAGACTTCGGTATCGACGATATTCAAGTACTGAACGGACGCTATGGTCCGTACATCACCGACAAGCAGCGTAACGCGCGTATCCCGAAAGACCGCGACCCGAAAACCTTGACGCTAGACGAGTGTCGCGCATTGCTGGCCGCGGCGCCGCCACGCCCGGGTCGTGGTCGCTTCGGCGGCAAGACTGCAAAATCGGCCGGCAAGAAAACCGCTGCAAAAAAGACTGTGAGTGATGCCGTCGAGACTGCAGAGGCGCCGGCCAAGCCTGCGCGCACGAAATCTGCATCGAAGGTGACGACAAAGTCGGCACCTAAGAAAAAGAAAGCCAAAGCCAAGAGCAAGAAAGCGGCGGCGGACGCTGCAGACTGACGCGGGCCGGTGAAATACCGACACGCATTTCATGCTGGAAACTTCGCGGATGTGCTGAAGCACGTCACGCTGCTTGCGCTGCTCAGGTCGCTCACCAAGAAAGACAAGGGGCTGCTACTGATCGACACTCATGCGGGCCGCGGTCTCTATGATTTGTCTTCCAGTGAATCGAAGCAGGCCAACGAAGCCGCGGAAGGTATCGAGCGATTGCTCGTTCACGCGGCGCAAGACGGCGCAAGGTTCGCTCCCTTTCCTGAGATCGCCGACTATCTCAAGGTCGTGCGCGAGACACGTCAACGTACGTCCGATCGACAGGCGTATCCCGGGTCCCCCCTCATCGCACTAACAGCCCTTCGACCTCAAGATCGGCTCACCCTCATCGAGTCGCAGCCCGCCGAACACGCGGCGCTGCGCGAGGCGGTCAAGAACACAAGCAGGTACCCTCAGGATCACGACGGAACGCCGGCATCGATCACCATCGAATGTGCTGATGGCTATGGGCGGCTCGCCGCCTGGCTGCCTCCCATCGAACGACGTGCACTTGTCGTGATCGATCCGCCGTACGAGGACACTACCAGCGACTTCAAGGCCGCAGAGCGCGCCTCTCAAGAGGCCTTGCGTCGGCTGGCCAATGCAGTGACTGCGATCTGGTATCCCATCAAGCAGGTTAAAGATACAGACGCGTGGCGGACAAAGTTGATTTCAGCACTACCGCAGAAAGCCGGCGGCGAGGCCCTCTCGACTCTGACCCTCGAACTTTGGATCCATCCTCTTGATACGCGGGTGGGGATAAACGGATCGGGGATGTTGATCATCAATCCGCCGTTTCAATTCGAGGAGCATGCCCGCCAATGGTTGCCTGCGCTGCATGCGGCGCTCGATCCGGAGTCCCACGGCGGCTGCGTCGTGAGATAACATCGTGCAAGTCATGACGCGATCCATTAAACCTGTTTCGGCGATACCGGATCGTTATGGCGTTGTCGGTCATCCGGTCACGCATAGCCTATCGCCATTGATCCATCGCGCATTCGCCGATGCGACTCGACAATCAATGAGTTATGACCGGTACGACGTCGCGCCAGAAAACTTTGAATACGACGTCGCAGCGTTCTTCGAAAGTGGTGGCCGCGGCCTCAACGTCACGGTACCTCATAAAGAGCGCGCTGCGGCTTGGGCCGACGAGCTGACGACGCGCGCTCGACAGGCGGGTGCCGTCAACACGCTCGTCAAACTTGAGGACGGTCGTATACGCGGGGACAACACCGATGGCGCGGGTCTCATGGCAGATCTCACACGACTCGGTATCGAAGTGAACGATCGTCGTCTGCTCATTCTCGGAGCGGGCGGTGCGACACGCGGCATCCTCAGACCTCTACAAGAACGTCGCCCTGCCGAACTTGTCGTCGCCAATCGTACGACCGAGCGCGCGCGGGCCTTAGCAGGAGAGCAAGGTTGCCGCTATGACGAACTCGGTCCGTTCTTGGATCGAGGTGACTTTGATCTCGTGATTCATGCAACACCACTCGGTCTGAGTGGTGACATTCCGGCGGTCGATCCACGAGTCATCGGCCCACGAACGTTTGCGTACGATCTCGGTTACGGCAAACCCGACACGCCGTTTATCCGCTGGGCACGACAGTACGGCGCGGCTGGCGTCGCTCAGGGACTTGGGATGTTGGTCGAACAGGCGGCGGAGTCTTTCCGAATCTGGCGGGGTATCGCCCCCAACACCGCAGACGTTCACCGCAAGATCGCGGCGTAAGACGACTTACTCGTCGTTCGATCTGAAAAGCTGATGACGCCGCGCATACCAAACGAACAGTGGCAGCTCCATCAATAAGAACGTCACCACGGTGAAACCGAACCAACCCACCTCTGTGATCAGCAAGTCGAAACGCTCCCCGGAGCCCCAAAAATTCAAACCTACGACGAGCAACGCACAAGCGTTGGCGATCAAATCGTTGATGGCGAGGCGATTCTGATCAGAGCCCGCAAAGCGCGGATAAATGACGAAGTATGCGCAGATGAGAATGACGGCGTTGACCATCAGGACGAATTGTTCGGGGCTACTCATCAAGGGTTCCGTACGTCACTAACTTACCGCATTCTATCGCAAGTGACTCGGCTATCCCTCCGATCACGGACGCCTGTCTAGCTTCGCCAATTCGAGGAGTGAGCATGACCTTACGCATCGATCGTCGCCAACTGATTCACGCCGCCATATTCGGTCTCGGCGCCCTGTCGCTGCCGGCGATGGCCAGCGTGCTTTCGGCGCGCGGCTTCTCCCACGGCGTGGCGAGCGGTGAGCCGGACTCTGATTCCGTACTGCTCTGGACGCGATTCGTCGCCGAGGGTGATGTCCGCCTGAAAGCGGAGATCGCTCGAGATATCGGATTCACTCGCATCGTCAGCGGTGGCGAAGTCATCGCCGAAGTTCAACGTGACTACACCGCACGCCTCACGGTTCGCGGTCTTGAGCCCGGCCGTTGGTACTTCTATCGGTTCATCGCTCCTGATGGCTCGATGAGTGTGACGGGTCGTACGCGTACGCTGCCGGTCGGCGAGGTTTCAAAATTTGGTATCGGACTCTTTTCTTGCTCGAACCTCGGATTTGGCTGGTTCAATGCCTATGCTCACGCCTGTGAACGTAGCGATCTCGACGTCATCGTGCATGTCGGCGATTACATTTACGAGTATCCAATCGGTAGCTATCCTGATTTGAAATCGTTGATTCTAGGTCGTCATATCGAACCCGAGCACGAAATTGTCTCGCTTGCCGACTACCGGTTGCGATATGCAAGCTACCGACTCGATCCCGACCTGCAAAGAATCCATCGGTTTTATCCCTCGATCGTGCAATGGGACGATCATGAATTCACCAACGATTCGTGGATGGAGGGTGCCGAAAATCATCAGCCTGCCAAGGAAGGTGATTGGCTGACACGTCGCGCGGTAGCGGAGAGGGTATATCGCGAGTGGATGCCCGTCAGCGATTCGCGTTGGCGCGACTATCAAATCGGATCTTTAGCTACACTATTCAAGCTTGAAACGCGCATTTCCGGTCGCAGCGCTCCGCCGGATCTCGAAAGCGCGCTCAAAGGACGTGAGGACATTGCCAAAGCCCTCGTGGAGTTTCGTGAGGGTGTGGTGAGTTCGTCGAGCCGAACGATGCTCGGCGCAGAGCAAGAAGAGTGGCTGCGTCGCGGTTTGCGACGATCGACCGCTGCTAAAACGCGATGGCAAGTACTAGCGCAACAGGTGTTGATGGGTGAAATCATCATGCCGCAGGACGCTGCAAATTGGGCGAGCCCGGAGTCGCCCGAGTTCATTCGACAACGACTTCGTGCCGGTCTCGCCGCCTCACGTACAGGTTTACCCTATAACCTCGACAGTTGGGGGGGCTTCCCGGCCGCTCGAGCGCGGCTTTTCAAAGACGCCGCAGATGCCAACGCCGATCTCGTCGTTCTCGCTGGCGATACCCATAACGCATGGGCACAAAATCTCTCCATCGGACAACAGAAGGTCGGGGTCGAATTCGCGACGCAGTCGGTGGTATCGCCAGGATTCGAATACAACTTGCCCGGCGTCGATCCGCGCGACATTTCGCGCGCGGTGACGGCGCACAACCCAGGTCTTGCGTACATGGATGCAAGTCGACGCGGCTATACCAGCATTCTGCTAACATCCGAGTCCGTCACCGGGCACTTCCATTTCCTTAAAACTGTTCGCGAGCGCAGCACTGCGCTTGATGGCACGCAGACGCTGCGCGCCGCGCGCGGCGCCCGCAAACTCGATCTCATCTGACGACCTCGGCGTTTTCCATGACCGCTGATCTCGTAACGACTCTCTTTTCAGTCTTTCTCGGACTGAGCGTACTGCTTCAGATCTGGCTTGCTCACCGGCAGATCAGGCATGTCAGCGCCCATCGCGACCGGGTGCCTGAAGGTTTTGACGAAGTCATCAGTCACGAGGCGCACGTCAAGGCAGCCGACTACACGTGCGCGAATCAAAGATTTGGACTGGTGCAACTGACGTTTGCCACGCTGATACTTCTGGGATGGACGGTTGGGGGTGGCCTCGATCGACTGAACGATGGTGCGCTGCGGTTTTTTGGTGGCGATGAAAGCACCACGGCCAGTCTTCTCTACCCCGTTACGCTCGTCGTACTCTTCACGCTCGTCGGTAGCATCCTCGAATTGCCCTTTGAGTGGTATCGAAACTTTCGCATCGAAGAGAAATTCGGCTTCAATCGCATGACGCATCGGCTGTGGCTCACCGACGTCATCAAGAATACGCTGCTCTCGATCGTCATCGGTGTCCCTCTCATTGCTGCAGTGCTTTGGTTGATGGGTGCGGCGGGCCCCATGTGGTGGCTGTGGGCGTGGGCGCTTTGGATGGCCTTCAATCTATTGCTCATGGTCATCTATCCACTTTTCATCGCACCGCTGTTTAATGAATTCAAACCGCTCGAAGACGAAGGGCTTCGCGCTCGAGTCAATGAGCTGATGCAGCGCTGTGGGTTCTCCGCGAAGGGGCTGTTCGTGATGGATGGCAGCAAGCGCTCTGCACAATCAAACGCCTACTTCACCGGCATCGGTCGATCCAAGCGAGTCGTCTTTTACGACACGCTGCTGGCACAGCTGTCCGCGGGCGAGCTTGAAGCGGTGCTCGCTCACGAGCTCGGACACTTCCATCACAAACACATCATGAAGCTGATCGTCGGGCTCTTTGTCATGAGTCTGATCGGACTGGCCACGCTCGGGTGGCTCGCTCAGCAGCCCGCGTTCTATCTCGGACTCGGCGTGACGCCCAATGCCTCAGCCTCCAACGATGCCCTGGCGTTACTACTCTTCCTTTTGGTTTTGCCCTGCGTCAGCGTCGTCCTTGGACCGCTTTCAAGTGGTCGGTCGCGCCAATATGAGTTCCAGGCCGACGCCTACGCCAAGAAGCAGTCGAGTGGCACGGATCTCAGCACCGCCCTCGTCAAATTGACCGAGGACAACGCGAGCACCCTGACCCCCGATCCGTGGTACGTCCGGTTCAACTACTCGCACCCCCCGGTCATCGAGCGGCTCGCCGCCCTCAGGTCAGGCTGATACCCCTAGGGGTGCCGAAGGGCACCCCCGACCCGCCCGGGCCGCCCGCCCCATGTGGGCCCCCACCTATTGACTGGTCTGCATTAATATGCATAATGCGCGCAATTTTATGCAGACCGACCTCCAACAAACCGATCGCCGAAACACCATCCTGCGCCTCCTGCGCGGGAGTGCCGTGCGCAAACAGGGGGAAATCGTCGACCTTTTGAAGGCGCAGGGGTTTCCAGTCACCCAGTCGTCGGTGAGTCGTGACCTGCGCGATCTCGGCGTACTCAAGGCCGGGGGGCGCTACCTCGCCCCTGATTCCACCCAACGCTCACTCGATGACTTTGGAGCCCTGCGGCAGTTCGTCAGAGAGGTCGCCACCGCCGGCAGCTCGCTGACAGTCCTGCGTACCACCGTCGGCGCGGCCCAAAGTGTCGCAATCGCCATCGACAAGGCCGAGTGGCCTGAAATCGTCGGAACGATCTCGGGTGACGACACCATTTTCATTGCCACCGACAGCGCTGCTGCGCAGACGGCCGTCGTCGCGCGCCTGCGCGATCTCTTCCGCGTCTAAGGATTTTCCATGTCTCAGCCCATCGTTCTCGCCTACTCGGGCGGCCTCGACACCTCTTTCTTGGTGCCTTGGCTCAAAGAGCAATATCAACGCCCAATCATCACGGTCACAGTCGACACGGGCGGTATCGATGTTGAGACAGCCAAGACGCTCGAGCAACGAGCGCTCGCGCTCGGTGCCGTCGAGCACCACCAGATTGATGCCCGTGCCGATTACTTTGATCAAGTGCTGCGATTCTTAATCATGGGCAACGTCCGACGTGGTCAGCTCTATCCGCTCTGCGTCGGTGCCGAACGCGTGATGCAAGCCCAGACGATCGCGGTCATGGCGCGAAAGCTCGGCACGGGCAGCATTGCGCACGGCTGCACGGCCGCCGGAAACGACCAAGTTCGCTTTGAAGTCGCCCTACGAACGCTCGCGCCCGAACTCGAGGTGATCGCACCCGTCCGAGATCGACACTTCAAGCGACAGGAAGAGTTGGAATTTCTGCAGACTCGAAACTTGCCCGTGCCGCCCTTCGGCGCTGCCTACTCGATCAATCGTGGCCTCTGGGGTGTGAGCATCGGCGGAAAAGAGACCTTGACCTCCCAAGGCAGCATTCCCGATGACGCCTGGGTACTTTCAAAAGAGGCGTTCACCCAACCGCGAGCACCTGAGCGGCATGCGGTACACTTTCAAAACGGCGTGCCCTGCGGTCTCGATGGCGACGCGATGTTACCCGTAGAGGTCATCGAAACGCTCGAAGCACTCGCCGGGCCTTTCGGCATCGGTCGGGGCATTCATCTCGGCGATACCATCATCGGCACCAAAGGGCGCGTAGCCTTCGAAGCGCCCGCTGCCGAAGTGCTGCTCAATGCCCATCGCGAACTCGAGAAGCTCGTACTCTCCGGGCGACAGCAACGAATCAAAGAAATGCTGTCTGGACCTTATGGCGACTGGGTTCATGAAGGGCAACTTCTCGATCCGGTATGCCGGGATATCGAGGCGTTCTTCATCTCGTCTCAGCAACGCGTAACGGGCGTCGTCAACGTGCTCTTCCGCCCCGGCTCGGTTTTCGTCGAGGGCGTGGACTCTCCTTACTCGCTGATGGCCGCCTCGAAGGGCGTTTACGGTGAAGCCACGGGAGAATGGACAGCTGCCGACGCACTCGGCTTCTCGCGTATCGTCGGACTCACAGGTGTTTTCCATCGTCGAGCAGGTGAGCTCGCGACAGCTCAGGGTACTTCCAAGAAATGAGAACTATCGTCGTCGACAGGATCGCCTCCGTCACCCAGGCCTGTGGTCTCGGACAAGAGTTGCGCATCGCCACGGAGAATCTGCCTTCGGAAGAAGGTGTCGTGGTGGTCGTGGAAATCCTGAACACCAAGTCGAGCTACAATACGCTCGAACTGACGAGTGGCCGCATGGCGAAGGTCACGAGGGGTGATATCGTCGTCGGCGCGCTTGGACATCGAAAAGCCCTATTCGGTTACTCGGGTCATGTACCCCAGAAACTCGCTGTGGGGGATGTGATCCAGATGCTCAACATCGGCGGTGTCTTGGGCGTATGCGATTCGGCGAACCCTGATAAAGGCAAACCCTTCGACTGTCGCGTGCTGGGCGTGGTGTTGCACTTCCCCTACCTCGGCGAACGTATCGGCGTGCCAGCGCGAGCCGGTTATCGAAAACTCGATCTTGCAGCGCCGCTCGATTCCCAAGGCGTTCCCGTCGTAGCACTCGCTGGTACCTGCATGGAAGCAGGCAAGACCGCTGCAGCCTGCGCGATGGTAAGTCGCATGCGTCATCGCGGTCTCGTCGTCGATTGCTTCAAGGCGACAGGCGTCTCGCTCCGTCGCGATATCCTCGCCATGGAAGACGCGGGCGCGAGAAATTCTATGATCTTCACCGATCTCGGGATCATCACGACGACTCGTACCGTCAGTCCTGCGCTGACACGCACGATGATTACCGACATCGCGGTCAAGAAACCCGATGTCATCGTCTTCGAGCTTGGCGATGGCATTCTCGGCACTTACGGCGTCGACTCGATCCTCGAAAGCGCTGACATCCGTCGAGCACTGACGGGTGTCGTCCTGTCGGCGAACGATCCGGTCGCAGCCTGGGGCGGCGTCAAACTGCTGCGTGAGCGCTTCGGGATCGAGCCCTGCGCGGTGACCGGGCCAGCCACCGATAACGCCGTCGGCGTCGACATCATTCGCGAGCAGATGAACGTCGCTGCCTTCAATGCGCTATCCGATGGTGCAGCGCTCGGCGACTGCGTCATCGATGCCATCGGACTCGGCGCACGGTTCCCCGTGGTGGCAACATCGTGAAAAAGACGCCGACACTCGTACTCGGAGGCACGGGTTACGTCGCGGGCGAAGTCCTTCGCCTCGTGGCAGGTCACCCGCAACTCGAAATCGCCGGTGTCATGTCCGACTCGCACCCCGGCGAATCGGTCGCAAAAGTCTTCCCCCACCTCGCGCCGGTGCTGGGTGACCTGCGCTTTCTCTCCGAATCGGAAATCACGACGCTCATCACGACGCTGTCGAAGAGCGCCGTCTTTTCGGCAGCACCTCATGGCGTCAGTGCCGAGCTCATCGACAAACTATTACAAGCTGCGGAAGCTGCGGGCACACATCCTCGCGTCGTCGACATCTCAGCCGACTACCGCTACGCCTCGGCTGACGCTTATGCCGCGGTCTACAAGCATCCTCACGGCGCACCGTCACGACTCAAAGATTTCACCTGCGCCCTGCCCGAGCATTTGCAACAGTCACCGACACCGCACGTCGCCCACCCGGGCTGCTTCGCGACGGCGACTTTGCTCGCGAGTGTACCGTTACTCTCGCTGGGTCTCGTCACGCCGACGCTCTTCGTCAGCGGCGTCACCGGCAGCACAGGCTCAGGCCGAAAGCCAGTCGACGGTACGCATCATCCGGCGCGGCACAGCGATTTTTACGCTTACAACGCACTCGCCCACCGTCATGCTCCGGAGATCACCGCCTGCGCCACGGCGGCAAGCGGTATCACGGCGAACTTCGCCTTCGTACCCCACTCCGGTCCGTTCGCCCGCGGGATCCATGTCGCCGTGCAAGCCACCCTCGCGCCGGCGTATGCGGGCCTGGATTCCAAAGCGCTCCTCACAAAGTTGCATGGCTTTTATGAGGACTCGACATTCGTCCAAGTCATCGACACTCCGCCTCGCCTCAAGGACGTAGTCGCGAGTAATTACGCGTGTCTGCATGCCTCCACCGATGGCCGCACGCTCGCCGTGATGTGCGTGATCGACAATCTCACGAAGGGCGCCGCCGGCGGTGCGGTGCAGTGGATGAACCGTTTACTCAATTTGCCCGAGCATATCGGTCTCACGGCACCGGCTGCAGGCTGGACCTGACCTTTTACCTGAGAGCCTTCACTAATGAGTCCTATCGATCATCTCGCTCCGGTTTTCGCGCAATACCCCATCGAGGTGATCGATGCGGAAGGCGTGTGGCTGCATACGCGGGACGGGCGCCATATTCTCGATCTTTATGGCGGTCACGCCGTCGCGGCGCTCGGCTACAAGCACGCGGGCTGGACGCGCGCGCTGGCTCGACAAGCCGATGCTTGTAGCTTCCAGAGTAACGCCGTGCCCATGGATGTGAGAGCACGCGCTGCCACCCGGCTCGCACGCTTCGCGGGTGATCATTTCGACAGTATTTTTTTCGTGAACTCGGGTGCTGAAGCCAACGAAAACGCACTACGTATGGCGTTCAAGATGACGCATCGCTCCAAGATCGTCGCTATCGAAGGCGGCTGGCATGGACGCACTGCGGCCGCCGGCGCAGTGACCTGGGGAGCAGATCAAAAATGGTACGAATTCCCACGC
>Ga0194131_10001199_pt1 | contig 44669 bp, 39 predicted proteins | sample TA2KigO120mmetaG_FD_148631 | JGI IMG/M metagenome (GOLD analysis project Ga0194131, IMG submission 148631) | Freshwater microbial communities from Lake Tanganyika, Tanzania - TA2015053 Kigoma Offshore 120m | ecosystem: Environmental > Aquatic > Freshwater > Lake | place: Tanzania: Lake...
GCTTCGCCGTGCTGGACGTGCCGTTCGACGGCGTGCCCGAGGGGCAGGTCGCGCCGGGCGTCAGCCACTTCGCCATGGCGCTCGGCGCCGCGCACGAGCGACCGATCTTCTTCGGCGTCTATCCGCGCGCCGCGCGCCCCGGCCTGCCGGCGCTGCGCGAGCGGCCGCTGTTCCGCGCCATGGCGGCGATCGGCGCCGCCGCGCGCGACGGGACGCCGGCGCCGACGCGCTTCAGCGATGCGGATCTGGCCGCGATGCGCCGCGACCTCGCCGAGCTCTCGATCGGCGCGGTGCAGGTCCACGACTTCAGCGTGATCCCGGCGCGGGCCGGCGAGCGCGAGCCGCTGCGCGCGCTGTTCCGGGCGCTCGCGCCGCGGCGCGAGCAGGAACTCGCGCCTGGCGCGGGCTATCGGCTCACCTTGTTCCGGTTCTGACCGCGCTCCGGCCCCCGTCGCGAGCGCAGTCGGCGCCGCGCGGCGCTATTCGCCGAGCGTCTCGCCGAACGGGACCGGTCCGGCGAGGCGCAGCCGGACGGAAAGTTCACGCTCGTCGATCGCCAGCATCGCCGCCGCCCAGCGCACCACCGCCAGACCGCCGAGGTCCCGCTTCATCGCCTCGGTCCGCTCCGGCACGACCCGGTCCTGCCAGTGGCGCTCCTGCGCCGTGATCTCGTCGTCGACGACGAGGTCGATCGCCTGCTGCTGCTTCGCGTCCGGGGTCTTGCCGCGCACCTCGGGAAACCGGCGGGCGATGACCTCCGCCTCGACCGTGCGCCGGATCTTCACCCAATCGGGGCGGGTCTCGTCCTCGGCGTAGATGACGCAGAGATCCTCCAGCACCTTGCGCAACCGGTCACTCGAGGAGTAGGCGAAGCCCTGGCCGAAGCCGGTCGCCGCCTCCTTCACCTGGCGGAACGCCAGCTCCGACATGAGTCCGGTGTTGTGACCCGACTCGCTGGTCATCTTCTGAACGCAGATCTCGTTCAGGAACTCGCCGGTGGTCGTGATGACGATGCACGGCCGCTTCATCAGCTCGACCGCGCCGATCGCCACCGGCGGCAACGACGGGTCAGCGAACGCCAGCTCGCTGAACTTGATGTCGTCCATCTGCGGGTAGGTCCACGAGTAGACCCGCGGCACTTCGTGCACGCGTGCGCGCAGCGCGTCGACCAGCGTCGTGACGAACCGGACGGAGCTGTCGCGATCGGCGGCCGAAAGGATGAAGGCGAGGCGCGGCCCGTGGCGCGGATCGGGATACTGGATCACCGGGTCCTCGCCCGCCGCCGCCGGCTGCTGGTACGCCTCGTTCGGCTCCAGCCCGAACACGACCTCGTCGCCCACCACCGCCGCCAGCGCCTCCAGCAGCTCGGCCAGCGACTTGGCCTGGATCAGGCCGGTCTTGAACTTGAGGTTGGGGATGAAGTCCTCGTTCAGGATCCGCCGCACGTCGGGATCGATGAGGCTCTCGGCGCGCCGGAACAGCTTGCGCATGTCGACCTTGAAGTGGAGCGCCAGCGCGACCCGGGCCGGGAAGACGCGGCCACAGAACTCCCACGCCTGCGCCAGGTCGCCGGTCGGACCGTCGAGCACGCCGGACAGCAGCGGCTGCAGCGCCGCGTGGTCGAGGTTGGCCCGGAAGCCGAGCTCGAGCTGGTTGCCGAGCGCGACGCGGCCCATGGCCGGCCCGAAGTGCTGCGGGACCAGCACCTCGGCGGCCAGCTTGGCCAGCGGCGAGGCGTCGGGGCCGGCGGGCGGCGGCGCCAGCCCGAACTCGCGCATCGTCTTGCCGATGTCGACGACGAAGTCGAGCGGCCGCCCCACCGGCGACGGCGCGAGCACCGCCGCGCGGTACTGCGGCGAATCCTCGAGCGACAGCGCATCCTGGTCGGCGAGCTTGCGCATGTCGCGGACCAGCTCGAAGTCGTTGCCCGCCAGCAGCGCGTCGTCGGCGCGCGCGAGGTGCCAGCGCTGCCCCTGCGCGGTGAAGCTCTGCACCGACTCGGTCTCGCTCCACTCCTCCACCACGCCGACCTTGGCGCGCACCATGCCGAGGGTCAGCGCCTCGGCGAAGAACTTGGCCCGGAACGACCCGCGCGCGGCGACGGCCCAGGCGTAGCTGCCGTCGGCGCGGATGCGGCCGCACAGCAGCAGCTCGCGACCGGCGAGGTCGCGCATGAGATCGAGCGGCGCCAACTGCTCCGGCAGCGTCGCCAGCTCGTCGAACAGCTGCTCGATCGCCGCGACCGGCAGCTCCTCGCGATACACCCGCGTCTTCGCGAACTCCTTCCACTCGTCGCGCAACCGGAGCGCCGAGAAGAACCGCGGCAGCGGGAAGACGCCGAAGTCCTGCGCCAGCCCCTTGCGCCGCACCATGAAGTCGACGTCCTTCGGCACCAGCGGGTCGAGCGCCGCCCGCGGCCCGGCGAACGGGTCGAAGATGGCGATGCGGAAAGCGACGTAGCCGACCCCCAGCGCGAACAGGGCTAGGATCAGCACGATCTTCAGGAAGCGCTTCATCGCAGCCTCAGGCACTCCTTTCCGCACCGCGGCCGGCGGCGCCGGCGTCGCTTGTCGGACGAAAACGGCAAGGCTACATTCCGCCGTCCGCGCGGGAGCTCGCTTGAACGCTCGCCTGAACGTCGCCCACCACCTGCAGTCGATCACCCCGTCGGCCCCGCTCGCACTGATGCAGAAAGCCGCCGTGCTCAAGGAGCAGGGCCGCGACATCATCAGCCTCGGTGCCGGCGAGCCCGACTTCGAGACGCCGCGCGTCGCCCGCGAGGCCGCCCATCGGGCCATCGATTCCGGCCGGACGCACTACACGCCCTGCCCCGGCGAGAAGTCGCTGCGCGTCGCCATCGCGGCCAAGCTCGCCCGCGACAACGGGCTTCGCTACGACGCGGGCGAGATCGTGGTCAGCAACGGCGCCAAGCAGGCGCTCTACGGCGCCTTCCTCGCCCTGCTCGATCCGGGCGACGTGGCGGTGATCCCGAGCCCCTATTGGGTCACCTATCCGGAAGCGGTCCGGCTGGTCGGCGCGACGCCGCGCCTGCTGCCGATGGATGCCGCGAGCGGCTTCAAGCCCGACCCCGACCGGCTCGACCAGGCGCTGCGCGGCGCACGGCTCTTCGTGTTCAACTCGCCGAGCAACCCGACCGGCGCGGTGCTGACGCGCGCCGAGATCGCGGCGCTCGGACAGGTGCTGCTGCGCCACGACTGCTGGGTCGTGACCGACGAGATCTACGAGAAGCTGGTGTTCGACGGCGCCGCCCACCACTCGCTCCCGGCCGTGGTGCCGGCGCTGCGCGAGCGCACGGTGGTGGTCAACGGCCTGTCCAAGGCGTACGCGATGACCGGCTGGCGGATGGGCTACGCCGCGGCACCCCGCCCGGTCGCGGAGGCGATCGAGCTGGTGCAGAGCCACGTCTCGAGCAACGCCTGCAGCATCTCGCAGCATGCGGCGCAGGCCGCGCTCGAACATGCCGACTCCGACATCGCCGCGATGCTGGCGGCGTTCGCGCGGCGACGCCGCCTGGTGCTCGATGCCTTCGCCGGCGTGCGCGGCATGACGCTCGTGCCGCCGCAGGGCGCCTTCTACGTCTTCCCGGACATCTCCGCGTGGCTCGGCGGCACCTTCGCCGACGCCACCGCGCTGTGCGAGCGGTTGCTCGACGAGCAAGGCGTGGCTGCCGTCTCCGGCAGCGCCTTCGGCGATCCGCGCTGCATCCGCCTCTCCTACGCGACGTCCGACGAGCGGCTGGCGCAGGCGCTCGAGCGCATCGTCCGCTTTCTGGCGGCGCATCCGGCGGGGCGCCGCTGATGTCGCGCGACGTGCGCAACGGGCTCCTGGTCTCGCTGCCGATGTCGGTGGCGATGATCATCGCCGCGCTGGTCGTCGCCCGCGGCCGCGCCGCCGAGCATCCGCAGCGCGTCTTCGCGCAGGCCGACCTCATCGCCAAGGTGCTGTCGCGATTGGAGCAGGACTACGTCGAGCGCTTCGACGACGAAAAGAGCTGGGAACTGGTCTACGGCGGCATCAAGGCGATGACCAAGCGCCTCGATCCCTACTCGCAGTTCCTCACCCCCGACGAGAGCCGCCCGTTCGCCGAGGAGACGCACAAGAACTACGTCGGCGTCGGCTTCGCCACCGATCCGCGCGCCGCCCCCATCACCATCGACTACCTGTTCGAGGGGTCGCCCGCCGATCGCGCCGGGCTCGTCCCCGGCGACCGGATCACCGCCATCGACGGCACCGCCGTCGACACGCTGGCGCGCGAGAAGGCGATCGAGCGGATCAAGGGCGAGCCGGGAACCTCGGTCCGGCTCACCGTCGAGCGCGGCGGCGACGGCGGGCACGCGAAGGGCGCGATCGAGGAGATGAGCGTCGAGCGCGCCCACATCCCGCAGCAGTCGGTGGTCGGCGGCGAGATGATCGAGGGCGGCGATGGCGTCGGCTACCTCTACGTCGACGGCTTCGGCGACGCCACGGTCACGGAACTCGACCGGGCGGTCGAGGCGCTGCTGGCCGCCGGCATGAAGGCGCTGGTGCTCGACCTGCGCTTCAACAACGGCGGCCTGCTCGAGGTCTCGCGCCTGTTCGCCAACCGCTTCGTGCGCTCGGGCGCGATCGTCGGCATCCGGTACCGCGAGCCGCGCGAGGGCGTGACCCACTCCGCCGATCCGGCCGAATGCCGCTGGCCCGACCTGCCGCTGGCGGTGCTGGTGAACGGCGACACCGCCTCCGCCGCCGAGATCGTCGGCGGCGCCCTGCAGGACCACCATCGCGCCCTGCTGGTCGGCGAGCGGACCTACGGCAAGGGCGTGGTGCAGTCGATCTGGAACATCCCGCTCGACGACGCGCGCGGCGGCGAGCGCAAGGCGACGCTGAAGCTCACCACCGCCGAGTACCTGACGCCGTCGGGCCGCGCGATCGAGAAGCGGGTGACGCGCCAGCAGAAGGTGCTGGGCGGCCTCGAGCCCGACTTCACGCTGCGCCTCGACGAGGCGCGGACGAAGGAGCTGACCGAAAGGCTGCGCGTGCTGCACGTGCCGGAGCGCTGGCGCGCCCGCCATCTCGCGAACCGCGGGCTGACGCTGCCGCCGCTGCGCGATCGGCAGGTCGACGCGGCGCTCGCCGTGCTGCGCGGCGAGACGCCGGCCCAGGACTTCTGAGCACCGTGGCCCTGCGCCCCGACCAGCTCATCCTCGGGATCGAGAGTTCCTGCGACGAAACCGCCGCGGCGCTGCTCGACGCGAGCGGTGGCGTCCGCGCCTCGGTGGTCCGCAGCCAGATCGACCTCCACGCGGCGTTCGGCGGGGTCGTGCCCGAGATCGCCGGCCGCAGCCACGTCGAGCACATGGTGCCGGTGCTCGAGGAGTGCTTCGCGCGCGCCGGCGCCGCCCGCGGCGACGTCGGCGCGGTCGCGGTGACCTGCCAGCCCGGCCTGATCGGCTCGCTGCTGGTCGGGCTGTCGACCGCGAAGGCGCTGGCGCTGGCGCTCGACGTGCCGCTGGTGCCGGTGGACCACGTCGCGGCGCACGTCTACTCCTGCTTCCACGGCGTCGCCGAGCCGCAGTTCAAGTCGGCCTGCCTGGTCGCTTCGGGCGGCCACTCGACCCTGTTCGCGGTCGACTCGCCGGCGCGGGCGACGCGGATGGGCGACACCATCGACGACGCGGCGGGCGAGGCGTTCGACAAGGTCGCAGCGATCGTCGGGCTCGGCTACCCGGGCGGCCCGATCGTCGACCGCATGGCGACGGGCGGCGACCCGCGTCGGTTCCGCTTCCCGCGCACGCTCCTCGACCGCGACTCGCTCGACTTCTCCTTCTCCGGGATCAAGACCGCGGTGCTCTACCACTGCCGCGGCCAGGACGGCCGCACCCGCCGCGAACTCGACGCGCAGGAAGTGAAGGACATCTGCGCCTCCTTCCAGGACTGCGTCGTCGACGTGCTTTGCACCAAGCTGCTGCGGCTCGCCGACCGGATCGGCGCGCGGTCGCTGGCGGTCGGGGGCGGCGTCGCCGCCAATCGCCGCCTGCGCGAGCGGGTCGCGCAGGTCGCCGCCGAGCGCGGTCTCGCGCTGCACCTCGCGCCGCGCGAGCTCACCACCGACAACGCGGTGATGGTGGCGGGCCTCGGTCGGCTGCTGCTGGCCGACGGCGTCCGCGCCGGACTCGATCTCGATGCCAATCCGCGCAGCGCGGCGAAGGCGGCGCGCCGGTGAGCCCGCGCCGTGCCATCCGCCCGCGCCGCGCGCCCGTCGCCGACCTCGGCTTCGCGCAGGTCGACCACGATCGCGCCCGCCGCTGCGGCTTTCCCGAGGTGATCCTCGGCAGCGGCAAGTCGCCGCCGCAGGTGGCCGCGATCTTCGCCGAGCTCGCCGCGCGCGCCGATCGCGTGCTGGCGACGCGCTGCAGCGAGGCGGCCTTCGCCGCCGTGCGCGCGCGCGTGCCGACGGCGCGGTGGCACGCATCGGCGCGGGCGATCACCTTCCGGCGCCGGCGTGCGGAACGCGGCGAGGGGCTGGTGGCGATCGTCGCCGCTGGCACCGCCGACCTGCCGGTGGCCGAGGAGGCGCGGCTCACCGCGCAGCTGATGGGCGCCCGGGTGGCCACGCACTACGACGTCGGCGTCGCCGGGATCCACCGGTTGTTCCGGGCCCTTCCACGGATCCGTCGAGCGCGCGTCACGGTGGTGGTGGCCGGCATGGAGGGCGCCCTGCCGAGCGTGGTCGCCGGCCTCCTCGATCGACCGGTGATCGCCGTGCCGACGAGCGTCGGTTACGGCGCGTCGTTCCACGGGCTCGCCGCCCTGCTGACGATGATCAACTCCTGCGCGGCCGGCATCTCGGTGGTCAACATCGACAACGGTTTCGGAGCGGGCTACAGTGCCGCGCTCGTGAACCGTGCGCCGCGGCGCTGAGCGGGACCGACCCGGCCCGCACGCCCAGGCGGAGAGGAGCGGCGGCGGCCACACCCGCCCCCCACTTTCCGCGAAGGGTCTCCATGCGCGCACCGGCCTGGCTCGTCTTCGAGGATGGCACCGCGTTCCGCGGGGTCGGCATCGGCAAGCGTGGCGAGACGTTCGGCGAGGCGGTGTTCAACACCTCGATGACCGGCTACCAGGAGATCCTCACCGACCCCTCCTACAAGGGGCAGGTCGTGGTGATGACCTATCCGCTGATCGGCAACTACGGCATCGCGACGGCGGACGACGAGAGCCCGCGCTGCTGGCTCGAGGGGTTCGTCGTGCGCGAGCTGTCGCGCATCCCGTCGAGCTTCCGCAGCGCCTGCGACCTCGACAGCTGGCTGGTGAAGCAGGGCGTCGTCGGCATCGCCGAGGTCGACACGCGGGCCATCGTCCGCAAGATCCGCGCGGGCAAGGTGCAGCGCGTCGGGATCTCGACCGTCGAGAGCGACCCGGCGAAGCTGCGCGAGCGCGTGCTGCAATCGCCGAAGACCGACGGACTCGACCTGGTGAAGCACGTGACCCGGCGCAGCGCCGACGCCTGGTCGTCCGCGGTCGACGTCGCCGAGTTCCAGCCGCCCGGCTGCTTCAAGGGCGGGCCGCGCTTCAAGGTCGTCGCCTACGACTTCGGCATCAAGCACAACATCCTGCGCAATCTGGTCGCGACCGGCTTCGACGTCGAGGTGCTGCCGGCCTCGACGCCGTGGCGCGAGGCGCTGCGGCGCAATCCCGACGGCGTCTTCTTCTCCAACGGACCGGGCGACCCCGAACCGGTGCACTACGCCATCGAGAACGCGCGCGCGTTCCTCGACCAGCGCGTGCCCTTCTTCGGCATCTGCCTCGGCCATCAGCTGCTCGGCCTGGCGCTGAACGGCCGGACCCGCAAGATGCCCTTCGGCCATCACGGCGGGAACCAGCCGGTGCTCGACAAGACCACTGGACGCATCGAGATCACGGCGCAGAACCACTCGTTCATGGTCGACCCGGACACGCTCGATCCGGCCGCCGCCGAGGTCACCCACATCAACCTGAACGACCAGACCGTCGAGGGGCTGCGCTGCAAGCGCGTGCCGGCGTTCTCGGTGCAGTACCACCCCGAGGCCGCCCCCGGCCCGCACGATTCGCTCTACCTGTTCGAGCGATTCCGCAATCTCATCGCCGAACGGAGAGCGGCGGCGGCGACGACGCGCTGATCGCCTCGATCCCCGCGGGAGCAGCGGCATGCTTTCGATCGTGGCGTGGTGGTGTCTTGCCGTCGCCGGCGAACCGGCCGGCGCGCCGGGGGCGCCCGGGGCACCCGACGCGGTGGCGCTCGCGGCGCTGGCCGAGCGTTGCGGCAGCCAGATCGACTGGTTGCGCGACCGACCGCCGGTGGCCGAGGCGGGCGAAGCGTTCCAGTACCTCCGCGCCGGCAAGCGGTTCGATGCCGCGGCGCTCGACCGCGACGAACTCCCCGATGACGCGCTGCGGCGCCTGATCGGCGAGGCCTGTTCGCGCGCGCGGGCGGAGGGGCGTCTCGTCCTCTGGCACGTCTGGCGCCTCGAGGGCGGGCAGATGTACCGCGCGCCGCTGCTCGACGACTACATGGACCAGGTGCTCTGGAGCGACCCCGAGCTGGTCGCGCTGGTGCGCGAGCGATTCGTGCCGCTGCGCACCCGCCTGTCGCGCGCGCTCGGCACCGAGTTCGGCGTGGTGGCGTGGGAGCAGGTCGAGCCGGCGCTGCTGTTCCTCGACGCCGACGGCAAGGTGGTGCACCGGATCACGCATCTGCGCACCTTCGACCCGCGCTGGTGCGCGGAGGTCTGCCGCCGGGTGCTGGCCCTGCGGCCGGAGTTGCCGTCAGCCGAGGCGCGGCCGCCGGCCGCCGACGCCTTCGCCACCCCCGATGCGGCCCGGCTCGAACGGACGCGCACCGCGTACCACGCCGCGCTGGCGCAGTGGCAGGCGGGCCGCGATGACGCGGCGTTGGCGGCCTGGCGCGCGCTGGCCGAGACGGAGCCGGACAGCCCCTTCGCGTGGCGCGCGGCGGCGAACCTCGTGCCGACGCCGGACCAGACCGCGGCCGGCGCAGCGCGCCATGCCTTCGAGCGGATCGGCGAGTGCTGGCTGCCGGCGGAGGGGCTGCCGCACGACACCCGCTGGCGGCGCACGCCCGCCGACGCGGAGGACGCCGCCGAGCGCGCGGTGGCGTGGTTGCTCTCGACGCAGCGCGGCGACGGTTCGTGGAGCGACTGCCGCTACGCCTACTGGGGCTCGCCGACGATCACCGCCAATGCATGGATGGCGATCACCGCGTTGGCTGCCACCGCGCTCCTCGAGTGGCGCGACTTCGACCCGGTCGGCATCGACGCCGCGGTCGCTCGCGCCGAGGGCTACCTGTTCGGCCCGGGCGGCGGTCGCCTCAACGCCGGCGCGAACGAGGAGTGCTACGCGCACGCCTACCGCCTGCTCTATCTCGACCGCGCGCTGGCGCAGACCGAGGATGCCGACCAGCGCTCCGCGCTGTGCGCCCGCATGGAACCGCTGGTCGTCGCGCTCACCGCCAGCCAGCGGATGAGCGGCCAGTGGGCGCACGAATACGACAACGCCTTCGCCACCGCCGTGGTGCTCGACGCGCTGCGCCGCGCGCGCGCCGCCGGCGTCGCGATTCCGGAGCCGGCGTTCGCTCGCGGCCTCGACGGACTCGCCGCCGCCCGTTTCGCCGACGGCACCTTCACCTACGGCGGCGCCTCCGCCCATGGGGCGCCCTCGCCGCACGCTGACCACGCCAAGGACTCCTCCGGCCGCATGCCGTTGTGTGAAGGCGAACTCCATGCCGGCGGACGCAGCGACCCGCGCCGGCTCGCCCATGCGCTGGCGACCTACCAGCAGCACTTCGACCGCTTCGCCAAGGTCGCGAACTGCGACTTCCACACCGACGGCGAACTCGGCGGGTTCTTCTTCTTCCATGACGTCTATCACGCCTCGGTGGCGATCGGACTGCTGCCGGAGGCGGGCCGCCCGCCGCACGCGCGCTGGCTGCTCGGGAAGCTGATGACGCTGCCGGAGATCGACGGCTCGTTCCTCGACGACCATGAGATCGGCAAGAGCTGCTCCACGGCGTACGCCCTGCTGGCGCTGAAGAACGTGCTGCGCGACGGCGAGCGCCGCTGATGTCGTCGGCGCCTCGCTCAGGCCGGCACGGCCGGCTGCTGCGTCTCCTGGCCTGCTGCGCCACGCTCCTCCCGGCGGCGGCCGCCGCGGCGCCGAGCGACCCGCGCGGCGACCCGATGGGCGGGCGTTACGTCGTCGTCCTCGATCGCGCGGCGACGCGCTGGCGCGTGACCGCGACCTTCGACCATGGGGGCGGCCCGTTCGAGGCGTGGTTCCAGCGCTGGACGCCTGGCGCCTACCACCTCGCCGACTACGGTGCCAGCGTCGAGTCGATCGTCGCGCGCGACGCCGCCGGCAACGAACTGGCGCTCGAGCGCGACGGCCCCTGCCGTGTCGTCATCGCCGATGCGCCGGCGGGTCGACTCGCGCTCGACTACGTCGCGACACCCTGTGCGCAGCGCGACCTGAACGAGCGGATGATCCTCTCGGTCGAAGGCAACCGGATCGCGGCGGACTACGCCTACGTCTCGCCCAACTCGCTGCTCTGCTTCGTGCGGGACCAGATCGACTGGCCTTGCGAGGTGCGCTACGAACTGCCGCCCGGCTGGAAGGCGGCCTGCGCCCTCGACGAGCGGGCGCCCGGCAGCTTCGCCGCGCCGTCGTGGTGGCGCCTCGAGGACTCCCCCGCGCTCTTCTCGCCGACGCAGGAGACCGCCACGTTCGAGGTCGCCGGCATCCCCCACGCCGTCACGCTGCATGGCGCGGCGCCGGGCCGCGTCGACGAGATCGCGCAGCGCTGCCGCCGGCTGGCCGAGGCGGCCGTGGCGTGGATGCAGCGCCTGCCCTATCCGCGCTACCACTACCTCCTCGCCGCCACTCCGGGCGAGTTCGGCGGCGCCGGCCTCGAGCACGCCGACTCGACGTTGATCGTGACCGGCGACGTCATGCTCGGGATGCCGGAATACGACCACCTGCTGGCGCACGAGTACTTCCACGCCTGGTGCGCCGAGCGGATCAAGGTCGATGCGCTGGTGCGGCCCGACTTCACGGCGCCGCTGCGCACCGGCACGATCTGGGCCAACGAGGGCATCACCGAGTACTTCTGCCGCCACCTGCTGGTCAGCGCCGGGCTGCAGACGCGCGCGCAGTTCTTCGCCGGGTTGTCGCAGCAGGGCCGCGAGGCGCGCATGCTGCGACCGCAGATCGGCGAGGAGGGCTGGACCGCGATCGCGCGCGCCGCGCCCGACTGGGACGAGATCGGCGACCTGATGCAGTTCTCGGCGCGCCACTACCCCGCCGGCAGCTTCACCGTCTTCGCGCTCGACCTCGAGATGCGGGCCGCCTCCGGCGGCGAACGGGGGATCGCCGACCTGCTCCGATTCCTGATGGCCGCCTTCGCGGATCGCGGTCGCGGTTACGCCGAGGACGAGCTCGCGCAACTGGTCGCCGGCGTCGCTCAGGCCGACCTCGACGAGTTCTTCGCGCGCCACATCGACGGCTCCGAACTGCCGGCGATCAAGGAGCGCCTGGCGCTGATCGGCTTCACCGCGCGCGGCGGCATGCAGGAGATGGTCCCGCTGCCGGAGCCGACCGCCGAACAGGCGGCCGCGCTCGAGGATCTGTTCACGCCGCCGCCGACGCGGTCGCGCCGGTAGCCGGGTGGCGCAGTCGGTCAGGCATCGCCGTCGCGGCGGGTCCCGGCGACGAGCGCCGCGTGACCAGCAACGCCCCCCGCGTCGGTCGCGGCGCCTCCGCTCCCGACCCGCCGGCAGACGGGGCGCTCCGGGCCGGGGCGACCTGGCGGGCGCCCTTGCCGCCCCCCCCCGCGGGAGGCAGCGGCGCCGGTCGTCGCTCCCCGAAGTTCCTTCCTGAACCGGAAGGGAAGAGTGCCGGTCTTGAGTCGTCGCATGGGCGCGTGATTCAATCCCGCGCCCTCCCTCCTTCCGGAACCCCGTCTGCCATGCCCGCCACTTCGCACCAGCCCGCCGGGACCAACTTCCTCGGTGAGGCGCTCTCCGATTCGCGCCAGAAGTTCCGCCAGCTGGTCACCTCGCTCGAGGCGCTGATCACCGCGAAGCGGATCGAGGAGGCGCGCTCGCACCTGCCGAAGCTGGCGGCGATGCAGACCGAGCTTCACCGTGTCCTGAACGGCCGCGACGGTGTCGAGCGCAAGGCGCTCGAGCAGATCGACCGCGACGTCGCCCGGCTGAGCGGCGCGCTGGCGGAGGGCTGGAGCGGCACGGTGGGCAAGGGCCTCCTCGCCGTGGTGCTTGGCAGCGTGGTCGGCGTCGGCGGTCTGCTCTGGCTGATGTGGAAGTTCATCGGCTGAGCGCGGCCGACGTCAGAGCATCGAACCCGGATCGACGTCGAGCGTGATGCGCACCGGCGCGCCCTGCGCGACGCGTTCGCGCGCCCAGGCGACGACGCGCGTCAGCTCGGTCGACTGCGGGCACTTGAGCAGCAGTTGCCAGCGCCAACGCCCGCGCACCCGCTCGATCGGACAGGGTGCCGGGCCGAGCAGCGCGACGCCGTGCTCGCCGGCCATCGGCGCGAGCTTGTCGCGCGCCTTCGTCGCCGCCGCCCTGGTCCGCGCGAGATCGGGGTGCGAGACGAGGATGCGCACCACCTCGCTGAACGGCGGGTACGCCGTTTCCTGGCGCAGCGGCAGCTCGGACGCGACGAACGCCTCGTAGTCGTGACGGACGGCGCAGGTGATGGCCGGGTGGTGCGGGTGGAGCGTCTGCACCAGCACCCGCCCGCCGCGCGCCGCGCGACCGGCGCGACCGGCGACCTGCGCCACCAGCTGGAAGGTGCGCTCGCTCGCCCGCCAGTCGGGCAGCGACAGCGAGGTGTCGGCCGAGACGATTCCCACCAGCGTGACGCGCGGGAAATCGAGCCCCTTGGCGATCATCTGCGTGCCGACCAGCAGGTCGTGCTCGCCGCGCGCGAAGGCACCGAGGATGCGCTCATGCGCGCCCTGCGCCGCGGTGGTGTCGCTGTCCATCCGCGCGATCCGGGCGCGCGGATACTCGCGCCGCAGCTCGGACTCGACGCGCTCGGTGCCGAAGCCGAGGAACCGCACGCCGGGCTGGCCGCACTTGCCGCACTGCGCCGACGGCGCCTGTTCCCGGCCGCAGAGATGGCAGATCAGCCGTTCGGCCCGCTGGTGCAGCACCAGCGCCACGTCGCATTGGGGGCACTGCGCCGCCTCCTTGCAGCCCGGGCAGAGCGCGATGCGGGCGAAGCCGCGGCGATTCAGGAAGAGGATCGCCTGCTCGCGCCGGCGCAGCACTTCGCCGATGGCCGCGCGCAACCGGTCGGTCAACAGGCTCGGGTGCTTCGTGAACGGCAGGTGCGACAGGTCGAGGATCGTCGTCGCCGGCAGCTCGCCGCCGCCGACGCGATGCGGCAGCCGCAGCAGCGTGAGGCGCCCGTCGCGCGCGGCGACCCAGCTCTCGAGCGCCGGCGTCGCCGAGCCGAGCACGACCACGGCACCGGCTCGGCGCGCGCGCTCCAGCGCGACTTCGCGCGCGTGGTAGCGCGGCGGATTCTGCTGCTTGAAGCTCGGCTCGTGCTCCTCGTCGATGAGGATCAGCCCGAGGTCGGGGATCGGGGCGAAGATGGCCGAACGCGCGCCGATGACCACGTCGACGTCGCCGGCCGCGATGCGCCGCCATTCGCGCAGGCGGTCCTTCTCCGCCAGCGCCGAGTGGAGCAGCGCCACGCGCTCGAAGCGGGCGCGGAAACGGGCCACCGTCTGCGGCGTCAGCGCGATCTCCGGCACCAGCACGATGCCGCGCCGACCGCGTGCGAGCGCCGCCGCCAGGGCGCGCAGGTAGACCTCGGTCTTGCCGCTGCCGGTCACGCCGAGGAGCAGGAAACCGCGGTGGGACCGCGCGTCGAGCGCCAGTTCGATCGCGCGGACCGCGGCGACCTGCTCCGGCGTCGGGCGCGGCGGCTCGGCGCGCGCGACCGGCGCGGCGAGGAAGGCGGGATCGCCCGGGTCCTCGACCCGTTCCCGCGTCGCGCAGCCGCGCTTCACCAGGCTCTGCAGGGGCGACGGCCCGACCTGCGCGCGCCGCAGCAGGTCGATCTCCTTCACCGCGCCGTCGGCCTCCGCCAGCAGCCGGAGCAGCCGCGCCTGCTTCTCGTGGCGAGCGAGCAGCGCGGTCGCTTCGAGGCGCGCGCGCGCCGGATCCGCGAACGGCGGCGCCAGCCGGACCACGGCGATCTGCCGCACGCCCCGCCCGCTGCGCACCACCGGCGGCAGCGCGCTCTCGAGCGTCTCGCCGAGCGAGGCGCCGTAGCGATCGGCGACCCAGCGACAGAGGCCGATCAGCTCCGGCTCGACGCGCGCATCCGCCGGCAGGACCGCCTCGAGGTCGAGCACCCGCGCCACCTCCGCCACCGCGTCGATCGCGATCACGGTGCCGCCGACCTGCCGGCCGGCGACGCGCACGCGCACGCGGGCGCCGACTCGCACGTCGGCGGCCAGCGCCGGCGGGATCCGATAGTGCAGCGCCCGATCGACCGGCAGCGCCACCGCCACCCGGGCGAAGCGCTCGGCAGGATCGGCGGCGCGCGCCGGCGCAGGCGGCGGGTCGGGGAAGAGGAAGTTCATTGGCGGCTCCCGCGCGGAGACGGTCGTTCCGCACGGTGGTGACGACGAACGATGCTAGGGCGAGAGGGCCGCGGCGCCGGATCGGACCGGCTCCGGGCAGCGGCACGGGATCGCGCGGCAGCGTGGGCAGCCCGCCGCGTACTTCGCCCGCGCCGCCGCCTCGAGATCGACCCCGGCGATGCTCGCCAGCGTCGACAGCCACGCCAGGACGTCGGCGAACTCCTCCTCGAGCGGCCGGCCGCGGACGCCGCGACGCAGCGCGCGCGACAGCTCGCCCACCTCCTCGGTGAACCACATGAAGGTGCCTTCGAGGCCGCGGCCGCGATCCTTCGCGCCGAAGGTCGCTTCGATCAGCCGCTGGAACTCGGCGACGGTCACGCGGCGCTCCCGGTCCGGCGCAACGCGAGGAAGGTGACGTCGTCGACCGCCTCGGTGCCGCGGCGGAACGCCTCGATCGCCGCGAGCGTGGCGGCGACGTAGTCGGCGCCACCGCGGCCGGCCTCGCGGGCGAGGAGCTCCTGCGCCCCGGCCTCGCCGAGCTCGCGACCGTCGGCGTCCTTCATCGCGAACAGTCCGCGGGTGCAGAGGAGCGCGCGCCCGCCGGACGGCAGGGTGAGCTCACGGTCCTTGATCGTGCGGTCGAAGATCGGCCCCTTGTCGAAGCCGAGCGCGATGCCGTCGCCGTGGACCGGCTCCGCCTGCGGCGCATTCGGCCGGCACAGCAGCAGCGGGACGTGGCCGGCGTTCGCCATCACCAGCCGTTCGCCGCCCGGCTCGACCCGGACCAGCAGAGCGGAGACGTACATGCCGCGCCGCAGATCGGGAGCGAGCAGGCGGTTGATCCGCCGCAGCAGTTCCGCCGGCGAACTCTCGCCCGGCGCCAGCGACTTGAGCGCCGTGCGCGCCATGGTGACCAGCAGCGCGCCGGGCACCCCGCTGCCGGAAGCCGAGACGACCGCGACCAGCTTCGCGCCACCGGCCATGTCGGAGACGTCGTAGAAGTCGCCGGCGATCTTCGCCGCCGGACGCGCCGCCGCATGACACTCGAACCCGGGGATCGGCGGGAGCCGCTCCGGCAGCAGCGCCGCCTGCACCTCGCGCGCCACCTCGAGCTGATGGGACTGCGCCGCCTGCTGCTGGCGCACGCCCTGCATCTCATGCAGGCGCTGCGTCATCCGGTCGAACGTGCGCGCGAGCACGCCCACCTCGTCGCTGCTGTGGGCGTGCGTGCGGTGCTCGAGGTCGCCGGAGGCGACGGTCTCGATGTCCTCGGACAGCTGCAGGATCGGCCGCGTGATCCGCTGCGCCAGCCACCAGCTCACCAGCACGCCGAGCCCGACGAACACCAGCACGAGCAGCAGCATGCTGCCGAGCATTCGCCCGAGGCTCTCGTCGATCTTCTCCGCCGACAACGCGACGAGCGCCCGCGCCGCGACCTTCCCCTCCTGATCCTTCACGTCGGCGGCGTAGATGCGCGCCGGCGTCTTCGTCTGCTGGGCCGTGCCCGACTTCGAGACGAACATCCCCTCCTGGATCGAGACCTCGGCGAAGCTGCGCGCGGCACCGGGCTCGAAGCTGATCGCAGCGCCGTTGATGACCTGTTTCATCGTCGGGTCGAGGATCACGACGTCGAGCAGCTTGCTGCCGCTGGCTGCCACCAACCGGTCGAGCCGCTCCCGGTTCAGCGCGTGGCGTTTCTCGTACTGCGCCTTCTGTTCAGCCCGCAGGACGACGTTGCCGAGACCGCCGGCGCTGCGCGCCTCCGGCCCGCGCCCCTCGAGCGCGGTCTCGTGGTACGGCTCCCAGCAGTTGGCGTCGACCACGGCGATGGCGCGGACCGCCTGCACGCCGGTGGCGTCGATCTCGTCGGAGAGGCTGCCGGAGAGGATGCGCTGCAGGATCAGCCCGAAGATGAGCAGCGCCACCGCGAGGGTGGCGGCCATCACCAGCGAGAACTGCATCGCCACGCCCATGCCGGAGGCGCGCGCGCGCCCGCCGGGCTTCAGGTCGAACCCCGAGTCGTCCGCCGCGCCGCGAGCAGCCGCATTCTTCTTCTTCGCGCGCTTCATCGACGACTTCCTCACGGGGCGAACGGAACCGGGCGGCGCCGCGGTGGCGGCGCGGTCGTCACGGCCACTCGAGGTAATCGCGAACGACCCACACCAGTGCCAGCGCGTACAGGCCGGCGACCAGGTCGTCCAGCATGATGCCGACGCCCTTCGGCAGGAACTCGAGCCGGCGCGCCGGCGGCGGCTTCACGACATCGAACAGGCGGAAGGCGAAGAACGCCAGCACCAGTTCCTTGGTTCCGGGGACCCCTTCGCCCCAGCGGAAGACCGCGATGAGATATCCGAGCACCTCGTCGAGCACGAACGGCTTCGGGTCCTTGAAGCCGTAGTAGCGCTCGGCCCAGCCGCCGAGCGCGATGCCGAGCAGCAGGACGAGGGCGGCGCACACGACGGCGGCGACACCGAAGTGCCAGCCGAAGCGCGGCACCGCCACCTGCGCGAGCAGCCACACCAGCGCGACACCGCCGAGCGTGCCGAAGGTGCCGGAGGCGACCGGCGCGTAGCCGAGCCCGAAACAGGACACCAGCGCCGCCCGGATCCGGTCGCCCGCCGTGGCCGGCGGACGCGCGCCACCCCCCGCTCCCGCCGGTCTCTGCGTCACAACCCCTCCCTCAGATGGATGGCGGACTTGCGGACATAGCCGAAGCCGCTCCACACCGTGATCAGCAGCGTGGCCCAGACCAGGACGATCGCCACCCAGCGCATCACCGCGACGGCCGCGGCCTGCCTCCCGTCGAAGCCATCATCGAGGATGCGCACCCCAAGCACGGCGGGCACCGCCATGCACTGGATCACCATCTTCAGCTTGCCGGCGGGATCGGCCCCGAATGCGTGCCCCTTGCGTTCCACGTAGCCGCGCAGGGCGGTGACGATGAACTCGCGGCAGAGCACCGCGACGACGATCCATGGCGGCACCAGGTCGCGGCCCCACGGGGTCGCCGACAGGAAGACGAAACTCCCGCAGATCACGACCTTGTCGGCGGCGGGATCGGCGATGCGACCGAAGTCGCTCACCTGGCCGAGCTTCCGCGCGTAGTAGCCGTCGAGCGCGTCGGTCGCCGTCACCAGGATGAAGAGCGCGCAGCAGGCCGCCGCCATCGGCCAGCCCGGCAGCGGTTCGCGGCCGAGCAGATCGAGCAGCACGAAAAGGACTACCGCGACGGCGAGCCGCCCCGTCGTGATCTTGTTCGCCAGCGTCACGTTGAGCAGTTCGGCCGACGGGCGCTCACGCCCGCAGCCGTGCTTCCCATTCAGCGCGCGTCACTTTCACCGTCCGCGCGAGGCTGCCGCTGTACGGCGTGATGAACCCTTCCTTGTCGAGGCGCTCGAACACGCGCGCCGCCGAGTAGTAGGTGATCGACAACTCTCGCTGCAGCTTCGACAACGAGACGCTCTCGAGGGTCAGGATCAGTTCGGTGGCGCGCGCCAGCAATTCCCGCTCGTCGTCGGGGAGGCCGGCGAAGAGCGACTTCGGCAGGGGACGCGGCGCGGTGGCAGCCGCTTCCGGCGCGCTCGCGGCGAGCGGCGCGACGGGCGATGCCATGAGCGGCACCGCGACCGGCTCGCTCGTCGGCGCATCCGCAGGCGCCGCCTCGACGCAGGGCGCCGACTCGACCAGCGCGGTCGGCGTCAGCGGCTCGAGCGTGGTCGACGCATCGACCGCCGACGGTGCGGCCACGGGGTCCGGCTCGACCGCGACGGACTGCGACTGTGCGGGCGGCTGCGCCGACGAACTCTCGTCCTCGTCGCCGTCCCAGTCGTCCTCGTCGTCGTCGTCGTCCTTCTCCTCCTTGTCGTCGTCCCAGTCCTCGTCGTCCTCCTCCTCCTCTTCCTCGTCGTCTTCCTCTTCCTCGTCGTCCCAGTCTTCGTCCTCTTCCTCGGCCTCTTCCTCTTCCTCGGCGTCGTCCTCTTCCTCGACTTCGTCGTCCCCCTCTTCGAAGTCGTCGTCGGCGTCTTCGTCGTCGCCTTCCTCGTCGGGTTCCTCCTCGGGCTCGGCCGGGGGCTCCTCCTCTTCCTCTTCCTTCTTCTTGCGTCGCGGCGCGAGCGTCTCGTCGGCCGGCGCAACCGCAGCCGTGGCGGCCGCGGCACCGTCCGCGATCACGTCGGCCGACTGGGCATCGGCGGCGAGCAGCGCCGTCCCGGCGGCGGCCGAGGTGAGGTCGAGCGCATCGGCATCAGGATCGTCGTCGAGCACGTGGGAGTCCTTGGAATCGGTGGCCGGCACCAGTGCCGAGTCCTTGCTCGCCACTGGCGTCTCCGCAACCTCGTCCGCGGTCGAGGTCTCTGGAGCGTCGATCGCGGGCGCCACTTCCGCGCGGCTTGCGCCCATCGAGAGCGAGGTGTTATGCGTCGCGTCTTCGCCGTTGTCCACCGGGAACTGCCCGGGGAATTCAGCGACGCTCTTTCGCGGTCGGAACCGCTCCCATTGGGTCGGCGCGGCGGCCTCGTCGGCTGCGACCGCGCTGTCCGCTGCCGCGGTCGGTTCGTCCGCAGCGACCGTCCCCGACGCGACCGGCTCATTCGCCGGCACCGCCGACGGCGCCGCCGGCGGTGCCGACGTCTCCACCAGCCCCGAAGCGGCTGCCACCACCGCTGCCGCATCGGCAACCGTGAGCGGTGGTTCGCTCGGTTCGACACGCGGCGCGACGCGCGGCGCGGCCGGCGGCGGCAACGTCGCCGTCGCCTGGAGCAGCGACGTCGCAGCGGGCTGCGCCCGCGCCGCGGCCTGGCGTGCCGCCATCTCGGCGCGGCTCCTGATCCGATCGGCCTCCACCCGCGAGAGGTGGTTCTCGACCTTCGCCAGCAGTGGCGCCAGCGGCAGCAGCGGCAACCAGTCGATCGCCACCAGCAACCCGATCACCGAACAGGCGGCGAGCAGGGCGCCGACCAGGTTCTTCAACAGCTCGGAGCCGTCCGGGCTGAGCAAGGCCGTGCGCGCGGCGAAGCCGACATAGCCCGCATCGACCTCCCAGGCGCTGGCGTGCGCCGGGTGCATCCCGAGCCACAGCGCTGAGCCGACGACGAAGGTCGCGCCACCGGCGATGCGCCACGGGAAGCGCGAATTGCGGATGCCAAGCAACGCGAGGAACAACCAGAGGAACCCGAGCAGCACCACGCAGCCGGTGGTCCAGCCACCGAGCAGCCCCGCCATCGTCGAACCGAGCGTCATCGCGTCCCCTCCCTCTCGCCGTCCAGTTCCGGATCGTCCACCCGATCGGCTTCAACATCGTCCTCGAAGCCGCCGTCGTCCGCCGCGTCGATCGCCGCTGCGTCCGCTGCGTCCGCTGCGCCTCCATCCGCCCCGCTCGCCGACCGTCCGGGGGCCTTCGCGCCGCGTGCCTTGAGCTGCTCCGCGCGCCTCTGCTCGAGCTCTTCGAGGCTGGTGCAGAGCACCTCGCGCGCCTGGCTTCCCTTGAACTCCCCGAGCAGTCCGTCGTTGGCCATCAGGTCGATCAGCCGCGACGCGCGCGTGTAGCCGATCGAGAAGCGCCGCTGCAGCAGCGACGCCGAGCCGCGCTGCGTCTCGACCACGAACTTCGCCGCCTCGTCGAACAGGTCGTCGAGCTCGCTCGGATCCTTGTCGGAGGCGTTCCGCTTCTGCACCAGCTCGCGCGAGTACTTCGGCGGCCCCTGTTCGGCGAGGAAGTCGACGACGCTGCGGATCTCCTGGTCGGTGACGAAGCAGCCCTGCACGCGCGACAGGTCGGCGCTGCCGGGCGGGACGTAGAGCATGTCGCCCTGGCCGAGCAGCTTGTCGGCGCCGTTGTGGTCGAGGATCACGCGCGAGTCGATCTTGCTGGTGACGCGGAACGCGATGCGCGTCGGCAGGTTGGCCTTGATCAGGCCCGTGATCACGTTGGTCGACGGTCGCTGGGTGGCGAGGATCACGTGGATGCCGACCGCGCGCGACTTCTGCGCCAGGCGGGTGATCGACTGCTCGACGTCCTTGCCGTGCTGCAGCATCAGGTCGGCGAGCTCGTCCATCACGATCACGATGAACGGCAGCGTGCTCTCGAAGTCGGGGGCGAGCTCGTCGCCGAGGCGCTTGCGGATCTCCTCCTCACCGAGCTTGTTGTAGGCGTAGATGTTGCGCACGCCCACCTTGTGCAGCAGCGCGTAGCGCTCCTCCATCTTCTCGACGCCCCATTCGAGGATGCCTGCCGCCCGCTTCATGTCGGTCACGACCGGGCACATCAGGTGGGGCACGTTCTGGAACGACGAGAGCTCGACCATCTTCGGGTCGATCAGGATCAGCTTCACCTGCTCCGGCGTGCGCGTGAACAGGATCGACATGATCAGCGTGTTCAGGCAGACCGACTTGCCCGAGCCGGTCGAGCCGGCCACCAGCAGGTGCGGCATCTTCGCCAGATCCTCGATGCGCGGCGCGCCGCTCGAGTCCTTGCCGAGGCAGATCGGGATCGCGTACTTCTGCGGATGGAAGCCGCTCCACTGCAGGAGCTCGGACATCCGCACGACGGCGCGGGCGTCGTTCGGGATCTCGATGCCGGCGGTCGACTTGTTGGGGATCGGCGCGACGATGCGGACGCTCTGCGCGGCGAGCGCCATGGCGAGATCGTCTTCCAGCGCGCGCAACCGGGTGAGCTTGGTGCCGGGCGCGAGCTCCACCTCGAGCATGGTGATCGACGGTCCGCGCTGGACGCCGACCACGCGCGCCTCGACCTTGAACGAGTGCAGCGCGGTGGTGAGCTTGCGCGCCGCTTCCTCGGTGAACTTCATGAAGTCGCCGCCGCTCTCGCGCTCGGGCGGATCGAGCAGCTGGAACGACGGAAAGGTGTAGGGACGCGTCGGCTCCTGCGCTTCCGGCGTCTGCAGGATCGCATGCGTCATCGGCGGCGGCGACTTGCGCCCCGGCGGCGGCGACCGGCCGCGATCCGCCGACGCTGCACTGGCTGCGAGGTGCGCGTCGTCCTCCTCCTCGTCCACGTCCGCTTCGGGCGCCGCCGTCGGTCGCAGCGGCAGCGCGACCGGCGTCAGTGACGGCGGCGGCGACGGTGGCTGCGGCGGGGCGCTCGGCACGATCGGCGCCGCGACCGGCGCCGGCTTCGCTGCAGCGAACAGCGCAGGCGCGGCGGCAGGCGGCGCGCTCACCGGTCGCTCGCGGAGCTCCTCGTCGATCGACTCCTCGACCGGCGTCTCGGCGAGCACGGCGTCGCTCTCCATCACGGCGTCGACCGCGGAGACCAGCCGTTTCGATTGCTTGCGCGGCTTGCGACCCGACGCCGCGCGCGCCGACTCCGCCAGCGCGCGGTCGAGCTCGGCATCGAGTTCCTCGTTCGACTCGAGCGAGTCGTCGCCCGCAGGCGCCGCCACCCGATCGCCCACTTCCGCGTCCGCGGCCACGCCCGCCGCCTCGTCGGCAGCGATCGCAGCGGCGGGAGCGAACGCGGTCGCGCCGCGACCGCCGCCACCCGGCGCCGGCGCCACGGCGGCGCCGCGACCGCCGCGCAGGAGCCCGAGCACCCCGCCGCGTTGCTCGACCCACTGGAGCGCATTCGCCGCCGAGCGCGTGTAGAGCAGATCCGCCCAGAGCGCGAAGGTGACCAGCAGCAGCAGCGTCAGCGTGATGCGGCCGCCGAGCGAGCCGAGTCCGCCGTCGTGCGTGAGCAACGCCGACAGCCAGATGCCGAACTCGCCACCCGGATCGGGGATTCGCGTGCTGAAGCCGCCGAGCAGGTCATGCAGCACCGCCGCCAGCACCGGCATGAACAGGGCGATGGCCAGCAAGCGCACGTGCACCGGGCGCGACTCGAGCCGCCCGAACCGTCGCGCCCCCTCGCCGATCAACGCGATCGGGATCAGCCAGGCGGCATAGCCGACCGGAGCGAACAGCGCGCGCGCGAGCACGAAGCCGACCGGCCCGCAGACGTTGTGCCAGCGCGCCGCGTCCGCTGCCGGCAGCACATCCTCGGAGTACGTGGCCAGTGCCGCCAGGAGGAACGCCCCGGCACCGAACCACGCGAACGCCGTGAGTTCTTTCGTCCGCTCGCTCGCCACGGAGGATCTCGCAGCGAACGGCCCTGCCTTCCCTCCCGGTCCGGGAGGAAAGCGTCGGAGCGGAGACACACCGTCCCCCTCCCCAGGGCCGCCCAACCGGGCGGGAGTGTAGCGCGGCGCCGGTCAGAGTCCGAGCAGCGCGCGCGCCTCCGCGATGGTCCGCGCGAGGTCGTCGTTGACCAGCACGTGGTCGTAGAGCCGGGCCTGCTCGAGCTCGATGCGCGCCCAGCGCAACCGCTCGGCGATCACCTTGGGCGCATCGGTCTTGCGCGCGGTCAGGCGTTGCTCGAGCACCTCGGAGCTGGGCGGCGCGATGAAGATCGAGACGTGCCGGATCGACCGCTGGCGCAACTGCGCCGCGCCCTGGACGTCGATGTCGAGGACCATCAGGCGATCCGTCCGCTGGGCGGCGGCCTCGAGGGGGCGGCGCAGCGTCCCGTAGCAATTGCCGTAGACCTCCGCCCATTCGACGAATTCGTCGGCGGCGACCATGCGGTCGAACTCGGCGCGGTCGTGGAACCAGTACTCCCGGCCGTGCTGTTCACCGCCCCGCGGCCGGCGGGTCGTGGCGCTGATCGACAGGTCGACGCGCGGGTCCTCGAGCAGCGCCGAGCAGATCGAGGTCTTGCCCGACCCGGACGGTCCGGACAACACGACCAAGCCGCCGCGGAACGGCCGCGGAACGGGGGCACCACCCGGTGTCGTGCTGTTTCCGCTCATTCGAGGTTGGCGACCTGCTCGCGCAATTTCTCGACGCTGGCCTTCGCCTCACGCACGCGGGCCAGCAGCGCCGCGTCCTGCACCTTGCTGCCGACCGTCTGGATCTCGCGACCGATCTCCTGGACGAGGAACTCGAGTTCGCGCCCGATCGGCCCCTTCCGGCGCAGGAGCTTGTCGAACTCGACCTCGTGGCTGGCAAGCCGGTCGAGTTCCTCGGTGACGTCGGCCTTGTCGGCGAACAGCGCCACCTCGCGCGCCAGCAGCGCGGGATCGGGCGCGACGCCCTGCCCTTCGAGCAACGTCGCCAGCCGCTCGCCGAGTTTCTGCTGATAGCCGCGCACCATCGCCGGAACGCCGCCCCGGATCGCCAGCGCCGCGCTGCAGATCGACTGCACTTCGCGTCGCAGCGCGACGGCGAGCCGTTCACCCTCGCGCTGACGCATCTCGACCAGCGCGGCGAGCGCGGCGTCGACCACCTTCGCCAGTTCGGGGCGGAAGTCGGCGGCGAGCGCATCGGGATCGGCCGGCGCGAGGACGCCCGGCAGGCCGAGCAAGGCGGTCACCTCGATGTCGCCGCCGAGCTTCTTCTTCTTCATGAACGCGCGCAGCTGCGCGACGTAGTGCTCGGCGATCTTCTCATCCAGGGTCGCAGCCAGCCGCGCGCCGGCATCACGCCAGAAGACGGCGACCTCCACCGAGCCGCGGGCGAGGCGCTCCTTCACCTGCTGCTCGACGGCGCCCTCGAGCTGTTGGAGCGCGCTCGGCAGGCGGATCTTCGTGGCCAGGAAGCGATGGTTGACCGACCGGACCTCGCAAAGCAGGCGCGCACCCCGGCCGCGACTGCCCGCGCGGCCGAAGCCGGTCATGCTCGCCGGCATCGGCTCACGCCCCGGCCGCGCCAGCCGCGTGGGTGCGACTGCCGGGCTTGTGGAACGGTCGACCGAGCTTGCACTGCGGGCAATCGGCGACGTCCCACGCCTCGGTCGGCATCACCAGCAGCGGCCGGAACGGCCGTGCGCCGAACGGCGAGGCGGCGTTCGGCTCCGGCGATCGCCAGACGATCGAGCTGACGCCGACGACGTCCATTCCGAGCCCCTGGAACAGCTCGACCACCTCGAGTGCCGAGCCGCCCGTGGTCACCACGTCCTCGACCACGATCACCTTGCTGCCGGGCTCCAGGGTGAAGCCGCGCCGCAGGGTCATCTTCCCGTTCTCGCGCTCGGTGTAGTAGCTCGGCGTGCCGAGATAGCGGGCGACCTCGTGCGCGATGACGATGCCGCCGATCGCGGGACCGATGACCGCGTCGATCGAACTGTCGCTCCAGCGGCTGCCGATGCCGGCACCGAGCAGCGAGGCGCGCGCCGGTGACGCCAGCACGCGCGCGCACTGGAAGTACTTGTCGCTGTGCTTGCCGGAACTGAGCAGGAAGTGACCGTTCAGCAGCGCCTGGGTCTCTTCCAGCAGTCGGCGGACTTCCTGCCCGTCCATCGGCTCACTCGCGGCCCGGGCCGTCGGTCGCGCCACCGCCACCCGCTGGCGCGCCGCTGGATCCCGGAGGGGCGCCGCCGGCCGGCGCCGAACCTCCCGCGGGCGGGACGCCGAGCGCCCGCAGCATCGCGTCGGGGCTGTTCGGATCGGGCGATTCCGCCGCGGGCGTGAAGCCGGGGATCAGGTTCTCGCTGGCGGGTTGGTGGTCGAACTTGGTCAGGATCACGCACAGGACGAGGAACACGACGCCGAGGACGGCGGTGAACTTGTTGATGCCATGCGCCTTGACGCCGAACGTCTCGGCACCGGCGCCGCCGAACGCCTCGGCGAGCCCGCCTCCCTTGCCTTCCTGCAGCAGGATGACGCCGATCATGACCACCATCACGACGATCAGCAGGAACCAGAGCACGCCGTAGATGAATCCGGAGAACGAGAGGAGCGCGAACGACGACAGGAGCATGGAGGGGTACCTCTTCAGCGTGCCCGGTTCGGGCAGGCGTCAATGATCTTCAGGAAAGAGGGCGCGGTCAGCGCAGCGCCGCCGACCAGCGCCCCGTCGATGTCGGGAACGGCGAGCAGTTCTGCGGCATTCTCGGGCTTGACCGATCCGCCGTAGAGGATCCGCAGCGAATCGGCGGCCGCGCGCGACCAGTTCCGCGCGGCGCAGTCGCGCAGCAGCGCGTGCACTTCTCCCGCCTGCGCCGCGGTGGCGTTGCGGCCGGTGCCGATCGCCCACACCGGTTCGTAGGCGACGAGCAGGCGCGAGACGTCGGCCGCAGCGACGCCGCGCACGCCGCTCTCGAATTGCTCGAGGACGACGGCGGCGGTCTTCCCCGCATCCCGCTGCGCCAGCGTCTCGCCGACGCACAGCACGGGGATCAGGGCGCCGGCCAGCGCCGCCGCCACCTTGCGTCCGCACAACTCGGCGCTCTCCCCCATCTGCCGTCGTTCGGAGTGGCCGACGAGCACGTGGCTGCAACCGATGTCGGCCAGCATCGCCGCCGAGACCTCACCGGTGAACGCGCCATTCTTCTCGGGGGAGAGATCCTGACCGCCGACCCAGATCGGACCGCCGCGGAGCAGCCCGCGCACCGCCTCGAGGTAGGGGTAGGCCGGTGTCACCCCGACCTCGACCGGGGGCGCGCCAGCCGGCCGCATCGCGACGCCGTCCCGGACCGCACGCGCCAAGGCGATGGCCGCGGCGCGGTCGAGGTTCATCTTCCAGTTGCCGGCGATGACGGGGATGCGCATGAACGGGTCCGGTAGAACCGGGGGACCTTACCGGCGCTCCCCGGGACTGTCCATTCGCCGCCCCGGCCGCCGCCCCGTGCGCACGAAGGGCGTCCCGCCCGCGCGCCGCGCGCTCAATCGTCGTACCGCAGCTCCTCCTCGAGCTCGCGATTGAAGTCGCGCAGGTCGATCGCCGAGACCGGGATGCGCTCGAAGTTGACCACCGGCAGGCAGCGCGGATCGCCGCCGCCCTGCGCGCGCCGCCAGACCACCGCGCGCGCGACGTAGTAGCGCACCGGCGGCCGCAGCGTCGCGACCACGACCGTGATCGTGAACACGTTGCTCTCGACGGCGAGCAGCATCGCCAGCTTGTCCCACTCCTGCGGCGTGATCGAGCTCGAGTCGGCGGTGAAGCCCTCGACCTTGCGCAGGTCGTCGATGGTCTTGAACGGGTACTTGGCCGCGGTCTTGTCGCGCTCCTCGTCGGTGTCGCCGACCTTGCGCTCGCCGCTCCGCGCCGCCTCGCGCTTCTGCTTGATCTCGTCGAGCTGTTCGCGGCGGAACCGTCCGTACTCGTCCCACGCCTCGTACGGGATCTCCGATTCGGGAAAGAGGCTCTTCAACACCCAGATCGGCGCGGTGTTGACGTTGATCCGGCCGTTGTTGACGCCAGCCGCTTCCGGTCGATCCTTCTTCGGTCCGCCCGAAGCCTCCGGCTTCTCCTCCTGCGCGACCAGGTCCTTCCATTCGAGGTTGGACCACGGCGTGACCGTCTGCGCCAGGCCGGGCACCCACTTCTGGTCCTCAGGTTCGTCGTCGGGTTCGCCATGGAGGAAGCCGCTCAGGAGGCGCGGCGCGATGCCGCCGGTCAGCGCGAGCTCCGCCAGCGACAGCGGCGCGTGCGTCGACTCGCCCGACAGCCCCTGCCAATCACCGGTCTGCAGCTTGGGCGCGGTGGCCAGATCGCCGGTGCGGTCGCCCTTCATCCAGCGTTCGATCTTGTCGCACAGCTCGGCGGCCTCGCTCACCGAGAGGTCCTCCGGCAGGCCGTCGCGCATCAGGTCGAGGCAGCGCTCGAAGCGCTGGCGCCACAGGTCGCGGTACTCGCGCTCCTCGGCGGCGAGGAGCAGCAGGTTCAGCTTCGCGTCCTCGTCGGTGATGTAGATGCGGGTCTTCAGCTCGGCCAGTTCGCCGAGCGGGAAGTCGAGCGTGCCCTCGGCCCACGGCTCATCGAGCGAATCGGTGTGGCTCGCCGAGCCACCGGCGCCATCGGGAGCCGCCCCGCCGTCGGGAGTACCGCCAGCGCCGCCAGCACCGCCAGCGCCGCCGGCGCCGCCAGTCGCTCCGCCGCCCCCCCCGAACGGATCGTCGCCCCCCTCTTCGCTGCTCTTGTCCTCCTCGAGGTCGATCAGCAACCCGGCTTGCGCGCGCAGGATGGCGGCGTGCGCCACCTGCTCCATCTGCAGGTCGGTGACGTCATTCAGCGCGAGGTTGCGCTCGACGTAGGCCGAGAAGGCGAACTGCGGGACGATCACCAGCAGCAGCGTGATGACGAAGATGGCCAGGATCAGCACGATCCCGCCCTCGCGGCGACGGCCGCCTCGCGCGGTTCGCCGCGGCGGTTCGGACATCCATCGCGCCATCCGCCGCTCCTCGAGGAAGCTCCGCACCGTCGCCACCGCCAGCGCCACCGCCAGCAGGCGATTCGACCGACTGGCCGGCGCGATCTTCCGGTATCCGCGGGGGTGCGCCAACTCCCGCGCGGGCGGGCGGGGAGCCGGGCGATCGGGCGGCGAGCGGCGCCGCCACCGACTGCTGCCGGCGCGACTACTCGGCCGCGGCGACGTGCAGCCGGAACAGCGCCCGCCGCGCCGCCTCGTCCTCGAGGAGTCCCATGACGATCGGGAGCGGCTGCCAGACGAGTTCGGCGCGTACGCCGAGTTCGGCGGCACGCGGTTCCCATGACGACCTGACGCGGTAGCCGATGCCCCAGTCGATCAGGTCGAGATCTCCCACCGTGAGGTGACCGCAGACGCGCAGGTCGACGAGACGTTCGGGCGGCGGCGCGTGCCACGGGTCGGCCATGCTGCGCCGGGTCGCCGACTCGATCGACTCGCAGTAGCCGACCTCCGCCGGGATCGGCGACCAGCTGTATTCCTGCGCCGGCCAGCGTCGCTCGACGAGGTACTCGAGCCCGCCGACGCGCTGGCGGAAGACGTAGATCAGCAGTCGGTGTTCGAGCGCCACGCAGCGTCTCCGTTGCGGGCTCCTGCGATCGCAGGCGCGCCCCGTGGTCTCGATATCGACTGCCTGCGGCGCTGCCAGTCGGACGAAAAAACTTCCGCTCCGTCGATCCGGGCGGATCGACGGAGCGGAGGCGACGACCGCCCGAGGGAGTCGCATCAACCCTGCGTGATGGTCACCAGCGGCTCACCATCGACCTGTGCGATCGAATAGCGGAATCCGACGAGCTGCGCGAGCTCGGCCAGCACCACCTCGAGCTCGCCGCTGCGGGCGACGTAGCTCACCGGCCGATCGGCGAGCGCGTCGGGGTAGTCGATCGTGGCGCCGGTCGCGCGCTCGAGATTGGCGAACAGCACCGCGAGCGGACGCGTCTTCGCGCCGCCTGCGGCGGCCGGTTGCGCGGCCGCGACCGGCGCCGGCAGCGAGGTCTCGATCGCATGCGGCGCCAGCAAGGCGCCGGCGGCGGCGAGGGGCAGGATGCCGGTCGGAGTGAACAGCGACAGCATCAACCCGCGCGCATCGGAACGGCCGGCGATGCCGAGGCCGCTGAAGTGGCTGGCGACCGTCTCTCCCTCCGGCAGCAGCGCCGGGTCGAGTCCGCTCTCCTGCATCGGCTGCGCCGCCATCGGCGCGAACTGCCAGCCGATCCGCACCAGCTGCTCGAGGTCGACGAAGGCGAGCAGGGAGAGGCCGGCCGGCGCCGGCTGCCCGGTCAGGCCGGTGAGCACCTGCGCCAGGCGCGCATTGGCCAGCGCACCCGGACCCTCGGCCGCCGCCATCGCCTTGAGCGACGCCTTGAGCGCCAGCACGTTGGGCGCGATGCAGAGCGCGTCCTGCGTCAACGCGAAGGCCGGCTGGAACGGCGCGTCCGGCAACGTCAGCGTGAAGCCCTCGCAGCCGGGCGGCAGGCCGCGCGCCTCGCCCAGCGTCACCCCTTCGCCGGCAGCGCGCTCGCGCACCATTCCGAGCAAGCGCGCGAACTGGTCGCGGTCGCCGATCTCGAGCACCGCCATGCCGCCCGGGAGCATCGCCCCGGCGCCCGGCGGCGTCAGCCAGACGCCGATCTCGTCGCCGAAGGCCGGCAGCAGCGACTCGCGCAGGTCCATCCCGGAGGCGCGCTCGAACTCGGCGAACGCGACTTCGAGGCCCCTGGCCGAACCGGGCGCGATCTGCTCGCTCACCTGCACCAGCCGGTCGACCAGTGCCTCGGGGGCGACCCGCAGGCCGAGATAGAAGCCGGTGTCGGCGGGGGCCGCGGCCAGGTAATCGAAGCCGCCGTCGACACAGTCGAGCAGCGACAGGAACCCGGTCGGCTTCTGCGCCCACGAGAGCGCGATCGAATCACGGACGCCGCCGGCGACGAAGCTCGACGCCAGCCCGATCGACTCGATCGAGCTCACGCCGAGCAGATCGAACTCCTCCTTGACGATCGGCGGCACGAACCGCTCGAAGATCCGCGCCACGTGGGCGACGTTGAAGTAGGCGAACAGCGACGGCGTCGCGCTGGTGACCTGGCCGACGCAGCGCTGGAATGCGGCGTCCTGCGCCAGCGAACCGCCCTGCGGCCCGGCGAGCAGCCGCTCGAGGCTCTTCGCGCCGCCAAGGAAGCAGCGCTGCTGGTCGTGCGCGACATGCAGCGCGACCTGCGGCGCCCCGCCGCCGGGCGAGAGCTCGAGCCGCGTCGCCGCGCGTCCGCCGACGGTCCCGTCGGTCGCGACGACCGGCGCGCCGGAGCCCTGCAGCGCCTGGACCACGCGGCGATGCAGCGCTTCACCGCCGCTCCCGAGGTCGAGCGCCATGACGACGTCCGGGATGACTTCGACCGACCCGCCGCCGCCGGATGCCATGGCGTCGACGAAGGCTCCCATCCGATTCAGCATCCGCGCATCGATCGGCTGCGACGGCGCGATGGCGACCGAGGTGTCGCCCACCCGCAACTCGAAGCCGCGCAGCGCGACTTCGAGACGGCCGTCGAGGAGTTCGGCGCGCGGCAGCGAGCGAAGCGCCTCGCGCAGGCCGGCGGTCGAGAGTTCGAGCGGAAACCGGCCCGCCAGCGGCGCGAGGAAGTCGCGCATCTGCGCCTCCTCGAGCAGCGACACGAGATCGAGGCCGAGAGTGCCGTCGACCATGCGCTTGGCGTCGATCGACAGGTAGAGGAGCGTGTCCCCGGGCACGCGATCGGCCAGCGAGTCGCCGGCGGCCGGTGCTGGCGAAGCCAGCAGCGTTGCCAGCGCGAATGGCCGGCAGCATGGAGCGATGCGCATCGAAGGCTCCTTCTCCTGTGGGCGGCAGCAGGCGCAGCGAAACGACGGCATGGGGCGAACCGTCGGCGGGCTACCGCGCTCCCTGCAGTCTCCGTTCACACCAGCGCGGGTGCGGTCGGAGGCGGAGCGCGGCGCAACGGTTGCAAAGTGCGCGGCGGGAGACCGGCCGGTTCTCTGCGCGCCAGGACGAACGCAGGGCACCGGCGAGCGTCCGCGCCGGTGCCCTGCTTGGCTTCGTCGATCGGCAGGCGCACGGGGCGCGCGCCCGCCGATCGCGGGGGGATGCAAGAAGGAACCCCGCTCCGATCGCTCCTCCTCGATGCCGCAAAGGAAACGGGCTTGCCTGATCGACCCGATCGCGAGGCCGGACACCAACCGTCTCAGGGTTCACGGCTACGGAGGACAAAGGTCGTGCCGTCGGCACGATCCGGAACCGGGCACCAGTCGGCCACCTGCCGACCGTCGCAACCAAAGTTCTGGCAGTGACTTGTAACGCTCGCGGCGGCGGCCGGTGGCGGCCGCGTCGGCGCCGGCGGGACGCACCGGCGCACGCCTCCGCACGCCTCGAGGCGAGGCAGCGCTCAACGTCGCCGGCGGCCGCCACTCCGCGGTTGCCGTGAGAGCGGCGCGAAGTACTGCGGCAGCAGCGTCGCGAGCCGCTTGCGCGTGGCAGCGGGCTGGAGTTCGGGCGCCGTGATGACCGCGAACCGACTCGCCTCGCCACAGCGGCAGGCGCGCGCCTGCGCCCCGACCGCCGGCAGCAGCGCCGGCAGGAGATCGCGCGCCCGCTGCGCGTTGGCAGTGAGATTGGCGATGACCATCTGGATGTCGACGTCGCTCTCGCCTTCGCGCCAGCAGTCGTAGTCGGTGACCATGCAGACCAGGGCGTAGCAGAGCTCGGCCTCGCGGGCGAGTTTCGCCTCCGGCAACGCCGACATGTTGATGAGCCCGGCTCCGAACGAGCGATAGAGGTGGCTCTCGGCACGGGTGGAGAACAGCGGCCCCTCCATGCAGACGAGCGTCTCGCCGCCATGGCCGCCTGGCAACCCGGCCGCCCGGATCACCGCCAGCGCCTGCGCCGCGAGTCGCGGGCAGAACGGATCGGCGAAGGCGACGTGACCGACGACCCCGGCACCGAAGAAGGTGTCGGGCCGATGGCGGGTGCGATCGATCACCTGCGCCGGCACCGCGAAGTCGAGCGGCGCCAGCGATTCCTTCAGGCTCCCGACCGCCGAGAAGGCGATCACCTGCTCGACCCCGACCTGCTTCAGTGCGGCGATGTTCGCCCGGCCATTCACCTCGCCCGGAAGCAGGCGGTGGCCGCGGCCGTGGCGCGGCAGGAAGGCCACCGGCGTGCCGCCGATCTCGACCACGGTGATCGCGTCGGACGGGCTGCCCCACGCCGTCCGCGGCCGCAGCTCGGCCAGCACGCGCGCGCCCGGGATGTCGTAGAGCCCGGAGCCGCCGATCACGCCGATCCGCGCGACGATCGGTGCCGTTCGCCTCGTTCGCTTCGCCATGGCCCGACTGGTTCCTCGCCGCCGGCGCTTCGCGCTCAGACCGAGAGCTTCTTGCACAGCTCGAGCAGGTCCTTCACCACCATGCGGGGTGCCACGCCCTCGGGGGCGCGCGCGCCGGTTCGGTTGACCCAGGCGCAGGCGATGCCGGCGGCATGCGCCGGCACGAGGTCGTGGAACGGCGAGGCCGCGACGTGCAGCCAGCCCTCGGCGCGCGAGCCGAGGCGCCGGCGCGCATCGAGGAAGTGGGCCGGGGCCGGCTTGTAGTTGCGCACGTCCTCCGCCGTGACCAGTTCGGCGAAGGGGATCCCGAGCCGCTCGACCACGGCGGCGAGCGGCGCACGGTCGACGTTGGACAGCAGCAGCAGCGGAAAGTGGCTGCCGAGCCGCCGCAGCGCCGAGACGGTGTCGGGGAAGGGTGGCCAGAGCTTGAGCGAATCGGCGACGCGCAACGCGGTCGGCTCGTCGATGCTGGCACCGAACTGCACGAACGCCTCCCGCAGCGACACCGCGAGGATCTCGCGATAGTGGCGGTACGGCAGCGCCTCCCACTCCGCTTCGCGGGTCGCGCGAAAGCGCAGGAATTCGTCGAAGCGCGCCTTCACCGGCTCGAACGCCCCTTCTTCGATCAGGGCCTGCCGCAGCCCCTGCTCCCAGTCGATCAGCGTGCCGAAGCAGTCGAAGGTGAGCGCCTGCCAGACGGTTTCCTTGGTGCTCCCCACTTCTCCCCTCCCGCCCGCCGAGGCTCGCCGCGGGGGGCATGGTACCGGCGTCGCTTTCGTGGCCGAACGGCCGATTCGACCGCGTTCAAGCGCCCCGCGCCGGCCCGCCGAAGAGTGAGGTCGCCCTGGCTCCACCGGGATGCCCCATTTGGCCGAGTCTCGCACCGCCAGCCGTCCCGCCGCCGTGCGCGCGCCCAACTCCGTCCGGATGCGCTGGCGTGACGAGACCCTGCGCGCCCTGATCGATGCGCTCGACCTGCGCGAGCAGGAGACGTCCGGCCACTCCCATCGAGTCGCCACGTGGACGCTGCTCTTCGCCGCCTTCTGCCGGGTGCCGGGTCGCCGGCACGCTGCGATCTACGCCGGCGCCCTGCTCCACGACGTCGGGAAGATCGCGATTCCCGATCGCGTGCTGCTCAAGCGCGGCCGGCTCGACCGGCGCGAGTGGCAGGTGATGCGGACGCACCCGGAAGCGGGCAGACGCCTGCTGCAGCGGACGCGCTCGCTGCGCGGAGCGGCCGCGATCCCCTGGTGCCACCACGAACGGTTCGATGGCACCGGCTATCCGCGGCGACTCGCCGGTCGTCGCATCCCGCTCGAAGCGCGGCTCTTCGCGATCGTCGACGTCTACGACGCGCTGCGCTGCGCACGGCCGTACAAGCGTGCGTGGAACCACCGGACCGCACTCGACACGGTGGCCGCGGGAAGCGGCAGCCACTTCGACCCGGCACTGGTCGCCGCCTTCGCGCGTTTGCCGGAAGCGCTCCTGCAGCGGGTCGCGCCGCGGTCCGGCGCGCGCCTCGGCTACGCGCAGGTCCGCCGCGCCGTCGCCGACGCGATCCGCTGGCTGCGCCGCTGCCGGCCGCAAGCCCTGCTCAGGGGGGCGGCGCGAAGCTCCCGTCCGCGTCATCCCGTCCGCGCGCGCGGGAGACGTTGATCCCGCGCACGCGCTCCACGCGCCGCTCGTGCGGCGACCACAGCCACAGTTCCACCACCTCGTGGCGCTGCCGCGAGAAGGGATAGGGCCGCGGGTGGCGCACGATGCCGAAGCCGATCCGGTCGGGCGCCCCGGAGAGATCGAGCAGTTGGCAGCGCGGGCGGTGGTCGGGGCGCAACGACGTCCCGTCCAGCAAGCGCGGATCGCGGAACAACTCGTCGAGCGACCGTTCGGCGGCGCGCCGGACCGCGGCCTGCCGCCGCCATCGCCGCCACCACGCGAGGATGCGCCCGATCATGCGACGAACCAGTCGCTCGCGGGGTCGAACGCGCCGGCATGGTGCAGGATCCGTGCGCGCGCCGCCGCCGTGCCGAAGGCGAAGAGCCGCACGGCTCCCGGGCGACGGGCTGGCGGCGGCGTCGACGGGCGCCACTCGACCGCGACGTGGTCGGCGCGGCCCGCGGCCTGCAACGCCGCCGACCAGCCGGACAGCGTCGCGCCGACGGACAAGAGTTCGAGCGGCGCGACCGCCCCCGGCCCGGCGACGAAATAGTGCGCCTTGCAGCGCCGGAGGGCGTCCTGGCGATGCAGCGGGCTGGTCCGCGTCGACTGTCGCGCGTGCTGCCGCCAGCGGTACAGCACGCGAGCGACCTTGCCGATCCGCCAGCCGTCCCGATGCCAGCGCATCCAGAAGTCGATGTCGAGCGGCCAGCGCGGATCGCCGGCGAACCCGCCGACCGCCTGCAGGCAGCGCCGCCGGTAGAGCCCGGTCTGGTGCAGCGCCGGGATCTCGATGAACCGTGCCGCCGCCTGCCCCTCGGGCGTGAGCAGGCCGTTCTGCCAGTCGAGGTAGCGACGCATCCCCTCGCTGCGGAAGCCGATGAGGCCGGCGCGACTGGTCACGCCGTGCCAATCGGGGTGCGCGAGCAACGTCGCATGGAGCCGCATGAGCCGATCCGGCGGGCAGCGATCGTCGGCTTCCATCTGCGCCACGAGGTCGTGACGCGCCGCGGCGAGTGCAAGGTCGAGCGCCCGGCCGGGACCGATGCCCGCGGTGGCGATCACGCGCAACCGCGGATCCTGCCGAGCCCACTCCTCGAGCCGCCGTGCCGAGCCATCGCGCGAGCCGTCGTCCACCGCGATCAGTTCGACTTCAACCTGCTGCTGCGCCAGGACGTCGGCGACTGCGTGGCGCAGGTAGCGACCGCCGTCGCGAACCGGGAGCAGGACGGAGATCGCGGGTCGCGTCACGCTTCGGAACTCCAGCCGACCTGGGTTCGCGCGAATCGGTTCTAATGCACGATCATGGCGCGCAACGTCCTCCTCGCTCACCCCGTGCCCGACCCGGCTCGCGTCATCGCCCGCATCTGCGGCAGCCCGGGTGAGGTCGGCCTCGTGCTGACCGGCATCGCGCTCCGCCAGGAGAAGGTCTCGGGCGGCCGCATCGAGGAGGAGCGCACGTATGGCGGACGGCCGGTGAGCGCGCTCGACGAGCCGGTGTTCATCGGCTCCGCGATCGCCCAACTCGCCGGCCACTGCGATGCCGTCGTCGTCGACCGGTTGGCGACCTGGGTGGAGCGGCTGCTGGAGCGCTTCCCCGACGACCCGATCGAGCGCGACGCCGAGATCGCCTCGCTGGTGTCGGTGCTGCAGGCGCGAATGGCCGATCTCGTGCTGGTGGCGGGAGCGCCACCCGAGTCGGCCGCCGCCCGCGCGCTGTTCGAGCGCGCGCTCGCCGCCGTCGCCGAGAACTGCGAGCAGCGCTTCGCCGACTGAGCGAACTGGCCGAGAAGCCCGGCCAGGAAGCCTGACGGGCGGTGCCGCGGCGCTCGACCGACTGTCACCGGCGGGGTTGGGCGACGTCCGGGGGGCATGACGCTCGTCGCCCTGGCGCAGCTCCTGCTGGCCTGCTTCTGCTGGCTGCGTGAACGATCGCGGCGCGCCCGTCTTCGGGCGCGCCGCGACGGCGAAATCAGCGTTGCACTCAGCTTCGATCAGCGACCACCGAACTCCGGCACGGAAACCGGTGATCCGGGTCAGTGATCGCCCTCGCCAATCCGCTCAGTGGGTCCGGCCAGCGCCGCCCGTCAGCGTTGCAGCGACGCGAGGCTCGATCACTGCGCCGGCAGCTTGAACCGCGCACCGACCTTGATCCGGTCCTTGTCCGGAATCGCGGCGGTGTTGGCGTCGTAGATCAGGCGCCATGCCGCCTTGGTGCCGTAATGCTCGAGCGCGATGGACATCAGCGTGTCGCCGCTCACGACGACGTGCTCGACCGCGCTGCCGACGCGCTTGAAGGCGCTTCCCTTCGCGGCCTTCGCCGTCTCGCTCCGCTCGCGCTCGGCGTCCGGCTTGTCCGTCGCGGGAGCAGGCAGCGCTGCAGGCGTTGCCGTGGCCCCGCCCTTGATCGCGAGTTCCTTCCCCTGCGTCGGGGCGCGCGGCAGCACCAGTCGTTGCCCGACGCGGATGGTGTTCTTGTCGGCCAGTCGCGGATTCGCCGCGAGAATCGCCTGATACTCGCCACCCTCGCCATAGAGGGCGCGGGCGATTCGCTCGAGGCTGTCGCCGCTGCGGACCTCATAGGCCCACGCTTCCGGTGCAGTGACCGGCGCCACCGCGGGCGGATCGATCACGACCGGCGGCTTCTGACCGTCCGCCGGATCGGGCACGACTTCGGCGTGGTCGCCGATGTCTTCGGGACGCACGCTCTTCGAGCCCGCTCCCGACCCGTGCACGAGTTCCTCGACCCGACGGTTCAGGAGCGCATCGAGGTCGGGATTCCCCGACGACGAGTCGATGGCGCCGTTGCCCCGCCGCTCGTCGCTGCCGATCGGAGGAGTGGCGCCGCCGGGCGTCGGGGGCACCACGGGCAACTCGAGTCCGTCGGTCGAGCGCACGGGCGGTGCGGCCGGATCGGGCGCGGCCGGATCGTTCTTCTTCGCCCCCAACTTGTCGACTTCCGGCTGACCGGCGGCAACCCCACCCTGAGGATTCGCCGGAGGCTCGACCGGTCGGTCATTGCGCAGAGTGCGCCCGCCGGCCTGATTCTGCTTGTTGCCGCCCGGCCCCTTCGCCGGTTGCGACTTTGCATTCGCATCCTTGTGGTCGCCGCCCTTCGGCGCGCTGGCGAGATTCTTCTCGCGCAACGCCGCGTCGAAGTCGCCGGCGCCCTTGATCGCCACGGCGAGGATCGCACCGATCACGATCACGATCCCGCCCACGAGCACTTTCTCGATGCTGCCGATGGTCCGCATCGCCCCTCCCTGCGCTCCACCGGAACGAATGGCGCAGCCGCCATGTCGATCCGGGATCGCGCCCCTGTACGCCGCCGCCTGCCGCCTTCAGGCGTCGTGGAAACGCGCGGCCGCCAAACCCCGCGTTTCCGTTCCTGCGCTTCGCTCCGACCCGGAGCTTCGCGACTGGCGCGTAATGTTATTTCGCGCGCACCGACAGTCAAGGCGAGCGCGAATCGCGTCGGAAGAGTGCGCGCAGCAGCGGGCCGAGTCGATGGAAGAACCAGAGACGCGCGAGCCAGCGGGAGCGGCGCGCGCGACGCCGCTCTTCCGCGCTCAGCGTCTCCGGCACGTAGCGCTCGCGGTACTTCAGGACCGCCGTTCGATCGAGGCGCGCCAGCAGGCGCAGCAGACCGCCACGCCAGCCGCGGGTGCCGAGCACCCATGCCGACTGGAAGTCGATCAGGACCACCTCGCCGGCCGCGGTGACCAGGACGTTGCGCTTCTGCCGGAGGTCGAGGTGGACAACCCCGCGCGCGTGGAGCGCAGCGACGCGGTCGCCGAGCGCAGCGCAGGCGCGCACCAGCCGCTCGCGCGGGAGCCGTCGGCTCATCGTCTCGGCGACGACGAACTCCATGACCAGCGCATCCCGCTCGACCTGCCCGAGCAGCCGCGGCACGCCGGGCGTGCCGTCGAGAGCGGCGAGCGCGCGAATCTCCCGGCGCAGCACGGGCCGCCCGTAGATCGCACGGATCCATGGGTGCATCCCGGCGACGTCTTTCACCAACACTGGACCGGCCGGAAGTTCGACGACCGAGACCTGCGCCTTGGTGGCACTGCCCGGGTGGAGCACGCGGCGCGGAAAGCGCTCCAACTCACCTCGCGCAAACACGGCCCGCTCCGGCGCGGCGCGCGGCGCTGAGCGCCGCGCTGGGTGACCAGACGTCGCCTCGGTGGCCGCTCCCGCCAGCTCCGGCGTCTACCACGGCAGCAAGAACTTGCTCCCCAGCACCGCGAGCCCGGCCAGCACCAGCAGCGCCGTGCTGACCTCGCTGTTGTGGGCAACCAGTTCAGCGCTCCAGCGACCGCTCTCCGGCAGGCGCGGCCATGGGCTCGGCACGAAGTCCGGCACCCGCCGGTCGTAGGCATCCCACTCGGCACCGAAGCGGCGGCGAAGCCGTCCGCCTTCGACCCGGAACTTGTGCGGCAGGTAGTAGTTGAAGAACACGCCGAGGACGAACGGCAGGACGAGGATCAACAGGTAACGACTGGTCGTCCCGGCCTGGCCGCCGCTGGCGGCGAAGAAAACCCCGAGCGTGATCAGGAACGTGCCAAGGTAGGCCGGGTTCTTGACGTGGCGGTACGGCCCGCTCTGGATCACCGCCTGGTTCTTGCGGAGGTGCCCGAAAGCCCAGATGCGCAACCACTCGCCTGCCACGGCGAGCGCGCAACCGATCGCGTAGAGCGTCGGCGTCGGCTGCGCCAGCGCGAAGATGAGCAGCCCGGTGGCATAGACGGCGAGTCGCCGCAGGGTCGGTTTCTTCGACGCAGGCATGGTGGCGGACGTTAGCGGCCGGTGGATGCCGCGGCCACCGCGCCCGGCGCAGCCCTTCCGGCCCACGCGCCCGACGCTAACTTGCCGCGATGCTCGCGCCCCAACGCTCCACGGTTCGCGCGTGCGCACGCCGCTTCGTGGCCGTCGCGCTCGCGCTGTTCGGCGCGAGCTGCCGCAGCGCCGGCGGCGGCGGCAGCAGCGCGACGGCGTGGCAGCACGGCGTCCCGGATCCGGGTTCCGCGGTCGCCACGATCGAGAACCTCTCGCACGACCCGCCGCGGATCCTCGGTCTGGTCGGGGACGATCACCCCGCCGCCGCCGCCGAGGACGCCAACCTGCGGCGCGCCGGCATCAAGCGCGTGCCGGCAGCGCGGATGGAAGTCCTCCTCGACGAGCTGATCGCGCGGGGATTCTGTGCCCTGGCGCTGCCGTTGGCCGAGTTCGCGCCGGCCGATCCGGCGAAGGTGCTCCGGCGGCTGGTGATCGCCGCCGGTGGCGAGCGCTACGCCGTGGTGCTGCCGCGACGGCCGTCGCAGGACGCGGCCGACCAGTTCAACCGGCTCGCCCACGCCGTCCAGGCGATGTTCAACGAGGTTGTCGACTTCCGGCTCGAAGGGTCGGAGAAGAGCCCGACCTACTTCCATCAGCTGCAGCAACGCCTGTTCGATGCCGAGCGCCGCCGCCGCGGGACGAGTCGAACGCCTTGAACGTCGTTGCCGTCATTCCCGCACGACTCGGCTCGACGCGCCTGCCGGAGAAGGCGCTCCTGCATGAGTCGGGGAAGTACCTCGTCCAGCATGTCTGGGAGCGGGTGCGCAACGCCCGCACGATCGCGCGCACCATCGTCGCCACCGATCACGAGCGGATCGCGGCCGCGGTCCGCTCGTTCGGCGGCGAAGTCGTGATGACCGCGCCGACCCACCCGAGCGGCACCGACCGGGTGGCCGAGGTGGCACGCACGATCGCGGCCGAAGGCGAACTGGTCGTGAACGTGCAGGGCGACGAGCCGGAGATCGACGGCGCCGACCTCGATCTCCTGGTCGATGCGCTGGCGACCGACCACGATTGCGCCATCGCGACCCTCTCGACCCCTTTCCGCAGCGCCGCCGACGCGGCGGCGGACAGCACGGTCAAGGTCGTGGTCGACGCCGCCGGGCGCGCGCTCTATTTCTCGCGCAGCCTGATCCCGCACGGCGCTGCGGTCGGCGGCGCAGCGCCGCCGGCGAAGCACCGCGGGGTCTACGCGTTCCGGCGCGAGGCGCTGCTAGCGGCGGCGGGGTTGCCGGTGGCGGCGCTCGAACGACAGGAACGACTCGAACAACTGCGCTGGTTGCATCATGGACTCCGCATCCGCGTGGTGGCGACACCACGCGACGGGATCGGGATCGACACGCCGGAGGACTACCGGCGGTTCCTGCAGCGCGCTGCGCAGGGGGGGTGACCGTTGACCAAGCACATCTTCGTCACCGGCGGCGTGGTCTCGTCGCTCGGCAAGGGACTGACGTCGGCCTCGATCGGGCTCCTGCTCGAACGCCGCGGCATCCGGGTGCGACTGCAGAAGCTCGACCCGTACCTCAACGTCGATCCCGGCACGATGAACCCGTACCAGCACGGCGAGGTCTACGTGCTCGACGACGGCACCGAGACCGACCTCGACCTCGGCCACTACGAGCGCTTCTGCAACGCGCCGATGACGCGCGATTGCAACTACACCACCGGCCGCATCTACCAGGAGATCCTGCGCAAGGAGCGCGCCGGCGAGTACCTCGGCCAGACGGTGCAGGTGATCCCGCACGTCACCGACGAGATCAAGCGCGCCATCGACAAGCTGGTCGCGCCCGACGTCGACGTGATCATCACCGAGATCGGCGGCACGGTCGGCGACATCGAGAGCCTGCCGTTCCTCGAGGCGATCCGGCAGTACCGCCTCGACAAGGGGCCGGAGCACGTCCTCTACATCCACCTCACGCTCCTCCCCTACCTGCGCGCCAGCGGCGAGCTCAAGACCAAGCCGACCCAGCAGTCGGTCGGCAAGCTGCGCGAGATCGGCATCCAGCCCGACGTCCTGATCTGCCGGTGCGAGGTCGAGCCGACCGAGGAGATGTGCCGCAAGATCTCGCTGTTCTGCAACGTGCCGCGCGACGGCGTGCTGGTCGAGAAGGACGTCGACCACTCCATCTACGAGGTGCCGCTGGTCCTGCGCGACCAGCAGCTCGATGCGACGATCTGCCAGAAGCTCCGCTTCCCGGAAGGGCGCGCCGACCTCTCCGACTGGGAGGCGATCGTCCGCACGGTGATCCACCCGCAGCATGAGGTCGAGATCGCGATCGCCGGCAAGTACATCGGCCTGCACGACGCCTACAAGTCGATCTACGAGTCGCTGGCGCACGCCGGCATCCGGAACCACGCCCACGTCAAGTTCCGCAAGATCGAGGCCGAGCAGATCGAGGACGAGGGCGCCGAGCGCCTGCTCGCCGGCGTCCACGGGATCCTCGTGCCGGGCGGCTTCGGCAAGCGCGGCGTCGAGGGGAAGATCGCCGCGGCGCGCTTCGCCCGCGAGCAGCGCATCCCCTACTTCGGGCTCTGCTTCGGCATGCAGATCGCCGTGATCGAGACCGCGCGCAACCTCGCCGGGCTCGAGCGCGCCAACTCCTCCGAGGTCGACCCGCAGACGCCGCACCCGGTGATCAGCCTGCTCGACGCGCAGAAGAAGAAGGTCGACCTCGGCGGCACGATGCGGCTCGGGTCGCAACCCTGCTCGCTCAAGCCGGGGCGCGCGCTCGAGGCGTACGCGGCGCCGCTGATCCACGAGCGCCACCGCCACCGCTACGAGTTCAACCCGGCCTACAAGGCGCGCCTCGAGGCCGCCGGCCTGGTCGTGACCGGGGAGCACGAGAGCGAACACCTCGCCGAGATCGTCGAACGGCGTGACCACCCGTGGTTCCTCGCCGTCCAGTACCACCCCGAGTTCAAGAGCAAGCCGACCCGGCCCCACCCGCTGTTCGACCAGTTCATCGCGGCGTCGCTGCGCCTGCGGCTCGAGCGCGGCGGCGGGGCCGCGCGCATCGCCACCGCGCGCTGATCGCGCCGCACGCAAGCCACCGCAAGAGGACCCCGATGGAACGCCCTGAAGAAGACGGCGACGACGCCGATCCGCGCACCCGCTTCGACCCGACCAGCTTCGTCGGACTGTTGATCGGCTTCGCGACCCAGGCGCAGATCTTCCTCGGCGTCATCGAGAACCCGCTGACGCGCAAGAAGGAGGAAGTCGACCTGCCGCGCGCGAAGCACATGGTCGACGTGCTGGGGATGCTGGACAAGAAGACCGCCGGCAACCTCACCGACGACGAGGCCGCGTTCCTGAAGCGGATCCTCGCCGATCTGCGCATGCGCTACGTGCAGGCGGTCTCGGGGGGCGCGCCGCCGGCCGAGTGACCGCGGCGTATGCTCAAGGCCGATGAGCGAGCAGACGACGTCCCAGGTGGCGCGCGTCGGCGACGTCGTGGCCTGCCGCGACGCCGCCTGGCGTGATGCGCTGAAGCTGCCCGACGAGATCGGGCTGGTGATCGACGCGCGGAAGGACCGGGCGAAGGTCTTCCTCCCGGCGAGCCGCGGCGAGCCGTGGATCCCGCTCCACGTGCTGTCGCGGCTGCGCGAGCCGATCGGCGATCCGCGCGTGCCCGACTGGATGCAGCGCGCCCACTTCCTCGCCGGCTCGCTCGACATGGTGTTCATGGAGGTCGCGCACGTCGCCGCCGACGGCTGCGCGCTGCGCCTGTTCCATGGCGAGGCGGAACTGCCCCGCTTCGACGCGCTGCGCGCCGCGCTCGGCGACGAGCTGCGCTACTGGCGGTTGCTCCCGGCGGGACTGCACAAGATCGAGTCGGCGATCGCGTTCGTCGCGCGGACACGCGCGGATGCGCCGCTGCCACTGCCGCGAGTCGAGGAGTGAGCGTGACCGCGCCGCGACTCGACCTGGTCTGGGTCGACGCGCAGGGCGAGCGCCACGCCACCGAGGTGACTCGTCTGACCCGGATCGGGCGGGCACCGGAGTGCGAGGTCGTCCTCGACGAGGAGGGCGTCTCGCGCATCCACTGCGAGTTGCGCCAAGACGGCGCGCTGCTCTCGATCCGCGACCTGCACTCGACCAACGGCACCTACGTGAACGGCGCCCGGATCGAGTCGGCGCGCCTGCAGGACGGCGACACCATCCTGCTCGGTCGCATCCTGCTGCGGGTCGAGTCGCGCGAGGCGGCGCCGGAGGCCTACAAGACCTGCGCCATCGGGCCGGAGGCGATCGAGCTCGCGCTCGATGGCGCCACGCTCGCCTATCCGCCGGACGGACTCGCCGGCGACGCGGCCGCGCGGCATCTCGGCGCGCTCTACGGCATCCTGCAGGCGATCGGCGAGGCCGCCGACGTCGGCGCCGTGCTGGAGAGCGCGCTGGCGACGCTCCTCCGGACGCTGCCGTTCGACGATGGCCACGTGCTCCTCGCGCCGGCGGCGCGGGATGCGGCGCCGCCGCCCGAACTGCGCGCCGTCGCATCACGCTCGCGCCACGGCGCGCCGGCCCCGTGGAGCGGCACCGTCGTGCGCCGGGTGCTCGCGTCGGGACAGGCGGTGCTGGCGAACGACGTGCAGTCCGAGCCGGAGCTGAAGGGGGCCAAGAGCCTGGTCGCCGCCCGCAGCGTCCGCATCGCCTGCGCACCGCTCGAATGGCGCGGCCGCGCGGGCGCCATCTACCTGTCGGCACGCGGGCTCGACGCGCCGATCGGCGCGGAGGAAGTGGCGTTCCTCATGGCCACCGCGCGCCAGCTCGGCCTCGCCGCCGACGCCCTGGCCGAGCGCGAGCACCTCGCCCGTGAGAACGAGCAGTTGCGCCGCTTCGCGCCGACGCGGCAGCTGATCGGCGACTCGGAAGCGATGCAGCGCCTGCGCGAACTCGTCGCGCGCGCGGCATCGGTCGACGCCACCGTGCTGGTGGCCGGCGAGAGCGGGACCGGCAAGGAGCTGGTCGCCCGCGGCATCCACGAGCAGAGCGCGCGCCGCGACGCCCCGTTCGTCGCGGTCAACTGCGGCGCGCTCCCGGCCAGCGTCGTGACCAGCGAACTGTTCGGGCACGAGAAGGGCGCATTCACCGGCGCGAACGAGCGGCGCATCGGACTGGTCGAGCGAGCGCATGGCGGCACCCTGTTCCTCGACGAGGTGGCCGAGTTGCCGGCCGAGGTGCAGGTGATGCTGCTGCGCCTGCTCGAGGAGCGCCGCTTCTTCCGCGTCGGCGGCAGCGACGAGGTGCGGGTCGACGTGCGGTTCGTCGCCGCGACCCACCGCGACCTCGATGCGCTCGCGCGCGCCGGGAAGTTCCGCAACGACCTGCTGTTCCGGCTGAAGGTGGTCGAGTTGCGGACCCCGCCGCTGCGCGAGCGGCCGGGCGACATCGACCGCCTCGCGCCCTGGCTGCTCGGCGAGCTCGCGCGGGCTTCCGGCCGCGCCGCGCCGGAGCTCGCGCCGGCCGCGCTCGAACGGTTGCGCCACCACGCCTGGCCCGGCAACGTCCGTGAACTGCGCAACGCGCTCGAGCGGGCGCTCCTGCTCGCGCCGGGGCGGCGGATCGAGGAGGCCGATCTGGGGCTGCCGGCGATCGCCCCCGGGCGGGCGAGCGGCGCTGACGGCACGCCGGCGCCGCGGCTGGTCCCGCTGGCCGACGTCGAACGCGACCACATCCGGGCCGTGCTGGCGGCGACGGCATGGAACAAGACCCGCGCGGCGGAGATCCTCGGCGTCGCCCGCATCACCCTCTACGAGAAGATCAAGGCCTTCGGTCTCGAGCCTGACGCATGACCACCGGTCAGACGCGCTTCTTCTGCCGCTGCGGTCGGCTGCTCACCGTCGCCGCGTCGATCCGCGAGGTGACCTGCCCCACCTGCCGCGAGCGCAGCGTCGTGCCGCACCTCGGCGCGGCGCCGCCGGCGGCTCCGCCCGCCGCCGCCCCCGT
>Ga0194131_10001200_pt1 | contig 44665 bp, 48 predicted proteins | sample TA2KigO120mmetaG_FD_148631 | JGI IMG/M metagenome (GOLD analysis project Ga0194131, IMG submission 148631) | Freshwater microbial communities from Lake Tanganyika, Tanzania - TA2015053 Kigoma Offshore 120m | ecosystem: Environmental > Aquatic > Freshwater > Lake | place: Tanzania: Lake...
GTAAAGAGTATTACTGCAATCCAGCTTTTTGAGGAGCATACAGATATCAAGAAAGAACTCTGGGGCGGAGAATTCTGGAGCGATGGTGGGTATGCAGGAACAGTAGGAGAAGGAGTTAACGCTGACACTATACTAAGATATATTCAACAACAGGGAAGAAGCGGTAAGCAGTTGAGATTAGATAACTTCTAGATGCCCCACGGTCTTGCCGTGGGGAGCTTCACCTATTACCTGATCAAGAATAATCTTTTCTTTTTCCGTCGATAACTCCAGCGAAACCTTTATATACCTCTTTACAAGTACTATTCCTACGTTACAATGTTAACAATCATGAGTGCCTTACAGTCATTGTCTGGGGTTTTCCCAGCTACTCTTGCATGTAAGGTATGAGGTATGCAAGCAAATTATGTTTTGTTTCTATACTAAAAATTAATTTTTTATGCGTCCAGGAATTTATTCCTGGCGTTTTTTCCAAGTACACAGATGTGATGAACAGTCGTCAATAGGAGGATTTTGAGTGTTGTTATTTTCTTGCCGGAGATAACATGAGCATTTGAGAGTTCTTTGAACTACTTTAGTAGTTTTCTTGACTCCTAGAACTTCTTTTTCTAAAAGAAGTTGTAGTGCTAAATCCAGTTTATCCTGCTGGCGGCTGCGGCTATTTGGTTTGCACTGAGACATGCAAGTCGTTTGTTTCGTAAGAAGTAAAAGGCGAACCGCTCATTAACACGTAGCTAACCTGCCCTCGAGCCGGTAATACCCTCGGGAAACTGAGGCTAAGGACCGATAGATGATATTTTCTGGAATGATTTATCGTCGAAAGTTCGCGCGAGGATGGGGCTGCGGCGGATTAGGTAGTTGGCGGGGTAATAGCCCACCAAGCCGATGATCCGTAAGGGCCTTTAGCGAGGAAGCCCTGAGAGGAAATCTGAGACACTATTTCCAGCCCTACGGGGTGCAGCAGTCGGGAAACTTTTGCAATACACGAAAGTGTGACAAAGCAAGCCAAAGTGATTTTCTATAATTGAACATCTTTTGCGGGATGTAAAAAGTCCCGCGAATAAGGACTGGGCAAGACTGGTGCCAGCCGCCGCGGTAATCCCAGCAGTCCAAGTCGCAGCCACATTTGTTGGGTCTAAAACATCCGTAGCTTGCCTTGCAAGTCTCTTGTGAAATCGGGCCTCTTAAGGGTCCGGCGTGCAAGAGAGACTGCTTGGCTAGAGACCGGGAGATGTAAGAAGTACGGCTAGGGTAGCGGTAAAATGCGTTGATCCTATCTGGACTAACAACAGCGAAGGCATCTTACAAGAACGGTTCTGACAGTGAGGGATGAAGGCTAGGGGCGCAAAGTGGATTAGATACCCATGTAGTCCTAGCAGTAAACACTGCACACTAAACATTGGTGCCTCTTCGAGAGGCATCAGTGCTGTAGCGAAGGCGGAGAGTGTGCTACCTGGGAAGTATAGTCGCAAGACCGAAACTTAAAGGAATAGGCGGGGGGGTACTACAACGAGTGACGCGTACGGTTCAATTAGATTCTACACCGTGAACCTCACCAGGATCGATAGCAGAATGAAGGTCAGTCTGAAGGGCTTACCTGACACGCTAAGAGGAGATGCATGGCCGACGTCAGCCTGTGTCGTGAGATGACCAGTTAAATCTGGTAACAGGCGAGACCCGTGTGTTTATTTGCATTTGTACAATAAACAGACTGCTCCGGTAACGGAGAGGAAGGTGCGGGCTACGTTAGGTGAGTACGTCCCAAATACCCTGGGCTACACGCGCGCGGCAATGCTGCATTCAAATGGATGCAACACCGAAAGGTGAAGCCAATCCCATAAACTGCAGCTTAGTTCAGATCGAGGGTTGCAACTCACCCTCGTGACGCTGGAATTCGTAGTAATCGGATTTTATCAGAGTCCGGTGAATAAGTCAATGCCCCTTGCACTCACCGCCCGTCAAACCAACCGAGTTTTGCATTGACAAGGATCGCAAGGTTCGAACCTTTGTAAGACAAGGTAGGTTAAGTCGTCACAAGGTATCCGTAGGGGAACCTGCGGATGGATCACCTCCTAAAAATAAATATTTTTAAACCATAGACGAAAGTTTTGATCATCGTGTACTTAATAGTTTCATAACTTGTTTGCTTGCATACTACTCATTGAGACATTGTAATAGGGAAGATTCAGCACGAATCTTTATAAACCACCAAGACGAAAAGCCAATAAGGGCCCGTAGTCTAGTGGTAAAACGCCCCGTTTGCACCGGGGGGTCGCGAGTTCGATTCTCGCCGGGTCCACTTTTCTAAGTGGATTTACCGTCGGAAATCGAATTCTCTTAATTTCATATTCACTCACGTGAACGCGAAGAATAATATTCTTCGTGAGCCGGAAAATTTTTTCCGTGCAGTCAAAAAAGACTTAAAAATTAACGTCGGGGACGACGGTAAAAAGTCAAGAAACGCAAGTTTCTAGGCCACCGCGGACGGCAACGTCTGCGAGTGTATATGTAGGCTTGTTGCAAGACAAGCTGAAGGGTAAGCAACATTGTTGCTTATCTGGCAGAGTTATATTCAATGAAGCAAGGAGGAAAGACAACGTTTCCCACAGATCCAACGAAAGTTGGTATGTGAGAAAAGAAGTATAAGGTTTATACTTTATTTTATACAGGTAATTGATTTACTAATGCTGTTAGATGGATAGCTTGGTTTGAATGGCGATGAAGGACGTGGCAAGCTGCGATAAGCCTGGGGGAGCTGCATGCGAGCTTTGAACCCGGGATCTCCGAATGCGAAAACGTATCCGCAAGGATCTGCCCCTTTAATAAGGGCAAGCATACGCCGGGAATTGAAACATCTTAGTACCGGTAGGAAAAGAAAACAACAGTGATACCCTTAGTAGCAGCGAGCGAAAAGGGAAAAGGGCAAACCGAATCTCCTTATGAAAGTGAGGCAGAGATGTGGTGAAGGTTAGTGGCTTCACTTTTGAGCCGAAGTGTTCTGGAATGAACTACTGCAGAGGGTGAGAGTCCCGTAGGCGCAAAAAGTATGCCGCTCTTCAATAGAGTAGGGCTTCCTAGATTGGGAGTCCGAATACGGCGGGATTAACCGCCAACCCTAAACATACATTCAAGTCCGATAGCGAACTTAGTACCGCGAGGGAAAGCTGAAAAGCACTCTTAAACGAGGGTTAAAAGACTTGAAATCTAACAGTAACATGATGGTTACGGCATTACGGTGTTGTAACGTGCGTGTTGAAAAATGAACCAAGGAGTTGCTCTTTGTGGCAAGGTTAAGCGAAAGCGAGCCGAAGCGAAAGCGAGTCTGAAAAGGCGTCAGTCACAGGGAGCAGACACGAAGCCAGATGATCTACTTTTGAGCAGGACGAAGTTCTTCGAAAGGAGAATGGAGGTCCGAACTAGTGCTACATGCATGTGCTTGGATGATTTGAGAGTAGGGGTGAAAAGCCTATCTAATCTGGCGATGGCTTGTTCCTGTCGAATTATGCCTCAGTATAGCTTTGATGTGCTTGTGAGCGAGGTAAAGCACGGATTGAGTCTGCAGAGCCTATTGGCTACGGGACTTCTTTCCAACTCTGAACATGCTCACCGCATACATCAGGAGTGGGGGCCGGTGCGTAAGGTACCGTTCCGAGACCCGAACAAGGGAGACTGGAGTTAAGGTCCCAAAATTGATGCTCAGTGTAACAAAGATTGTCTTGAACCTAAGACACTACGGATGTAGGCTCAGAAGCAGCCACCATTTAAAGAAAGCGTAACAGCTCACGTATTGAGGTTCGAGGCGTCGAAGATGGACGGGGCTAAGCATCATACCGATACTCCAGAGGTACTCGTAAGAGTATTCTGGTAGGCAGGCGTCCTTTCTGCGCAGAAGTCCTTCCGAGAGGAAAGATGGAGCGGAAAGCAATGAAAATCTTGGTGGAAGTAAGATCGAATTATCCTGAGAACGGATAGCGTCGTAAGAGCAAGGTTTCCTTGGCAATAGCGTTTAACCAAGGGTTAGTCAGCACCTAAGTCCTCTCTTAACTGCGGAGGGCGATGGACATCCGGTTAATATTCCGGAACTTTACTTATTCGTTTAGTGCCCGATATGCTTCGGGATATGCAGCATTTCGAGAGAAATGCGGCGTGCGAATGCGAGGGAGTGTAATGCTAAGAGCTCGCAGAATCGCGTCGTGAGAACTGCAGATTCCTAGGGTCCATGAAAAGATTGTGCATAGAATGAGTAAAGCTGTACCGAGAACTGACACTGGTGCTCTAGCTGAGAAGGCTAAGACGTGAAAGGTATAACCTGGTTAAGGGAATTCGGCATATTGGCCCTGTTTCTTCGGTAGAAGGGGTGTCTATATCTGTCTTTGATATGTAGAAGGCAGAAGTAGATTGCAATAACACGGACCGCCCGACTGTTTATCAAAAACGTAGCCGATTGCAAATCCGAAAGGACTAGTATAATCGGTGAGACCTGCCCAGTGGTGGTGTTTCAAATCCTTTTTCAAGAGGGCTAAGACCCATCAAACGGCGGGCCTAACTATGAGGCTCAGAGTTATTGGTTGTAATTCCAATTAACTTTGTAATTAATGATAAACAATAATTTCGTTGAACGAAATTAATAAATAAGGGCCTCTTTAAATTTGGCTATTTGCTGGAACATTCCATAACTTATTAGTAGGAAGTTATTTTCGCGAGAAGATAATTAATCACTGAAAATCTAATGAGTGGAACAATCAGCAGGAAAGGCGAGAATTTAAATATAAAAGAATAATAAGATAAATATGAATTTCAAACCAAGAATATGGAAGACATTAATGTCTATTGTTGCAAGTATATTGGTTAATTATCTATTAAATAGCACTAGAAATATTTGTATTATGGTCGAAGGATTAAAATGTAAATCCGTATTCGACCACATGCTTGAAACTAGTTCAATTTTAATTAATATTGTAGTATTATTTTTAATTTATATTATTTGGAGTTTAATCCAAAAGAAACAATAAATTTCTCGAATCCTCAGAGACTATACGCCAAAAACTTTTATAAAAATAAAAGTTATGATATAGTCCAACAAAATAATGATTTTGAGCTTAAGGTAGCGTAATGCCTTGTCATCTGAATGGTGACGTGCATGAATGGTTCAACGAGGTGGTCACTGTCCCTAACCAGATCCTTCTGAACTCACTGACCGGCGAAAATGCCGGTGTCGCCTAGTGGGAAGCGGAGACCTTGTAGACCTTTACTGCAACTTGTTGTTGTAGCTTTCAGAGACATGCATAGCGTAAGTAGGAGCTTCGGCGTCAATGTAACACTACTCATGCCTTTGAAAGTTGCTCACCCGGGAGGGGACACCAACAGGCGGGCAGTTTGGCTGGGGCGGCACCCTCCTGAAAAGATATCAGGCGGGCCTAATGGTAAACTCATCCAGGTTGGAAATCTGGAGAGGAGTGCGAGGGCAAAAGTTTACTTGACTGTATTTTGCACAGCAAGAAATGCAGAGATGAAAGTCGGGCCTAGCGACCCCACGTAGCTTTTTAATAGGGCTCGTGTGTGACAGAAAAGGTACCTCAAGGATAACAGGCTTGTCGCGCCCGATAGTCCATATTGACGGCGCGGTTTGGTACATCGCTGTCGGCTCTTCCTATCCTGGTTGTGCATAAGCAACCAAGGGTGTCGGAGTTCACGCATTAAAAGGGATCGTTAGCTGGGTTAAGAACGTAGACATAAACTAACGAATACCTGTACTAAAACTTCAACTTTGTTGAAGTTGCCACGGAACGAAGTTCTGTGAGCATCGCAACTATCAAAATAACGCGGCGTTGTATGCGAGTGATCGCATAAAAAATATAATCAGCTCATATCGGAGAACCCTGTCTAGAGACTGGGAACCCCGAGGGAAGGTCACGATATAAATCGTGTACCCCTGTAGAGACTTCGATGAGGAACCGTCAATTCCAATGAAAATCGAGAATCACTCAAGAAAGCAGATGACTTTCGAGATCTCAGATCTTATGAAGTGATTAAGACGCTGATCCCTACACTAGTGGTTTTTGAAACCCTCAAGATTCTTTGAATCTTGACATACTAGAAAACTTTTTTCTAAAAAGTGTTGTAGGTGAAGGTATAGTCCATACAATGAAAATAAATAATCATTGACTAATCTCAAGAATCATAGATTCTTGATGGTTATCAAGAACAACATGTTCTTGAAATATACGCGAGACAGTTTGTATGATATCTACTAGGCGTGCAGGTGTCTGAGTGGAACGAGTATCTAGTACGAGAGGAACGGTACTCGGGTGCCTCTGGTGTAGCGGTTGTTACGAGCAGGCCGCGCAGCTACGCACCGAGGGATAAGTACTGAAAGCATCTAAGTACGAAGCCCACCGCAAGACGAGACACAAGAGGCCGTCAAAGAAGATGACGTTGATAGAGATGATGTGTAAGGCCCAAGAACCCGAGGGTTTTAGCATGCATCTACTAATAGCCTCAATAATTAATTACCACAATGTTGTTCTTTCCTCCTTGCTTCAAAGATATTTTTTTCTTGATTAATGAGAAACATTCTTAAATCCTCTTTCCTCCAAAATATAATGGAAACAAAAGAGACAGCTTCTCAAGAAAAAAAGAATGTTTTAGAGAATGGAACATACTCTGTCTATGGTCCGGATTCAGGAGAAATCCAGTTTGATACACTTGAATTGCACGCAGGAAACGGCGCGAAGCGCATCTGGAAAGTAAAATCCATGACTGCAAAAGAAATCATTCTTGAGATAAAAAAATTCGGGTAATCTGAATGTTGGTGCAGTAATCAGCAGGAAAGGTGAGAATTTATATACTATAAATTGTAAGAGAGATTATATACTTTAGACCAACACTCTGGAAAACACTTATTTCCGTAGTTTTAGGGCTGATTATTGGACTTTTTATCGAGAGTTCAATAGTTGGTTATTATTATGGTGCTGAACTAGATTTCTCATATAACTTAAAACATTGGATTATAAGATTAATTCCAATATTTTTATGTCAAGGAACTTGACTAAAACTCCAGCTTTTAAGCTGGAGTTGTTCCTTGAGCATCCAAAAAACGAGCGCCTGCAACAAACTGCGGCTTTTAAGCCGCAGTGGCGCATCGTTTTTTTGATTTTATTTTATTTGGAGTTTAATCCAAAGGAAAGATAAAAATTAATTCTTGAATCCCAAAAGTCTTCTAGAAATTACTTCTTAATAACACAATACTTTAAATACAATTTTTTTGTGAAAAATAAATGTTTACTGCAATAAAAAGGCAAGTTACAGCAGCTTATGAGTTTGCCTACGCGGCAATCTTGAAAAAAATTCATCGCCCTTCTCTGGTAAAAGAATGGCGGCAAAGAAAGATCAACGACAGATTATACATTCAAAGGCAGACAAGGTTATTAAATGAGGAATGCGATGGAATACAAGACAGGCTGGATGAAAATCCATTTAGGCTGAAACAAATAGAGGGATTCGCAGACGCATCTAATGATGAAGGTAATTCTGCCTGCGAAAGAACAAAAAGGCTTGAGGCATACTCCATTGCTCACGCACACATATTAGAGAATCTCAATGGCTACAAAATAACTTCTCAAGATTTGCTAAGAGATTATTTTTCAGCCAGAAAAAAATTGGAAGAATCTTTACAACAACTCGGCCAGGAAGAATAACTAAGCAGGCTCATCAGATACGATATTCTCAATTGATAATATCGCACTATCATCTGATTCATCTATCCCGGAGGCAGTTATCAGGTCATTATCTAAAGAGTCAGAATCCTTTGCTCCGCCAGTGTTAGGTGTTGGCTTGACTGGTCCAGGCTTATTATCATCACTTGTCTTTTGAGGTGCAGACATTTTCCATATACCTATGATCAAAAGCAATAAAACCACAACAACTATTCCAACTTTAATTCCTTTGTTCATTTAGTCTTTCCTCCTTCAGATTCTTACCTCGAGAAACGTCAACAGATTGGGTTTTTTTCACCTTAATTTTTTTAAGGTCGTCATATGCTCCCCGGATGTTGCCTCTTATCATCTTTCCATCTTCAGCATACTGGGCGGTTCCTGTATCTACTATCAAGCCTTTCATTGAGTTAATCATATTTTGAACTTTCATAACTTGTTCATCTGAAATATTAATCTCTTTAGACTTAATATGTGCAAGTGTTGCGCTTAGTCTCTCAATCTCAAACTTCGCAGCAAAATGGAAATTAACACCGTTCTTGCAACCATTAAATAAGCAATATTTTTTAATCGTCGAGTGTAATTCATCAGAGCTGTTGGCTTTAGCAATAGCATCTTTCAAAGGTACTATCACTTGTGCATTTGCGTCAGAGATAACTTTTCTCATCCCGCTAGCATTCAATCCTTTAGCTTCAAATTTATCTGTAAGGGCAGTATGTTGTTCAAGTATTTTTGTGTAAGCTTCAACTCTTTTCTCTCCAAGATTCTTCATACCATTTTGCTGGCAAGTTTTGAATATATCATGCACTTTCTTGTACTCATCCTTCAGCGCTTGTTTTTGCTCCTTTTTCAGGCCGCCATGTTTGAGGCTCCTATGGCTGTCGACACCAATCCTTGCAGATTTTAAATCTGTATCTACATTATTCTTTACAAATTCTCTTATCTTTGAAGCATTACCTGTTGTAGCCTGTTCAATTAGCATATTTTTATCTTTGGTCAGATTACTTATCAGAAGGGAAAAATTTGTATTATTTATATTTCTCTCGTAAGCACCAAGCACAGCAATGGTGAAATCTATTTTACAAGTTATAGGATCGACATTTTCTAGTGCAGCAGACATAGATACTGCCAGCACCATCGCAATTACCCCTGCTACGATAACTTTATAGAACATTAAATTATCGCACAATCTATTTATTTAAATCTTCCGGAAAAGGTTTAAATTGTAAAAGCAAAGCCTTAAAAATGCTTAATTCTCGTTATTTCTGTGAGTCAGGGAGCTGACTTCGGAGTCGGTCATTCAATTGACAAGAGTGCTTATACATTCTGATTCTGAGGAAGGTCCGGACATCCGTTTTCCTTACAGAAAACGATAATGCGATGTGCTGAAAAGCATATAGTTGTGAAGCTAAGCTCTCCTGCAATCATGTAAATGTTGCGGGCACAGAGGACTTTAGTCTTCTGTGGCTACAGAAACGCCACCGCTCTCTTTGAGCAATGCACCATGCGGGAAGCTAAGACGAGAGAGACAGGATGAAACGAGCACCTTCGCAGATGCAAGTGCCCAAGCCGCACGCAAAGACAGATGTCAGCACGCACTGTATGTAGCCTAAGGGAAAACCGTAGGTTGTCGTAGTTCGACAGAATCTGGCCTACTCTGACTCACACTTTTCTATAACAATAATCTTTATATTGTTTGGAAAATTAAAATAATTATGAAAGAAAAATATAAAATCTCAGATCTCAAAAGGGAAATGAGAGGAGTGCGTATAGGCAGATATTCTTTTGTTGGAGCATTAAGAACCTCTCTTGGCGATGAAGGGGCTATGCTTTGGTTTTACCATACAAAAATCCGACCACTTGGAAATATGACTCCTCATAACTATGTTGATAGACGGGGGCAGAGTGGAAAGGAATGCCTAGCAGGAGTAGTTTATGCCTTGGTCACAGGTCAGCCAGATTAGTCTTATTTTTGCCTCATTTTCTCCTAAAAACATTTAAAAGTCACTTAACTTTAACTTTATTAAGGGCGGGTAGCTCAGTGGGAGAGCACACGACTGAAGCTCGTGGTGTCGGGGGTTCGATTCCCTCTCCGCCCATTTTTGTTTCAGATAAGTCATAACATTTATAAAACCCTACACTCTTTATACACTATGAAAAAAAGAGCTGTCAAGTATTTGACCTCCAACTATAATAGTTTTGGCACGGCAAGCGTTGTCTTAAGCATTGTAAGCTTGGTCTTCCCCTCATATTATGGAATTGTACCGGGCATAGTAGCTCTAGTATTTGCTCTCAAGCAAAGACACGATAGTAATAATAATTGGGCCCTTTGGGGACTTACGCTATCAATAATAGGGATTGTTCTTAATCTATTGGATATTTTATACGGATCTCAAACTCAGTTTGTTGCCGAATATATAAAGTCTTATAGGGAGTCATAATTCACATGAAAAGTCTTCTACAACAACCTAAAAAGGGGGCAATCGAGCTTTCAATAGGGACAATAGTCATTATTGTTCTAGGCATGACCATGCTCATTTTAGGCCTTATTCTTATAAGGCAAATATTCTTCGTTGCAAATAAAAGTATTACTTCAATTGATGAAAAGGTTAGAGGAGAAATTGATAAGCAACTTGGAGGGGAAGAAGGATATATTAGAATATATACGGAAGATGGAGAAAAAAAAGTTTCTGTGAAGGCAGGATCGAGTAATTTCGGTGTGGCTATAGCAGCACGTACTCAAGATGGATCTAAGGCTGATAAAGATAGGCTTCAATATCGCCTTTCGTTGGGTCCCCAAAATGGTAAGAGTTGCATTGATGACAAATATCTAGGTCGGCAGAAGACAGAAGATCTTTTTAAGACTCCTTTAAACAAACAATTACCATTTCAAGAATTTCATGGAGAGGATAAAGCATATGATGTAATTCTTTTGGATATTCCATCAGGTACAGTTAGCTGTACACAAAGAGTAATTTTAGATGTTACCGATACAAAAGTGGGACAGTCTATAGGTGGCAATTTCTTTACTTTAGAAATTACCAAAGGAGGATTTTTCTGATGCCTAAAAAGACTAAATCGGAAGATAAAGAAGAAGAATATCTTTTTGACGATGAAAGCGATTCAGAAGAAACGGAGTGGAATGACGAGGAAGAGGAAGGGTTTAATTAAGTTTAAAAATCCAGGAAAAAATAACTCATTATTTAAATATAAACAATTAAAAACAAGCTTTTTGTCGTTAATTTATGCAATCTCTGATTAAAGATTTTAAGAAATACAAGTGGTTTGTAACCTCTAATGGCAAGCTAGTTATAGGTGGGAAGAGTGCTGCTCAAAATGACGCCCTTCTCAATAAGGTAAAATCTGAAAGAGTTACATTGATTGTGATGCACACAACATCTCCAGGCAGTCCATTCACAGTCATCCTTTCACCTTTATCCAAGATAAGTGATAAAGAAATGGAGGAATGCGCTATTTTCACAGGTTGCTTTAGTCAAGCGTGGAAGAGCGGCAAAAGAAGCACAGAGGTGGACATATTCAGATCAGACCAGCTCTACAAATCTAATAAAATGAAAGAAGGAATGTGGGGAGTAAATGGCAAGATTGAAAGAAAAAAGGTTATCTTGAAACTGGTCTTGACTATTCAGAAAGATATATTGAGGGCAGTGCCAGAGCTATCTATTAAAACTAAAAAAGATTCGATGCTCATAATTATTCCCGGAAAGACAGATAAAAATGACTTGTTCGACGAATTAGATAAGACGATGTATAATTTTACAAAAGAAGAGTTCCTATCCGCTCTCCCTGCAGGAGGTTCAAAAATAATATGAGTTTCTATGTAAAATTCCAGATTGGAAAAGCAGGCGTAACACCTGGTGTGATCGAATCACTTTCATTAGTATTGAAAACTCACAAAGATGTCAGGATCTCAGTCCTAAAGTCTTCAGGTAGGGATAAAGAGAAGATTAAATACATGGTTCAACAAATGACAGAAGGTTTATCCGCGAAGACAGGACAAAGTTATACTGCAAGAATAATTGGATTTACAGTCATACTTAGAAGACACGCTCCGCAAAAGTAAGATTTATAAGCCCTCTTTTTTACCTACAGATGCAATGACAGACATTCGTTCTATTGAACCTGGAAAGTACAACGCATCACTAGCAGGTGCATTGAAAGAGATTGAAGAATTCAAGAGGCCAGAATGGATAGAATTTGTAAAGTCCGGCCAGCATAAGCAGAGACCCATCAATAACCCCGATTTTTGGTATATTCGTGGCGCCAGCATATTAAGACAGATATACATACAAGGAATAGTAGGCGTCCAGAGGTTGAGGACGAGGTATGGCGGTAGGAAAGACAGAGGTATGAAACCTCCTCAGTTCAGGAAATCTGGGGGAAAAATAATTCGTACGATTTTACAGCAGTCTGAGGCCGCAGGCCTTATAGAAAAGGCAAAGGGAAAGAATGCCGGAAGACAGCTTACTAAAAAGGGAAAAGAATTCTTGGAAGGTATTAAAGTATGAGAAGAGTGTACCAGAAGAAATTAGCTCTTGCGGTAGCCTCAAGGCAGACTAAATGGGCACCTTTTTGGGCAGTATTAAGAAAGTTTGGAAAAGGAAAAGCAGGTCACGTTCATCCTTCACAAATAACTAAAAACAGGAGACATTGGAGAAGAACAAAACTAAAGCTTAAGCCAAGAAGATCTCCAAAGTCACACTTAGGTTAATATGGTAGAAAATAAGGTATTAGAACGTGAATACATCATACCTCTCAGAAGGATCTGGATTCGTGTTCCGCAATACGAAAGGACAGGAAAAGCCGTAAAAGCAATCAAGCAATTTATAGCAAAACACATGAAGGTCACAGATCGCGATGTCAATAAGGTAAAATTAGACATTTTTTTCAATAATGATCTATGGTTCAAGGGAAGGACAAATCCTCCAGGAAAAGTTAGAGTCAAAGCAAAGAAGGAAGGAGATATTGTCCATGTGACATTTGTAGAAACGCCTCAGCTAGTTGCATTCAAGAAACTCAGAGAGATGAAGAAGCATATGCCTACAAAGAAAGATGCTCCTAAGGAGACTGAAGAAAAGAAGGAAGAGAAGACTGAAGAACAGAAAAAAGATGAAGAAGAAAAAGGAAAATCAGTTGAACAAGCCAACATAAAGCAAGCTGAACAGCAGGCAAAGGCACAGAAGCACACCACTAAGGTTGAGAAAACTCAGAGACCTCAAAGAATGGCGTTGCAGAAGTAAGTTTATATTCTTATTAATTTTCTTTCTTTTATGTCCTCTCTTCAATCATCACTCCTCGCACTAAAAAATCCAGAGAAAGCCGCGCTCTTGCAGAGATTTTTCAAAACAGGAAAAGGAGAATATGCAGAAGGAGATATTTTTATCGGTATAATGGTCCCACAAATAAGAGAAATAATTAAGCAATTCCATTCTCTCTCTCTAAAAGAAATCCAATCCTCTCTGAAGTCAAAATATCATGAAGAGCGCCTCGCCGCTCTTTTAATTCTTGTCTATCAATTTGAAAAAAATCCGAATAAAAGAGAAGAAATATACGATCTCTATATCTCAAACACAAAAAATATCAATAACTGGGACTTGGTCGACCTCAGCGCCCCAAGAATCGTTGGGCATTTTCTTTTAGACAAAGACAAGAGCAAATTATTTCAGTTAGCCCGCTCTAATTTGCTTTGGGACAGAAGAATAGCAATTATTTCAACAGCATATTTCATAAGGGAAAGCCGATTTGAAGAAACGCTCCACATCGCAGAGATTCTCCTCAAAGACAAGCACGATTTAATTCACAAGGCAGTCGGCTGGATGCTCCGTGAAGTCGGTAAAAAAGACCTTCAAACTCTAAAATCTTTTCTCAACCAGCATCATTCTAGCATGTCTCGCACATCTCTCCGCTACGCTATCGAGCGTTTCCCAGAAAAAGAAAGGAAGGCCTATTTAGACGGAAGAATATGATTCCTTACAAAGTCTCTTAATTAAATAGCCATAATGTAATAAACTTAAACTAGGCCGATATGATTATTTTCTCACATTCCCAAACTCTTCAGCATTCCATAAACAATTATTGCAGGCCATACAATCGCCTTAAGCACTCCAAGAACTCCCATCCAGAATCCAGAAGCTGTAGAAATATAATAAACAGCTGCACCGATAAATCCAAGACCATATACGGCTCCTCCGCATCCACTGCATCCAACACATTTAATATTTCCTTTCATCTTCCACCTCCAATTATTCATAGAAAGAGAGATATTTAAATGTTATAACTTCCTAAATCCTATTCTGCGTCCGATACAACTCATAGAAATGCCTCTTCTTTCTAACAAGCTCATCAAATGTTCCTTCCTCTGTAATTGTGCCTCCACTCATTAGAATAATCTTATCGACATCTCTCAAAGTAGAAAGTCTATGTGCAATAACCAGCAAGGTAGAATTCTCAAGTGCTTTGTCAAGATTCTCTCTTATTTTAGTTTCTGTCTTGCTATCGAGGTGAGAAGTCGCTTCATCAAGAATAAGCATTGGAAAATTAGCATAAACTGCTCTCGCAATTCCAACTCTCTGTCTTTCTCCTCCGCTAAGTCGGTATCCTCTCTCACCTATCAGGGTCTTAAGTCCTTGCGGAAGCCTTTTTATCATTTCCTGCAGCTCGCTCGTTCTCGCGGCAATCGCAACTTTCTCTTCATTAGGCTTTTCATCAGTAATTGCTATGTTCCCAGCAAGAGGCAAATTAAACATTTCAGAATCTTGTAGAACAATTCCTATCTGCTTGTTTATAGAACTCTGTTTGTAATCGCGGAGCGGCTTCCCGTCAATAAGAATCTCTCCTTCTTGCGGCTCATAAAGTCCCAAAATCAACTTGGCAAGCGTAGACTTTCCAGAGCCAGAGCGTCCAACAATTCCTATCTTATTACCTCTATTTATTCTGAGATTAAAATTTTTTAGAACCCATTTGTCCTTATATCTAAATCCAACATTCATAAATTCTATTCTTCTCCAATTATGATTTACTTCGGCCAACTTTGGTGACTCTCTTTCGATGGTCTTCTCATCAAGAAGGCTCATTATTCGCCCTATACCTGACTTTAGCTCGATTATTCTGTCGCTAGAATTAATAAGCATATCCGAGCTTTCTCTAAGTCTTCCAAAATAATTTGCAAAAACAAATATCGTGGCAGCCTCAATTATTCCTTTAGCAGCATCAAATCCCAGCAGAACAATAAATAACCCGTACCCCAAAGATGCAACAATAGATATAATCATTGATTTTTTCGCTTCAAGGGATCTATTTTTCAACCATATTTTATAATATTCATCTTCATGTGATTCAAGGGAATTCCTGAAATTTTCTTTCAATCCCAGGGATTTAACTGCAAGAATATTAGCCGCAGATTCATGTACCTTTCCGCTAAGTTTTTCATTTATCTTATTAAGTTTATCCTGAAGGACAGCCTTTTTTTTCATAAAATAGCTTTGAAGTGACAAAAATACTATTAAATAACCGATTGCAAAAAGACCATATTTAAAGTCAAGCAGCACAAATATGACGAAGGCACCACCCATTCCAGTCAGAATGCTCATTCCTTCATTAACAAACATCCTCATTGCATCATAGATATTCTGTCCTCCACTGCTTATTTTCTGTATTTTTGCCCCAGTGTTTTCTTTTTCATGCCACTTCAGTTCCAGATCAATGAGCTTGCTCATCGCAATAATTCTTATCTTCTTTCTTATATCTGCTCCAAGAGTAAGAATCGATAGCTTTGCATTCTGTCTAGTCAAGGTCATAATTATTCCTACTGCTGCAATCCCCGCAGCATATAGATAAAATGGCTGCAAGCTTTCGCCAGAATCATATTTAACAAAAAAATCTACAATCTTCCCAAGAAAATAAATTGAAACATATCCCAAAAGTCCGGCGGCGAACATAGCGAGCATCCAAAAACTAAATTTAACTCTATTTCCTTTTAGCAATAGCCAAAAATCCTTAACAAGCCTCTTTGCAGAATACACGCTCTTCTTATTCATTAATTTCTCTACTCTCAAAGATTATTTAAATCTTTCGTTTTATTATCCCTAAAAAGAGGTAACAAAATCAAATCTCCTCATACAAACAAGTGTATCTTTAAATACTTATCGATATGAATGATTCTATGCTCGATATCCAAGTTATAAAGTCTAAAAAATCTACCGAAGATCTTATTCGTTTCAGTATTATAAATATAGATAAGCCTTCTGGGCCCACCTCTTTCCAGGTTTCTCAATTTGTGAAGAATTCTCTTAATGTTAATAAGACATCTCATTTTGGCACTCTCGACCCAGCAGTATCTGGTGTGCTTCCAGTAGGGATAGGTAGAGCTTGTCGGTTAAACGAATATCTTATGCACAGAGATAAGACTTATGTGGGCATCATGAGAGTACACCAAGAAATATCAGAATCAAAATTAAATAAGATTGTGGAAAAATTCATCGGAAAAATTCAGCAACTTCCACCTGTGCGTTCCCGTGTCAAGAGAGCAGTCCGCGAGCGTGAAATTAAGTATTTCAATATCTTGGAGATCGACGGCAAAGACATTCTTTTTGAAACACAAGTTCAAGCAGGGACGTATATAAGGAAAATCTGCGACGATATGGGGAAAGAAATTGGTGGCGCACATATGTTAGAACTCCGTCGGACACAGGCAGGTTTATTCTCGGAGAAGGATATTCATACACTATATGATTTTGAGAATGCTCTAAATAAATTTAAAGATGGCGAAGATAAAATTTTGAGATCGATGCTTGTACCTGGAGAGATAGTAACTACAATAATGCCGACTATAGAGGTAAGAAAGGATGTAGTTAAGAAATGTTTAACTGGGAGTCCAATCTTTCTCTCTTTCCTCAAGGACAAAGATCATGTCAAGAACCTCATAGAAGAGGGAAAGATTTGCATAATTTCCGAGGATAAATTCATTGGCTGTTACAAGTTTATAGGAAAGGAAGATCTGGTGGCCAAGCCGGAATTTGTACTTAATTGATTGGGTTCTGTCTATAAGAAGATTATTTAAAGAAGAATTTCAGGATAAAATTATGGAAAAAATCACCTGGGAAGATTTCGAAAAAGTAGAACTTCGTGTAGGCACAATTCTAAAAGTTGAAGAATTTCCAGAAGCAAAGAAGCCTGCCTATAAGCTAGAAATTGATTTTGGCGAGGAGATAGGAGTCAAAAAATCCAGCGCTCAGATAACCAAGCATTATACAAAGCAACAACTCATAGGAAAGCAAGTCATTGGTGTAGTAAATTTTCCTAAAAAACAGATTGGGCCATTCATCTCAGAGGTATTGACGACAGGATTTGCAGATGAGAATGGAGATATAGTGCTCGCAGCTCCAGAGAGAAAAGTTCCGAATGGATCCAAATTATTCTGAACAAAGCCTTAAAAGCTCATCTGTCTAAATCTCAGCATGAGAGAGTTCATATATTATTCACGTACTGCTCCTACATCAGGCAGTTATGTCACCGAGGACCTCCAAAGGTCTGGAAGGATAGATATCGCGATTCACACAGTGATTGCAACTTTTTTTCTCAGTCATAAAATCCGGACTGATGCTCGGCTTCATCTTTGCTTCGCAGGGCCACCAGATCCTCCCAAGCACCTTGAGCTTAAACCAGTTACGGAAGGGAAGACCGGGATAGACAAGATTTATTTAGCCAAGAAAGACGTCTCTGGTGTCCTAAAAAAAATGCTTTATAAGTATAGAGAAGGAGAAAAGAAAGAAGTCTTCCCCGGATTCTGGATTGAGAAGAAAGGATTTCTGGAAGTTGCAAAGGGGCTGACAGAACAAGGGAGAAATCTTTACATCCTAGACCCCAAAGGAGAAGATATTCGTACAGTAGAAATAAAAGAAAATCCTGTCTTTATTTTGGGAGATCATAAAGGCCTTCCACTCAAGGAACTAAAGCGCCTTAAGTCTTATTGTACACCAGTCACTATCGGCCCAAAGGTCTATTTTGCCTCGCAGACCATTGCCATTGTCAACAATGAATTAGATAGGAGAGAAGCAGATGGCAGGTTATCTCCCTCACAAAGTGACCTTTCCTTAGAAGATAACACCGACGACAATATTAGTGATGCAGAGTAAACAAACACAACAATCTTTAAAAGCTCTAGTCAAATAAAGGATGTATGACAAAAGGAGTTTCAATAAAGTTTCGTTCATATGAGGCCACTGTGCCAAAATTATTAGAACTCATCAAGTTTGAGAGGGCATTGGAGAAGCAAAAGACAATCATTCTAAAACCCGCAGTAAATCAAAAAGATGCTATGAATACTCCAGTAGAATTTGTAGAAGAGGTTCTCAAGTTCTGTCTTAAAAACAAGAAGCCAGACACATCTGTCTTCATAGCAGAAGGCTCAGATGGCGCAGAGACAATGGAGCTTTTTGACTCTCTTGGATACAAGACCCTCTCGGAGAAATATCAGGTAGGTCTGCTTGATTTAAATCAAGCAGAAATAGAAGAGATACAGGATGGCAACTTCTCTAAATTTGAGAGCATAAGGTATCCTAAACTATTGCTCGAAGGGTTTATAGTCTCACTGCCAAAGTTATCTCACGACGGCGAGCTTGACATGCAAGGCTCTCTATCCAACATGCTTGGAGCATTCCCTTCCAGGTATTACCAAGGCCTTTTCGCTAGGAAAAAGAGCAAGATAAGAAAATGGCCATTGAAATACGCAGTTCATGACATATTGAGGTGCAAGATGCCGGATTTTACAGTCATCGATGCTTCAGAACAAGGCACAATTCTGGCAGGTTTCCCTCTAGATATGGATAAACAAGCGGCAAAGTTAGTGGGGAAAGAATGGAAAGATATACAGTATCTAAGGTTTATTGATGAGAATTTCTCACAATCCTTCCAGCATGATGGTTCTAAAGAACAACCAACTAATAATTCTAATTCAAGGGTAAATATCCAATAGATAGGAAACTATTTTAATAAGAGGTATGTAAGAACAATATGAAAAAAACAGTCAGGCTGACAATCACAGGGTCGTTACAGAGCTTGTTTTTCAAGCAATTCATAAAGGAGAATGCAGATGCTAATGATGTAAGGGGATTTCTAAGAAATCTTGAAGATGGACGTGTAGAGATCTTTCTTGAAGGTAATAAGGAAGATGTGGAAGAGATGACTGAAGTCTGCAGCAAAGGGCCTAAATATGCGCAGATAAGATCGGTTGAACAGAAAGAAGAACGCTTCCAAGGGTTCAGGGAATTCAAGATTCTCAAAATCTAAGACAAGGATTTAAAAAGCATACGATCGTCATCGTCACATGAAAAAGAGCCAGGTCAGGAAATTAAAGCCAACTGTGTCTCCCTCTTCTATAAAGGCCATAATAGTTATAGACTGCATTATAGCACTTCTCCTGCTTTTGTTAGGCATATCTCTCATTGCGAGCAGCATACAGATATTAAAAGACCCGAGTCAGGCCACAGAACAGTTCCTAGAGGCACTTAAGAATTATCCTTCCTCAAATATAGCTGCTGAGGATGCAGAGAGTTATGTTCTTATGATTGCTAAGGTTGCACCCTATTTTGGAGCAATTTTACTTATTTTGGCCTTCACTCATGTTTTGTTAGCCATATATCTCAAGAGAAGGAAGAATTGGGCGCGGATGACTCAGATAGTTCTGGCAATATTTGCAATAATTTATTCTCTCCTCATTATCGGATCAGGAAACTTTGTCTTCGGGATTTTATTCCTTCTTATTGAAGGATGGATTGCAAGTTACCTTCTTTTTACACCAGGAGGGAAGGACCACTTCTCTTAATTCATAATCTCTTTAAATACAGATAGTATAAGAAAAATATGGTATCTCGGGAAAGCGCTATGCAACTATTGCACGAACATGTGCAGTCTCAGTCGTTAAGAACGCACTGCCTTGCTGTAGCATATGCTATGGAAGCTTATGCAGATTACTTTCAAGAAGATAGGGACTTATGGTTCATTACTGGTCTGTTGCACGATTTTGACTATGAGGAATTTCCCACGGCAGAACATCATCCATTTGAAGGGGTCAAGATACTTAGGGAAAAAGGATATCCTGCAGAGACTATCGATGCTATTTTAGGTCATGCAGAATACTCCGGTGTCAAAAGGACATCAAATATGGCCAAATCATTGTTTGCAGTAGATGAGTTGTCAGGATTCATTCTTGCCCTTGCAAAGGTCAGGCCAGGAAATTTTGAAGGAATGTCAGCAGATTCTGTGAAGAAGGCCTTGAAGAAAAAAGGATTTGCCGAGGCAATTAGCAGGGAAGATGTTGCAAAAGGGATAAAAGAACTCAATATACCTGAAAATCTCCATTATGAGAGAGTTATTAATGCCCTTAGAGATCATTCTAAGGAGCTGACCTTTTCTTCAAAATATATATAAATGCCCTTTTTCTCCTCGTATTATGGGAAGACAAGATGAATTGCTTAAAGAGCGCTTGAGGAAAATAGATGAGCTTAGGAAGAAAGGGATAAACCCTTATCCATATAGTTATGACAAGAAAGATTCTTCAGCCCAGCTTCAGAAAGAGCATGAGAAATTAAAGCCAGAACAGCATTCAAAATCGACAGCAAAAATTGCTGGCCGCCTCATGTCTTTTCGCGATATGGGTAAAATAGCATTCGGCTCAATTCAGGATGAAACGGGAAAAATACAAATAGTATTGCAAGAGCCAGATACCTCTGAGAAGGTCTCAGAATTTTTTAAGAAATATATTGATCTTGGAGACTTTGTAGGAATAGAGGGCACAGTTTTCAGGACAAAGCGGGGAGAACTTTCAATATTAGCAAAGAAAGCAGACATTCTCTCAAAATCTCTTCAAGCTCTTCCAGACAAATGGCACGGGTTGGAAGACAAAGAAGAAAGATACAGAAAGCGTCATCTGGATTTGATAATGTCTCCCGAAGTAAAGCAAGTTTTAGACAAAAGGGAAAAAATACTTGACGCAATCCGCGAATTCTTGAAAAGCAAAGGCTTCAATGAAGTAGACACACCTTATCTCCAGGCAGTATACGGCGGCGCAGCAGCAAGGCCTTTCAAAACACATCTGAACGCTTTAGACATCGATTTATATCTGGCTATTTCTCCAGAGCTTTATCTAAAAAGGCTTATTATCGGTGGCTACGAAAAAGTTTTTACAATTGCCCACAATTTCAGAAATGAAGGAATTGATCGCTGGCACAATCCAGAGTTTACAATGATGGAAATATATCAAGCCTATGCGGATTACAACGACATGATGGAACTTATGGAAGACTTATATGTTTGCGCAGCAAAGAAAGTAAATGGCTCTACAAAAATTAATTTCAGAGGCAAGGATATAGATTTCAAGAAGCCTTGGGCGAGAATGACTATGGCTGAAGCGATCAAAAAATATGCAAAAATAGATGTAGAAAAAATGTCTGCTAAAGAGTTATTCGATGTAATAGAAGAGCACAAAGTCGAGAAAAAAGGAAATACATGGGGCTGGGCAGTGCAATCTCTTTTTGAGCATTTTTGCGAGTCTCATTTAGAACAGCCGACATTCATCATAGACCATCCGCTTGAGACAACTCCTCTTTGCAAGCTTCACAGAAATGACAAGCTCTGCCGCCTGATAGAAAGATTTGAGCCATTTTGCATGGGCGCAGAACTTGGGAATGCATATTCAGAGCTAAACGATCCAGTCATGCAGAAGAAACTTCTAGAAGAACAGCAGGCAATGCTCAAGAAAGGAAATGAAGAAGCAAATCCATATGATGAAGATTTTGTAAATGCGCTTGAAGTAGGCATGCCTCCGACGGGCGGAATTGGCATAGGTATAGACAGAATGGTTATGCTTCTTACAGGGCAGGATTCAATCCGCGATGTTTTGTTATTTCCCTTTATGCGCCCCGAAACAAAGCCAGAATCTAAGCTTGAAGTAAAAGCAGGGCAGAAAAAAGAGACAAGGGGAGGTAAAAATGACCGATCTGATAATAAAAAGTAAGATTAAAGCCGCTGTTCCAGAAATGAGCGTAGCAGGAGAGGTAGCAGAAGCCTTGGATAAGAAGGTCAAGGAAATTTTGGAAGCTGCAGCCCAACGTGCAAAAGCAAACGGCAGAAGAACTTTGCAAGCAAGAGATATTTAGGACTTTTATTGGGAGATATTTAATTAAAAACATGAGAAAGAAGTTTCCAACATTTGCGTTCTTGGTTCTTATAATTGGAATCATATGGCTATTCTCAGAACTAGGCGTAATTTCGGCAAATATCCCTTGGCTGCCAATCATAGTGATAATTCTGTCCCTTGGCTGGATAATTAATCATAATACTTGATAATGTTTTTTACTACATTCAAAGGAAAAACGATATTTATATAACACTCAGTTAATGAATGTTTATGGAGGGACCAAGATATTACGTATATTTGCGTTTCTATCTAGACTCAACCAAGAATCCCAATGGATTCCCAATAGGGGAGAGACAATACAATAAAGAATTAATTCTACATCAAAAAATATCTCTTCCTCATCAAAAAGACCCATTTTTTAAGGACATGCCTGAAGCGATAGTAGAATCGATTTCACCAAGTATCTTGATTGGTGAGCCTCAGAAACTTCACGCACCGATATTTCTTCCTAAAGGTAGGGAAGATCTAGGGTAATTGTTGGAGGAATTTTTAGATGGTATACTCGTGAAGAGCAGAATATCTCTCAGGAAGACTTGCCTTTAGGATATACTTTTGCACAAGCTTTTTATGGCAATAGAATCATTCCGCCTCCTAGAGATTATCTTGGGATGGTCAGCTCTGCAAGAAACAATTTGTCATTAAATAAGAAAATTACTGGCATTTCTTCCAAATAGGATTTGTCACGCTTCTGTTTGTAATCGAATCAACTGCAACAAGACCCAATTTGGATACCTTGCCAAGACCCTTAATTGAGAGTGGATACTCGCTTGATTCGCCCAAGGCGGGAACGTTTGATGTCGCAGTCTTTATTTCTTTTCCATTTACATCATTTACAGTAAATATAAGCGAGATATTCTCACCTTGGCCTCTATCTCTCCTGACTCTAGCAACATTTGTAGAACAGGAAAACTCGCTTATCTCAAAATAATATGAAGTAAATTTAGGCAATCTGACTTCGCTTAAGTCAGTCTCTTTCGTTACTATTGCAAATAGATTTTGCATACAATTAATGTAAAGGAAACTAAGGTTGCTCTTCATATTGCCTTCACAATTAAAATAATTATAAGAATTATTCAGCATTCTAAATGAAGAATTTCTCTCTCCGTTGAATATCTCTTTCAGTGTCTGCCTGTCATTCTCATTCATAGAATCTACATATTCTTTTTCACATGAATTCTTGCATGAAGCATCGAAGAACCTTTGCAGCTGTCCATAATCATTGTATTGTGTTTCAGTTGGGCAGAGAGAATTGCAGTAGATATACTTATGATATCCTGCTTCGACTCTCTGTATTCTCCAACTGTCTTCAAATACTATAAACAGTTGGAATATTATTGCAGCAATCACTCCCAGTGCAATTACAATATATATCAGAAACAGCCATCTTGGAGTTCTCTTAGATTTTTTCCATGTCTCTTTTTCCGTCGGAATCATAAATTACATTAAGAAATAAAACTATTTAAATCCTTTTTAACATGGAAGTTCTATGTCAAATAAATCAAAGGGGTCGAATGCTGAGCGCGAATTAGTTAAAATGTTTACAGAGCACGGTTGGCGCGCCCTCCGTGTTGCAGGTTCAGGAGTAAATGACGATTCTCCCTGCGACATTATAGTTGGGAAAGTCGGCAAGAAAGGTTATGCTATTGAAGCAAAGTCAAGCAAGAAAAATCGCATCTATATCACAAAATCTCAGATAGAAGATTTTGTTAAATTTTCATTGATGCTTGGTCTTCAGCCAGCCCTAGCAATCAGGTTTAACTATAAAGGCTGGCATTTCATCCCTCCAGAACATCTCGAGGATACTGGCAATAATTGGGTAATCAGCATGGAAAAAGCAGAGACAAAAGGCCTAAGATTCAGCCAATTTTTTGAAGGTAGCACTTAATTTAAAATAAAATTTAGTAAACAAAAGGCATCATCTGAAATCAATATTAGGGCTTCACAGGATTAGGTATGGATATAACTTCGCCTTTTATCTGTGAAGCACTCACTACTAGGTTGCAGGCATTAGGGTCAGGTTCATTATCATACGCATCGCTGCATTTTATATGATAGACTGCATTGTCCTTCCATTCAGCAAGATGGCTCTCAAGCTCTTCTATAGGGGAATGTATCATCTCAATCCCTTCCACAAACCTGTAGTTGCAAGAGGTAAGTGAATATACACATTGAGCATCTTCATCAGTGACTACTTTCAATGCCTCTGTATTGAATCTATATGCCCTCGTTATCTTTGGAGGCTGCTTATCTACAATTATGGTAAATGCCGCGCTAGTCTTTGCAAGGTTGCCTCCTGCATCTATACATCTTATGGAATAATTATAATTGCCACTTATTAATCCAAGGGTCTGCTTGTGGGATATTCCTCCAGTCTCAAACATTTTTATGTACTCTTTTTGCCCAGAGGGAGCAAATGAACACACAGATTTCCCATCTTCAGCACCGTTAGTGGTAGTTACAACAATATCTACTTTTACAGTATCTGTGCTTCCCGAGATTGTTCCATTAGGACCGACAGAGAATATATCCAAGGGCCGACTACCTTTTAACACAAGCTCTTTGCTTGCGACATTTACATTGCCTGCAATATCCTTGCACCTGAAGAAGAAAGAGTTGTCTTCTCTGTCCTTTACTCCAGTCAAATTGCCTTTACATATATATTGTAGGTCAGCATTTATCTCAATGCTCTCATTAGAACACTGCATGACATTTTCCATTGTCTCATAGTTTTTGCTTTGAATGCTCCACTTGCACTGCGCAGGTTCATTGATATATGATTCTATAGGCACAATATCTTTCCTGTATTGCACAAAACTTCCAGATGGTATAGAAAACTCCTCAATCAAAGGAGGGGTTGTATCTGGCCCCTTATCCACGCAGAAACTAACTGCATAAGCATCAGCATTATAGTTTCCATTGGCATCCTGGCATCTGATATACATACTTATTGTCCCATCATTCCTCAACGTAGGTGATGCAACATCTTTAGAATTATCCGGTGCAGGCAATCTCATTTTCTGTGTGTGATTGTATGCAAAATAATTACTTTCCCCAACATAATATTGCATGTCTGAGAAAGGAGTGGTAGCATTGAAGTCTATCTTGCACTGCGCAGGCTCATCAGTAGTTATTCCAAATTTTAATGGAGTATAAGCAGGCAAGCAACCTGAATTTGAGGTTATTTTAATTCCTATTGCAGGAGGACGAACACTTGTATCAGTTACATACTTTAGTTCTCCAGGAGACAATACATCTTTCCAAGGGCTTATCATAGGGCTTCTTGCGTCATTAACACTCTTATACACGCATTGTGGCACAGTAGAATCTTTGTTTACAAGATCACATGCCTGTCCCAATGACTTACATCTATATTCGGTGCACGGTCGGCTAGGATCTTTATTGCAATCTTCACATTTCTTCCCCCCAAGTGGAGGTTCCCATGGTAAGCACTCGAACCTTACCAGTTTTTTCTCTTCTTTTTTATACATCAAGAAAAATACTGCTGCCGCTATCCCTATTCCAGTCACAAACCCAAATTGAGTGGCGGAAAGTCCGATTTTATTTGCAAATGAACCAACACCCCATGAAGTATATTTTGCCTCTGTTGCTAGCCCATAAAGCAACCTCCCTCCTATTATCCCCGCCATCGCGGCGGCAGATAAAGAATTTGTAAGTTCTTTATCCAGTCCTGCAATCTCTCCCACAAGCTTTATGATGCCTACTGCCGTTGTTGCCCACAATACACCAGTCAATAAATGAGCACCCATCCCGGAAAATTCGATATCAGTAAATGGTATCTTTTGTTTATGTGTTCCAGATAGAGTCCCTCCCTGTGATGCTACGCTTTGCTGAATATCTTTGAATTCTTTAGTATTGATAGTGATTTCTTCTCCATTTGCAATTATCTTACCACCTTTTCCATCAGCTCCAGGAGGAATTATACTTTGGACATCAGAATAAGGTTTACCTCTAATTTCAACGCTTGCACCTTTCACGATTATTCCTTTTTGTCTAAGATAAAGAGAATTTGTTCCAGTAGGATTAGGCGTCTTAGTACCTCCCCAAAATTTTTTCTGTTCAGGCAGTTTTATCTTTGAACTTAAATCTGGAGAGACTGGTGGGGCTGGAAGAGGTGATGGATCAGGGAGATCTATCCCTGTACTTAGACCTGGAGATCCCGATGGAGAGTGAGATGTTGCATAAACATTCTGAGCCTGTCCTATCACAAAAGATATTGCAAAAACTGCACAAATTAAGATAAAAACTTGTCCAGAAACCACAGATAAGACTCCCTTCCTTCCACTTCTTTTTTGCATATCGTAGCGATGCCCTCCTAGTTTATAAATCTTCTCAGATTCTACTTGCTTTCATAGACTTCAAAAGGCGCTTCACCAAGAAACAATACTCTCGGTTCTGGTTTGGGGGGCGGAGAATAAGTTACCGCGCTCTTTCCAAAACTGAACCATGGTTTTGGTTGATTTATAATGAGAGTCGCCCTATTATCTTTTTCTTTACCATATACTACCAAGGAATATTTTCCTGAGAACTGCAATTTTTTAACTTCTACTTCTATGTCATCTTCTGGCTCTGAAGATTCTATCATAGTATCTAATTTAATATTACCCTCTGCATCCAATATTTTCACAAAAAACTTCTGGAAACTTTTATCTTCAAAAGAATAACCTATTCGAAACGGCTTACCTTGAGGGAATCTTGCATTATTTGCTGGCCTCAAGCCAACATATTCTTCAGGATAATCTGCACCATCTCCATTTTTATCGATAGTATGCTCATAATATAAAATAGCAACTCTTCCTACATCAGGAAGCCTTAATACTTTCATGAATGGATCAGACGCATATACTTCTGCAGAGGTATTAGCAGATACATTAGAGTCATTTGAAGATTGTGGCTGATTAATCATCTGCTGAGTCTGCTTTCCCTGTTGAAGTACCGCTCCAGATTGAAGAAGTGCCGAAGCCAATCCAAGTCCTGCAGCCGCCTGGGGAGAAAGGCTACTGTTATACAATGCATTTCCGCCCGCAATACCTCCCAATGCAAAAGTCCCTTCAGGGGTAGCACATCCAGAGGACAATAATACTGCTAGTGCTCCAGAAGAAACCATAATCGAGGACTTTTCTCTAAATCTCTCAATCAAATCCATCATCTTTGAAGAATATCTGAATATAAAAGCATTTCTATTTATCGAGTTATTTTAAATCCTTCTTTGAATCCCTTATCTCCAACCCAATTTACCTTGGGACCACAATCACCTAATGCCGTGCAGACCTCAGATCTCTGTCTCTGCCAAGTCTCTGCCAGGCATTCACATCCGCTCTTGCAAGTCTTTCCACCAAATACTCCTTTCTCGTAAGTTACTTGGCAGACTGCATTTGCTTGTGAGCATACATTCAACGCATCACTTCCTTCCCAGAATTTCAGTCCAGGAGAATTTCTAGGCACACACGCCCCATCCGTGGAATTTCCAAATGCTATTCCTGGCTTCCAGATGCAGTCTCTTATATCTATATTTTGACAATCTTGTTTCTCAGTTTGAGTTATACAGTCTTGCCATCTGTTGACCTTACACGCTGCTTGTAGAAAAGGTCCTGTAGACGTCTGAATACTGTCTTCTATGCATTCTTGTTGCCTAAAATCATCACATTGCTCAACAATCTCTTCTCCATTAATGCACAAGTGTTTCGTGAACCTGCTCCCTACAGAATTACTTCCTTGATTTATTGTGCCTTTGTCAGATGAAATGCACCAAGATTCACCATGTTTTCTGGGACCTTTAGATGTAGAAGCACAGTTCAAGTCAGCACATACATATGATAATCCGGTGTTCTTTTTAGATTGCCTGCAATAGCTTCCGGATAGATAGTTGCAGTTTCCACAGCTTACCGAATTGCTGTTTGGTGATCCTGGATTACAAGACTCTGACTTTGTCTTCACATTTGTCCAATATTCAGGATTGTTTGCTTTTGAAGAGTCATAAATGTTTGCAGGATTTCCACAGGTGTCAAGGAAGTATACTTCATCTTTTCCAGGGGCGCAAGTAGTCTTTGTCGATTGGCCGCAATTTGTTCCAAGAGTAGGCGCCGAGCATAATAAATTCTTGAAGAATTGTCCTTTTACAGATGACCCATTCACTCCCGCCCCACATTCCTCTCTAGTTGTGAATTTACATGTTCTTGTGAACTCTAAATCATATACACATGCGCCTCTATCTTGGTTCTGCACCGAAAGTATGCATTGCTCCTCACTGGCTATGTTTTTCTTGAAGTTTGTTTGCAAGCCATATAATGAAGAGAGCCTTTTGCACCTCACTAAAGAAACAAATGCTGCTTGGTCTCCTAGAACACAACATCCAGCATTGCACTGAGGCGGAGCAGACTCATTCCATACTCCTCCTGCAACATTGCACGCAAGTTTAGGAGTATTATCAGTACAAATACCTTCTTTTCCATCATAACATGTACCTAGCCTGCAGAAACTTGTCGAGTCGCATGCTGTAGGAGCTTGTGCAGATCCGGCAGCGCATTCACTTGCAGCCACATTTTGGCAATAGAGATTATTTTTTGTCTTTTCACAGCACACAGTAGGCTCTACTGCGCTTACAATTCCAATTAGACCAAAGCAGACTGCTATTGCCAATATCATCATTATCTTATTCATATTCCATATCCCGGAGGCCATACCAAGCTTCTTGAAGCAAACTGGAACCTCTCATTAGACGTCAAACTTGATACTCTATATATCTTTATACCGTTAGGAATTTTAATCTTTTCTATCTTAAGGTTCGGATAGGCATTTATGAAATCAGTTGTTTCAGAATCTCCAAATGTCGATTCATAATTGACTATGCTCTCCCCTATGATTAATAGTTCATAAGCTTCGCTCTTTATAGAAAGGTCAAATCTGTCGAAGCTCTGCGTTCCTTCTTTTCTGATAGTCAATGGAGACACAATAGCTACCGCTATCTTTCCAGGAACAATATCTATAGATGTTTTTGAACTAGAACTGGATACTTCATATCCTCTTTTTCTATATTCATTGATCAGGGAATCTAGACAAGACTTTGATTTCTCAGAGGTCCTTTCAGCAAGCTCTCTCTCCACTTGGGATTTTATCATTGGCTTCTGGACAGTACATGTCTTGTAGTTCTCAGAAGTATAGCATAGGTAAGATATCTTATCTCCCTCATATTCAACACTGCTTTCAGGTATGATAGCACCTCCCTGTTTTAACTGCGTGGATAATGTAGAAGTTATATGGGGCTCAATACAGGAGGTGAGATAGCTATGGGGTGACAACGCTTCCCCTCCTATTATAGAAAGCGACCCTCTGTTCAACATAAGCAATATTACTGCTATGACAACAAGGATTGCGATGATGATAATTATCGCCATTTGCCCTCTTTTCTGCATCACCAAAAAAGTACAGTCTTGTTTATAAGTGTTCCGTTTCATATGACTCCTTCTTGTATGACTGCGCTACAGCTTCCAGCTACCTTTCCAAACTTGTTTTTGCATTTTATGTAAGATACTTTGCCTCGAGGCATAGGCAAGGTATGCTCAAGGGAGCTTCCAGACATTTCAGTGCCATTCTTGTAGTCAAAGAAGCATGCTTCAGCATCATTTGTGCTAAGACTGCAACTTCCTTTTTTCTCAGTTATCACATGAAGCACACCGTTCTTATTATATATTCTCGTTACTGCAGGAGGTGTAGCATCTATCTTTATTTCAAATTCAGTGCTGCCTTCAGCTATATTCCCTATCGGATCTTCACACACTATAGGCAAAGTAATCTTTCCAGAGTATAGGTAAGTTAGTAACTTGCTATGCTTGGAAGAAAAAGTCTCAGTAAACGCGTCCTTAGTGCCTTTATAATTAAGGAAACATTGTGCGCTTCCATCCAGCCCCCCAGAAGTCATAGCTTCGAGTTTTACCGTAGCAGGTTCACTTTCTGCGTCTATTACAATTCCAGATACAGGCTTTATGCTATCTATTTTCAAAGGCGCAGAGACTTTATTCAGATTAAACTTGTAGCTCTCAGTCATATCATTTCTCTTCACAGCACTGTCTCCTGTATGCCAAGGTTGATCTCTGCATCTCACAAAATATTGGTTCTCCATATTTGGGGTAGGTAATGTGGCGTTGCATACAAATCCATTTATGCTATAGTCTTCAATCTCGTTTGCACAATCGAATTCATTTTTCATGCCGTCATAATTTCCATCAGTAGTATCCCATTTGCAATCGGCAGGCTCACTCGTGAAAATCAAGACTTTCTTATCCGTTGCACCATATTTTATCTTTTCCAGCGAAGGTTCTCTTCCAACGACTTTCGGAGGAGTGGTGTCTGGTCCTTGTTTTACACAGAAGTCTACTGTAAATGCTCTTGAGTTCTTATTTCCATTTTTGTCTTGGCAGAAAAGATGCAGTTGAATGTCTATTTTTGCTGTTGGATCAAAATCAGGTAATCCAAGGCTCTCAAGATTAGGTATCGATATAGGTAAAGTATGGTTTCTCACAAACAAGTTTGTACCAACATCTTCCATATTTTCCCATGTATCAGCCCTGTCATTACTCATCTTACATTGTGCAACTTCATTAGTATCAAACTTTAGATTAATTATATTATATGTTTCCGCAATACATTCTTCGTTTCCTTTTATATGCACTCCATAATCTCTCAATTCATATGTATAAGGAGAAGGAGCTATGCTTCTTGCATTTATTACTGGAGAAGCTACATCTTCTGGAGAGACATCTACACACTCCCCATATCCCTTTTCACTTGTTCCTTCATTAATGAGTTCGCAGGTCTGTCCTAAAGACTCGCACGCTGACCTTGTACAAGGCAGCCCATCGCTTCCACACTTTGCACAGTTCTTTCCTCCAAGAGGCGGCTGCCATGGCTTGCATGTGAATGTCACGTCTTTTGTTTTTGCTTTGCCAATTCCAAGAATCTTAAGAATGACAATGATAATTATCACTACTACGATTATTGCAACTCCAATGGCGGCAACACTCGCTGCAGGACCTAGTCCAGCACCTATGCCTGCTCCTCCTGCTCCAAATGTGCCACCCGTACCTATTGTTCCACCCAATGCTCCAAATCCAGCTATCCCTCCTCCTAATGTTCCCAATGCCAATAGACCATATGTTGCTGCTGGAGGCAATCCTCTTCCTATTCCAGTCCAGCTTATTAGGAACGATGTCAATGCAAATCCAATTGCAGCACCTGCAAGTGCGCCGCCATAAGGTGCTAGTGTCGTACCAGATGGAGCAGCGATAATTCCTTCTCTAATCACCTCTCCTGCAGCATTATAAATTGGTACAGTGCCAATTTGAACAAACGTGGATGTCGAACCTGCAAGAGGACCCAAGGCAGCCGCACCAATCGAGGTGTGTGCAATCATGGGCAGCAATGTTCCTACTGCTCCAGCTATCATGCTTCCGGATTTCAATGTTCCTGCTGTTTCATCTTCAGGGACTTCAGCATTTCCAATATCTTCTGGATATCCAATCGACTCAAAATATCCTTTCAAGGTAGGAGACAGGGCAAATTGTCCAGGATAATTTCTTTCAGATGCATAACGGGATATCCCTGAGAGATAACTGTTCCCAAGCTCAGGAGCATTCACAACTTTGTAGCTTTTTGACATGTCACCTAAGTAATTTACTTGTGCTCCACAATCTCCCAAGCTCATGCACAAGTCATTTAATTGTTGGGTAAATTCCTCCTCGACACAACCTTCATTTACTTTCTTACTTTTAAACAATCCTTTTACTTTGACATATTTGCATGAAATAGTGCCCATCGAGCAACGGTTTTCATTCACTGAATCATCTCTGCTGAACCCAGGCTTGTATTTTGGGACACACACATCAAACTTGAATTTACTATCTACATCGACATGCTTTACAAAACAGAAAACATTCTTCTCACAATTTCCAATATCTTCCTCAGTCTTTAAAGGATTCATCTTAAGACAAAGAGAAGATGGATTTGGGAGACACTGAGCTGATGAGAAAGTTCCTCCATTCGAAGTCTGGACTTCACTGGCTGTACATATAGAATTCCTATTGCTACCGCATACCTCCGATACTATCTCTCCATTTTGGCAAGATTGTAAGAAATGAGAACTGCCTGGAGTGTCAATAGATCTCTGTCCATCGAAGCCTATTGCTCCTTGATATCTGCACCATCTCTCTCCATTCACTCTCTTTTTGCCGTTTTCATCTATACAGGAAGCATCTCTGCATACATATTCCATGTTAGAGTCTACAAGTGTTTGTGTGCTAGTCTTTTTTCCGCATACGCTTCCAAGTATAGGGGCACAATTTCCACATGTCTTTTGCTTATCTTTGAAACTGGGATCAGTCGGAGAAGGCAATTGGCAGCTTTGCGAAGCACTTACTATCTTGCCTTCCTGCCTTAATTTGGCTTTGTTGTTGAAATCATATATATTTTCTTTATTTCCACAACTATCAAACCAATAAATAGCATCTTCTCCATTCTCAGTCTTGTCACACTTAGTTGTCTCCTGAGGCAGGCATCTAGTGTTTAAGGAAGGATTTGAACAAAGCACTTTGGAGTAGAATTTGCCGCCTTTTGTTTTGCATGTCTGTTCATTTGATACAATGCAATCATTGAATGGTTTTTTTTCGAAAAGGCAGGCTCCTTCAACATTACTTGTCCTTAAGACTAAGCAAGCAGGTTGGGTAGTGACCTCTCTCCTGAAATCTTTCTTAATCCCCGCAGCCTGTGATATTAAGGTACATTCTTGTTCATTGATAAACTCAGGATTTCCGTTTAACATGCAACATCCTTTCATACATTGAGGGATTGTCCCTTGCACATTATCATACCATTGCCCTGATTTTTCATCACATGTCTGCTTCGCAGTCCTTATGCTACAGCTACCGTGCCTTGTATCTACACAGGTTCCAAATGAGCATGCATGGATTCCACTAGTCATAGTAGAAATACAGGACACTGCACATTTACTTGGGCATTCCGCAGTCAAGAATACTGAACATATGTCTCCAGTCTTGGTTTTAGGACAGTAAGAAGATGATGTGTCGGGTTCTGCAGAGACCAATGGGATGTCAGGCATCAACCACTTCCAGATTAGGCTAATCATCTCACCTAATGTGTTGTCTTTGCTCGTAATAATTGCAGAATTGGATTCCATCCCACTTCTCAACAGGAAGGAAAAAGCAAATATACTTGATACAAGTAAGAATATTTGGAAAAAGACTTTAATGTGTTTTATCATTCTCCCTCCTCACCTAAAGTATATGGGACAACACAACTCCTTACGGCGATCCATAACTCTTTCTTACTTTTAACATCTTGTATCTGGTATATAACGCTTTCATCTGACATAACTTGTTTCTTTATCATATATTCAGGAGATAAGATGGAATAACCAAGAGTATCAAAATGACAATATCTGGCCTCTTGGTTTGCTATTTCTATTGCCACACTACCAAGATTAAAAAGAGGATGAGAAACCTGGACTGGGAAATCGAGGACAGTCAGACTTTTTTCACCTTTTTTCATTATCATCTCTCGCGTCAGATTTACATATATCTTTCCTTTTCCCCAGTATAAATTAACCTGTTGCGGTCCAAGTTCTACATCAGTGGACCTTCTCTCATACTCTATCTCTAATCCTCTGAAACATCCATCAACTTTATTCTTTATATTATCTTCAATAGTAGCTCTCATCTCTTCAAGGAATAAAGGGTGTTGTTGAATACAAGGTACATACGACCCAGGGTTCTTGCAGAGGTATTCTACTTTGACATTCTTATATAATATATAATTTGAAGGATTTACAAAACCTCCCTGAGGCATTATTTTCTGAGTTATCTCTTCTAATCCTTCCTCCACACAACTCTCTATGGCAGAACCTGGATGCGATATTGATTGGTCGTCTACTTTTATTTTTCTTCCAGTATATGCAAAGACTAATAAAGCTGTTACAAAAAGTACAGCAAGGATTATCCACAGAGTCATCTGGCCCTTTTTCTTCATTTTATCTCTTTTTATCATTCTTTCTCTCCTCCTCGACAACTAATATCCTCTTTTCTGCATCAAATTTTATGTCGGGAACCGATGAAAACCACACCTTTCAAGGTGTGGTGGTTCCCGAGCATCTCCAAAAACGAGCGCCTGCAACAAACCTCGGCTTAAAAGCCGAGGTGGCGCATCGTTTTTGTGATAATAATTTTGCTGCCTGGTTTCAAGGATAAAGTATCCACTATTGCCTTAGGTATCTTTATCCTTTCACCTTTTTGTACTTTCCCGCCTCGAAATATTGTCTCAGCCATTGTACTTTAAAAGTACTTATTTATACTTTTAAAAGTATATAAATCTGTCTGTATACAATCACCATCTTATTTAAATAAAATCTTATTTTATTCGACATATGGATAAATCTAATCTCGGTCTAGTTCAAGTCTTCTGGGGAAATGGAAAAGGAAAGACAACATCTGCATTGGGTACTGCACTGAGAGCTTGCGGTAATGGATATACCGTACATCTTGTGCAGTTTATGAAGAATGGCACAGGGGATCCAGAGATAGACTATCCTGGAGAACTAAAAGCACTTGAAAAATTCTCATCTTTTTCATTCAAACGTTTCGGCACAGGCTCATGGGTGATTGGAAAGCCAAACCAACAACACATAGAAAAAGTCAAGGAAGCTTACGATTATCTCTTGTCATGTTTAGGAAATTATGATATAATCATAGCAGATGAGATTTTATATGCTGTCCAGCTTGGCCTTCTTCAAGAACAGGACATTATCTCCTTAATTGAGAAGAGACCAAAGCAACAAGAGCTTATTATCACCGGGTCTCATATTCCTTTTCCCGCGATATTTGACAGATCGGACCTAGTCACAGAAATCAAGAAACACAAGCACCCTTATGATTCGGGAATCATGGCCAGGAAGGGTCTGGAGTATTAAGTAGATTATGCCTCAAATTCCACTTCTTTCTTCGTCTCTTTACCATCTGATTTCAATATTCTGATAATAGTGCCTTTTCTTTTTGCTTGTTCTCTAATTTGGACAGGATCGCTCACTCCTTTTGGAAGGGTAATCTCTTTAATAGAAAGTGTATGTCTTATAGATGATTCAATGAAATCTTTACAATCGAAGAAAAGGTCATCAATTATTCCTCTTTGATTTGTTTTTACCGTGCAGAAATCTGCAGAGACTTCTTTGTCACCCCCAGAAGAAGGCTTGGCACTTTTTGGTGCTTTAGCTTTTGTTTTTATCTGCGTATCTCCAGAGCTGAATGAGAGCGCGAAAAAAGCTCTTGGAAAAGAATCCATCAATTCTATCAAATTTTTAGCATCAGCTTGGCCCTCGATAACAACTTGTTTAATGCCCATAAACTGCTTTACTCTCTTCACGGTCTCATTTCCTAAAAGGATTTGTGCTCGAGTATGGACATCAAACGTCGATACAATGACTCCTGAAACTTGAATCCGTCCAGCTGACTTTTCCAAGCAATTCCTTACCAACGTATTGACGTACTCGGCACTTGTCTTGATCGTCCATCCTGTCTTAGATTTCTTGCCTTCCAGCAGGTACTTGTTCTCAAAAATACCTTTGCTGTATTTTATGAATTCCGCGTGCACACTTTCATCCGTCTTTCCAGAGAATATCTTATATATTGTAGATTCCATCATCAATTTTAAGGAAATGACTTTATAAATTATTACATTTTGAGCCAAAGGAAGTTGAGAATATTTGCTCAAAATGTAATTAGAGAACAATCAATTAAATTTATCCTAATACATGAAAAGCATTCACTCTAGAGTGAAAGTTTATATACTAATCACGATATTAAAAGGGCATGCAGATTAATGAGAAAGACATAAAGAAATTTACAATTATCTTCCTTATACTCTTACTTGTAGTTCTAGTGTATTTAGTTGTAAAACCTATATTGTTCTCAATTTTTGCCGGTCTAATATTAGGATATATTCTTCTCCCAATCTATAGAAAAATGGTCAGGGTCATAAGAAATAAAGATTTAGTGTCTGGTACAATAGTGACTTTGGTGGTGATAATAATCGCAGTTCCATTCTGGCTTATTCTCCCGATAGTTATAGACCAAGTGTTCCAGCTTTTCAGGACTTTACAAGACTTGGATGTACAGCAAGCAGTGAGGGGCTTATTCCCAAACGCTTCTGAGCAATTTACAATACAATCCTCTCTGATCCTCAAGGATTTCTTCTCTAAAATAACAAGTCTTATATTGTCTTCAGCAGTAAACCTATCGTTAGATTTACCAAATATCCTTCTTCATACATTTCTGATACTTTTCATACTATATTTCACCTTGAGAGATGCAGAAGAACTTAAGGAATTCTTGTCTAAGATATCTCCTCTCAGTATTGCAAGGCAAAAAGCTATGACAAAGCATTTCAAAGAGATAACCGATTCTATATTATATGGTCAGGTGATAGGGGGTGTTGTCCAAGGAATATTTGCAGGAATTGGTATCTTTGCAGTGGGAATTCCTGGCGCCCTCACAATCACTTTGATAACTATAATACTCTGTATAATACCATTCTTAGGCGCGTTTATAGTTTGGGTGCCTATAATGATATACCTTTTTGCTACTGGACAAGCTACCGTGGGTTTATTGTTCTTATTATATAATCTGATAGTGGTCTCAAATGTAGATAATATAGTAAGGTCTTATATTGTAGCAAAGAGAACAAATGTGTCCCAACCAATAATATTTATAGGCATGATCGGAGGGCTGCTTGTTTTTGATCTTGCTGGATTGATAATTGGTCCTTTGGTGCTTGTATACTTTATTGCTCTGCTCAATTCTTACAAGGACAAGACCCTATATAGTTTCTTTTCAGATGAAAACGGAGAATAGTTTACAAAAGACGCTTAAGATAAAGAGGTTTATGATTGAGTCAGGTAGGCCAATAGTCTTCCTAAACGAGAAAACAGCTGAAGCTATGCAAATTTCGGCTGGCGACAGAGTAGTAGTGGTTTTTGAGGCTCACAAAAGAATGATTGCTATGGTCGATCTGATGAATCAGGTCTCGCCATCCGAGATAGTTCTCTCCAAAGAATTCAGCGCATTTATTAATGGATCTGTCAAGAGAGTCACTGTTTACCCTGCTTCTTACCCTAAGAGTCTTCCATTGATAGTGAAGAAGATGCATGGCAAGGAGTTAGATAAATTAGAATTAAGGACGATTATAGAAGACATAACTCAAAATGCCCTTATGGAAGCAGAAGTCGCTTACTTCGTCTCAGCAGTTTACGAGGAAGGTATGACTTTCAAGGAGACTGTTAATTTGACTGACGCCATATCAAGTACTGGAGCAAGATTAAGTTGGGGCAAGAGAGATATAGCAGACAAGCATTCCATAGGAGGGATAGCAGGAAATAGAACGACACCTATAGTGGTCTCTATTTGTGCTGCAGCTGGCATGACTATGCCAAAGACTTCTTCTAGAGCGATTACAAGTGCTGCTGGAACCGCAGATGTCATGGAGACCCTGACCAAGGTAGATCTGACTAGTAGTGATCTTCAGAAAGTTGTCAAGAAGACAGGTGCTTGTCTGGCTTGGGGAGGATCGCTTGGATTGGCCCCGGCAGATGACAAACTTATCAGGGTAGAAAGATTGCTAAATATCGATCCAGAGGCACAGCTTATTGCTTCTATATTGGCTAAGAAAATCTCCGCAGGAAGCAAGCACATCTTAATAGACATCCCTTACGGTTTTGGAGCAAAGGTCACAGAGAGTCAGGCCAAGGGGCTTGGGAAAAGATTTGTAGATATAGGGAGAAGATTTGGCCTCAATATAAAAATAATGACTACTGATGGAAGCCAACCAATAGGCAACGGCATTGGTCCTAACTTGGAGATGCGCGACGTATTAAGCGTATTGAGGAGACATAACCCTCCTCTTGATCTGGAGAAAAAAGCTATTTTGTTGGCAAGCACATTGCTCGAGATGACAGGCACTGCCCAAAAAGGAAATGGTCTTGTTATGGCAAAGAGCATTTTGGATTCAGGGGCAGCATATAAGAAATTTGATGAGATAATAACTGCTCAAGGAAAAAAACACAATTCTCTTAAGACTGGAAGATTTGAGTATCATCTGACTGCCAAGTCTCCTGGGACAATAAAGTCTATAGATAACAAGAAAGTGAACCATGCAGCCAACTTGCTTGGATGTCCAGAAGAGAAGTCTGCAGGATTGTATCTTTATAAGCACAAAAACGAAAAGTTCTCTATAGGGGATAGGATAGTCACATTCTACGCAGAATCTCAGTCAAAGCTAGAAGAAGCAAAAGATTTCTGGAAAGGAAGTCGCCCTATTGAGATTACCCACTAAATTTAAATATAGGTAAGGACTTTTTTTTGAATGCAGAAAAAAGAAGATTATATAGGGAGCATTTCTGAATACATAAAAAGAAATCTGAAGAAAGGCTATACAAAGGAATCTTTGAAATGGGCGCTGGTTAAACAAGGACACTCGCGTTTAGAGGTAGACAAGGCGATGGCCAAAGTAGATTCTGAATTGGCCAACATGGCCCCCATACTCAAGACAAAACCCGAAATAACTTTGGAAGTTATAGAACCCCAAGGTGCAATAGTTAAAAAAAAATCCCTATGGGCTAAATTACGGGGTAAGTGATTAGGGTAATGTTTTAATATTTGCATTTCTATGATCAAGAGTAAAAAAGATGAAGAAAGTCCAAATAACGCTGGTAGACATAGATGATCAAGACTCTTTCAAAGTAGAACAGAGTCTTAATCAGCTGTCAGGGGTAAGGAATGTAGCTGTCAATATGGCCACAAAGACGGTAACTGCAGACTGTGAAGATTACATAGCAGAAGATCAGTTGATATCTACTATCCGTCAGACTGGATTTCAAGTTTCAGATATATTTTTCGAGAATTCTTCATCTGAAACAGTTATTGATGACGAAAATTATTTCAAGGTAAAACAGGAAGGAAAGGATACAGATCTTCTTGATAGTGTAGTCTGGGCATGGGTTTTCGCAATACCTCTAATAGGAATTCTGATCTCTCAGCTTATCTTCCAGGAGGGGGTAAGCTTCACGATGCAGGCAATAGTCTTACTTATAAGCCTGCCTATTGTCTTGGTCATGGGATGGAAACCAATCAGCTCTGGTGCACAGAGCTTTCATTCAATGAGCTTTGACTCAAATTCGCTTATTTTTTTAAGTGCATCAGTCGGAATCTTCACAGGGGTATTGAGCCTATTTATAAGTATAACAAATTATTCAGGAATCGCCGGAGTGATGATGGCTATATTTTTGACAGGGAAGTATTTAGAGGAGAAAGTCAGGAATGAAGTTGGCAGAGATATAAGACGTTTCAATCGTTTGATACCAGATACGGCTATAATAATCATCCAAGGGAAGGAATTTAGAGTGCCTCTCTCAGAGATTCAGGTAGGAGATATCATGGTTCTTCTACCAGGAGATCACATAGCCGCAGACGGATTGATTACAAAGGGATCTGGCAAGGTTGATGAAAGTCTTCTAACTTCTGAAGACCATCTTATCGATAAGGCGCAGGGAGATAGTATTCTTGCCGGAAGCGTTATAAATTCAGGTCGGTTTCTCATAGAAGTCACAAAGATTGGGAAGGATACATATCTTTCAAGAGCACTAGGTGTTGTAGAAGGTACTCAGAACTCAAAGAGATCTATTCAAAGAATGCTCAATTCTGTTGCTAAATACATGGTGCCTTCAATGATTGTACTCTCAGTATTAACCTTTGTTTCCTGGTTGATATTTACGCAAAATTTTAACGCTTCTCTAAATTATGCCTTAGCAGTACTTATCATAACCTGTCCTTCATCATTAGGTCTTGCTGTGCCAGCAGTTCTTTTTGTTGGGTCAGGCATGGCGGCAAGAAAAGGAATACTTATAAGAAATGGGGAATCATTCCAGATAATTAAAGAAGCGAAGACTATAATATTTGATATCCCTGGGACTCTGACAAAAGGTACACCAGATATTTCCTATATAACCAGCGTTATTAAAGAGAAAAATCTTTTAGAGATTGCAGCAAGTATGATGAGGCAATATGATACTGAACTGGCAAATTCCTTGCTTAGGCGTGCAGGATTGAAAAGATTCAAACAGGTTGAAAATACTATCTCAACTCCCGGGAAGGGCATTGAGGGGAATATAGACGGGAAGAAAATAGTCGCGGGGAATAAATCTTTTTTTGCAGAAAAGTCTATTTCAATTAAGGGCATGGGCAAATACATCCAAGAATATGAGGACGGGGGCAAGAAAGTTTTACTTATTTCCATTAGCGGCAAGGTAGTAGGGGCTATTGCTGTATCAGATGAGCTCAAGGAAGATTCGCAAAGTACAGTTATCAGGCTTCAGAAAATGAATTATAAAGTCATGATACTAGTCTCAGACAATGAAAGAGCAGGCAAGGCCCTTGCAAAAAGGCTAGGCAATCCTGAAGTGCTTATAGCAAGGACTCCAGAAGAAATATCAAAAAAAATAAGCCATCTGCAAGAATTTGGAAGGGTTGCATTCATATCTGGTCCGAATAGAAATGGGAGGGCAATTAAACAAAGTAATGTAGGTATAGTGATTGGAAAAGAAGACGATTTGGGCAATGGCACAGAAGATATATTGATAACAAAGACTCCTTCTGCAAGTATAATTGAGATTGCCCGGCTATCTAAAAAAGTTCATGACAAAGTTCAACAGAACCTCTATTGGGCTATAGGTTACAATGTTCTTGCAGTTCCTCTTGCAGTCTTAGGCTATATGCACCCGATTTTTGCAGAAATGGCAATGTTAGCTTCAACCATAAGTATTTTTGCTAATGCAAATATTTTAAGGGCAGAAAGATTTTACTGAATTACTCATACCTCAATGCCGTCACAGTGTTTAACTTGCTTGCTCTCCATGCTGGGAAGACTCCAGAGACTGCTCCAATTAGAAAAGCAAAAGTCAGGCAGCCAATTATAAGTTCTATAGGTGCCGCAGCCTGTAGAAGGGTTGTATTGAGTTTCTGTGTCGCTACATACTCTATACTCTTGGCAATTCCATATCCTAACAACATTCCAAATATTCCCCCTATAAATCCTAGCAGACCAGATTCTATCAGGAAGATAAATAGTATATCGGAATTCTTAGCTCCAACAGCCTTCATGGTCCCAATCTCTTTTGTCCTCTCAAGTACAGAGGTATACATCGTTGTAGCAATTCCTATACCTCCAACTATAATAGATATTGCTGCGACTCCAAGAAGGAAAGACGTCAATATTCCCAATATGGTGTCAAATGTCGCAAGAAATTCCTCAGGGGTCAAAACTGTGAAATCTTGCGTCTTTTCAGTCTGACTTCTTGACGACCTAAGTTTTTTTTCTACTCCAGAGGCTACCTCTCTTAATTGAGAAGAACTCTCAGCTTGGACTATTATCTGGTCTATTCTATCATCTGAATTGAATATTTCCTGGAAGTCTTCGAGAGGTATTAGGAGTATTCTATCATCCACTGGATTACCTACTGGCCTCATGCTTGCCTTTACTTTGAAAGATACACCGTTTATTATTATACTGTCTCCTTCATGGACTTCTTCTGTAAAGACCAATGCTCTTGAGAAATGCGACCCCAATCCTACAAATCTTCTATCGCCTTCTCTCAACCATCTTCCTTCTTCTATTTTATATGCTCCACTTTCGATGAATACATCTCCTCTGTTTGTAGGCACGCCAATTATCTGCAAGTATCTTGTCTCTCCACCAAATTCTATTTTTGCATTTCCCGCAGCGACATATGATAAATCCTTCACTCCAGGCACTTTATCAATGACTTTTATGTCTTCTAGAGTTAGTAGGTTTGACCCTCCACTTCCAGGGCCAGCAATTTGTGCTCTGGAAAAAATGAAGAATTTATCAGTGCCAAGTGCCCTAAACTGCTCAGTCACAGCAATCTGCAATCCCATCGACACACTGATAAGCACAAAGATAGTGGCGATTGCAATTATTATCCCGAGCATTGTCAATGAAGATCTTAGTCTGCGTTTCCATAATGTCTTTAATGCAATCTTAAAAAAAGATGACTTCATGATCTCAAAGCCTCCACAGGGTGCATTCTAGAAGCTTTCCATGCAGGTATGCTGCCTGCAATTATACCTAATAGGAATGTGAATAATACTGCTCCTCCAATTAATGGCAATGAGAAAGAAGCTTGCAGCAGGTTAGTGCCCAGTGCTGAGTTTGCTCCAGCAGCGGCTGCATATGCAAACCCAATTCCCATTACTACTCCTATCGATCCCCCTATAAATCCTAACATACCAGATTCTATTAAGAAGATAAATAATATATCGGAATTCTTAGCTCCAACAGCCTTCATGGTCCCAATCTCTTTCTTTCTCTCTAGAACTGAGGTGAACATGGTATTGCTTACTCCAATAGATCCTATCAACAAAGCAATTGCGGCAATGCCTGCAACAACTATATTTATCACGGTAAGTATAGTATTTACTGAAGAAATGACTCCAGCAGGAGTTTGTATTGAAAAGTCTTCCTCGCCCTTTTTTAAATTTCTATCCTTCCTTAGTTTATTTTCAATTGACTCTTTTATTTCATCACTTCTTTCTATGTCATCAATACGTATTATAAGTATATCCATCTCATCACTCAATTCAAGTATATTCCTCATGTCTTCTTCAGGCATAAGCATTGCATTGTTAAATTGCATGTTTCCTGAAGGGGCAAGGATTCCTGCAACACTGAATTCTCTTCCTTGAATGGTCAATTTTGTTCCTGCATGTATATCTTTCCCGAATTGTCTTTCCTTGGCAAGTTCACTACCTAATAAAATCTCGCCTTTGTCAGAAGATTTCAATAGTTTGCCTTCCTTAGTCTTTATCTGGAAACTAGTATAAAAGAAATCAATCCCTTCCTGTCTGTCAGGCAGAGAACCTGTAAAGATGAATTTTCTTTGACGATTGTAGTCTACACTTGTCACTCTTATCAATCTAGGAATAGTAGACTTGACACCACTTATCCCATCCACTACATTTTGATCATGTTCAGTCAATTTTCTTACAGCTGTGCTTCCTGGAGGGCCAAATCCTGCTTCAGCATTTGTAAGTATCAATCTATCTGCGGCTATTCCAGAAAATTGTCCAGTAATTGCATTTTGCAGACCTTGACCTAAGGAAAGCAGTGCAATAACTGCAGTTATCCCTATTATTATTCCGAGCAAAGTTAACCAAGATCTTACGCCTCTATGCCTTAGATTGCTCATTGCGAGCTTGAGCGTTTCCACCATTATTACTTCCTCAACGCCAATTCCTTACTTTTTCTTAAACGCTGCCTCTTTCTTATGGCGCGCCAGATTATCCAAATTGCTATGAGAACAATTAATCCAAAAATAACTTGCACACTATTATCCTTCTTAATTATTCCAAATTCAAGTGCTCTCTCCCTGGAATAAATTGTCAATGGTACATTCTCAGTCATACTCAGATCTTTATTGTTAAAATCCTTATATGTCAAAACTACTGTAAGGCTTGGTCTTTCTCCAAAAAATAATGTATCAAATGAGACAGATTCGAAATCATCTGAGTTGATTGTCCCCACATAGATTTGACTCTCCGATAAGATTGTCATTCTTTCTGGAATAGCTCTTAATGATACAAACCTTGCATCTGTAAGTCCAGAATTGACTATTCTTAAAGTTACTTTAGATCTCTCTCCAACGACGGGCTTCTCTATCTGAGTATTGAATGATAAAACACTGTTTCCAGTGATGCTCAAGCCTATTGTGCCTTTCTTTTGTGTAATATTCTTTCCATTTATCGTGTACGGCACCTTATAGTCTCCAGGCTCAGAATCTGGTGATGCTCGGATTTTGAATGATAGTACTTTTTCCCTATCTTCATTCAGCTTATTGACGCTAGCTTCAGATCCTCCAATTGGGATAAATGGAAGTCCTGTGAAATCTAACGATACCGAAATATCTTCAACTGCCTTTGAACCTTCATTTTCTAATATGATCGTGATTGTCCCTTCCTGTCCCGGTTGTATAGTAGGTGCAGTTATATCGCTTACCTGCAATGCAGACATCAATGGCGATACTAGCAGTATCATCAATAAGCCCAATATAATAGTATATTTCATAAAAATCCTCGAGCAACCTACTTTAAAAACCTTTTCTTAACTAAACTTTATAGTGACAACAGAAAAGATTAAATAGCCTTTCTTTAATTCTATTCTCATGAAGGGCGAAAGACATTCCTATATTAAAAACGCTTGGGAAACTATAAAGGAGTTTGTATCCACAACTTCTGCAAAAATCACTTTCGGAGCGATACTTGTAGGGGCGATTACCACATTAGTCTCTTATAAATACGAAACACAGCGTTCTTCTTCTATTCCACTTGCTTTCTCAGAAGTGACTCAAATCGAAAAAGATGCGGCTTCTGTAGGAACGCATCTAGAAAATATTAATCGCTATCTTCCCAAAGTTAACGATTGTGCGATGAAAATATTTGAAAGTTGGAATCTTGCCCATGGAGTAATGACTCAGGAAAAAGGAATAGGACCTGATTCTGCAAAAGAAATGATGAAAAATGTTAAGCAATATAGTAATCTCTTTGGTAAATTCGAAGAGGGAAAAACTCCTGATAAATTGTATTGTTGTTAAATTTGTTTT
>Ga0194131_10001202_pt1 | contig 44651 bp, 40 predicted proteins | sample TA2KigO120mmetaG_FD_148631 | JGI IMG/M metagenome (GOLD analysis project Ga0194131, IMG submission 148631) | Freshwater microbial communities from Lake Tanganyika, Tanzania - TA2015053 Kigoma Offshore 120m | ecosystem: Environmental > Aquatic > Freshwater > Lake | place: Tanzania: Lake...
AGGCCTGGCGTCTCTCCCGTGACCGTCGTGCGAGGCCTGGCGTCTCTCCCGTGACCGTCGTGCGAGGCCTGGCGTCTCTCCCGTGACCATCCTGTGGCGACGTGGTAGCTGCTGACAGGACTGTCAGTATCCGGCTACGTACAGGATTGTCAATAGTGCCTCCGAAAAAGAAGCAGCCCGCTCCAAGGGCCCCGACACGGCGCCGCCGTACCGCCGAGGAGGCCCGCCACGAGATCCTCGCCGCGGCGCAGCGCCGCCTCGCCGAAGGCGGCCCGGAGGCGATCCGCCTGCAGGACATCGCGCGCGACCTCGGCATCTCGCACCCGACGATCCTGCACCACTTCGAGAGCCGCGAGGGGCTCATGCAGGCGCTCGGCCGCTCCGCCCTGGGGGCCCTCAACGCGGACGTCATGCGCGCGATCTCCGACCCCGACCGCGGGACGTCGCCCGAGGCGGTGCTCGACCGCGTGTTCGCGACGCTCGGCGAGTCCGGGCACGCGCGGCTCCTCGCCTGGTCCGCGCTCGGCGACTTCGCGCCGCAGCGCGCGCGCGGGACGGTCCCGCACCAGGATGTGCTGCGCGTCCTCGCCGACACCGTGCACCGGCGTCTCGCTGACGAGGTGCGCGCGGCCGGCAGCCGGACACCACCGCGCGAGGAGGCGGACTTCATCGTGCGTCTGGTCGCGGCCGCGATGCTCGGCGACGCGCTGGTCGGTGACCTGCTGAGCCGGAGCGCCGGTCTGCCGGACGGGCCGGCGGTGCAGAAGCGCTTCCGCACCTGGCTCGCGCGGCTGCTCGACGAGCGCTTCCGGCAGCTGACCGGAGTGAACAAGAGCGCTCCGCGCGGCGGCTGAAGCCCGCGTGGACGAGCGCAGCGCGAAGACGTAGGACCCTCGCATCATGAAGCAGCTTCTCGAGACGGGCGGCCTTGCGGCGTCCGCGCTGGTCGAGGTCGTGCGGCGACGCCGCGCGAGCGGTCCGCTCGACCCGCGCTGGTCGTTCCGCACCGAGTTCTTCCAGGCGATGGTCCGTCGCATGATGGCCCGCGGGCTGGTGAGGGGCCCGCAATGGGTGCGCGCCGCACAGGCCGCCGTGCCGAGCGCGCTGCCGCCGGCGCTCCGCAAGGCGGTGCGGTTCGAGCCGGTCGTGGCGGACGGCGTGCCCTGCCGCTGGGTGTGGCCGGTGCGCGTGCCGTCGAGCGGTCCGGACGCGGCGATCGTCTACTTCCACGGCGGCGGCTACGTCAGCGGCTCGCTCGACACGCACCGCGAGCTCACGGCACGCATCGCGTCCGGCGCCGGCGTGCCGGTGCTCGCCGTCGACTACCGGCTCGCACCCGAGCACCGCTACCCCGCTGGCCACGACGACTGTCTGCGCGCGGTGCGCTGGCTGCGTGCGCGCGGCGTCGACGCGCGGCGGATCGCCGTCGCGGGCGACTCGGCGGGTGGTGCGCTCGCGGTCGCCACGATGATCGCGCTGCGCGACGCGGGCGAGCCGCAGGTGGCCGGTGCGGCGCTGCTCTGTCCGTGGGTCGATCCGCTCGCCGCGGGCGGCAGCATGGTCACCAACGAGCGCTTCGACATGGTGACCCGCGCGAACCTGGTCGCGTGGGCGCACCTGTACGCGACCGAGGAGGAGATCGTGTCGCCGGCGATCACGCTCGCGTCGGCGAATCTGCAGGGGCTGCCGCCGCTGCTGATCCAGGCGGGTGAGCTCGAGGTCCTGCGCGACCAGATCCACGCCTTCGCGGCGCGTGCGAAGGATGCCGGCGTCGACGCGACGCTCGAGACCGAGCCCGCGATGTACCACGACTTCCAGCTCATGGGCTCGATCCTTCCGGAGGGGCTGCCGGCGGTGGAGCGCATCGTGCGCTTCCTGCGCGGTGTGCTGTCGGGTGCGGCACACGATGCGGCTCGCTGACGACCAGCGCGCGGTGCAGGAGGCGGTCCGCGCCTACGTGGAGGCCGAGATCGCGCCGCGCGCCGCGGAGTGGGACCGCACGCACCACTTCCCGAAGGAGCAGCTGCGCGGCCTCGCCGACCTCGGCTGCCATGGCGTCGCGGTGCCGTCGGAGTGGGACGGTGCCGGCCTCGACTACCTGACCCTTTCGGTCGTGCTCGAGGAGATCGCGGCGGGCGACGGTGCGACCAGCACGGTGGTGAGCGTCAACAACTGCCCGGTGTGCTCGATCCTGATGGCGTTCGCGAACGCCGAGCAGAAGGAGCGGTTCCTGAAGCCGCTGGCGCGTGGCGACATGCTGGGCGCGTTCTGCCTCACCGAGCCGCACGTCGGGTCGGAGGCCGGCGGTCTTCGCACCACCGCGCGCCGCGACGGCGACCACTACGTGCTGAGCGGCGTCAAGCAGTTCGTCACCAGCGGGAAGAACGCCGACCTGGCGATCGTCATGGCCGTGACCGACCCGGACGCCGGCAAGAAGGGCATCAGCGCGTTCGTCGTGCCGACCGCAACGCCGGGCTACACGGTGGCGCGCATCGAGGAGAAGCTCGGCCAGCACGCGAGCGACACCGCGCAGATCCTGTTCGAGGATTGCAGGGTGTCCGTCGCGAACCGGCTCGGGGACGAAGGGATGGGCCTCCGGATCGCGCTGTCCGGCCTCGAGGGCGGACGCATCGGCATCGCGTCGCAGTCGATCGGCATGGCGCGCGCGGCTTTCGAGGCGGCGCTCGCCTACGCGAAGCAGCGCGTCGCGTTCGGCAAGCCGATCTTCGAGCACCAGGCCGTGCAGTTCCGCCTCGCCGACATGGCGACGAAGATCGAGGCCGCGCGCCAGCTCGTACGCCACGCGGCGGCGCTGAAGGACGCGGGCGAGCCGTGCCTCAAGGAAGCTGCGATGGCGAAGCTGTTCGCGAGCGAGATGGCCGAGCGCGTGTGCTCCGACGCGATCCAGATCCACGGCGGCTACGGCTACACCGCCGACTTCCCCGTCGAGCGCATCTACCGCGACGTCCGCGTGTGCCAGATCTACGAGGGTACCAGCGAAGTCCAGAAGATCCTCATCGGCCGCGCGCTGGCCTGACGCGCGGCATCCGCCCCGTCACGCGCAGCAGGTCGGACCGCAGCAGAAGGAGATCGAGATGGCCCCGTCCGTGTTCATGCCCGCGTCCTGGAGAACTGCCGACATCGAGGAGTACCGCGCGCAGGTGCGCCGCTTCGTCGCGGCCGAGGTGGCGTCGCACCAGCAGCGCTGGGCGAAGCAGCAGCACGTGGACCGCGAGCTGTGGAGCAAGGCCGGTGCCCTCGGGATGCTCGCCTCGGACGTGCCGTCGGAGTACGGCGGGTCGGACGGCAGCGTCGCGCACCAGACGGTGATGATCGAGGAGCTGACCGCGGTCGGCGACACCGCGTTCTCGATCAGCGTGCACGCGATCGTGCAGCAGTACATCCTGAAGCAGGGCACGGAAGACCAGAAGCGGCTCTACCTGCCGAGGCTCGCGTCGGGCGAGATGGTCGGCGCGATCGCGATGACCGAGCCCGGCGGCGGGTCGGACCTGCAGGGCGTGCGCACGCGCGCCGAGCGCGTCGGCGACCACTGGGTGCTGAACGGCGCGAAGACCTTCATCTCGAACGGCTACCTCGGCGACCTCGTGATCGTCGTCGCGCGTACCAGCGACGCGCCCGGCGCGCGCGGCATCTCGCTGCTGCTACTCGAGACGAAGAACGCGAAGGGCTTCCGCGTCGGACGTATCCTCGAGAAGATCGGCCAGAAGGGCCAGGACACCTGCGAGCTCTTCTTCGAGGACGTGCACCTGCCGGCCGACGCGATCGTCGGCGGCGAGCCGGGCCGCGGCTTCTACCAGCTGATGACCGAGCTGCCGTACGAGCGCACGCTGATCGCGGTGAACGCAGTCGCGGCGATCGAGCGCGCGGTGCAGATCACCGCCGACTACGCGCGCGAGCGCATGGTCTTCGGCAAGCCGCTGCTCGACATGCAGAACACGCGCTTCGTGCTGGCGAACGCGAAGACCAAGGCCGTCGTCGCGCGTACGTTCCTCGATCGCTGCATCGAGGCGCTGCTCGAAGGCCGCATGGACAACGTGACCGCGTCGATGGCGAAGCTCTGGTGCACCGACGTGCAGTGCGAGGTGATCGACGACTGCCTGCAGCTCTTCGGCGGCTACGGCTACATGCTCGAGTACCCGATCGCGCAGATGTACGCCGACGCGCGCGTGCAGCGCATCTACGGCGGTGCGAACGAGATCATGAAGGAGCTGATCGCACGCTCGCTGTGAGCGGGGCGCGACGGAGGGTACGAGATGCAGCTCGCGGGAAAGACGGCGTTCGTCACCGGCGCGGGATCGGGCCTCGGGCGCGAGATCTGCATCGCCTTCGCGCGCGAGGGGGCGAAGGTGTTCGCGACCGACGTGAACGCGGCCACCGCCGCGGAGACCGCGGCCGCATGCGCGAAGCTCACGACCGGTGCGGCGAGCGCCGTGTGCGACGTCGCGGACTCGGCGTCGGTGAAGAGCGCGTTCGCGCGCATGGACGAGACGGTCGGCGGCGTCGACGTGCTGGTCAACAACGCCGGCATCGTGCACTCCGATCCCGCCTACCTGGAGCACGTGAAGAGCATCCAGGCAGCGCAGGTCATGGAGATGATGACCGAGGGGCGCGTGAAGACGCACGCGCGGACGACCGAGCTCATCACCGACGAGATGTTCGACCGCATGCTGCGCATCCACCTGTACGGAACGTTCTACTGCACGCGCGAGGCGCTGCCGCGCATGCGCGCGAGCGGGCGCGGCGGACGCGTCATCAACATGGGCTCGATCATGGGCACCGCGTCGCTCGGCGGTGCGCCCGACTACTGCGCCGCGAAGGGCGCGATCCTCGCCTTCACGCGAGCCACGGCGCGCGAAGCGGCGTCGTACGGCGTGCTCGTGAACGCCATCGCGCCGGGCTTCATCGACACCCCGCTGCTGGTGAACTTCGACGACGCGAACAAGCAGCTGATCGCGGCGCAGACGCCGCTCGGGCGGCTCGGCACGCCGGCGGAGATCGCGTCCGCGGCGGTGTTCCTCGCGGGGCCCGGGGCGTCCTTCATGACCGGGCAGACGGTGTCGCCGAACGGCGGCATCTACATGTCGCAGTAGGGTCCCCGGCGGCCGGCGGGCGACCTCCGTTCACGCACCGGCTGTCGGAGCGGTCGACGCTGCGTTCGGGGGCAATATCCTTGCATTACTGGAGCCGAGCTCCATATTTGCAAGGATGATTCCCCGCCGGCTTCTGCCCACGCTCGCAACCGCCCTGGACGAGTCCCCGGCCGTGGCGCTGCTCGGGCCGCGTCAGGCCGGCAAGACCACGCTCGCCCTCGACGTGGCCAGGGCGCGGCCGTCGATCTATCTCGACCTGGAGTCCGACGCCGACCGCACGAAGCTGTCCGAGCCCGAGCTCTACCTGTCGCAGCACGCGGACAAGCTCGTGATCCTCGACGAGATCCAGGGCACCCCGCAGCTGTTCCGCAACCTGCGCGGGCTCATCGACGCGGGGCGGCGGCGCGGACGGGGCAAGGGCCGCTTCCTCGTGCTGGGCTCGGCGTCGATCGACCTGCTCCGCCAGTCGAGCGAGTCGCTCGCCGGCCGCATCCGATACCTGGAACTCGCTCCACTCGACGCCAGCGAGGCCGGCCGCACGCGGCTGCAGGCGCTCTGGTTGCGCGGCGGGTTCCCCGAAAGCCTGCTGGCCGGCTCCGACGCCGCGAGCCTCCGCTGGCGCAGGGATTTCGTCCGCACCTACCTCGAACGTGACATCCCGCAGCTCGGGCCGCGCATCCCCGCGGAAACGCTGCGCCGCCTCTGGACGATGCTCGCGCACCAGCAGGGTGGTCTCCTCAATGCCGCGGCGCTCGCGCGCGCCCTGGCCGTGGACGGGAAGACGGTCGCCTCATACCTCGATCTCCTCGTCGACCTGCTGCTCGTGCGGCGCCTCGCGCCCTGGCACGGCAACGTCCGCAAGCGCCTCGTCAAGTCGCCCAAGGTCTACGTGCGCGACAGCGGCCTCGTGCACGCGCTCCTCGGCATCGGCGATCACGAAGCGCTGCTCGGGCATCCCGTGGCCGGCGCCAGCTGGGAGGGCCTGGCCGTCGAGTCGCTGATCGCCGCCGCACCGGGCGGTACCGGCGCTCATTTCTACCGTACGTCGGCCGGCGCGGAGATCGACCTCCTGCTGAAGCTGCCCGGCCGGCGCGCGCCGTGGGCCATCGAGATCAAGCGCGGGCTCGCGCCCCGCATCGAGCGCGGTTTCCACCTCGCCTGCGATGCGGTTCGTCCGGAGCGCCGCAGCGTCGTGCACGGCGGGCGCGAGCGGTTCCCGATCGCCGAGGGCGTCGAGGCGGTTCCGCTCGTCGACCTGTGCGAGGAGCTTTCCGGAGAATGAGCGAGGCCACGCCACCGCACGAGAGTGGGGCCGGGTACCCTCGGCGTGGATCGGGTCGCGCTCCGGTGTTCGCGCTCATCGTGACGAGCGTCGCTCGCGACGACGGCGCGTTGAATGCGATCTACTTCGCAGGCGCCGGCGAAGCGACCGGCGCCGGGCGCTACGCGGGAGGAGAGTAGCGTCCGAGTAGCCCGAGTCGTGCCATGCGCTCGAAGTCGCGATCGAGCGACCAGAGGGCTGCTCGTTGCTCTGCGGCCAGCGCCCCGATCAGCAGATCCATGGCGCCGAAGCGCTGGCTCGAGCGCGCCGCCCGGTCGAGCCAGTCATCGACCAGCTGCCAGGTGTCGTTGGTCGGGACGAAGAGGGCGAAGGCCCCGAGGAGCCGTCGGAGCCGCGGCAGATCCTGTCGCGCGGCGCCCGACAGGATCTCGATGCGCACCGGTGCGGCGAGCGCGACCTCTTCCGAATCCAGCACGGCGCGCATCTGCTCGACCAGCGTCGCGTCTCGCCCGCGGAGAAACGCGACCCACACGGACGTGTCGACGAAGATCATCGGCGTCGTGGCGACGGCGGCTGCTCTCGGGGACGGCGACGTGATCGTTCGGTGTCGATGTCGAGCGTGATCCTGCCCGCGAGGCTCTTGATCTCCTCGATGCGCTTGCGGCGTACCAGCTCGCGTAGCGAGAACACGACCACGTCCGTCTTCGACTTGAACGCGAGCAGGCGGCGAGCCTCCTCGAGGAGATCCTCCGGGAGGTCGAGCGTCGTGCGCATACGATCTCTCCTAGATCGTATGCTTTCAGATGTCAATTTCTGACGAGTTAGCGCATCCTGGCCCGCGTGCCCCCTGGCTCGCCGCGCGCTCGCGAACGCCGCGCGGGACAGTGGGAGCTGGCCGGTCCGGAGCCAGGCAGTACCCGGCGATGGACCAGGATTGCGCAGCCTCGCGCCGCGCGGGTAACGGTCTTCCGACAGTGTCCGGTGCATCAGGTCCATGAACGGAGCATCCATGTTCATCCGAGAGGTTCTCGGCTCGTGTCGCGGCAGCGGCCTCGCCGGTGTGTTGCGTCGAGTGGCTCGCGTGCGAGCAGCCTTGCTCCTGCCACTGCTGCTGGCCTGCGTGGGCGTCGCGAGCGCTCAGACGCTGAACGACGTCCCCGGCACGGTGGTGTACTGGCGCATCTCACCGGCGAGCATCTCCGGGTTCGGCCTGCCTCCGGATCGGATCTACACGACGTCGCCGTCGATCGTCGTCGTGCCGAACGGCGACTACCTGCTCTCCTTCAACCTGTTCGGCAGCGATCTGCTGCCGCCGGCGGAGACAACCGGGACCACGTACGTCTTCCGTTCGTCCGATCAGGGGCAGACGTGGACCGACCTGACGCCGACGCCGATGATGGACATGAAGCGGGGCAGCCTGTTCGCCTTCGGCGGCGACGTGTTCCTGTGGGGCTACACGGCGGCCCCCGGCAGCATCGTCATCCGGCGGTCGAGCGACGGCGGCTCGAGCTGGACCGTGCCCGTCGACGGCACGACCGGCCTGCTCGAGACCGGCACCTTCGGTGGGACGCCGCACGATCCGGTCGTCCACGCGGGGCGGCTCTGGACGGCCGTCGCGGGCAAGCGCCTGATGAGCGTTGCGACGAACCGGGACTTCCTCGACGCCACGCGGTGGTCGGGCCCGTCCGCCGCCGCCGACACGGATTCCGGCCCGCTCGGCCCGGGATTGACGATCACCGAAGCCCAGATCGTGGCGTCGCCGGAGACGGGTGTGGTGGTGATGCCGAAGGTCGAGGGCCTGCCGTACACCGTGCTGATCCGGGCGACGGGCAACGGTGCCGTGGCCGATCCGACCGACGCCGACTGGGTCGCACTCCCTGGCGCGGACAAGAAGTTCGGCGCGGCGTACGACCCGGTGTCGCAGCGGTTCTACGTCCTGTCGAACCCCGTCCTCCCGGCGCATCAAGCCACGCCCGGGATCTCCCCCGAGCTGATCCGCAACACCGCGGCGATGTCGTCCTCGAAGGACCTGCTGCACTGGGACGTCGAGCAGATCTTTCTCTACAGCCCGAACGTCACCTACGAAGCGTTCCAGTATCTGAACTTCGATTTCGACGGCGACGACCTCGTCGTGGCCTCGCGAACGGCCTTCGACTTGACCGGTGAGCCCGGCGTCGATCACAAGCCGCCCCGCGGACACGATTCGAACCTCGTCACGTTCCATCGCATTCCCGCGTTCCGCACCGCGACTCCGATCCACTACCTGACCACCGCCGGCAACCAGGTGCTGCGCCACGAGAAGACGCAGCACGCCGACGCGCCGCTCGGCTCGTTCGTGATGGGCAGCACGTTCGACGGCGCCGCCCTCGGAACGGTGAACGGCCTCGCGCAAGGCGTCGGCGGCGAGGTGCTGGTGCGCGAGGTGGGCGGCCGCGTCCTGCGCTTCGATGCGCTCGGGAACTTCCTCGGCACCGGCTCGGACGCCGGTGTGACGTTCACGAGCGTGCTCGATCCCGTCGAGCAACCGGCGCCGGGCGAGCGAGGATGGACGGCGCCGACGGGGGGAAGCTGGGAGACGCTCACCAGCTGGCACTACTGGAACCGTCCCGACACCGACGAGGAGGTCGCCAACTTCGGCAGTGCCATCGGGGCGGCTGCGACGATCACGACGGATCGCCTGTGGACCGTGCGCGGCCTGCGCTTCCGCAGTCCGCATCGCTACGTCATCGGTGGGAGCGGGGCCATCGCGCTCGGCGCGGACGCCGGCGCGGCCTTCGCCGAGGCCCAGGCCGGGGCCCATGCCGTCGCCGTGCCGGTCGAGCTGGCGAGCGACGCGCGCTTCGAGGCGTCGACGGGTGCCACGCTCGAGCTCGAGGGCGGCGTCGACGTCGCGGGACGGGAGCTCGAGATCCGTGGCACGGGCACGGTTCGGGTGGGAAGCTACCTCGCGCTGAACGGCGGCGTGCTGGCGCTGCATGGCAGCAGCCGCTTGCACTTCGCCGCCGCGACGGCGAGCGACCTCGGTGGCACGCTCGAGTGGCGCGCGGACCCGGGGGCCGTGTTCCAGCAAGGCGACACGTTCCCGCTCTTCGAGAACATCGGTGCGACGGCGGTCTCCGTCCGCTTCACGAGCCTGGTCCTCCCGGATCCAGGCCCTGGTCTGGGGTGGGATGTCAGCGCGCTCTACACCGACGGGACGATCTCCGTCGCGGCCCTCGGCTGCGGCAATGGCGTCGTCACGCTCGACGAGGTGTGTGACGACGGCAACACCCTCGACGGCGATTGCTGCACGGCCGATTGTCTGTCCATGCAGCCGAGCGGCGCTCCGTGTACGGCGGATGCCAGCGTCTGCACGACGGACGCCTGCGACGCGTTCGGCGTCTGCACGCATCTCGTCCCCCCGGATCCGAGCTGCCAGCCGGCGCTCTCGCCGCGCGGCCTGCTGCAGATCACGAAGAAGCCCGACCCGGCGAGGGATCGCGTGGAATGGTCGTGGCGGAACGACGACAGCGTGGCCAGGGTGCCGGACTTCGGCGACCCCGTGTCGGGATCGACGTCATTCACCCTCTGCGTCTTCGACGCGACCGGCAACCTGCTGCTGGACCTCACGGCGCCCGCCGGGGGCACTTGCGGTCCGAGCGCCTGCTGGAAAAGCACGAGGGATGGCTACGCGTACCGGGATCCGGCCCTCGATCCCGACGGAGTGCTGTGGCTCGGGCTCCGGGAGGGAGCGAAGCCAGGGAAGGCGTCGCTCCGCGTCAACGGCAAGGGCGCCGACCTGCAGACGCCGGTGCTGCCGATCGCCGCGCTCCCGGTGAGGGCCAGGCTCACGCGCAGCGATGGTGCGCAGTGCTGGGAGTCGACGCACTCGACGGCCATCAGGAACGACGGTGTCTTCTTCAAGGCGCGGTCGGATTGAAGATCGGCCCTGCGGACGCCGCTCGTCGTGGATCCCGACCCCGCCCGGGCCGCGGCATCACCGCGCCGACGCGAACGCCGCGCGGATCGCGTCGACGCGCTTGCGATTGACGCCGAGGTCCGAGTAGCCGACGCGCGACGCCGAGCGCACGTGGATCACGCCGGCGTCCGGATCGACCACCGCGTCGATGTCGTCGACGAAGCGCAGCAGCCAGCTGGTGAACTCGGCGTGCAGCGAGTCGCCGTCGCTGCGCGTGACGGCCGCGCGCGGCATCGCCTCGATCACCGCGCGCAGCTTCGCGAGCGCCGCGGCGGGGTCGCCGGTGAAGCGGATCGGGTCGACCCGGTGCGCGTCGTCCGGGGCGAGGCTCGAGACGCAGTTCGGGGAACTCGGGCACGGGGCGAGACGCTTGGTCGCGGCAGGGTTCATGGGCCGTGAGCCTGACACGGCGCGCCTCCTGCCGGAAGTGCACGCCGCGTCTTCGTCAGCCCCACCGCCGCGGGACCAGCCCCACCAGCCGGGCGTCGCGCTCGAGCTCCTCGCGGAAGTCCGGGTGTGCGATCGAGATCAGCGCCGTCGCGCGCTCGGCGAGCGACTTGCCCTTCAGGTTCACGAGCCCGTACTCGGTGACGACGTACATCGTGTCGGTGCGCGGCGTGGTCACGACGTTGCCCTGGGTCAGGCTCAGCACGATGCGGCTCTTGCGCTGTCCCTTGCGCTCGTACGTGGACGCGAGGCAGATGAACGCTTTGCCGCCGCGCGACGCGTACGCGCCGCGCACGAACTGCAGCTGCCCGCCGGTGCCCGTCAGGTGCCGGTGCCCGTCGGACTCCGAGGCCGCCTGTCCCTGCAGGTCGATCTGCGTCGTGTTGTTGATCGCCACCACGCGGTCGTTGCGCGCGATGATCGCCGGGTCGTTGGTGTAGTCGACCGGGAAGCACTGCGTCGCGGCGTTGCGGTCGAGGAACGAGTACATGCGCTGCGAGCCGCCGGCGAAGGTGTAGACGGCGTGGCCGCGGTTGATGTTCTTCCGCGAGCCGTCGACGACACCGCTCTCGATCAGGTCGACCATGCCGTCGACGAACATCTCGGTGTGGATGCCGAGGTTCTTCAGGCCCGAGTCCCGCAGCACCGCGCACACCGCGTTCGGCATGCCGCCGATGCCGATCTGCACGCAGGCGCCGTCCTCGATCTCGGGGATGATGCGCTCGGCGACCTGGCGGTCGATCTCGGTGACCGGCGGGTTCGGGAGCTGAGGCAACGGCGCGTCGTCGCCCGTGATGACGTAGTCGACCTCGCTCACGTGCAGAGCCACCTGCTCGCCGAACGCGTACGGCACGGCGCGGCTGGTCTCGACGATCACCACGCGGGCGCGCTCGGTCACCGCCTTCAGGTAGGCGGCGGTCGGTCCGACGTTGAACCAGCCGTGCTCGTCCATGGGGCAGGTCTTGATGCAGACGACGTCCACGGGGTCGATGAAGCGGCGGTAGTAGTCCGGGGCCTCGCCGAAGTTCATCGGAATGTAGTTGCAGCGCCCGTCGATGTTCTTCGCCCGGTCGTAGGCGGAGAAGTGCCAGTTGAACCACAGGAAGTGCTCGCCGGAGGGATCGCACTCGACCACGGCGCGTGGCTTCATGGTGACGCAGGTGCGGATCTTGACGTCGCGCAGCTCGTCCTTGCGACGCGCGAGCGCCTGGTCGAAGAGGTCCGGCTGGGTGAGCGCGCCACCGTAGTCGACCCAGTGGCCGGGCTGCACGAGGGCGGCGGCCTCGTCCGGGGTGATGGTTCTTGCCTTGCGATCGTTCGGCATTGGGCGCGGATCATACATCGACGTCGCGGGGCCAGGTCAATGCGGGGGAACATCGCCGGAGCCCGGTGCGACGGCGCCCGACGGCGCCCGGTTGACCGCGCGACGCGCGGAACCGTACGTGTTCCCGGTGCCCTCCTCGCACCGCGCCGGCGGACGTCTCGTGCCTCCCGCCGCTTCTCGTCGGTCGCGGCGCAGCCAAATCCACCGATGACCGATCGCCGTACCCCCGAGCAGCTGCTCGCGCAGGAACCGCTGCGCGCCGTCGCCCGGCTCGCCGCGCCGACGACGCTGGTGATGCTGATCGCGGCGATCTCGAACGTCCTCTACACCTACTACGTGAGCCGCCTCGGCGCGGACGCGATCGCGGCGGTGTCGCTGGTCTTCCCGATCGCCATGGTCGCGATGACGGCGATGGGGGGCGGCATCGGCGGCGGTGTCTCGTCGGTGATCGCGCGCTCGCTCGGTGCCCGCCGCGCTGCGACCGCGACGGCGGCGGCGGAACACGGCTTCCTGCTCGCGTTCTCGATCGGCATCGGCTTCGCGGCACTGATCCTGCTCGGCGCGCGTCACGTGCTGGGCTGGATGGGCGGGCAGGGCGACGTGCTCGCCAGCGCGGTGGTGTTCGCCGAGGTGCTGTTTGGCGGCGCGATCATCACCTTCACGGTCGGCATGCTCGACAGCGTGCTGCGCGGCGAGGGCAACGTCCGCGTGCCGGCGATCTGGTCGACGGTGTCGCTCTGCATGCAGGTCGTGTTGACGCCGCTGTTCATGTTCGGGCTCGATCTCGGGCTCCGTGGTGCGGCGTTCGCCACGCTCGTGAGCCAGCTCCTGGCGTCGCTCCCGCGTGCCTGGTTCCTGCTCGGCGGCAACGGCGCCATCCGGCCGCGGATCCTGCCGCGGCGGGTCGAGCTCGAGCCGTTGCGCGCCATCCTGCGCATCGGCATCCCGGCGTCGCTCTCGACGACGATCAACTACGTCGGGATCATGGTGCTCACCGGTGTCGTCGCGCGCCTCGGCACGCCGGACCTCGCGGCTTACGGTCTCGGCACGCGGCTCGATTTCCTGCTGCTGTCGTTCGCCTTCGGCGTCAGCGCCGCGGTGCTGACGCTGGTCGGAATGGCCTCGGGCGCGGGGCGCCCGGAGCTCGCGGGACGCTACGTCCGCGCGGCCTGCTCGCTGATCGTCGGCCTGCTGATCGTTGCGGGTGCGCTCCTGTGGTGGCGGCCGTCGCGCTGGCTCGGGATCTTCACCGACGACCCGGGCATCCTCGCCGTCGGCACGACGTACTTCCGCATCATCGGGCCGTCGTACCCCTTCGTCGGGCTGTCGATGGTGCTCGCGTTCGCGTTCCAGGGGCTGGGGCGCGCGACGCCGCCGCTGGTCGTCATGGCGGTTCGTGTCCCGATCGTGCTGGCGGTCGCCCTGTGGTGCGTCCGCGCCGGGCTCGGCGAGGCCGGGGTGTTCGCGACGATCGCCGCGGGCAACGTCCTCGCGAGCGTCGTGATGGCCCTGCTGCTGGTGCGCGAGCTGCGCCGGCGCGGCCATCCTGCGCAGCCTCGCAGCGCCCCCGCGACGCACGGTGCGGCACGCGAGGGGGATTGACTCGACCAAACACCCACTTCAAAAGAGGATTTGAAATCATCGTTTCATGTCCTCCGCATCCTCCAGAGCAGCGGGCACGCGCCGGCGCCTCCTCGAGGCGGCCGGCGAGGTGTTCGCCGAGCACGGCTTCCGTGCCGCGACCGTCCAGCAGATCTGCCGGCGCGCCGACGCCAACATCGCGGCGGTCAACTACCACTTCTCCGACAAGGAGCAGCTCTACCGCGCGGTGATCCGCTACGCCGAGCAGGAGAACCGCGGCACGCCGCCGCACGAGCCGCCGCCGGGCGCGCCCGCCGAGGAGCGGCTGCGGGCGCACGTCGAGTGGTTCCTGATGCACCTGCTCGACGAGGGGCGGCCCGCCTGGCACGGGCGCATCATGGCGCGCGAGATGATCGAGCCCACCGCGGCGCTCGACGAGCTCGTCTCCGGTCACATCCGCCAGAGCAGCGAGCGCCTGCTCGGCATCGTGCGCGAGCTGATGGGCGCTGGCGTGAGCGACGACGCGGTCCGGACCGGCGCGTTCAGCATTACCGGGCAGTGCCTCTTCTACCGGCACTGCGAGCCGGTGATCACGCGCCTGCACCCGGACGTCCGGATCGGCCGCGCGCAGGTGCCGGCGCTTGCCGAGTACGTCACGCGCTTCTCACTCGCGGGCTTGCGCGCGAGCGCCGCCGTGCGAGACCGAAGGACGGAGACGCCCGCGCGGCGCAAGGCCGGGCGCGCGCGCCGCGTCGCGGGAAGGAAGGCACCCCGCTCGTGAACCGCATCGCCATCAAGATGCTGGTCGGCGACCGCGCCAAGTACCTCGGCATCGTCATGGGAGTCACCTTCGCCTCGCTGCTCATCACGCAGCAGGCGGCGATCTTCACCGGCCTCATGACGCGCACGTACAGCGCGATCACCGACCTTCGCCTGCCCGGCGTATGGGTCATGGACCCGAAGGTCCAGTTCATCGACGACATCAAGCCGATGCAGTCGACGAAGCTGCTCAACGTGCGTGGCGTCGCGGGCGTCGAGTGGGCGGTGCCGCTCTACAAGGGGCTCCTGAAGGCCCGCCTCGACGACGGCAACTTCCAGACCGTCAACGCGATCGGCCTCGACGACGCGACGCTGATCGGCGGCCCGCCGTCGATGGTCGCGGGCGACCTGGCCGACCTGCGCCGGGCCGAGGGCGTGATCGTCGACGCGGTGGGTGCCGAGGACAAGCTCGCGAAGCCGCCGCGCGTGCCGGGTGGGCCACGCGTGCCGCTGGCCGTCGGCGACACTCTGGAGATCAACGACCGGGGCGCGACGGTGGTCGGCATCTCGGACAACAGCCGGACGTTCCAGTCGCAGCCGATCGTCTACACCACTTACTCGCGCGCGCTCGGCTACGCGCCGCCCGAGCGCCGCCTGCTGTCGTTCGTGCTGGTGAAGGCGAAGCCGGGACAGGACCTGAACGAGCTCACCGCGCGCATCACCCGCGTCACCGGGCTCGCGGCCTACACGCGCGAGCAGTTCGAGCAGATCACCGTCGACTACTTCATGAAGTACACCGGCATCTCGATCAACTTCGGCATCGCGGTCGTGCTGGGCTTCATCGTCGGCACCGCGATCCGGCAGTCGGTGCACCGGCTGGGCGTTCTGCTCGGCGACACGCCGGGCACGCTGCTCGCGGAGCTGACGCCGCCCGGACCGATCCCGGCGGCGCCACCGGGTCTGCCCGACGGGCTGCCGTCCGACCTCGTGCGCCGCCGGCCCGACGTGCGTCGTGCCGAGCGCGAGATCGCGGCGACCACCGCGCGCATCGGTGTTGCGGCCTCCGACCTCTACCCGCGCTTCTACCTGACGGGCGCGGCGGGCTTGCAGAGCCTCGAGGCGAAGGACCTGTTCGCCGGGGGCACCAAGTGCTGGTCGGTCGGGCCGACGATCCAGTGACCGGTCTTCCGGGGCGGGCGCATCGTCGCCAACATCGCGGTGCAGGAGGAGCGCCAGCAGCAGGCGCTGCTCGGCTGGCGGCAGGCGATCCTCGGCGCACTGGAGGAGGCGGAGAACGGGATCGTCGCCTACACCCGCGAGCGGGACCGGCGCGCGACGCTCGCCGCCGCGGTCGACGCGAACCAGCGCGCAGTCGACCTCGCGCAATCGCTCTACGCGCGTGGCCTCACCGGCTTCCTCGACGTTCTGCAGGCGCAGGGGGCCCTGTTCCTCACGCAGACGGAGCTCGTGCGCAGCGACGCGACGGTGTCGTCGAGCCCGGTCGCGCTCAACAAGGCGCTCGGCGGTGGCTGGGAGACCTGTCTGCCCGCGTCCGATGCGGATGGACGTGGGAACGACGCGGTTGTCGATGGGCCGCCCGCACCGGTAGCGTGCGCGGTATGCGATCCGACGAGCGCCGCCGGCAGGAGCTGATCGAGCTCTGCGATCTCAACTTCGCCGAGGCGAACCGCGAGCTCGCGAGGCGCGCCGGCGGCTCCGTGCACGACGAGGGTGGGCTGCTGCGGTTCGCCGGCAACCACCCGTTGCCGGTGCTGGTGAACGGCGCCTTCCGCACCGGCGGAGCGCAAGCTTGTGACGCGGAAGCGGTGCTCGCGGGCGCGGACGCGTTCTTCGGCGCGCGCGGTCGCGGCTACAGCGTCATCTGCCGCGCGCACGCCGACGCCGACCTCGCGAGCGCGGCGGCGACCGCCGGGCTGAACGCGTTCGGCAGCCCGCCGGCGATGGTGCTCGACCGGCGGCTGCCGGACGGCGCACCGCCGGCCGGCGTCGCGCTCCGTCGCGTGGAGAGCGCGGACGACGCGCGCGCGTTCGGCGAGGTCATGGGTGCTGCGTACGCCACCTACGGGATGCCGGTCGAGTGCGGGCCGGCGCTCGTCGGGACGCTCGACGTGCTGCGCGCGCCGCACGTCGTGACGTTCGTCGCGGAGGTCGACGGCGCGGTCGCGGCCGGCGCCATGGTGATCGTCACGCACGGCGTCGCAGGCGTGTACTGGGTGGGTACGCGTCCCGAGGGCCGCGGCAAGGGCCTCGCCGAGCTGTGCACGCGCGCCGCCGGCAACGCGGGCTTCGACCTCGGTGCGCGCGTCGCGGGCCTGCAGGCGTCGGTGATGGGCGAGCCGATCTACCGGCGCATGGGCTACGTCGAGGTGACGCGCTACCCGAACTTCGTGCGGGTGCAGCCGCCGTCGGTCGCGTAGCGCAAGGGGTGCCCGTCACCGGCGACGCCACGCCCGTGCCGGTGGTCGCGATGGCGACGGGCCCGGCGCGCGTGCTGATGGCACCCGGCTCCGGTCGGCGGCGCGCGCCACGGCCGGGATCCTGACGTCGGCGGGGCGCAGCCCGACCGCTTGCGCACGCCGCGTCGTTTGCCACTCTCGACCGGTACGAGCAGCGGGGCGGCGTCGGAAGCGTCGCGCGCTCGCGTGACGACGCGATGACGACGAGCGACTCGCACTCCGGCCCCGAGGGCACGACCCGCGCAGCGAGCCCGCGTTCACTGTGGCGCCGCTGGTGGGCGATCCTGCTCTACGTCGTCGTGGCGCTGCTGATCGGCGTTCGCGTGGTACTGCCGTACGCCCTGCAGCGTGTGATCGCGTCGCAGGGCGGGGCGTTCCTCGCCGGCACGGTGAAGGTCGCAGACGTCGATCTCTGGCTGCTGCGCGGTGCGATCGCAGTCGAGGGGGTCGAGCTGATCGGTGACCGTCCGGGGGTGCCGGCGACGGCGGACGGCCCCGCACCAGCCGACGCGGCGGCGACCGGTGCTGCCGCCCCTGCGGATGCGCCCGCTCGCACGGACGTGCCGTCTCCCACGGACGCACCCGCACCGACCGACGTACCGGCGGCGACCGACGCACCCGCACCGACCGACGTACCGGCGGCGACCGACGCACCGGCGGCGACCGACGCACCCGCACCGAGCGACGCACCCGCACCGACCGACGCACCCGCGCCGAGCGACGCACCCGCGCAGACCGACGCGGCCGAGACTACGGGCGCGGCCGCGGCAAGCCCGACGACCGGGGACGAAGCGGCTCCTTCCGCCAAACCCGGCGATGCCGCGCCGCGGGTCGCCTTCGCGCGGCTCTACGTCGACCTCGCGTGGCGGCCGCTGCTGTCGCGCATCGTTCGCATCGAGGAGGTGACACTCGACGGGCCGGAGATCGACGTCGAGCGACGGCGCGACGGCAGCGTGATCGTCCCGCAGCTCCGTCCGGCCGCGGTCGACGCCCCGCCCGAGCCGCCGCCCGCGGCGCCCGAGGCCGATGCCGCCCCGCCGTGGAACGTGGTCGTCCACCGGGCGAGCCTGCGCGACGGGCGCCTCGAGCTGCTCGACCGCGTACCCGAGCCCGCGCAGCGGGTGTCGCTCTCAGTCGACGGCATCGAGCTGAACGGCTTCCGCCTCCGCGCGGAGGACGAGAATCAGGCGCCGGGCGCCGGCACGATCGAGGCGCGCTTCGGCGACGGCACCGTCAAGCTCGAGACCGACGTCGCGAACCGCGGCGAGGGATTCGCGATCACCGCGACCGCGACGCTCGACAACCTGCCGCTCGACCGCCTGCAGATGCACGCGCCGGAGATCGGCTGGAGCGACTTCCGCGGCCGGCTCGACGGCAAGCTGCAGGTCCACCTCGAGCCGGACATGCTGCCGCTGTCGTCGGGGACGATCGTGCTGCGCGACGTACAGGTGGACGTGCCGGACGAGAGCGAGCCCGCGCTGGCGTGGCGCCGCCTCGAGGTCGACGTCGAGCGCGTGGACCTCGAGAAGCGCGCGGTCGCGGTGCGCAGGGTCGCGCTCGACGGCGCCGGTGTTCTGGTGCGCCCGCTCGACCAGCCGCCGCTGCCGCTGCTGCCGCGCGCGCCGGACGCGGCGCCCCCGGTCGACGCGACGGTCACGCCGGCGGCGCCCGCCGCGCAGCCGCCGCCGGACGCGCCGCCCGAGCCGGCGTTCGGCTGGAGCGTCGGAAGGGTCGAGCTCTCGGACTCGATGGTCAAGGTCTTCCTTGCACCGCCACCGCTCGAGATCGCGATCCCGTCCTTGACCGTGACCGGGCTGTCCAGCGAACGCGGTACCCGCGCCGAGGTGGCGCTCGAGCTGCGCCAGCGCGACGGTAGCGTCGAGCTCGCGGGCGCGCTCGGTATCGACCCGCTCGCAGCCGACGTGACCCTCGGCCTCGACGCGCTCGCGCTCGAGGACTTTGCGGCCGCGGTCGGCGTGGATCCGCCGGTGCTGAGGCGCGCGCACCTCGACGCCGACCTGAAGGTCGCGCTCGGCGACGGCACCGCGCGCGCGTCGGGGACCGTCGGGATCACGGACCTCGACGTCGCGCCGCCCGACGGCGAGGACTACGGCTTCGCGTGGCAGCGCTTCGCGATCGACGTGCGCGACCTGCGGGTCCCGAACGTGCCGGCTGCAAGCGATGCCGCGCCGGCCGGCCCGGTGGAGGTGGACCTCGCGCGCGTGACGCTCGCGAGCCCGCGCATCCGCCTGACGCGGACGCCGGAGGGTCTGATCCTGCCTGCGCCACGGGTGACGCTCGGCAGCGACGCGACCGCACCGGCGCCGGGTGGCCCCGCGGTGTCGGCGTCCGCACCGGACGCCGCGTCGGCCCCCGCGCCTGCCGCCACGCCGGAGCCGAAGGCGGCCGCTCCGCCGGACGACGGCACGGTACGGGAGGAGGCGGCCGTGATCGCGAGCGAGGCGCGCGACGGCGCACGCGAGATCGAGGCGACGTCGCCGGTGACGCTGACGATCGGCGAGCTTACGGTCAAAGACGGTGAGATCACCGTGCTCGATCGCGCCGTGCAGCCCTTCTTCAAGGGCCGCGTCACCGCACTCGAGCTCGACGTGCAGGGCTTCCAGCACCCCGCGAACTCCTTCCGCGCGGTGCGGCTGTCGGCGAAGGCGCCGGGTGGGGCGCCGGTCACGGTGGACGCGAAGCAGCGCGGCGACACGCTCGAGGTCGCAGCCGACGCCAGGGCGCTGTCGCTGCCGCAGCTGAACCCGTACGTCGCCGGCGCCTCGGGCTACAGCATCACCAGCGGCACGTTCACGCTGGATTCGAAGGTGAAGCTCGATCCGAAGGGGTATCGTGCGGACAGCGCACTCACCTTCGACGACCTCGACGTCGCCGGTGCGCAGGGCGACACGCTCTTCGCCGACAAGTTCGGCGTCCCGCTGTCGCTGGCGCTCGCGCTGCTGCGCGACGTCAGCGGACGGATCGCGCTCGACGTGCCGATCAGCGGCGACCCGACGGGTGGCGCGCGTCCGGATCTCGCACCGATCGTCGCGCAGGCGCTGTCACGCGCCCTGGTGAACGCGCTCGCATCGCCCCTCAAGCTGCTCGGCGCTCTGTCGCTCGACGGCGGCAAGGTGGAGGCGTTCCGTCCCGAGCCGATCGGCTTCGTGACGGGGCAGGCGAAGATCGCCGACGACGCGTGGTGGCGCATCGAGCAGCTCGCGAGCGTGCTGGCGGCGTCGCCCGCGCTGCGCGTGGAGCTGACCGGCGAGACCAGCGTCGACGACGTGCGAGCCCTGCGGGAGGCCGCGGTGCTGGCGGACCTGCAGCAGGACGAGGGCTTCTTCGCGGGGCTGAAGGACCTGCCGAGCCGCGGTACGCGCAACGCCGTCCGCGCCTTCCTCGAGGCGCGCGCGAAGGGCGAGCCGGCCCCGGAGACACTCGACGGGGACGATGCGGCGCAGCTCGAGGCGTGGGCCGCCGCGAAGCCGATCGGCGACGAGCAGCAGCGCGCGCTCGCGTCGGCGCGCACGGACCGGTTGCGCGAGGTGCTGACTGCCGGCTACGGGTTCGGCGCCGATCGCATCGTCGTGCGCGACCCCGCGGCGACTGGCGCGGGCAGTGCGCAGGTCGCGGTGCAGATCGGCGCGCGCGGCTGATCGCGTGCCGGCTCGCGCGCGCTGGCTCGCGCTGGTCGCGAGCGTCGTCTTCCTCGAAGCATCGTCGTGGGCGGCGCTGTGGGTGGTCGGCGAGCGGCGCGGGATTCGCTACCGCACGTACGACGGGCTGATCGACCCGTGGCGCTCGCAGATGGAGGAGATCGTCGCTGCCGACGGCACCTGGTACCAGCGCATCGACCCCGAGCTCGGCTGGATCACCATCCCCGGTGCGACGTCCGACAGCGGCGCGATCACCGCGAGCGGGATCCGTGCGACGCGCGAGTACGCGGCGGCGCCGCCGCCGGGCGTGGTGCGCATCGCGGCGTTCGGCGACTCGTTCGTCCACGGCGACGAGGTCACGACCGGGGAGACGTGGGCCGCGGCGCTCGAGCGCGCGCTGCCGGGCGTCGAGGTCCTGAACTACGGCGTCGCGGGCTACGGACTCGACCAGGCGCTGTTGCGCTACGAGTGCTGCGGCGCGCGCCTGTCGCCGCACGTCGTGCTGTTCGGCGTGATCACCGACGACGTGCGGCGCGGCGTGAGCGTGTTCCGGCCGTTCCTCGCGCCGGCGACCGGGCACGTGCTGACCAAGCCGCGTTTCCGGCTCGACGCCGCCGGGACGCTCGAGCTGCTGCCGAACCCGCTGCCGGACGTCGCGGCGTATCGCGCGTTTCTCGCCGATCCGACGCCGAAGCTGTACGACATCGTGCGCCACGATCACTACGCGCCGCCGGTCAGCGAAGCGGGTCCGCTCGACGCGCTAGCGTCGGTGCGCCTCGTCAAGCTGCTGGTGGCGACGGCACGGCGCTCGGCCGACGACGAGACGTTCGACCGGCACGGCGAGCGGAACGTCGATGCGGAGCCGTCGCGGATCGCGCTCGCGGTGATCCGCCGCTTCGTCGAGCGCGCCCGGGCGAGCCGCGCCGAGCCCCTGGTCGTGCTCTTCCCCGACCGCAGCGAGCTCGACGCGCGGCGTGACGGGCGCGCGATCGCGTACCGCCCGCTGCGCGATCGTCTGGTGGGGGAGGGGATTCCGGTGGTGGACGCGCTGGACGGGATCGACGCGCTGGCGCCCGGCTGGACGACGGAGGAGATCCTTCGCCGGGTGCACTACTCGCCGTACGGCAACGAGCTGGTCGCGGGGGTTCTCGCGGGCGAGCTGGCACGGCGGAAGCTCGTCGCTGCTGCATCGGCCGACGCGAAGTCCGGCCGCTGAACCGGACGGGTCGGCTGAAGACACCCTGCCGGCTCCGTCCCTCGGGGGCGCGATGCCGGCGCGGACGTCAAACCGCCTCGTCGAGCTCGTCGGGCGCGGACGTCAAACCGCCTCGTCGAGCTCGTCGGGCGCGGACGTCAAACCGCCTCGTCGAGCTCGTCGGGCGCGGACGCGACCGTGCCCAGCAGCACCTGCGCCTCGCCGGCCGGCAGCTCTTCGACCTGGCGCAGCTTTCTCTCGAGCGCACGCGACCGCTTCGCGGCCTCGTCCATGGTGTTGGACGCCTGGTCGAGCTTCTTCTTGACGCCGTCGAGGACGTCGCCGAACTTGCGAAACTCGGTTTTCACCGCGCCGAGGACACGCCACACCTCGCTCGAGCGCTCCTGGATGGCGAGCGTTCGGAAGCCCATCTGCAGGCTGTTGAGCAGGGCTGCGAAGGTCGACGGGCCGGCGACGACGATGCGGTGGTCGCGCTGCACGGCCTCCATGAGGCCGTCACGGCGCACGACCTCGGCGTAGAGGCCCTCCGTCGGCAGGAACATCACGGCGAAGTCGGTGGTGCGCGGCGGGCTCAGGTACTTGGTCGAGATCTCCTTCGCGCTCTGGCGGACGCGCTTCTCGAGCGCGCGGGCCGCCAGCTCGACGAGGTCGCGGTCGCCCTCGTGCGATGCGTCGACGAGGCGCTGGTAGTCCTCGAGCGGGAACTTCGCGTCGATCGGCAGCCAGACGAAGTCGAGGCCCTCCTCGGGCTTGCCCGGCAGGCGGATTGCGAACTCGACGACCTCAGCGCTGCCCTCGCGCGTGCGCACGTTGCGCTCGTACTGCTCGGGGCTCAGCAGCTGCTCGAGCAGCGCCTCGAGCTGGACCTCGCCCCAGCCGCCGCGCGTCTTGACGTTGGTCAGGACCTTCTTGAGATCCCCGACCCCGGCTGCGAGCACCTGCATCTCGCCGAGCCCCTTGTGCACGTGCTCGAGCCGCTCGGAGACCTGCTTGAACGACTCGCCGAGGCGCTGCTCGAGCGTGCCGTGCAGGCGCTCGTCGACCGTCTGGCGCATCGACTCGAGCTTCTCCGCGTTGTCGCGGTGGATCTGGCCGAGGCGCTCGTCGACGGTCTTGCGCAGGCTCTCGAGCTTTCCCTCGTTGGTCTGCGTGAGCGTCCCGAGGCGCTGCTCGATGGTCGCGAGCAGCAGGCCGAGCTGGTTGCCGAACTGCCCGAGCTGCTCCTGCTGCAGGGTCGCGATGTCGCGGCTGCGCGCCTGGAGCGAGTCGCCGAAGAGCGTCAGGGTGTGCATCACCTCCGCGCGGCCTTCCCGTGCTGCGACGCCGCTCTCGGCGCGATTCTGTGCGATCTCCTGCCGCACCGAGCGCTCGATCCCCTCCTGGCGTGCGGCGATGCCGTCGATCGCGCCGCCGAGGGTCTCGAGCTGTCCGGCGAGCTGCTCGGCGGCGAGCGTCGAGGTCTCGCTCACGGCACGCTGCACGCGCCTGAGCCGCACGAGCACGGTGAGCAGCAGCAGGACGGCGAGCGCGGCGCCACCGGCGGCAACCCAGGGCAGCGCGCCGGGCAGCACTTCCGCCACTCGCTGCCGCATGACCTCGATGTCGATCGTCGTCATCCCGACTCCCTTCCCCATCCCGACGCCGTTCCGCGGCGGGGCCGTCCGCCGGACGATGCCCCATCCCCGGTCCCAGCCGCTGTCCCGCGGGTGCGCGCCGAGACCACCACATCTTGTGGCCGTGGTGCGGGTCAGGCCCCGGATATCAGGGTTCGGGCCGCGGCGGAAGGCCGTCCCGGATACGGGTGGAGAAGTCCGGGGAGTCGCCGGCGGCCTTCGCGCGGTCGACGACGAGGCTCCGTCTCCTCAGCTCGTCGAACGGCAGGTCGGTGTCGATGTTGCCGCGCTCGTACAGGAGCTGGTCGCCGTAGCCGTTGACCAGGATGCGCCAGTCCCAGGGCCGCGCCCGCGCGCTGATGTGCTCGACGTGCACCCGGATGCCGGTCGTGCAGTTGTCGACGCCCGCGTTGTACCATCTCGGGTGCGTCGCGAGGGCGTTCATCGTTGCGACGTAGTCGAGCAGCAGGTTGCGCGCCGTCGCCGGCGACATCCGCACCCGGTACAGGTAGACTTCCTCGCCGCGGTGGTTGGTGCGCACGCCGATCAGGTCGCGCTCGTCGGCGGCGACGTAGTACAGCTCGTACTCGCGGAAGAAGCCCCGCACCGCGGAGTACTCCTCGCCGCGCTCCTTGCGGGTCTCGATCGAGATCGCGAGCGGCGGTGCGTCGGCGAAGTCCCAGCTGACGATCGTGTGCGCGATCATGGGCGAGCCCCAGTACGACAGGAAGAGGTCGGCGCCCTCGATCGCCGAGAGGTCGTAGGCGCGGGTCTCCCAGCGCTCGGTGAAGTCGGTGTCGCCGCGGTACTGGAAGTTGCGCACGTTGTGCAGCGTGAGCGTGTTGCCACTCACCTCACCCCTCGGCAGCCGCGCGACCTCGGGCGACCAGTCGCGGTCGTTCGACGGCCGCACCGTCGCGTAGAACGCGGCGAAGACCCCGAACAGCACGGCGAGCGCGCCGAGCTTGCGCGGAAACGGGCGCACCGTCGCCAGCGTCGCGACGACGCCGATCACGAAGAGCCCGCCGATGCCGTGCCGGATCACCGTCGGACCGGGGCAGCGGAACCCGAGCGCGGCACCGCACCAGAGCGCGGCCAGCACCGCGGGCACGGCGGCAAGGGTGGCGAGGATCCTCTTCACGGGCGAGCGGGCGGCGCCGTGTGGTGCGACCCGCTGGGGTTGAGCGAGTTCCCGGTCGATCCCTGATCCTGCGTGTCGCTGGTGTCGGTGGGCGTTATCGTCGCGGCGGTCGGCTCCTCCCTCGCGTCGAACTGCGCGATGTGCTCGAGCAGGATGCGGCGCACCTCGTTGATGGTGTGCGGGTTGTCCTGGCTGGAGTGCCCCGACACCACCACGTACTCCGACTCGACGCCCTCGATGTGCGCGCTCGTGTACTCGACGACGCCGTCGTCGGCGCGGTCGCGGGGGACGTCGGGATCCGTGACGGCGATGATCGAGTGGCCGGTGACGCCGGGCGCGAGCGGCGTTTCCGATACCAGCTTGGTGAACGGGTTGCCGGGCGTCATGCCGTAGACGCTCGATTGCATTCCGCTGAAGCCGCCCTTGAGCCTGGTCTGGTTCTGCGTGAGGAGTGCGCTCGTGAGCTGTGTGAGCGTGGCCGGCATGTTGATCAGGCGCGCCACCTGGTGCGCGAACCAGTTGCCCGCGATGTAGCTGCCGTGGTGCGGCGTCGAGAGGTAGACGACGCGCTTCACGGTCGGAACGGGCTTGATGAAGGTGAGCTCGCGCATGGTCTCGCGCTGCTCCGGATCCATGTCGAGATCGTCGAGCGGCGTGTCGCTGACCATCTTCCAGAGCCGATCGCCGCTATCCATGGCCGTCATCTTGGTGAGCAGGCCGCCCTGGCTGTGGCCGATCACCACCATGTCGCGAAGAGCGGGGTCCTTGCCCTCGGGGTCGAGCTCCCGCACCAGGTCGTTGATCGAATCGCGCAGCAGCATCGCGGAGTAGCCGATCGGGTTGCCGGTGTCGTAGGTGAACAGCCAGGCCTGGACGCGCGGTCCGATGCGCCGGTCGTTGCCGAGCTCGTTCATCATCTGCGCCCAGCGTCCGGGGCTCGACGCGGTGCCGTGCACCAGCACGATCGGGATGCGCCCCGGCACGTAGGGCTGCAGGGTCGCGAGCTGCGTACCCCTGGGGATGGCGGCCATGCGCTGCAGGAAGCCGCCGATCTCGCGCTGCCACACCGGCGACTCGGCGAGCGTGTAGGCGAGCGACGCGGTGGTCTCGACCTCGAGCGCGACCTGCTGGCCGTCGATGTCGACCTTCTGGCGGCGCAGCGGTTGCTCGAGGGTGAGGTCGGAGCGCACCCTCCCGTTTGCGAGCTGCTGCTCGACGTCGCTCATCCGCAGCAGCGCCGTCAACGGGACCGTCGCCCACGGCTGGACGTAGTCGGCGTAGCCCCCGGCCGGATCGAGCGGCTCGGTGGTGGCGGACAGCGGCGCGCCGATCCCCGACCAGCGGTAGCGCGTCGCGAGGCCCTCGATCTCGAGCTCGGCCACCGGCACGAACTTGACCAGGCGACGGTCCTTCCACACGAGCTGCGCATCGTCGAAGTAGACGTCGAGCGTCCCGAAGGGGACCGGGTAGCTGCCGGCGCGCGGCAGGAAGTCCCCGCCCGGTCCGAGTGCGAAGCCGCGCGCGAGGCCGCGGTTGTAGATGTCGGCGGCGGTGCGCCCGCGGACGTCGAGTGGGTCGAGCGTGGTCTTGTCACCCGGGAAGAGGAACAGCCAGGCGTACACCGTGGCCGACCGGAAGTACGCCGGGTCGTTCGCCGCCTCGCCGTACGCGAACGAGATCTCGGCGAGCGCGTAGATGTCGTTGCGCCGCGCGGTGCCGTCCGCGACCGCCTTCTGCAGGACGTCGATCGCGCGCTTCGGATGTTCGTTCCACATGACCACGAGGTCGTGCTGGAAGAGCGCGTTGCGCGTCGAGTTGCTGAGCTGGTCGGACGACAGGATGCTGCGGGTGAGGTGGCGTTGCACGGTGGTCGGGTCCATGCGCTTGACGCCGACCGGCGTCCCGCAAGCCAGCAGAAGGGCGCAGCCGAGGGTGATCGCCGCGACGGTCGCGACCGTGCGGCGGTCGCCGCTGGTCCCATCGCAACGGTGATCCATGCATCCTTCCTTCGTCGCTCCCGAATCCCGCGGGTATGCACCCGCAGCGGGGACATTCCGCGGATGCCTGCCCGGCACGTGCCTGCAAGCGGAGCCGCCCGCCTGACTACCGGGCTCGTGGTGGCCCCGCAATCGCGAATCGGTGCCATCGGCCTCACCGCCGGCGAGGCCGGGCACGGTGGTCCCGGACGACGGCGTCCGCGGCACCGAGCAGACCGGCAACCTGCAGGTCTTCCAGGGTCGGGTGCAGCTCGTGCTCCGAGCTCGGCCGAGCCGCTGTGCGCCCCGGGATCGCGAGCCGCTCGCGGACCGGTGTCGGCACGGGTCCGCGAGCGGCTTGCCCTCAGCTCTTCGGCGCCTTCTCGACCGAGATCGCGATCGCCTCGGTGTAGGTGATCTCGACCAGGTCACCGACCTTCACGCCCTCGAGGCGGCTCGGGTTCTTGACCTTGACGGTCACGACCTTGCCCTCGGGTCCCTTCAGGCTCACGGTGTTCGCCTTCCGGTCGATCTTGGTGATCGCGGCGGTGACGCTGACCCCCGCACCGCCCACCACGCCGGGCCTGCTGCCCGCCGGGGCGCGCGACGCGTCCGCGGCCGCGTCGATGCTCGGCTCCGCGGTGCCCTTCTTCTTCAGCTCCCAGGCGATCGACTCGTAGAAGGCGACCGTCACGAGGTCGCCCTTCTTGACCTGCGGCAGGTTCCTGACGTCCTCGGAGACCTGGATCGTCTTGAGCTCGCCGTCCGGGCCCTTGAGCGTGACCATCCTGGTCTTCTGGTCGATCTTCTGCACGGCAGCGGTGACCGTGACCGTCTGCTCGATCTCACCGCCCTTCGGCGTCTCCGACTCCGAGACCGAGACCGTCGGCGCGGGCGGGGGCGGAACCGGCTTGTTCGCCGAGCACGCCGACAGCGCGACGCAAAAAGCGAGAACCGCGGCCCCCGACAGGAACTTCAAGCTCTTCATTCCCTCTCTCCTGTTCTGTTCGCTTGCTCGCAAGTGAGCCCACGATCTGTAACAGGTGAGGGCGCTCGCGTCGCCTGCGAATCGGTATCACCGGATCCCGGCGACGACCTGGAGCGTACGGCGACGGGGCGGCACGCGCCGGCGTCCGTCACGGGCCAGGCGGCGCACCGGCGCGCAGCGACTCGATCATCGCGCCGACGTGCGGGTCGCCGGTCGCGTCGTGGAGCCGCCGCGCCCACGGGAGCGCGGCCGCGGGATTGCCGCCCTCCATCTCGTACTGGACCAGTGCCGCGTAGATCTCGGGTACCCCGGGGTTCCGCTGCGCCGCCTCCGCGAGGACCTGCACGGCGCGTCCGCGCTGGCCCGTGTCGTGCAGGGCGACGCCGAGCACGTAGGCGTAGCGCGCGTCCTGCGGCGCGAGCGTGCTCGCCCGCTCGAGCTCGGGCAGGGCGTCGGCGATGCGCTTCTGGCGCACCAGCGAGAGCCCGAGCGCGTGGTGCAGGCTCGCGATCCCCGGAACGGCCGCGACGCCGCGCCGCAGCGCCGCCTCGCCGGCCTGCTCGTTGCCGGCGCGACGCTCGACCTCGGCGAGGTTCTCGTAGGCCGGCGCGAACGCGGGCTGCAGCCGGATGGCGGCGTCCAGCTCGGTGCGCGCGGCGCCGGTGTTTCCCAGGCGCGCCTCGAGCGCACCGAGGTTGGCGCGCGCGTCGGCGCGGTCGGCGTTGGTCGCCTGCACGGCTCGGTACTCGACGATCGTGCGGTCCAGGTCGACGCGGCTACCCGCCGGGATCGACTCGCGCGGCACGTCGAGCAGGCTGCCGAGCGCCTCGATGCGCACGGTGCGAACGGGGTCGCGCAGCAGCGGTGCTGCGAGGGCGACGCGGTCCTCGGGCTCGAGCACGACGGCCGCGCCGGCGGCGGCGCGGCGCACCAGCGGATCCGGATCGCGCAGCGACTCGCGCAGCAGCGCGAGCGTTGCGGGTCCGGGGTGGGCGGCGAGCAGCTCGATCGCGCTGGCGCGTGCGATCGCCGGCTGCGCGCGGTCGCGCGCGGTGCGCTCGAGCCGCGCCGGTGCGTCCGGCGCACCGGTCCTGCCGGCGTGCAGGTCCGGCGCGAAGGACGAGCGCCGCGCGCGCTGCGCACCGTACCAGCGGTCGAGCGCGTCGCTCGCCCAGCGCGCGGACTCCCCGGTGTGGCAGTCGTTGCAGGCGTTCGGCGTGCCGAGCGCCGCCGAGATGTCGGGCCGCGGCACGCGGAAGGCGTGGTCGTGCCGCCGGTCCACGCCCATGTAGACGCGCTCCGGCATGTGGCACGAGACGCACTGCGCGGCCTTCTCGCCCGCCGCGTGATGGTGGTGGGCCGGAACGTCGTAGGTGCCCGGCAGGTGGCACTGCGCGCAGACGGCGTTGCCCGGCGCTCGTAGCGCGAGGCTGTGCGGATCGTGGCAGTCCGAGCAGCGCACGCCGGCCGCGTGCATACGGCTCTGAACGAAAGAGCCGTACTCGTAGACCTCGTCGCGGATGGTCCCGTCCGCCTCGTAGAGGCCCGCCTCGAGCAGCGACACGCGGTGGGTCTGCGCGAGCGGCTCGCCGTGTTCGTACGCGCTCCACATCTGCGCCCGGCGCGAGTGGCAGCGGCCGCAGGTCTCGAGCTGCGCGTCGCTCGACGGCGCCTTGGTGCGCCGCGCGATCGACGCGCCCTCCGCGAGCGTCCACGCGCCGCCCGAGGTGTCGCGCAGCTCGAACACGAGCCCCTTCCGCGGGTCGCTCGCGGGCTTGCCGGCCTTCGCCGCCTCGGCCCAGGCGACGTGCGCGGAGCCCGGGCCGTGGCACGCCTCGCACGCGACGTTCGGGTCGGACCACGTGGTCGCGAACGAATCGCTCTTCGTGTCGTAGCCCTTCGCCAGGTTCGTCGAGTGGCACTCGGCGCACATGTGGTTCCAGTTCTGCGCCGGCCCCGTCCAGTGCAGGACGTCCGCGTGGTCGACCTTCTCGTTCGGGTAGAGGTGGAACCAGCGCTGGCCGCCGGCGGCCTTCGGGCGCGCGTCCCACGCGACGCTCAGCGCCTGCAGACGTCCGCCGGGCAGCTCGAGGAGGTACTGCTGCAGCGGATCCCAGCCGAACGTATACTTGACGACGTAGTCGTGCAGCGCGCCGTCGGGGCCGTCGGTGCGGACGACGTATTTGTCGCCGCGGCGGAGGAGCGTCGTCGTGACGCCGTCCTTGCTGAACGTCGTCCCCGAGAAGTCGCCGCGGACCGTCGCCGGCGTCGGCGTCTCCATCGCATGGTCGTGGTGCGAGCCGCGCCACAGCTTCGCCTCGCGCTCGTGGCACGCGGCGCAGGCCGCGGCGCCCAGGTGATGGGCCGGCGGGGCGACCGCGCCCGGCGACGGCGGAGGGTCGTTCGCGGCCGGCGCGGTCGTCGCGATCAGCAGGGCGAGGAGTGCGCCGCGGGCGGTCCGTCCGGCGCCGCGTCCGCAGCGATTCACGGGCCTCCCATAGCGGATTCGCGGCGCGCACCGCACGTGCGATTCGCCCGCCGGGCAGCCGGTGCTACAAGTCGACGCCGCATGCAGGCTTCTCCCGGCCTCATCCAGAGCGCCTGGGTCGCGTTCTCGCTGCCGCTCGTCGTCATGCTGGCGTTCGCGGAGATCGGCTTCCGCCCGGGGCTGCGGGTCCACCGAGCCGACGTCCACAAGGGCACGCTCGGCGGGATCCAGGGGGCGATCCTCGGTCTCCTCGGCCCGCTGCTCGGCTTCACCTTCGCGCTCGCGGCCGGACGCTTCGACCTGCGCCGCGAGCTCGTGCTCAAGGAAGCGAACGCGATCGGCACGACGTATCTGCGGGCCTCTCTGCTGCCGCCGGCGCACGTCGAGCCCGTCGAGGAGCTGTTGCGGCGATACGTCGACCGGCGGCTGGAGTTCTATCCCAAGGTCACGGATCCCGCGTCGTTCGCGGCGGAAATGGAGAAGAGCGCCGCGATCCAGAAGGAGCTGTGGCGTCACGCGACCGCGGCGAGCCGCGAGGCGCCGACGCCGATCACGGCCGCGTTCGTGACCGCCCTCAGCGAGACCATCGATACCGAAGCCCAGCGGGTCGAGGCCGGACGTGCGCGCATTCCCGCCGCGGTTTGGTTCCTGCTGCTGATCGTTGCGGCGTGCGGCTGCCTGACGACGAGCTAAGTGTCGGGCGAGCAGGGCAGCCGGTCCCCGTTCAGCAGCTTCGTCCTGCCCTCGCTGGTTGCGATCGTGCTGGTGCTGATCTTCGACATCGCCAACCCGCACAAGGGGTTCATCGGAATCAGCCAGCAGCCGCTCGCGGACCTCCAGCGGAGCATCGGGGTGCCGCGCGGCGGCTGACCGCTCTCGACCTCACTGCGCGGGCGAGCCCTCGCCCGTCGCGCGCGTGGCGGTCGTCGGGGTCGACGGCGCATCGGGCATCTCCACCTTGCGCCAGCTCTCGTCCGGGTCGAACGCCTTCATCTGCTGCGCGATCTTCGCCGTGCCGGGTCCGAGGTCCTTCTCGTACACCACGCCGTCGTGGCTGACGATGAAGGTCATCACCCCGGACGCGCCGTACTCGGCCGCGTACGCGACCAGCGCGAAGCCGCCGACCATCTTTCCCTTCACGACGTAGTCGTACTTCCCGCCTGGCGCGTTCGGGCCCTGCGCCTTCAGGATGCGGAAGTAGTAGCCGTGGAACGGGATCGGCTTGCCCTCGCCGGGCCGGTAGCCCTCGGCGCGTGCACTTGCGAAGGCGGCGCCGAGCGGGCTCCCGGGCTCGCCCTCGGCGGCGTCCCAGTAGAGCCCGTCCTTCTTGCCGGGGCTGCTCGCGAGGGCCTGGGCGTAGGGCGGGATCTTCTCGCCGAGCGGGTTCGCGGCGTAGTACTCGCGCTGCGCGTCGACGTAGGCGAGCGCTGTCTGGATCGCCGCGAGCTCGTTCCGGCCGACACGGCGGTTGAGGAGCTCTTCCTGGCCGGCGGCGGTGTCGAAGCGCCAGCCGTTCGCCGTGTAGACGAGCGGAATGGGCAGCGGCCAGTCGTCCTTGCCGGTCTGCAGGACCTTCGTGTCGTCGGGGCCGTCGACGATCGCGTGCGCCTCGTCGTACGACGCGACGAACTTCGCGCGCATCGCCTCGTCCGCGACCGGGTCACCGGAGTCGAGCAGCGGCTTCGCGTCGCCGCCGAGGATCTCGATCAGGACCTTCAGGTCGTTCGCCTTGACGGCGTCCACCAGTGCCGTGGCAGCCGCCTCCGGGGTCGGGAAGGTCTTCTGCTGCGGCGCCGCGGCGCGTGCCGTCGCCGCGGCGCCGAGCACGCATGCGACCGTCGCGAGCAGCAGGGAGAGACGGATCGTCGAGTGTCGGTTGCGCATCGTCCCGTCTCCCTTCAACGCCGTCCGCCGCCGCCGCGTCCACCGCCGCCGCGTCCACCGCCACCAAGCCGTCCGCCGCCGCCGTAGCCACCGCCGCGCGACATCAAGCTCTGACGGCTCGCCTGGCCGCGGTTCGACTGCCGCCGCACGTCCTGACCGCTGCCGACACCGCCGAACGCGTTGCTGTCTCGTCGGGCTGCCGCCTGGCGATCGTAGCCGCCGCGCTGACGACCCTGGCCGCCCGGTCGCTGCTGTCCGGCGCCGCGCTGCACGTCGCGCTGTTGCCCGGCGCCACCGCGCTGCAGGTCGCGGGGCTGTCCGCCGCCGGGGCGCTGCCCCTGCTGGCCCTTGTAGCGGTCGGCGTCGCCGCGCGCGATCTGCTGGCGACCCTGTTCGGCGCGGCCGCGGAACTGGTCGCGCGACTGCACGTTCTGGTTGCCGCGCCCGTAGCGGTTGGCGACGATCTGGTTGTTGTAGCCCGCACCGCGCCGGTGGTCGACGTTGTGGTTCCAGTTGCCGTTCTTGATATCGGTGCGGTTGAAGTTGTTGTAGTTGTTGACGTTCACGTTCACGTTGCCGCCGCCCCAGTTGCAGCCGCCCCACAGTGCCGAGCCGACCGCCATGCCGACGCCGAACGAGATCAGCGAGGCGCCCAGCGCGTAGCCGGGTGGGTAATACGGGTATGGCGGGTAGGCGGGGTAGGGCCACGCGCCGTAGACCGCGGGAGTGTAGGCCGGCACGTACACCACCTGCGGATTCGCCGGCTGGATGACGATCGTCTGCGGCTGCGAGCCGGATGGCTGCTGCTCGACGGTCACCGTCTGCTGCTCGTTGCTCGCGAGGTTGCCTTCCTTCTGGGCACGCGCGCGCAGCGCCTGGATCGCGTCCATCACGTCGGCCTGCTGCGCGAGAAACGCGTTGCCCAGGTCGGTCGTCCAGTCGAGCCTCTCGTCCATCATGGCGAGGACGTCCGGGAACGCGGTGAGCGACTTGACGCTCGCGTCCCACGACTGCTTCTGCATCGCGTCCTCGAGCGCGGTGCCGGTGACCTTCGGGTTCTTCTTCGACCAGCGCGCCGCCTCGACGACCTCGATCGGGTAGGTCGCGGCCATCAGGATCTGCGCGACCAGCGAGTCCGGGTACAGCGCGATCGGTGCCACCAGCTGCTCGAGCTGCTCCTTGCCCAACGTCTGGCCCTGGGAAGCGCCGGCGGCGTCGTCGGCGAAGCCGCGCCGCACGAGAGCGGAGGGCGGGCAGACGAGGGTCACCACCAGCAGCAGCGCGAGGCCTCTTCGCAACCCGTCCATCCGCGGTCTCCTCTTCGCGACGTCCGCTCGTTCGGCCGTTGCCGCCCGGAAGCTCCCGTAGTACCGCACCGTCCTCCACCGCTGCAAGACGGATTCTCGTCCATACGTTGCGGTCGGGGAACCGAGGAGCAGCCGATGACCGAGGACCCGACCGGACGGCGGCGGGCGCCGGCCGTGCGGCGTCGTGCTACGGGCGCCCGCCGTCGACGCGCAGGATCGCTCCGGTGGTGAAGCTCGACGCGGCCGACGCGAAGTACAGCGCCGCACCGACGATCTCGTCCGGCCGGCCTGCGCGGCGCAGCGCCGAGGTCGACTCCATGTGCTGGAGCATCTTCGCATCCCACGCCTTCGAGATGTCGGTGAGGAACGGCCCCGCCATGATGCAGTTGACGCGGACCTTCGGCCCGAACGCGTGCGCGAAGGCTTCGGTCAGCGCGTTGAGCCCGGCCTTCGCGGCCGCGTAGGGCGTCTCCATCGGCGTCGGGCGGATCGCGGCGATGCTGCTCACGTTGATGATCGAGCCGCCGTCGCCGGCCGCCATGCGCGTGCCGACGTTCGCCGTCAGCCGGAACGGTCCCTTGAGATTGACGCCGAGGACCTTGTCCCACAGCTCCTCGCTGACCTCGGCGAGCGACGGGTAGAGCGGCGACATCCCGGCGTTGTTCACCAGTACGTCGACGCGGCCGAAGCGGCGGTAGGCCGCGTCCACGAGGCCGTCGAGCGCCTCCCAGTCGCCGACGTGGCAGGCGTGCGCGAGGGCCTTGCGCCCGAGCGCCTCCACCTCGAGTGCGGCGCGCGCGCACGAGTCCGCCTTGCGGCTCGCGATCACGATGTCGGCGCCGGCGCGCGCGAAGGCAAGCGCCATCTCGTGGCCGAGCCCGCGGCTGCCGCCGGTGATGAGAGCGACCTTGCCGGTCAGGTCGAGGAGGTTGGCTGCGTGCTTGCTCAAGTCCGTTCTCCGGAAGGGGTCGGCGAGGCTAGTCGGCCGACCCGGTCAGGTCGACGACCGACACGCGCGACGTCGAGTGCGTCACGTAGGCGCGTCGCCCGTCGGGCGTGACGGCGACCGCGCGCGGCGTGGCGCCGACGTTGAGGGTGTCGATCACCTCGTTGGTCTGCGCGTCGAGCACCGACATGGTTCCCGACTGGAAGTTGGTGACGTAGACGCGCTTGCCGTCGGGGCTCGTCGCGACCCCGAGCGGCTCCGCGCCGACCTTCACGTTGCCGACGATGCTCCCGGCCGCGGTGTCGGCGACCGCGATGCTCGCCGCGAGGCCGTTGGTGACGTAGACGCGCGCGCCGTCGGGGGAGGTGGCGACGTCGCCCGGGACCGTCGGCAGCACGAGCCGGAGCGCGTTGCCCGGGTTCGCAGGGTCGATCGCGTGCAGCGCGCCGTCGGAGCAGAGCCCCCGGCAGCCGGCGACCCAGACCAGGCGTCCGTCCCTGCCGGCGACGAGGTTGCCCGGGTGAAAGTCGAGCGCGCGTTGCTGCTTCGCCCCGGTGGCGGTGTCGATGGAGTAGAGGAGGTCGAAGCCGGCGCCGTCGGGCTGGCTGAGCGTGGTGTACACCGTCTGCCCGTCCGGGCTCACTGCGACGCCGGGGCGCAGAACCGGACGCCGCGGCTCGCCGAGAGCGACGCGTTTCACGACCCCGTTGCTCGCGAGGTCGATGAACCACACCTCGCGCTGCATCAGGTCGGCCGCGTAGGCACGACGTCCGTCGGGCGAGATCGCGATCGCGTACGGCATGTCGCCCAGCTCGATGGTGGCGGCGACCTTGTTGGTCGCCGTATCGATCACCACGACCTTGGAGCCCGCGGCGACGCAGGCGCGGGTACCGTCCGGCGTGATGGCGACGCCGGTGCCGAAGTCGGTCAACGGGATCGTCGCTACCACCGCGCTCGGGATCTTCGAGAGCCGGACCGAGGCGGGGCTGCAGCCCGCCAGCAGCGCGGCGGCGAGCAGCGCCGTCTTTCCCGTCGTCGAAAACCACTTACCCATCGATTTCTCCTCGTCCTGCGCCACTGCGCTTCGCCGTCCGCCGAGAGCTTCCCCCGCGGCGCGCGATCATGCCATGTACGTCGCGGAAGCCAACGGAGTCCCTGTATGCCCTACACGACGACCAGCGACAGTGCCCACCTCTACTTCGAGGTGCATGGGGCGGGTGAGCCCGTGCGGATGATCATGGGTCTCGGCTCGAACGCGTACGGATGGAAGCGGTCGTTGCCGTGGATCTCGGAGCGCCACGAGGCGATCGTCTGCGACAATCGCGGCGTCGGGCGGTCGGACGTTCCCGCGGGGGCCTACACGATCCCGCAGATGGCGGCCGACGCGCTGAGCGTGCTGGATGCGTGCGGTCACCGGACGGCGCACGTCATGGGCATGTCGCTCGGCGGCATGATCGCACAGCGCCTGGTGCTCGATCACGCGGATCGCGTGCGGTCGCTGATCCTGCTTTGCACGACGCCCGGCGGTCCACACGCCGCGACCGCCTCGGAGGAGGTGATGCGCGGGCTCATGGAAGGTGGCGCCGATCCCGCGACCGTGTACCGCCGCAACGCCTGGTTCCTCCATGGTGCGGACACCCGCGACCGTCATCCCGAGCGCATCGAGGAGGACCTCGTCGAGCGCAGCCGCATCCCGACCACACCGACCGGGTACTTCGGGCAGATCCAGGCGGCGGCGCGCCACGACGTGTGGGACGGACTGCCGCAGGCCGCGGTGCCGGCTCTCGTGGTGCACGGCGACGCGGACGTCCTCATTCCGGCGGAAAACGGACGCCTCATCGCGTCGCGCATCCCCGGCGCCGAGCTGGCCCTGATCCCGGGCGCGGGGCACATGCTGCAGGCGGATGCGGGCGACGCGGTGCGGGAAGCCGTGCTGCGCTTCCTCGCCCGCGTCGCACGCTGAATCCGGGGAGAGCACGCCGACGGTCGCGGTGTCCCGCAACCGCGTCTCGCGCACGGACTGCTCGCGACTCGAGCTGCGGTACCCAGCCCCTGAGGTTCTGCACCTCGTCGACGAACAGGTTGTCCCACCAGCGTGTGCGACCTGGTTCGGAGTCGCGCCGTGAACGTCAATCGCCGCAGATCCTGGACGATCGGCTCGTGAAGCGGCATGCGGGCAAGGAGAGCGGGCTCCCGCGTCATTCCGCTCTCCGTCGGAACTTCGGGATCACGTGGCGGCCCATGAGCTCGATGGTCTGCATCACCCTCGCGTGCGGGGTCTTGAAGGGATTCACCAGGCAGAGCAGCAGGTCCACGGCTGCGGCCTCGTAGCGCCGGCAGGTCTCGACGCACTGCTCGGGCGTGCCGAGCACGCAGGCGCCGCTCTCGACCAGGTACTCGAGCGTGAGCAGGTCGAGCGCGCCGGCCTCGTCGACGTTCTTCATGTCGGCCGCGTACGCGTACGTGCCGAGATCGCTCTTCTTCTCGGCCATCCAGGTCGCGAGCGAGCCGATGAGGCGCGCGCCGGCCTTCGGGTACCACTCGAAGGACTCGCGCGCGGCGTCGCGCGCCTCGGCCTCGGTCGGCGCGCACAGCGCCATGGTGAACGTCGACGCCTGGTCGTGGACGTACTTGCCGAGCGGCTTCGTGCAGCCCCGCACGGCGGCGCGGCAGATGTCGATCTTCTTCTTCACCTCTTCGGGCGAAACGCCGACCGCGAACGAGCACAGGCCGAGTCCGCTCTCGCCGATCTGCCGGTGGCCGTCCTCGCTCGACGTGGCTCCCCAGCTCGGCGGGTGCGGCTGCTGCAGCGGCTTCGGGTGCACCCGGCGGCGCGGCATCTGCCAGTGCCGGCCGCGCATCTCGTACTCCTCGTTCGTCCAGCAGCCGACGACGTGCTCGATCGCCACGGCCCACATGGCGCGCGTCTCCGCGGGGTCGATGCCGAAGCCCTCGAGCTCGGCGCGCGTCGACGAGCGTCCGGTGCCGAAGTCGACGCGGCCGTCCGAGATCAAGTCGAGGACGGCGACGGACTCGGCGGTGCGAACGGGGTGGTTGTACGGCTTGGGCATGAGCCGCACGCCGTAGCCGAGCCGCATGCGCTTGGTGCGGCTCGCGATCGCACCGTAGAGCACCTCGGGGTTCGAGCAGTGCGAGTACTCGTCGAGGAAGTGGTGCTCGACCGTTCAGAACGCGTCCCAGCCGAACTCCTCTCCCGCGAGCGCCTGCTCGAGGGTGTTCTTGTAGGCCACGTGGTCGCTGTCCTTCGTCCACGGCCTGGGCACGGGGATCTCGTAGAAGAGGGCGAATCGCATGAACGACCGAGAGCATTTGTCTCCACCCACCGCAACCGGCTACGGGGGACGACATGGCAACGTCGGGTCGTCTCGAAGGAAAGATCGTTCTGGTCACGGGGGGGGCGTCGGGCATCGGTCTGGCGACGGTCACGCGCTGTCTCGCCGAGGGCGCGTACGTGTACGCGACCGACGTGAAGGAGCCCGCGACGAAGCCGGCGTCGCCGTCGTACCGCTTCCGCGCCGTCGACGTGCGCAGCGAGGCGGACCTCGAGGCTGCCGTGGCCGACGCCGTCGCGGCCTTCGGCCGCATCGACGGCGCGGTCACCGCCGCGGGCATCGCCGGCGGCGGGCCGATCCACCTGCTCGACGCGGCGTCGGGCTGGGATCCCGTGCTGGAGATCAACCTCAAGGGCACGTTCCTCACCGCCAAACACTGCGTCAAGCAGATGCTCGCGCAGCAGCCGAAGGACGGCGAGCGCGGCTCGGTCGTGACCATCGCGAGCGTCGAGGGACTCGAGGGCACGGCCGGCGGCAGCGCGTACAACGCGTCGAAGGGCGGCGTCGTGCTGCTCACGCGCAACGCCGCGATCGACTACGGTCGCCAGGGGATCCGCGTGAACGCGATCTGCCCCGGCTTCATCGAGACTCCGATGCTCCAGGGCGTGCTCGACATCCCGGTGATGGCGGAGATCCGTGAGCACATCCGCGAGGAGCACAAGCTGCGTCGCTTCGGGCGTCCGGACGAGATCGCGTCCGTCGCGGCGTTCCTGCTGTCGTCCGACGCATCGTTCGTGTCGGGGCAGGCGATCGCGGTCGACGGCGGCTACACGGCCGGTCGCGACCACGGCGTCACGGCAATGATGGGCCTGTAGCCGGCGCGCTGCTCAGCGCGCGGCGACGAGGTCGAAGCGCACGCCGCCGATCGTCACGCGTCCGTCCGCGCCGGTGAGGCGGCGCTCGTGGGCGTGGGCGAGCGCCGCATGCGGATCGCGCAGCGCGACGCGCACGCAGGTGACGCCGGGGCCGCGGTCGTCGCCCGGTCCGACGAAGCGCAGATGTCCGCCGTCGAGGTCGAGACGGGGTGGTCCGCCCGTCTCCTGCGCGACGCGAAGGCCGAGCGCCTCTCCCCAGCGCGCGGCGAGCGCCGCGGGGTCGTCGCTCTGGATCTCGGCGCCGAGGATCGCGCGGGCCGCGGCGCGCTCGCCCTTCTCCTCCCACCCCGGACCGGCCCAGCGCCACGATCCGGGCGGGACCGGACGATCGAGTGACACGATCGCACCGCCGAGGTCGCGCGGGTGCAGGTGGATGGTCGCGATGTCGTCGAAGGCGATCTCCCAGACGACGCGCACGCCGGCCTGCGCGAGGCGCGCGCGATCCGCGTCGAGGTCGTCGCTCTGCAGGATCACCATGTAGCCGCCGTCGCCGTGCCGCCGCTCGAGGTAGCGCGCGGCGGTGGCGTCGGCGCGGACGGGGCACACGACCTCGAGGAACTGGTCGCCGAGTGCCATCACCGCGTTCTTCAGCCCGAACTCGGCGACGCCCGGGTCGTTGCACGCGACCTCGACGCCGAGCACGGCGCAGAGGTGCTCCACGACCGGGTCGAGGGCGCGCGCGACGAGCGCGATCTGGCGGATGCGCATGGCGGACTCCTAGCGCGCGGTCGCCGGCTTCACGAACTTCAATACGAAGCGGTCGCCGGTGCCGCGCCTCTCGCCCGCGGTGCGCGGCGACGCGCTCCAGTCGCGCGTGTCGTCGGGGCGCTTCAGGAAGTCCGCGCTGCCCGCGAGGACGAAGCCCGCCTGCTCGACGTCAGCGCGTAGCGTCGCCTCCTCGATACGGTGCAGGCTCTCCACGTCGGCGGCGCCGCTGCCGGCCGCCGCGCTGTGGTCGACGATGCCGTCCACGCCGCCGGGCTTGAGCACGCGCTTCACCGCGGCATTCATCTTCGCGCGGTCGACCTTCTGCCAGTACGTGTCGTGGTAGAAGAGCACGATCAGCACCGCGTCGAGGTCCTTCACCTCGGGCGGGAACGGATCGTCGATCGGGCGATCGAGGCGGACGACGTTCGCCATGACGGGCTTCTGCAGGCGCTCCGTCCAGGGCTTCTGCGCGAAGCGGTCGAGCAGGAATTGCGAGTTCTGCGCGTACACCTTGCCGTTCGGGCCCACGGTGCGTGCGAGCAGTTCGGCGGTGTAGCCGCCGCCCGCGCCCAGCTCCGCGACCTTCATGCCCGGCGCGATGCCGAGAAGGCGAGCATCGCGCCGGGATCACGGCCCTCGTCGAGCGCGCGGTCGTCCGCGCTGCGGTCCGGTGCTGCGACGGCGGCCGTGGCAGCCGCGGACGCGGGGGCGTCGCCCGTCTTCGCGGCCGAGGTCGCGTCCGCGGCGACCGCGCCGTGCGCGATCGCGAGGGCGACCGCGCACGACAGGAGAAGCGTGGTGAGCGTCGCGCGCCGTGCGCGCATCAGCCGCGCCGCCGCGGATCGGGACGTCCGTTGAAGGCGAGGTTCAGGAACTCTCGGCGCGTCTTCGGGCCGTACGTGCGCAGGCTCGGCATCGGCTGCTCGTCGAGGTACATCGCGCGCGCCTGGGCGAGCTGGTCGGTCGGCAGCGTGCAGCGCACCTCGTCGGGATCGAGCTTGTACAGGCGCGCGGCGTTGAGCCCGAAGATCTGCGCCTTCACCTCGTCGGTGATCTCCGGGTAGCCGAACTCGTTCATCAGGCGCTGCGGCATGCGGAAGGTCTTCAGCGCGTCGATCTGCCACTGCGGCGTGCCGTACCAGATCGAGTCCGTGCCCCAGAGGATGTGGTCGGCGCCGAAGTTCTGCACCAGCAGGCCGAGCAGGTGGCCGATCGCGTCGACGCCGTCGTCGGACAGGACGCGGCTCGCGAAGATCGCGCCGAGCTCGGGGTAGACGTTCGTCACCTCGGGCATCTCTTCGCGCTTCAGGCGGCAGAGCTCCTCCACGTACTCGAAGCCGGAGTGGTAGATGCCGAAGCGGATGTTCGGCCAGTCTTTTGCGGCCTTCGGGATGTCGCGCGGCTTGATGTACTCCGGGTCGAAGATGCCGAGGCGCAGCCCCTTGTGGACGTTGACGATGTCGATGCCGAGGCGCGTCGCCTCTTCGAGCATCGGGTAAGCGACCTGCTCGTCGTCCATCCACCACGGCGCGGCGTCGGGGCCGAAGACGCCGTACCCCGCGCCGGTGTAGGTCTTGAGCGCGCGGATGCCGAGGTCGCGCACCAGGTGCTCCATGTCGGCGATGCGCGTGCCGGTGTCGGCGTCGGCGGGGAAGTTCGGCGTCAGCATGCCCTGCGTCAGCATGCGCTGCGAGGCGCCGAGCTGGTTGCCGAGGTTCCGCGTCTCGGCCATCGCGTCGTTGCTGATGAGCTGCAGCGACGCGTTGGGGGACGGGATACCGCTCATCATCGCGACCGTGGTCTCCGAATCGAGAAAGACCTCCTTCAGGTAGTTGGCGCGTGACAGCTCGGCGAGCTCGCCGCGGTTGCAGTCGCCGGACTCGATGGTCACCGGGGCGCAGGTGCGGAACGGTGCGAAGAACGCGGCCAGCGCCGGGTTGCCGGCGATCGCGCCGTCGAGGTCGGCGTGGTGGGTCTGGACGTCGACGATGAAGTAGTCGCTGCGGAAGAGCTCGCGCGCGGCGGCCGGATCGCGCGTCGCACAGTCGTCGACCTGGAAGCCGCCGTCCGAGGTGTGGCTGCAGCCGCTCGCGAGGTTCAGCGCCATGAGCGCGGTCGCCGTGCCGCACGCCGACGACAGGAACCGGCGCCGCGACCAGCCGAGCGCTGCCGCGCGCTCGTCCGCCATGCGACGGACCAGCTCCTCGATCTTCCGCTGTCGTGGCGTCTGCGGGATCGGGTAGTACTCGCTGTTCGAGACGAGCTGGGTCGGGATAGGCAGTCCACCGTCGTACTGTTCGTCGTCGCGCGTCTTGTCGCTGGTCCGCAGCAGCATGGTCCCTCCGGGTGGTGGCCCCTGGCTCCGGGGCTCGAGAGACAGCCATCCCATCAAACCGGCCCGGCACTCAAGCCGGATCCGGGCGCGCGCCGCCCGGTAGTGCGGCCGGTCCCGCCGACGGCGGGAGGCCGCGCGCCGGTGTGCGACGCGCGTGCGGTGTCGTCGGCCCGGCGCCGCTTGCGCTGGCGTGGGGCGTCGGCGCAGAGAGGAGCCATGAGCGAACGCCCGCCCCGCTTCGTCGTCGTCGACAGCAACGAGGTCCCGTGGACGGAGGTCATCGCGCAGCAGCACGGTGACCGCCGGGTGTCCGTGCACGAGAAGTTCCTCGAGTGGACACCGGACCGCATGGTCGTCTGGGGACGCTACGACCCCGGCGTGGTCATCGAGCGCCACGGGCACATGAGCGACCATCTGGTGCTGGTCACCGACGGGCAGCTCACCGTCGGCGACCGCGGCTGCGGTCCCGGGACTCTCCTGGTGCTCGAGAAGGGCGCCGTGTTCGGTCCGCTGATCGCCGGGCCCGACGGCGCGATGCTGTTCGAGACCTGGGCGGGCGACCCGCGCCCGGTGCCGGCGGACAAGGAGGGCTACGCGCGGCTCCTCGCCGAGCGCGGCATCGTCAAGCTGCCGAACCCGAAGTTCGAGCGGCCGGCCTCGGCGGGTGACCGGACGAGGAAGCCGGAGGACGTCGCGGACTACGGGTGACGTGGCGCCCGCCGGCTGCTTGCCGTCCCGTGCCGCGAGCCCGTTCCCGGCTCCTGCGCTCCGGGCACCTTGACGCTGCTGCGCGACGCTGGCAGCGCAGTGACTCCGGCGACCGCCGTCTCTCGGCGGCGCGCACGAGTTCGAACCACGGAGGGGCGAGGTGCTGGGCTACCGGTTCGCGATGCTGGACGTCGCGCTGCGCATCTGTCACGAGCGCTGCCCGCCGGTGGAGGTGACCCTCGAACCCTGGCAGTTCGTCGTGTCCGTCGCGGACCGGCGCGCGGTGTTCGGCCTGTGCGAGATGGACCGCCTCGCCGATCACGTGTGCGCCGAGCTCGAGCGGGAGCGGCGGGCCGGCGTCAAGCGGCTGCCGCTGTGGCTCGTCGGCGGACACCTCCTGGCCCTGCGCGAGAACGGCCTGGGCCGCGCCAACCCGGCTGTGGCGGAGGTGCTGCGCGCGGTCCTCGCCGTGACACGGCACGCACCCGGGCTCGCCGGCCGTCGCGCCCTGTACCAGGAGCCGTACGTCGTGCGCGACGTGGTGCGTCATCGCGCCGCCGCGATCGCGCTCGCGTTCCTCGACGCGCACCTCCTCGACGGCTGGATGCGCACGCGGGGCGAGGATCCCGACACGCCGTACGACGACGACGTGCGGGTCGCGGCGCTGCACGACTGGCGCGCGCTCTTCTCCCCGGATGCGCGTACCTACCGCAGCCTCGATCGTACGTTGATGAACCTGCCCGCGGGTGTTCCGGCGGAGCCGGTGTGGCTCCTGAGCCGTGCTCGCCTCGAGCGACCGCTCCTCGGGCGCTTCGCCCTGACGGCGCTGCTCCTGTTGCTGGGTGACCGCCGTTACGGGCGTCACCCGGACGCTTCCGCGGGCCACGCGACGATCCTGCAGCGGGCGTGCGAGGCCGACGTCGTCGAGGCGTGCGCGCTGCTCGGGGCTCATGCCCGGCGCGCCCTCGACCCGCGTCGCGCCCGTGATCTGCAGTTCCTGGTCGCGTTTCTGCTCGACTATCCCGCCCGGTTCCGTGGCACGCTGCCCGGGCTCGTCCACCGTGCGATCCGCTGGCACGCGCAGCGCGCGCGCCTGGAGGCGAGGGTGGCGGCGAGACCCGACCCGGACACCGCCGTGGCCGCCGTCGGCCGGCCGGCCTCGGTTGCGGTCAAGCCACGGCGCAGGCCGGGCGAGCCGCAGCTTCCGAGCATCCCGCTGCCGAGCATTCCCGGGATCACCTTTCTTGCGACGGTCGACGCGATCGAGGCCGAGGGGGCTCGCATGGGGCACTGCATCTCCGACTACGTCGACGAGGCCGTGCGCGGTGATTGCTACCTCTTCCACGTCGCCCACGAGAGCAGTGAGGCGTCGGTCGAGGTCGATCGATGCGGCTACGTGCGTCAGGCGTCGGGGCCGTGCAACGTGGAGAACGCGGCGTCGCGCTGGGGCAGGCGGCAGCTCCGCGATTGGGGACGGAAGCTGCGGGCCGACGAGCCGGAGGAGCCCGTCGTGGCGGGACCCGCGCCGGCGGTGTGGGCGAGGCTCCAGCGGCAACGCGATGCGCGAGTGGATCGCGCCCGGCAGCTCACCCTGTGGCGCTGAGCGACGGTCACGCCGGCGCTGCGCTGCACCCTCGGGCGGCCGACGCCGCCGTTCTCGCGACGGTCGCCCTCTGGCTCGCGTGGCTCCTGCTCGGCGCCCCCGCGGCGATCGTGGCGCTCGCGACCGTCCCGATCGCCGCGTGGGCGTTGGCCGGCTTCGTCCTCGTACGCCACGGCGGACTGCCGGCGGCCGCGCTGGGTGCCGCGTTCGTGTGGGGCGCTGCCGGCGCGGCACCGCTCTCGGGCTGGCTCAACGACGCGTTGCGGACGCGGCCCGACGCCGCGGCCGGCGCGGCGGCCGCCGGCGGGTTCGCGATCGTGGTCGCGCCGCTGGTCGAGGAAGCGAGCAAGGGGCTCGTGCTGCTCTTCCTGCCGGTCCTCGCGCGGCGAACTGGCGCGAGCCCCGTCATCGCCGGCATCGCGCTCGGCGGGGCGAGTGGGCTCGGCTTCGCCGCCACGGAGAACGTCTCGTACTTGACGATCGCGATCCTCCAGGGCGGCCTGCCCGGGCTCCTGCAGGCGGCATGGATGCGCGGCGTCGTGTCGGGCGTCAAGCACGGGATCTTTACCGCGTGCCTCGGTGCCGGTAACGGGGCGGCGCTTGGCGAGCGCTCGCGCGGCCGCGCCGTCGGCCTCGCGGCTCTCGGACTCGCCGCGGCCGTGATGCTGCACGGCTCGTGGAACGCGCTGGCTGCACCGCTCGTGCACGAGGTCGTCTGCGACGCGCCGGCGCCGGGAGCGGCGTGCGCCCAGACGGCGGGACCGCTGCGGCTGCTCGTGGTCGCGCCGCTGACGGTGGTCGCGGCTCTGGCGCCGGCCGGTGCCGCGCTCCTCCTGGCCGCACGTCGCGAGCGTCGGACCGCGACGGCGTCGCGCTAGGAGGCGCGGTGGAGCGGCGCCGTGGCGGCCGGCG
>Ga0194131_10001205_pt1 | contig 44613 bp, 44 predicted proteins | sample TA2KigO120mmetaG_FD_148631 | JGI IMG/M metagenome (GOLD analysis project Ga0194131, IMG submission 148631) | Freshwater microbial communities from Lake Tanganyika, Tanzania - TA2015053 Kigoma Offshore 120m | ecosystem: Environmental > Aquatic > Freshwater > Lake | place: Tanzania: Lake...
ACCGCAGTCACGACGAACAGCAAGAAGCCATCGAAGAATACCTGCGCTGGCGCAACGGCCACTACGAGATATCCATGGAGCGCTGGAAAACCTACAAACGTCACCAAAGCAAAGCTGCATGAGAACTTAGAAAACGCGAAACTTGCGAACTGGAAACGGCACTAGCCGCTCTGTCGCTGACAGAGACTGGACTGGCTCGGCCGCGACAGGCAAACCCAGCAAGGTGATTAGCGAGTCGAGGGTTACCACGGGACGTCTCCAGTCACAAGTACACGAGATTGAAGTTTATCTGCCGAGCAATTGCGATTCAACACAACTCGCAAATCCCACGCCTTCCCCGGCGAACTACCTTCGGGATGAGTCACCGCGAGGGGGGAAGCTGTTTTTCCCCGGTTACCCATTTGCACCCATTTGTCCAGCAACATCATCACGAAGGAGATGGGCATGTTCCGCAAGACTGTTGTGGGGCTGGTCGTGGTGGCCGGCCTGATGTTCTTCATCAAGAAGACCAGCTTCCTCAGCTACGCCGGCACGCTGTGGAGCCAGGCGACCAGGGAGGCGGAAGAGCAGGTGCCGACAAAGTTCGAGATCGAGCGGGCCCGGCGTGAGATCGCGGCCATGGACGGCGATATCAGCGGCGCGTTGCGGCCCATCGCCGAGTACATGGCCGCCATCAATCGGCTCAAGAAAGACGTCAAGACGGCGCGCGCCGCCCTCACAGAACAGAAGGCCAGCATTCTCGCCATGACCCGCGATCTGGATGGCAACCCGACCGTGCTCGTCTATGCCGGCGAGGAATTTTCCGCCGAACGCGTCCGCCGCAAGCTGCAAGGCGACTTCGAATCGTACAAGCGTTGCGAGGCGCATCTCAAGAGCCAGGAGAAGTTGCTGGAAGCGAAGGAACGCTCGCTGACCGCCAGCCGCGAGCAGCTATCGAAACTGGTTGCCAAGAAACGCGACTACGAGGTCCGTCTTGCACAGCTGGAAGCCGACGAGGAGACGCTGCAAACCGCCCGTATCGGCAGCAAGCTGCCCTTCACCGACAACCGCTCGACGGAGATCGAGGCCGCCCTCGGCAAGATCGAGAACCGGCTGGAGGTGCAACGCGCCGAGATCGAGCTGGCCAACGGCCCGCAGGCGCACGACTTCATCCCGGTCCAAGCCCGCAACCGTCCGGGCGCGGTCGCGAGCGTGGAGGAGATCCGTCAGCACTTGGGCGCGAATTAGTGTTCAGTTTTCAGTGTTCAGTTTTCAGCAAGCAAGATCGGGACAGTCTTACTGAACACTGAAAACTCTGTTAGAATGATGGCAGGCATGGTGGACCAATTCCTTCTCTGGGTGGACGGCGTGGGCGGCTACCGTATCTGCCTGGGTGGGCGAGTACGGATCGGCCAGGCGGTGCCGGGGACGGAAGTGGAAGCGCCGGTGTTCGCCGACATCGGCCGGCATCATGCCACGGTGACGCGCGACGAGGAAGGCTATGTCCTGGAGGCGGTCAAGAAAACGCAGGTGAACGGCCAGCCGATCGACAAGGCCGTGCTCCGCGACGGTGACCGGCTCACGCTCGGCAGCGCTTGCCAGTTTCAGCTCGGCATGGCCGTGTCGATGAGCGCGACCGCCCGGCTGCACCTGGTCAGCGGGCATCGCTTTCCGAACGGCGTCGATGCCGTGTTCCTGCTGGCCGATTCGCTGGTGCTGGGGCCCGACCCGGAAGTACACGTGGAGATTGCTGACCTGGAGCAGCCGCTGCATCTGTACCGCTGCGGGGGCCGGCTCGGCATCCACGCAGCCGGGGAATTCAGCATCGACGGGCGGCCCTGCCGTGACCGCGGCATCCTTGAATCGAGCAGCGTTGTCCGCGGCAAGGGCTTCTCGCTGGCGCTGGAGCCCGTATAGCGGCGTTTAGCGGGGAGCCGACAGGCGACCGAAGCACGCGTAGGAACCGTCCCATGAAGTTCACCTACACCACGGGACACCGGCCGCTGGAAGGATATACGCTCAAGCGCGGCATCGGCCGGGGCGGGTTCGGCGAGGTCTATTATGCCGTCAGCGATGCAGGCAAGGAAGTCGCCCTCAAACGCATCTTTCAGAATGTCGAGGTCGAGCTGCGCGGCATCGCTCAGTGCCTCAACCTCAAGCATCCCAACCTCGTCCATCTCTTCGACCTCCGCACCGACGCCAACGGCGACCACTGGGTCGTCATGGAATATGTTTCAGGCGAGTCGATGGCCCAGATCCTGGGGCGAAACCCGCATGGCGTCGGCAGCGAGCTGGCCCGGCAATGGTTCGCCGGACTCGCCGCCGGCATCGGCTACCTGCACGACAACGGCATCGTCCATCGCGATCTGAAGCCGGCCAACATCTTCCTCGAGAACGGCGTCATCAAGGTCGGCGATTACGGGCTCTCCAAGTTCATCGCCAGCACCGAGGCGTCCGCGCAGACGCAGAGCATCGGCACGGTCCACTACATGGCCCCGGAGATCTCGACGGGCAACTACAACCGGCAGGTGGACATCTACGCCTCCGGCATCATGCTGTACGAGATGCTCACCGGCCGCGTGCCGTTCGACGGCGAGAGCGCCGGCGAGATCCTCATGAAGCATCTGACGCTGGCGCCGGATTTGACCGGCGTGTCGTCGCCGTTCGTGCCCATCCTGCACAAGGCGCTGTGCAAGAACGCCGCCAGCCGGTATCGCACGATGGCGGAGATGGCCAAGGACGTGCAGCGGACCGAGCCGGCAGCGTCCGTGCCCGATCCGCTCGGCAATTCCGCGTCGCCCAACGGCAAGCTGGCGGACACGGTCGTCGAGCCAGTTGCGTTGCCGACGCTGACGCGGGCGCTGGCCGAACTGGCCGGCTCGCTGCTGCTGGCGGCCTGCATTGCGGGAGCACTGGGGCTGGCCTGGGAGATCCTCGTGCAGCCGGGCAACAACAGTGCGGTGCTCGAGGTCTTCGGTCTGGCGACGGCTTGCTCGTGGTGCGTGCTCGTTCCCGCCAAGGCCTGGCGGCAGCCGGCCGACGACTCCTGGCCGAGACGCTTCATCATGACGGCGCTGGGGCTGGCGCTCGGCATCGTCGCCGCCTGGCTGGAGGGGCAGCCGCTGGAAGACGTGCTGAATCTGCCAGGCTCGACCGCGCGCCTGGAAGCGCTGCGCTTCATGGGCCTGTTTGGCTTGTCGTTCTTTCTGATGCGCTGGTGGAAGCTGGCGGAACGGACGCGACCGCTGCGATTTGATCTCGGTCCTGTGGTGCTGGCCGCCATCCTGGCGTTCGTGCTGTCGCTGCTGCTGCCGATCCAGGGCAACCGCCACATTGCGGTGCTGGCCCTGACCGCCAGCGCTGCCATCGTGCAGCTTGTCTCGCCGTGGCAACCGCCGCAACCGAAGCGGTCCCGGCCGCAACGGCTGCGCTTCTCGTCGTGACCGTTTGGCGTCTTGCCGCCGCATATGAGGGATCTCATGCCGCGCCGCTTCGTAGCGCTGATCGCCGTCGCCTGGCTGAGCGGCGTTGCGCTCATCGAGGCGCGAGCGCAACACGGCCGCAGCCAGCCGTCGCACGCCGGCTGGCCCGAACGCATCGAAGGCTTCGGCCTCGATCTGTCTGCTGCCAAAGGCCACGCTTATCTTTCAGCCTGCCGGGAAGTCGAGACATACCTCGAGCGCCTGCAACCGCCGATCAAGGCATGGCGGCCGACGGTCGCATACATCCGCGCCCACATGGTGGACAGCGAGGCTGCCGGGCCGGACCTGCCGCTGGATCCCGGCATCGCCAGGCGCTGGGTCTTGCTGCTGAAGCCGCCAGACCTGGATTCTTTCCGCCGACTCGATGAAAGCAAGCACGGGCTCGCTCGCGACGAGCACCGACGGCAACGACTCGCGACATTTGCTAGAATGATTGTCGGCGTGCTCCTGCTTGTTGTCATCGCTGGCGCGGGTTGCAGGCGGACTCATGGCCAGGCTAACCGATCCAGAGACCCTCAAATGCTACCAGAGCGCGCTGAGAAACTGGCGATTTGACGGCTTCATCGTGTTCGAAAAGGATGCGGCTGCCGGACTGCGCAAGCACCTGGAAGGCCACACGCAAAAGAGCTTCAAGGAACTGCTTTACCGCTTCGTGGTCATTGAAGACAACGAGGTCGACCAGGTTGTCGAGAGTCGCGAACACTGGAGGGATAGGTGGTCGCACCATTACGACCTGCGTCCCGTGATCGATGGCGTAAAATACTATGTCGAAACCAGGTTGTACTATCGAAAGCCGGACGATCCGGACGACCCAATGGTCTATCTGGTGAACATCAAGCCTGCGTGAGGTCATGATGCCTGCGACACATCAGAAATCGCGGCCGTTTCCATGGCGCTGCCCCGCTTGCATGATGGATGAGGTGGTTCCGTCATGCGTGCCTTATCAGATCGACATCAAGCACGATGGCGTCCTGCATGCCGTTTCTCTGCCGAATCTCAAGGTCCCGCGTTGCAGGTCTTGCGGCGAATTGCTATTCGATGATGCTGCTGATGAACAGATCAACGTCGCCTTGCGTGAGCTCTTGCAATTGCTTTCTCCCGAGCAGATTCGCGCGGGCCGAGTACAACTCGGAGTCGATCAGCAGCAGCTGGCAAACGACCTCGGAACCAGGCTCGAAACCATCGCACGTTGCGAAGACGGCTCGCACATCCAGAGCAAGACATTGGATAACTTGCTGCGCGTCTATTTCGCAGTTCCTGGCGCCCGCGCGGTGCTGCAAGGCGCGGCGTCGCAGATCGGCGTGCAGCCGACGAACGCAGGCTAAACCGAGGTTCCACATGCCATCCGAAAGCGATCGCTTGTTGATTGACCGGATTCGCGACGGCGACGCCGTTGCCTGGGAGGACCTCATCGCACGCTACGAGGGGCGGCTGCTTGCCTTCGTCCATCGCCGCATTCACGACCGCACGGCCAGCGAGGACGTCGTCCAGGAGACCTTCGTCGGCTTCCTCAACAGCCTGCCGAACTTCGATGAGAACCGCGAGCTGCAGACGTACCTGTTCACCATCGCCTCGCACAAGCTGACCGATTTCCTGCGGCGGACCGGGCGGCATCCCATGCAGCATGTCTCCGAGGGGCCGGACGACGTGCTGCACCAGGAGACGGATTCCAACCCGGCCGCCTCCAGCCTGGCCCGCAGCCGCGAGCGCAAGCAGCTTGAGAGCGAGGCGGTCGCCCGCTGCCTCGGCCCCATGCTCCGCCAATGGCAGGAGTCCGGCGACCACGTGCGCGTCAAGGTCCTGGAACTGCTCTTCGTCAAGGGCTGGGCCAACTGCGATGTCGCCAAGCACCTCAAGGTCAATGAGCAGCAGGTCGCCAACTACCGCTTCGCGGCGCTGAAGAAGCTCTCGGAACGCCTGCAAGAGGCAGGCCTGCCGGGCGAGCTATTTCCGGCATGAGAGGGTGCGGACTTCGGCAGAGCAAGGCCCGTCACTTGCTATTCTTGGCGCGCGCATTATCGAGCATTCTCTGACACTCGTTTCGCGCATTCGTATTGGTGGCGTTCTCCAGCGCGCGCTGCAGATGTTCGACCGCCTCCGCGTATTGCCCGGTCTCGAGAAACACCTCGCCCAGCGTGCGATGCCAGCGATGCTTCGCGCTCTTGATCTTGCTGGCTGGAGGGTCGGCGGCAGCGGACCGGGCCGCAGCAAGAGCCCTGTCCTTGTCCTGGGCCTTCAGCCATGACATGGCCGCATCCGCGCGCATGCGCGAGCGAACGGCCGGCGGGGCGCGCTGAGCCAGCTTTTCAAGTAACTCGGCCGCCTGCTTGTGCTTGCCCGACCCGAGCAGCTTGTTGAGATCGTTGCGACTGTCGTCGTCCTTGCTGTTGGGCTCGGGATCACTTGCCGGCGGATCCTTGGGGATCTTGGGCGTCGCTTCCCTCAGGACGAGAGACTGGAAGAACGCGGCGGCATCCTTGTGATACGGGCTGCTGGCCGGGCCCAGCACCATCAACTGATAGAGATCGTCGCGCACAACCATCATGCGAATCTGCGCATGGCCGTTGCCAAGGACATCCATCTGCAGTTCGCGCCACGCATGGCCGGCTTTTGGACCCGACCCCTCCCTGCGAATGTTGCCCGCCAGGCTTTGTTTCAGCCGATCGCGCACCCCCGTGAGGGCGGCATCTGCCGGCCGGGCCGTCAGCGTGTTCGGTGGAAACCGGGCCAGCATGACTTGAAAGGCCGTCTTGTCCGGCATCTCGCGACTCAACAGGACTGTCTGCGCCCCTTCAGGGGACGTATCCTGCTTTTCCGCACTGGGGGCGGCGCCGGGCGGCATCTTGATGGAAAACGCATTGCTGCGCGAAAGGACTGTGCTCCAACCGGCAGTCGGGTCCTTCGGCACGTTTTTCCCGGAATCGTTCTTTGGAACAATGGGCGGTTCGTTATTGGGGCCGCGGGCCTTGGCCGTCTGCTGAAATTCCTCTTTCGAGATCGTGCGCACCGAGCCGTCGCGCAGCCGTTGCATGGCCGACGCTTCAACTCCGACCCGTTGCAGATCTTCAAGCTGCAACGGCGCCTTGCGGAACATGTCCAGATGATTGTGGTACGCCAGGCCGATGATTTTCATGTCCAGCTCGGCCTGGCGATCTCTGCGCGGACCGTCGGACTTGCCCAGCAGCATGATGAGCAGCACCACGCCGCCGATGACAAGCACGCCACCGCCGGCGCACAGAGCGATCACCAGGCCCGCGTTGCTCTTGGGTGCTTCGCGCCTCCTGCGGCGCGAGCGCGGCATGTCATCGTCGAGATCGTCGTCCTCGTCGCGTCTGCGCGTCGCGCCTCTTGGCCTGGCCGGGCGATCCGCCGAGCGCACGGCTTCGCGCGCCGGCCGCCGCCGGTCGTCATCGTCATCGGCCGTCGTCCGGGGCACCGGCACTGTCGCTCCGCAATGCGGGCAGCGCACCTTGCGCCCGGCCGACTCGTCGCGAACCTTGATTCTCTCCTGGCACTCGAGACAGGCAAGGATGATCGCCATCGGAGCTTCCCCTCACAAGTTGTGCGCCAGCTGCAGATATCTCTTTTTTTAGCCTGCACGAATGACGGAGGCAAGAAGTCGTCAATGTCACTCCGAGTCCGAGGCGGAAGCACCTATCGCAACGACCGGTCAATCCAACTCCCACGATGGAGCACGGTGCTGACGGTTGTCGCCGAATCCAGGATCGACGAATGCGGCTCCGCGGCGTCCATATCAGCCCCTGCCAGCGCCACCAGATCCGCTGATTTCCCCGCCTCGAGGCTGCCGGTTTCGCATTCCCAGCCCAGAGCCTCCGCGCCGGCGAGTGTCGCCATGCGCAGGATCACCGCGCCCGGCACCTGCGGATGCAGCCGGTGCAAGAAGCGTGCCTCGGCGAGCAAATCGAGATCGGGATTGGAAGCAAGGCTATCGGTGCCTAGCGCCACACGGACTCCGCGCGCCAGGAAGTCACGGAACGGATGCGGCGGATGGCCGAAGGCGGCGTGCGTGCGCGGACAGTAGACAATGCTGCCGCCCATAGGCATGCGCGCATCCGCCGGCAGATAGTTGCCATGGATAATCAGCACCGGCGAACTCGTTCCATTGAAGAACCTCAGCACGTGGCCGCTGTCGTCCGCGAGTCCCTCGGGATCGTAGACGCCAAGGTCGCGCAGGAATGGCACGAATGGTCCACGATGAAGCCTGAGCAGTTCCTGTTCCTCGGCGGTTTCCGCGAGGTGCACGGCCGCTGGAACGCCGGACGTGGCGGCGGCAGCGAACAGCGACGAGCGCACGCTGTAGGGCGCATGCGGACTGACGCCGGGCCGGCACGTCGGCGTTGCCGGATGCGCCGCCAGCCAGTCTTGAAAGTCTCGCGATGCGCGGACCGCGCGATCCTCGGGCAACCCGAGCACCTCGTGAAAGACAACTGCGCGACTCGATTCCGCCGAAAGGACCTCCCAGCTCGCACCCGCCGCGCTGATGTCGCCCACCAGCCTCGTGCCGAAACGCAGGCACTCGGCCAGCCCTGCGCGAATGTCCGCTTGTACTTGCTCGGCAGAGCGACAGCGGCGATGGGCAATCACCTGCCGCAGCCAGCCGGTGAAATCGCGCGACGGCGCCGCCAGCCCGCGCAGACCGGTAAGGTCGAGATGCGTGTGGGCATTGACCAGGCCGGGGATGACCGCGGCATCTCCCAGGTCCACATCGGCGCGGCGTGACCCGGCGTCTTCGACGGCGACGATGCGCTCGCCGCGGATGGTCACCAGGCCGTCGCGGATGGGCGGCCGCGACACTGGAAAGACCCAGCGGGCCCGGATGGTCCAGTCGCGGTCCGGCCAGGAGGGAAGGTTCAAGGCTTGTCTCGCAGCTGCTGAATGTAGTCGAGCAGGCAGTCGGCGGCGCGGTCGCTCAACGTCGGGATCAGCGCCTCCAGTCGCGGCACGGCCGACTTCGGCAGGTTCGGAATCATCTGCCCGTACCAGTAGGCGTGGTGCTCCGCTTTCTTCGCGTGCTTTTGGAAGGCGGTGATGAAGGCGTCGGTCGCGTCCGGATGACCGGTCTGCACCATGCTGCTGACAATCTCATGACAATCGTCCAGCGACTTCGACTTCTTCATCAGGGCGTCGAAGGTCTCTTTGAGGAAGGCGTTGGCCCCGTCGTGCCCCGGTCGGCCCAGCCGCCGGATCAGGCCCAGGTGCTTGATGGCGACCGCCACATCCAGCCAGCGCGGATCAAGCGGCGGACCGCTGTCAGGCGCCGCCCAGAAGTGGTAGTCGCCGCCCAGCGCGGCGCAGACGGCTTCGCGCTTTTCCCACTGCTTCTTATCTCCTGGCTTCGCGCTCAGGTATCGCGCGAACATGTCAAAGACGACTTCCGCTGGCAACGCGTGCCGCGCGGCATAAAAGGCGATGCCCAGTTCCTCTTGAGTCAGCGATGCATGCGCTTCGGCAAGCTTCCTCTGCAAGCTCGTGGCGCCCTGGCCCATGACGTTGACCACGGTCCTGTTCAGGTCCGTCCCGGAGCGTGCGTCCCCCTTCACCTTGGCCAGCTCGCTGCGTTGCCCGAAGGTCTTGAGCAGGAACGCCGCCGTGTCCGGGTCGTCGCCGGCGGCCAGGCAGCCGATGATCGTTTGCAAGCGCGTCAGGCGCTGCCCCAGTTCCTTCCTGACCTTGGTCCTGGACAGCGCCGCCAGCTCGCCTTCCGCTTCGCTGATGACATGCTTGCGCAGCTTGGCGCTCTTGCTCTTCTGAATGGCGTCGGCCGCGATGTCGAGGTCCTTGCCCTTCAGTGCTTTTTGCAAGACGGCGACCGCGTCATCGTCGTCGCTGGCCGACAGCGCCCGGTAGGCGGCCTGGCGCACGTCCGCTGCCTTGGCGGATGCCTGCTCGATGAGGAACGACAGGTCCTCGGCCGCGGCGCCCATGCACTCGATGGCCACGACCTTGACCTCTTTCGAGACGGATTCCAGCGCCTGCTTGACAAGCGTGCGCGACCCGTCCGGATCAAGCGCGTGCAGCAGCCGCAGACGGCGCGGATGTCCGCCGCGGCCCTTGATATCAAGCTTGCCCCGCGACTCGGATACGATCGCCTTGCCATAAAGCGGCAGGATCTGTTCGGCGATGAGATCGGCGACCTCCGGATAGGGATCGTCCAGGGCCTTGAGTGCCGGCTTGACGAGGCGCAGGTCGCGGAAAGCGCCGCGCGCGTGAGCGTCGCGAATCAATTCTAGCCGCCCGGAACCGGTCGTCGTCAGCGCCTCCAGGAGCGGCTTGAGCACGCGGGCGCTGGCCTGGACGCCGGGCATTCCAAGGTCGCTTGATTCGATCAGCTGCAAGTCGCCCGCCGCGCCTGTTTCCCCCTGGGTGTAGAGAATGGCAATGACCAGTGTCGCCAACTCGAGGAGCGCCTCTGCCGAGGCTTGCTCCTTGGCGTCCACAACCTGCTTGACGGCGTCGGCGACCCTGGCAAAAACCGGCGTCTTGGCGCCAGCCTGTTCCAGCGGCGCGATCAGCCTCTTGAGCCGGAAATCGCCGCCGGCGACGACGCTCCCGGCGATGGCCAGCCGGCGCATCTCGTCGTAAACCTGGCTGAGGATCGCGATGCTCATGGAAGCCACTCCGTCCCATGGCGAATCGCACCCTCTTGCGATCCCAGGATCCGCCTCGGACCGTAGCGGAATTCGCAAGAATTCCGATGTGCGAACGCGACCTGACGCCGAAGCCTCAATCCACGATCGCGAGGATGTCGTCCTCGGACATGATGAGGTACTCATCGCCGTCGATGGTGACCTCGTTGCCAGCGTATGACGAGAAGAGGACGCGGTCGCCCTCCTTGACCTGGAAGGCAGCGCGCTTGCCGTTCTCCAGCAACTTGCCGTCGCCCACGCTCAAGACCTTGCCTTGCTTGGGCTTCTCCTTGGCGGAGTCAGGCAACACGATGCCTCCGGCCGTCTTTTCCTCCGCTTCCAGTCGCTTGACCACGATCTTGTCGTTGAGTGGGACGACCTTCATGTCGCGTTCTCCCTGTTGTTGAATGTGTGTGATGGATGCAAATCGATTCTTGAAAGCCATGCTTAGTCTAGTCGTCGCGGCCCTTGTCGTCCAAGCTGCCGTAAGCCCGGGTAAGGGCACGGACGACTGTGTACAGCACGACGTTCTTACTCACGGGCTTGGGGATGATGCTGAAGGCGTGGGCGCTGAAGGCACGGCGCATCAGGTCCTCGGTGGCGTCGGCCGTCACGAGGATGCAGGGCAGGATGGTGTTGATCTGTCGCACCAGTTCCAGCGTTTCCAGCCCGGTCATGCGCGGCAAATGCATGTCGAGCAACGCGAGATGAATCGGCTCCTCGCGCACGATGTCCACCGCCTCCTCGCCGGAGCCGGCCAGGAACGTGCGAAAGCCCTCTGGTTCGACAATGTCACGCAACGTTTCCCGGCACCCCGGGTCGTCGTCGGTGATCAGGATCGAATAAGGTCTTGGCTCAGTCGAGGTCATAACCGCCAACCTTTTCCGCTCCACAAGAGCACCCGCTCGGCCGAAGAACGGAGAGCCGACCGGCAGCCGCCGCGTCCACTCGCCTGTCTCCTCCAAGCTGCACTTCCCCAACGGAGCAAACCGCGTACCAGCCAGGCGACTGCAGGGCTTGATCCGTAACTCCATGTCAGTTTTAAACATGAGTCGCAGAAAAAATCAAGACGAGCATGGCGCATGGCGGGAATTGCTGCAATCCCTGCCAGATACGCAAGGCGCTGCCATTATGGCAGCAGATCGAGCAACTGCGAAATGATAAGTATGGCCTTGCTGGCCGTCATTAGGTAGGGCGGTAAAATGACTTGAGGGTACACCGCGTTTCCAAACAGGGCAGCAGGAGCGCATGATGAGCAAGGCTTTCGCGCGAGTTCCTCGCGGCGTCAGGAAGAAGCTGGCCACGTTCGCCATGATTGTTTTGGTGGCAGGGCTTCCAGCGCTGGGGTGTGGCAAGGATGAAACGCCGGTCAACGGCGAGAAGCCAGTCGCACTGGCCATGGCTGGCGAGCGCGAACGGCCCGACGCCCCCGACCTCTTCGGCGGCATCGGCTGGCTCAACACCTCCAAGCCAATCAGCCTGGAGGATCTCCGCGGTCGGGTTGTGCTCCTCGACTTCTGGACGCTGTGCTGCATCAATTGCATCCACGTCCTTCCCGACCTGGCAAAGCTGGAGGCCAAGTATCCCGGCGTCCTTGTCGTCATCGGCGTGCACACGCCCAAGTTTCCCAACGAGAAAAACTCGGCCAGCATCCGCAAGGCCATCCTCCGCTACCGCATCGCCCACCCCGTGGTCAACGACGCGAACCACACCATCTGGCGGCGCTACGGCGTCAACTCCTGGCCGACGCTGATGCTGATCGACCCCGAGGGCAAGTTCTATGGCCGCATTTCCGGAGAGGGGGTGTACGACGTGCTCGACCAGCACATCGGCAAGCTCGTCAAGGAGTACAAGGCCAAGAAGAAGCTGAAAGAGACGCCCATCGAGTTTAACCTCGACCACGAGCAGCCCAAGACGCTGTTCTTCCCCGGCAAGGTGCTGGCCGACCAGAAGGGCAATCGGCTGTTCATCGCCGACAGCACCAACAATCGCATCGTCATCACCGACCTGGAAGGCAAGAAGATCGCCGTCGCCGGCAGCGGCAAGGAAGGTCAAAAGGACGGCGGCTTCGCACAGGCGACGTTCAGCGATCCGCAGGGGATGGCCCTTGACGGCAACACGCTCTATGTCGCCGACCGCAAGAATCACCTGATCCGGGCCCTCGATCTCAAGGCGGAGAAGGTGACCACCATTGCCGGCACGGGCGAGCAGGATCGCGGCAGCCGCGTACAGACCGGGCCGCCGCTGAAGATCGGCCTCAACAGCCCATGGGACCTGCTCTTGCATGGCAAGAAAATGTTCATCGCCATGGCCGGGCATCATCAGGTCTGGGCGCTGGATTTCGCCAAGGATGAGATCGGCCCGTATGCCGGCAGTGGCCGCGAGGATCTGGAAGACGGTCCGCTCAAGAGGAGCGCCCTGGCCCAGCCCAGCGGCCTGGCCAGCGACGGCAAGAATCTTTACGTCGCCGATAGCGAGATCAGTGCCATCCGGGCCATGCCGCTCGACGGCACCGGCGAGGTGTCCACCGTCGTGGGAGAGGGACTGTTCGAGTTCGGCGATATCAACGGCAAGGGTGGCAGGGTCCGCCTGCAACACGCCCTTGGCGTGGCCTACCGGAACGGCAAACTCTACGTGGCCGACACGTACAACAGCAAGATCAAACTCATCGACCCCGAGGAGCGAACCTGCGAGACCTTTGCGGGCGATGCCCCCGGCTGGCTGGCCGACTCCCTCTTCAATGAACCGGGCGGCCTCAGCTTCGCCGGCGACAAGCTCTACGTAGCCGACACCAACGCTCACCGCATCCGCGTCATCGACATGAAAACCAAGGCGATTTCGACGCTAAATCTCCAGGGCGTCGATCCGGTTGAACCCGAACGGGCCAAGAAAACGATAAAGATAAAGGGATGATCCCAGACGTGTTTACGTTTCGCGCTGGGAACCTCACTTCAGGAAGCTGATGGCCGGCGCGAATGTCAAACGGACGTTCCCAGTGATGGGGCCAGAACATGCACGGAACATGGAATCGAAAGGCTTCGGTCATCAATTATCTCAGCTGTGTTGGCTGCCTGGCTCTGGCGCTCTGCGTATCCAGGGTACATGCGGACAACATCGATCCGTTTTCGCCGGAGTTCCAGGCAAAAGCGGAGGTGGCGCCGGGCAAGCTGGCCGATGATCCATTTGCCCTGGCGAACAAGGCCGAGCCGCGCCAAGCTAAACCACCGCTGGCCAAGCCGACGCCGAAAAACACCAGGAAGCCGGGCGAGGCGGTCGCCAAGGTCATCTCCTTCGATGTTGCCGTCGCGCCCAAGGAAGCCCGCCCCGGCCAGGTCGTGCATGTCACCATCACGGGGACACCGAAGGATAAGCACTACACGTATGCGTTCACCAGGCGAACCAAGGATCAGAAGGGCAAGAATGTCAGCCAGCTTCTCATCGAGCCAAGCAATCTGATCAAGCCGCTATGGCCGATCACCGAATCCGAGGGACAGTTTGTCCGCGCGGAAACGGGCGACGTCTTCCTGGAGCATAAGAAACCGTTCACCCTGGAACTAGACGTCCTGATCGATCCCAAGGCGCCGGACGGCGAACTGAGCATTCCAATCTCGCTGGACCTGCAAGTTTGCGACGAGCACACCTGCATTCCTGACGTGATTCCGCTCCAGGCCAAGGTGCGCGTCAAGGGCAGTCCGATTGCCTTGACATCGGAAATCCAGCAACGGCTGGCCCAGAAACGTCCCGAGGCGGAAGTGGTCACCCCCTCCGGCACGATCCTTGGCGGCGACGGTTCCTCCGACCTGTTCAGCTTCATTCTCGCCGGCATTTTCTGGGGCGCCGTGTCGCTGATCACTCCCTGCGTCTTTCCGATGATCCCGATCACGGTCAGCTACTTCCTCAAGCAATCGGACAAGGAGCATCACCGGCCCATCACCATGGCGGCGGTGTATTGCGGCACCATCATCGTCGTCCTGACCATCGCCGCCGTCGCCCTCCTGTCTGTCTTTCGCGCCCTGAGCGTCAACCCGATCATGAACTTCGTCATCGGCGGGTTGTTCGTGTTCTTCTCGCTGAGCCTGTTCGGTATGTACGAGATCGAGCTGCCCAGCGGCCTGGCGCGGTTCACCTCGGCCCGCGAGGGCAAGGGCGGCCTGCTCGGCACCATGTTCATGGCGCTGACGTTCACCATCATCAGCTTTGCCTGCGTGGCCCCGTTCCTGGGCGGTTTCGGCGGCACGGCAGCTAACTCCAATCTCACCTTCACGCATCGCATCCTCGGCGGCCTCGCCTTTGCCGTCACCTTCGCCTCGCCGTTCTTCGTCCTCGCTCTGTTCCCGACGTTGCTCAAGAAGATGCCCAAGAGCGGCTCCTGGCTCAACACCGTCAAGGTCGTCATGGGCTTCCTGGAACTGGCGGCCGCACTCAAGTTCTTCCGCGCCGGCGAACTGGTGATCGTCTCGCAGCCGTCCGTCTTCACCTACGACCTTGTGCTCGGCCTGTACGTCGCCCTGAGCCTGCTGGCCGGTCTGTACTTGCTGGGCCTGTTTCGGCTGCCGCATGACTCGCCGCTGGAGAATCTGACAGTGCCGCGGATGCTGCTGAGCCTCATCTTCCTCGGCATCGCCTTCTATCTGGCGCCCGCGCTGTTGAAGAGCGACAAGGGCCAGAATCAACGGCCGACCGGCGATGTCTTCGCCTGGCTCGACTCGTTCCTGCTGCCCGACGACGTGGAAAGCGATCTGCCCTGGATCGGCAACCTGGACAAGGGGCTCGAGCAAGCGCGCACCAAGCGCAAGCTGGTGTTCGTCGATTTCACGGGCAAGACCTGCACCAACTGCAAGCTCAACGAGCGCAGCGTCTTTGCACAGCCGGAGTTCAAGAGCTTGCTGGAGCAATACGAGCTGGTGCAACTCTACACCGATGTCGTCCCCAATCGTTTCTACTCACCCATCGAGCGCGTCAAGTTCGGCAACGGCACGAGCCAGCAGCAGACCGACGCCAGCGAGAACCTCAAGTTCCAGCGAAGCAAGTTCGGCACCGAGGCCCTGCCGCTCTACGTGATTCTGGAACCGTTGCCCGACGGCCAGTATCGCGAGATCGGCCGCCAGGAAGGTCGCATCACCAACCAGGCCGCCTTCGCGGAGTTCTTGCTTAAGCCGATCGACGGCAACTCGGTGCAAGCGGGGCTGAATGCGGATAATCCGGCCAAGGTCGCTGCGCGCTAGTCACGCAAGTGAGGTCAACTCTCGCCGAGAGGGTGACCCGGCATCTTCGCGAGTCTGCGGAAAAACAACAGATCCAGTGTCTCGTCGTGGAATAGCGGGTCGCCCCAGGTCAGCGGATGAGCCTCAAGTTGTTGGTTGGCGAATTCCAAGCTGTCGATGAGATCGCCAGCCAATTCAGTCGCTGCACCAGCTGCCGATACATCAATCGTTTTTTTTCATTTTTTCCTGGCAGCTGCTCAAATTGCCAATATAATCTTCTCAGCTGCCGCGGAGAATGTCGGCAGCGCAGGTGCGATACCTGACCCCATCTCCTTTTCGAGGAAAGGAATCCTCCCATGCTGAAGATCAGCACAAACACCATCAGGATCGGCATTTACGGCGTGCAAGACGCCCCTGCAGGCCGAGGCATCGGGCTCTGGCCCAGCGGTTACAAGGGGAGCGTGACTGCAGCTGGCGGTGAACCCATCTTCCTTGATGATTGCGACGAGAACGCTTCCTGGAGCAAGATCCTGTCTGGCTTGCACGGGGTCGTGCTGGCCGGCCACGGCGAGGACGTCAGTCCCTTCGCGCTGGAAGGAATGTGCCACTGGTGCCGCGACCATCGGCTGCCGCTGCTGGCCATCGACCAGGGGTTGCTGATTCTGAATACGGCATTTGGCGGCGCCAACTATTTCGACTTGCCGCGCGAGTTTCCCGAAGCGTTGCAGCATCGCCATCGCCCCGAACCGGGCTTGCGGCACGCCATCCTCGTCGAACGCGGTACACAGCTTGCCGCCCTGTACGGGGAAGGCGAAATCGTCGTCAACAGCGAACACACGCAGGCCGTGCAACGGCCGGCCGAGGGCTTCACCGTCGGCGCCCGCGCGCTGGATGGCGTCATCGAGGAGATCGAATGGAGCAAGCCGCGCTGGTTCTGCATGGGTGTGCAGTGGCAGCCGGCATCGGCCTCCGCCTCCGGGCTCGACATTCAGGTCTTCCGCGGCCTGGTGGATGCTGCCCGCAACGTCTCCAGCAAGCCGGCACGCCGTCGCATGGCGGTGGGGGCGTGAGCGAACGTGCCGGTGAACCGGGAGTGTTGCCGCAAGGGTAACGCTCCCCGGTTGCCAGTTTCCCGACAGGCCAGCTCTACATGCTAGAATGAACAGCGAGTGAAATGGCCCGTCATGAGGTGCACGCAGATGAGCATCGCATTGCACACCGACCCCGTGCCGCTGCGCGTGGATGAGTCCGGCACCATCCGGGTTGGACAATCGCGTGTCACGCTGGATGTGCTGCTCGAGTACTCGGGACAGGGCATGCCGGCCGAGGAAATCGCTCGCGGCCTGGACACAATCACTCTGGCGGATGTTCACGGCGCGCTGGCCTACTACTTTCGACATCGTTCCGAGATCGACGCCTACCTGCGGCAGCGCCAGGAAGACGCAGACAAGTTGCGACGAGAGATCGAAGCAGTGAACGCGCCTCGGTTGGCGAACCTGAAGGAGCGCGTCGATGCGCTGAGGGCCGAGAGGAACGGCGGCCATGCTGCGCCTGCTGATGGATGAAGATGTCCATGGCGACATCATCAATGGCTTGCGGTTGCGCCAACCTACGATTGACCTGATGCGGGCTCAAGATGTTGGACTGCGCCAGACTCCCGATCCGATCATCCTGGAATGGGCAGCCAGAGAAGGGCGCGTTGTCGTTTCAGTGGACAAGAAGACGTTGGCTGCGGATGCCTGGGATCGCGTGGCACGAGGTCTTCCGATGCCCGGAGTCGCCATCCTGCGAATTCTGCTCACAATTGGCCACGCTATCGAACAGCTCGAATTGATCGCTCTGGCTGGTGTGCCAGACGACTTTCGCAATCAAGTGGTTTGCCTTCCAATTTGACAGCGCGAAATCGCCTCACCGCGGCGCCGCCACCGGCCTTGGCAACTGATACCACGCCAGGTTGCACTTCTCTCTCTCCTCATCCGTCAGTGCCAGCTTGATAGCCGGCAGACTCTGGTCGAGTTGCTCCGGCTTGCTGGCGCCGACGATGGCGCAGGTGATGCCGGGCTGGTCGAGCACCCAGCGGACCGCCACCTGGATGAGCGACTTGCCGCGCGGCTCGAAAAACTTCTTGAGCTCCTGGACGGCATCAAGCTGGGCTTGCTGCCAGTAGCGCTCGCGATACAGCTCACCGGTCTTGCCGATGGAGAAGCGCGTGCCCGGCGGCGGCGCATCCAGCTTCTCATACCTTCCGGTGAGGAAGCCGCCGGCTAGCGGATTGTAGGCGATCACGCCGATCCCCTGGTCGCGGCAGAAGGGCAGCAACTCGGCGTCGATCTCACGATAGAGAAGGTTGTAGCGCGGCTGCACGCAGTCGAAGCGGGCCCAACCATTTCTGGCACTGATGCCGAGTGCCAGCGCCACCTGCCAGGCCGGGTAGTTCGAGCAGCCCAGGTAGCGGACCTTGCCGCTGCGCACCAGGTCGTCGAGCGCACGCAGTGTCTCCTCGAGCGGCGTGTCCGGATCGGGAGCGTGCGGCTGATAGAGGTCGATGTAGTCGGTGCGCAGCCGGCGCAGGCTTTCCTCGACGGCCTTCATGATGTGGCGGCGTGACAGACCCTCGTCGTTGGGGTCATGGCCGACGCGCATGCGGCACTTGGTGGCCAGCACGAAGCGGTCGCGCTGCCCTTGCAGCCAGGCGCCGACGATCTCTTCCGTCTGCCCGGCCGTATCCGGCGACGGCGGCACCGGATACACGTCGGCCGTGTCGAAGAAGTACACGCCGTGTTCCGCCGCCTTGTCCATGATCGCGAACGATGTCCGCTCGTCGCACTGATGGCCAAAGGTCATCGTCCCCAGGCAAATCTCCGAAACTTTCAGGCCGGTCCGGCCCAGTCGCCGCGTCTGCATTCTTCGTCTCCACTGAAAATCTTGCTGTCGCTACGAATAGGTTGCGCGACTCACACCGTCAACCGCACCGGCACGACGCCGTGCTGCAAGCCATGCAGGCGCTTGCCCATGAGCAGCCGGAGCAAGCCGGACTTCACCAGCATGGGCAGCAGACGTAGCGACCAGCGCGACAGCAGGCGATCCGAGCGAAGAAACGTCTGCGCCTGTCGGTGCTGGTGCTCCTGCATGGCAACGATCTCGGGCATGCGATCGGCGGCAACGCGCTGGGCAGCGCCATCGATGCTGGCCGGGTCGTTGCCGGCGGCCAGCACCGGGCAAAGGTGGTTGGCAGCCACAAGCGCGTCGCGCAGCGCCAGATTGATTCCCTGGCCGCCGATGGGCGACATCGGATGGGCGGCATCGCCCAGCAACAAAACCCCCGGTGCAGTCCAGGTCGTCAAGCGCCCCACGATCACGTCGAGCAGGATCGGCTGCTTGAGGCATTCGGGATGCGCCTGTATGTGCCCGGCCAGATCGGACGAGATTCGCCGCAGCAACTCTTCGGTCCAGGTATGCAGGCCCCCTTCCTTGAGTGTCTTGAATTGCCCCTGGGCCAGTGTCATGCCGACCCAGAGTCGGCCGTCGGCGGTGGGGATCGCGCCGGTGATGCCGCCGGCGCCCAGTTCCAGCCGCACGGTTCCCTGATCCGGCCAGAAATCGGGGAGGGGCACTTTCAGGTTCAAGATGTCAAAGATCTGCGGAGTGGCGATCTCTGTGAACCGGCCGAGCTTGCGGACGGTGGAATACCGGCCATCGGTTCCCACAACCAGGTCGGCGGGAAAATCGCGCGGCCCGTCCGGTCCTTCCGCGCGAATGCCGACCACGCGCTCGCCCACGCGTAACAGTTCGCGCGCCGCCGTGCCCATTTCCAGGCGAAAGTTGGCATGCTTGCCGGCTTCCTCCGCGAGCATGGGCAGCACCGCGGGTTGCGGAACGAAGCAGCCGATGAAACCGAGCTTTTCGGTCGGGAAACGTGCCTGCCGCCTTCCACCCTGGTAGATCTCGATGGCGTTGATGACGGCTCGCGGAAGCGTACGCAGCCTGTTGCCGAGTCCCATCTGCTCGAAGGCGTCCAGACCGCTTGGCTGCAAGCCATCGCCGCGAAAGGTGCGGTCAAAATCCGGGTGGCGTTCCAGGAGCGTGACAGCGATGCCGCGGCGGGCCAGCAAGAAGGCCAGCGCCCCTCCGGCAGGCCCGGCGCCGACGATGACCACCCGACTCATGCAATGTCCTCAGGGCACGCGGGCAAGGTTGTCATTGTAGAGCGCGATCCGGTCACGCCGGAATCTCCCGTGAACCTCTTGCGCAGATTCGCCTCTTTACACGTTAACACCTCGCTTCGCGGCGACGCAGGACTGCGAGTCCGCAAGGGCTGCAAGGACCGCTCGGCCGCAAGGACGGGTTTGGCCGGCCAGGGCCAGTTTTGCGGGACGGAGGTTCCCCATGATCCTTCTCTATACGCTCGTGCTGCTCATCCTCGCCCTCGCGAAGTTCCTGGTGCAGCGCCGCGTCGCCTTCCTCGAGTGGCGGCACACGCGGCTGGCGCGGGGCGTCAACGCCCTGCTCAACCAGGCCATCTTCAAGCAGGGTAACAGCAACAAGCCGAACCCGTGCCAGCTTGCCCAGCAGCAGTACCTGCTCGGCCACATGGTCCTGAAGAAGGACAACGCCGAGCGCAAGCTGCTCGCCTGGCTGGGCGTGAGCGAGAAGCTGGCCCGGGCCGTCGATGCCTGGCGCAAGTGGAAGGGCAAGAAGCTGCCCTACACGCTGGGCGCCCTCGACGTCTGGCTGTTCTTGTACCTGATCGACTACTTCGGCGCCGCTGAGATCCTCGGCACGCGCCGGTTGATCCAGATGGTCACGTCGCTCTGGAGCAACTGACGTCGATTCAGTTTCTTGGCGAACGTCGGTGCGTTAGCCCGACGTGGTCCGACGTGCATGGTCCGGCGACAAACCTGGCCGCCGGACCGGCGGGGGCGGAATCGTTCCGCCCCCGATTTTCTTGCCATGTCCTCCGCTGTGAGCTGAGGTGCCGATTCGTCCAAAGATTCGTCCTGAGAGAGACATGCGTCCCCTCGGCAAATCCATGGAATGTCGGGCAGGACTCCGATCCTGCCCGCGCGGTAGGGACTTGCGGCTTTCGCCCCCCTTGTCATCCCAAATCAAATCAAACTCAACCGATCCAGCAAATCCTCCGGCGTCTTGGCCGCGATGAGCAACCCGCGATGCTTCGGCTTGATGAAGCCGTCCTGCACCGCCTGGTCGAGCCAGGCGAGGAGCGGATCGAAGAAGCCGGCCTCGTTGAGGACGGCGATGGGCTTGTCGTGCAGTTTCAGCTGCGCCCAGGTGAGAATCTCGAACAGTTCGTCGGCCGTGCCGTAGCCGCCTGGCAGGGCGGCGAACGCGTCGGAGAGTTCCGCCATCACCGCCTTGCGCTCGTGCATGCCGGTGACGATGCGCATGTCCGACACTTTCTTGTGCATCAACTCGCGATCCACCAGCGCCTGCGGAATGACGCCGGTGACCTCGCCGCCGCCAGCGAGCACGGCGTCAGCGACGATGCCCATGAGGCCGATGTGCCCCCCGCCGAAGACCAGGCCGACGTTGCGCTCCACCAGCAATTCACCGAGACGGCGGGCACTGGCCTTGAACTCGGCGCGCGTGCCCTGGCTCGATCCGCAAAACACACACAGCCGCCGCATCGATTCTTCTCCTTACTTTCACCGACTCGGCCGACGGCACCTTGCCTTCTCTCGGCCAGGCCTGCCGGTCCACGAGCGGCCCGCCATCGCCGGTCCCTGCACGCCGGCCGCGAAACTTGTAGCAGTCCGCTTGCAGAAACCCGAGCTTGCAGGGGCGTATGTAGCGCCGCGACACCGGCACGGACCGCCAGTATGAGCGTGAGGTCCGCGACAGTGGTGAGGATCGGGCGGAGCGGGCGTACTTTCTGTTGCATCGCCCTATTCTACGTGTAAAGTGGATAGTGGGGCCAGCCAGCCACCTCGACAGGAGTCTCAGGATGGATGAGGTCTTTCGCTACTATCACACCGAGATGCTCATCCTGGTGGTGCTGACCATCATCGTGCTGACGTTGATGGTGCTGGTGCCGCAGCTGTTGCGGGCCCATCTGCGCAAGGCCGAGATGCAGCACGAGGAGAACATGCGCGCCCTGGAAAACGGCCAGCCCATCGTGCCGGTGGACGAGCGCACGCGCATGGCCGGCCGCACCGTGTTGCTGGTGCCCATGGTGGTGATGATCTCCGCCGCGACGGTGACCTGCTTCATCGGCGCCTACAAGAGCGACAATGTTTTCACGGTGTCGCTGGCCGTCTGGGTGGTCGCTGGCGTGGTCAGCCTGGCCGCCATCACCGGCGGCGTTGCCCTCATCGGCCGGCTGGCCCAGCTCAACGCCGAGGAACACGAAGAACTGCCTGAGAATCCGCAGATCAAGTAGCTTCTTCCCTCCGGACATGCGTGAAGCAATTTCGCTGGGCGGTTTCGCGCACGTGCTCGCCCGAGAATAAGGAGACAGGCACGATGAAAGGAATTGCCGTTCCATTCGGCGTCGCAGTCTTCTTGTTCGTTGCGGACCTGGAGGGGCCACGTTCTCGGGCCGCGGACAAAGACGGACAGCTGCGGATGGCCCTGGTCAACATCCGCTCCGTGTACTCCGATGGTCCCGAAGCCAAGGCCAACCAGGCCAGTATCGAGGCCAATCTCAAACGACACTTCTACTTCATCGATCGTCTGGCGGGTGAGGCGGATTTCATCGGCTTCCCGGAACTGTCAATCAACGGCTACCACTTCAGTAAGAACATGACCTGGCTGCGCCTGGAGGGTCCCGAGGTGGCGGCGCTGCGCAAGAAGGCTGTCGAAAAGCGCGTCTACATCAGTGTCGGTTTGGCGATCCAGGATGCCGACGGCAAACGTTGGAACGTGCAGATCGTCATCGATCCGCGCGGCAACATCATCGCCATCCATCGCAAGATCTGGCTGACCAATGAGAAAGGACTGGTGGAGGCCGGACGCGAACACAAGGTCTTCGACGTCAAGGGTCTAAAGATGGGCATTGCCATCTGCGCCGACGGTACCGATCGCAAGAACTTGCAGGCCCTCGTGGACAACGGCGCCCAGGTCATCTACGGCCCGCATGCCAACACTACCGGCGGCACCATCGCCGGCTGGTACCGCTTCCGCTCAGCCTGGGCAGGCGAGAAAGGCTGGATCGCACAGTTGAAGGTGCATGCCGCTCTGCACAATCATGCCGGACTGTACAACAGCGCCTTCAACCCGCCTGCGACCAAGGAGCGAAATACGGGCTGGGCCAGCGGCGCCTGGTTCATCGGGCCAGACGGCAAGACCCTGGCGCAGATGCCGACGTCCTCCCAGCGCAATGACAGCCGCGAGTTCGTCCTGATTCACAGCATCCCCATCCGCAGCCGTTAGAGAGCTGCTGGCGCAGCTGAGATCATGAACGCGAGGAACTGCTGGAAAACCCGCTGATCAAACCATGAACGGTTCCGCTTCCGAGCACCATTTTGTTGAATCGACGCGCATCGGCCAACTGCCGGCGCTTGACCAGGATGCGTTCGCAACCGCCCCGGAGCTTGGCCGCGGCCGCAGCAAGACTCTGCCGGCAGCGCTGATTGTCGGCGTTCTGGCTGGCATTCCCGTCGGTTCCGTTGTCGGTACCGGCTGCTGCTGGCTCATCGAGTACCTCGATCACATCTGGGTCGGCGCCCTGCTTGGTGCTGTCGGCGGAGCGCTGGCGGGAGGGCTGATCGCATTTGCCGAGCGACAGGTGCGCGGCGAACTGGTCAGGCCGGACACCGCCACAATGGTGGCTGTCGTACTCAACCTTATCCCCGCACTGCTGATTCTTCTTTTCAATCTCGCCTGGAGCGGCAAGATGTCGTACTGGTTGGCGACTATGGTCTTCGCCGGGCCGTTGCTCGGTCTCTTGATCGGCGGCATGCTGGATCGTTCCTACGAGGCTTTTCAACGTGGAGCGTTGGGCGGCTCGTTTGTGTTTGCGTTTATTGGCCTGGCCGGTTGCGGCGGGCTTCTGTTTGCCATCGACCAGGCAGCATACGGGCCCAGTCCAAATCAGGTTGCCAGGGAGACACGCGACCTTCTGGCATCCGAATGGCGCGACGACAAGGAGATGAACAGAGCCACGCTCGATCAGGTCACGTTGACCCGCAAAGGTCGTAACACGTACGAGGGCTTTGCTGACGTATCATTCGATGTCTTCCGTGAGCGCCTGGCGCTGGAGGTCACGGTCAAGTACGGCATGATCTCGGTGCAGACACGGCTGCGAGAAGACTGACGTCCTGCCGAGCATTAGGACTTGCCGGAACCACCCTTGTCTTGAGAGCTTAGCGCTTCATCGCCTTCTGCACGGACACCCCCAGTTCGGCGGGCGTGTCGGCGACCACGATGCCGGCGGCCTTGAGGGCGGCGATCTTGTCCTTGGCGGTGCCGCTGCCGCCGCTGATGATGGCGCCGGCGTGGCCCATGCGCTTGCCGGGCGGGGCCGTCTGCCCGGCGATGAAGGCGGCCACCGGCTTCTTGACATGCCTGGCGACATATTCCGCCGCCCGCTCTTCCGCCGTGCCGCCGATCTCGCCCATCATCAGGATCGCTTCGGTCTTCGGATCGTCCTCGAACATTTTCAACAGATCGATGAACGACGTGCCGACGATGGGATCGCCACCGAGGCCGACGCACGTCGATTGCCCCAGCCCCAGGTTCGATAGCTGCCAGACAGCCTCGTAGGTGAGCGTGCCGCTGCGGCTCATGACACCGACGGGCCCCGGCTTGTGGATGTAGCCCGGCATGATGCCGACCTTGGCCTGCCCGGGCGTGATGACGCCGGGGCAGTTCGGTCCGACGAGTCGCGATGATTTCTTCTCATTGAGAAACCGATCCGCCTTCGCCATGTCGAGGACCGGCACGCCCTCTGTGATGGCGACGACGACGCCGATGCCGGAGTCGGCGGCTTCCATGATGGCATCGGCGGCGGCCGGTGGCGGCACGAAGATCAGGCTCACGTTCGCGCCTGTTTTCCGCACTGCCTCCGCCACGGAGTTGAACAGCGGGAAGCCTTCCTTCGTCGTGCCCCCCTTGCCGGGCGCCACGGCGCCGACCATGTTCGTGCCGTACTCCCGGCACTGCGTGGCATGAAACGTGCCGGCCTTGCCGAGGCCTTGCACCAGGACGCGAGAGTCTTTGTCAACCAGGATGCTCATGAATTCGAATCCTTGCGTTCTCCAGGTAACGCGAAAAAGTCGGCGACGCGACATCGAAAGCCGGGCAAGATATCTTCCACAATAAACTCTTGTTGCTCGGCGAGAACGTAGGGCTCCACGCCGGGACGGTGGACGGTGACGTTGCGTGCTTCCGGATCAATGACACAAACCAGCTTGATTCCCGCACGCAGTTGCTCGCCGACGCGGACCATGACGTGCCCCATGGTGTCGTTGGGCGACAGCACCTCGAACGTAACAAGCGGCAGCGTGTCGCCCCACGTGATTTCGAGCTCTTCATAGGTCTGCACATCGTCGAAGAGCGCCACGTCCGGGCCGCGCACCGTGTCCGGGCCGCGCTCGACGATGATGCCAGTATCGTTGGAGCAAACGTAGCCCTTCTTCCGAGCGAAGCAGTAGTTGGAAAGCAGGCGCACCACGTTGGCGCACACGTGGCCGTGGCGGCGACCAGGACGAGTCATGGCGACAATCTCCCCTCGTTCAAGCTCGCAGCGCTTGCCGCGGTTCTCCGAGCGGTTGGCCCACTCGAAGAACTCGTCCGCAGTCATCGGCTTGGTGGCGACAGTGGCCATATTCAATCTCGATTTCCACTCACTTCGCTTGCGAAGCGATTGCCAAATGCGCTGTCTGCGAGACACTTCGCCCCTCGGGTGTCGTCTGAAACAAATCACACCAAACGCATACATCTTCCGTGTGTGATCGCTTACCGTGCCCGCCGACCAGAGTCTTGCCTCCGCTACTCACAAACACATATCCAGTCTTGACCAGGCGCAAAAGGCGACCGGCAATCTCTTCGAGCGACGGTCCCCCAGGAACGGCCCTCAGTAGTTGACCGTCTAGGGAGTCGTACGACAGCGCCAGATATAGCTGTTTCAGGTTCTTCCAATCAGCAAGCGCGTTCAGGATGAGCTTGTCAATAGGCAGCATGCAAACCTCTTCATGTCCGGCAGCAAGCAACTCTCTTTTCCCTGTGTATTCTACCGCCCCGCCGCCACGACCTTCTTCGCCGCATCCGTCAAATCGCTCGCCGTGGTGATGTTCAGGCCGCTTTCCTTGAGGAGCTTGCGGCCCGCTTCCACGTTGGTTCCCTCCAGGCGGACGACGAACGGCACCTTGGGCTTGACCTCCTGGAAGGCGGCAATGATGGCGGCGGCGATGATGTCGCATTTCATGATGCCGCCGAAGATGTTGACCAGCACCGCCTTGACGCGCGGATCGCCCAGCAGGATGCGAAACGCCTCGGTCACCTGGTCCTTGTTGGCGCCGCCGCCGACGTCGAGGAAGTTGGCCGGCTCGCCGCCGTGATACTTGATGATGTCCATCGTGCTCATGGCCAGGCCGGCGCCGTTGACCAGGCAGCCGATCGTCCCGGTCAAGCTGATGTAGCTGAGGCCGGAGCGGGCGGCGCGCAGTTCGGCGGGATTCTCCTCCGTCTCGTCGCGCAGCGTCTCGATGTCCGGATGCCGGAACAGGGCGTTGTCGTCGAACGTCATCTTGGCGTCGAGAGCCAGCACGTCGCCGGAGGGCGTGACCACGAGCGGATTGATCTCGGCCAGGCTGCAGTCCTTGTCGAGGAACACGCGGGCCAGGGCCGTCATCATCTTCTCCGCCTGCGGAACCTGCGCGGGCGTGAACTCGAGCGCGAAGGCCAGCGGCCGGGCCTGAAACGGCAGCAAGCCGGCGTCGGGATTGACAGGCGCCTTGAGGATCTTCTCCGGGCTGCGGGCCGCGACCTCCTCGATCTCGACGCCGCCCTCGGCACAGGCCATCAGCACCGGCATGCCGATGGCACGGTCGACGACCATGCCGAGGTAGACCTCGCGGGCGATGTCGGCGGCGTGCTGCACCAGCACCTTGGAGACGCGCTGCCCTTCCTCGCCGGTCTGCTTGGTGACGAGCGGATACTTGAACATCACCTCGGCGACAGAGCCGACCTCGTCGCGGCTGCGAATGAACTTGACGCCGCCGAAGTCCTTGCCGCTGTCCTTGAAGCGTCCCTTGCCGCGCCCGCCGGCGTGGATCTGCGCCTTGAGGACGACCGGCCCGCCCATGGCGTCAAACGCCTTCTGTGCCTCGGCCGGCGTCGAGGCCACGATGCCGCGCGGCACGGCCGCTCCAGCCGCCGAAAGCAGTTCCTTCGCCTGATATTCGTGAATCTTCATCGCTGTCACTCCGCGGGAAAAAGAACGTTATATCCCGCGAAGCGGAAACGCACACCGTACACGTCTCACGCGCGCAAGCTTCCATGTCTTGCAGGATCGCTTGGCCACGCACGACCTGTTTCGGCACAACGCCTCAATGGCGGAAGTGGCGGACGCCGGTGAAGATCATGGCCATGCCATGCTCATCGCCGGCGGCGATGGAATCGGCGTCGCGCAGCGAGCCGCCCGGTTGCACGATGGCGGTCACGCCCATCCGCGCGGCTTCATCGACGTTGTCGCGGAACGGGAAGAACGCGTCCGAGGCGAGGACACTGCCCTTGACGCGCTCTCCTGCCTTGCGGCCGGCGATGTGTACGGCATCGACCCGGCTCATCTGCCCGGCGCCGACGCCGACCACCATGCTCTCCTTGGCCAGCACGATGGCGTTGCTCTTGACATGCTTGCCCACCAGCCAGGCGAACTTGAGGTCGGCTAGCTCGGCCGCCGTCGGCTGGCGCTTGCTGACGACCCTGGCAGTGGCGAAATCGTCGGCCGGAACGTCGCGCTCCTGGGCCAGCAGGCCGCCGTCGACGCGACGGTAATCCCAGGAACGCTTCGGGGCGGACGCGCCGGTCGCGATTGGACCGGTCTTCAGCAAGCGGACGTTCTTCTTCCAGATCGGCCGTGTCGTGAGAACCTTGAACGCTGCGTCGCTGTAGCCGGGGGCAATTATGCACTCGATGAAGCGGTTTGGCTCGGTGATGTGCATGGCGGTGGCTTCGTCGAGATCCCGGTTGAAGCCGAGCACGCCGCCGAACGCCGACAGCGGGTCGCCCTCGTACGCCTTCTGAAACGCCTGATCCAGCGTCTCGGCCACGGCGGCGCCGCATGGATTATTGTGCTTGATGACCACGGCGGCCGGCGCGGCGAACTCTCGGACAAGATTGAACGCGCTGTCAAGATCGAGGATGTTGTTGTACGACAGTTCCTTGCCATGCAGCGTCTGTGCCGACGCGATGCACGGATGCGTGCAGCCCGGCTCGACGTAAAAGGCCGCCGCCTGATGCGGGTTTTCGCCGTAACGCAGTTCTTGCTTGCGCTTGAATGCTAGATGAAGTGTCGCGGAGAAGCGATCGTCGGCCGCGCGCCCGGCAAAATAACCAGCGATGGTCCGGTCGTAGTTCGCGGTGCGGGCGAAGGCGGCGGCGGCCAGCTTCTCGCGAGTCGCCAACGCCAGCGCGCCGCCGTTGGCCTTCATCTCTTCCAGGACGGCCTCGTACTGATCCGGCGCGGTGATGATGGCCACGTCGTGGTAATTCTTGGCGGCAGAGCGGACCATCGACGGTCCGCCGATGTCGATATTCTCAATCACTTCTTCATGCCCGGCGCCGCGCGCCAGCGTCGCCTCGAACGGATAGAGATTGCAGACGACCAGGTCGATCGTGCCGATGCCGTGCTGCTCGAGCACGGCACGATGTTCGGCATTGTCGCGGACGGCCAGGATGCCGCCGTGAATACGCGGATGCAGCGTCTTGACCCGGCCATCGAGCATCTCGGGGAAGCCGGTGACCTCGGAGATGTCGCGCACCGGCAACCCGGCGTCCGCAAGCGCTTTGCGCGTGCCGCCGGTGGAAATCAGGTCGATGTTCAGCCGGGCCAGTCCGCGAGCGAATTCGACGAGTCCCACCTTGTCGCTCACGCTCAGCAAGGCACGGCGTATGATTCGAGCGCTCATGTCCCCTCCACGTTGCATGCATCCACGTTGCTTTTTGTCATTCTAAAGATTCGTGGATGACGAAACAAAAAAAGCGGCGGCGTCTCTGCGAGACGCCGCCGCTTTCTCGTGGGCCGAATGATCACGGCCAGTAGTAATAGGACACGCGCGGCGAGTAATACGACGGCGTGTAGTAGGACTGCGTGTAGTAACCGCGCGGCCGGAAGACGCCGTAACCGTAGTAGCTGCGCGTCGTGACATAACCCGGCGAGTAGTAAGCGGGGTAGGAGTAGGTCGGATACGAATAAGCCGAGTACGAGTAGGACGGATAAGAGTAGGCCGAGTACGTGTAGGCCGGGTACGAATACGCTGGATACGAGTAGGCGGCATACGACACGGCCGGCGTGTAATAGGATACCGCGGGCTGCGTGTAATAAACCGGCGCGTAGTAACTCACGACCGGGGCCGGCGCCACCACCGCCGGAGAATACGAGTAAACGTACTGGGCCTGGGCCGGAGTCACGCTTGCCAGCACCACCGCCAAAATCGCCATGGCTGCCATCGTCACGAAGCGGTACATGGTACTTCTCCTTCGTTGAAGTCTGGGGGCACCTCCACCACGCCAATCTCCTATTAGCATCGTAGGGAAGCCATAAGTGAGCGTCAATGGGTTCGACGGCAGCGAGCCTGACCGATTCGCGTGCATGGTCTCGTGCAGCTGGTTCGAGCCGGGCAGACCTCACACGGCTTTCGCCACGCGCCGCCAGTCATGCACGACGTAGTCCAGCAACTCGCGCGCGAACGGGCTTTCGACCTGGACCAGCGAGGGATCGAGCGGTTCGGCGACGTACTGCAGGAGCAGAGCATCACCGTCGGCAGCGAAGGCGGGCCCCAGGCCGCAGAAGAAAAAGCCGTCGTCCTCGGCGGCTCGACAGGCCTCATCCACACCCGGTTGGGCCAGCGGCAATTCCAGATTGATCGCCAGCGTGCCGGTGCCGCACAATTCGCGGCGGCAGCGTTTGAGCGCCGCGGCTGTGTCCGCGCCGATGCGCTGCACGCGAATCGTTGCCGATTGCATCGGCGGCTCCGGGATCACGGCGACCTGGCCCACTCCGGTCGCAGGTTGCGCGTCCACGGCCGCCACGGGTATGCCGAATTGCGCGCTGATGCGGGCGCACATCTCCTGATGACGGGTGCTTGCGTGCCGCACCTGGTCTGGTGGCCGCAGATATTTGAAGTAGATGACAAAGCTCATCCGCTGCGGCAGCGCTTCGGGCATGTTGTGGAACGATGCAGGCCACAATCCCAGGGCGACGCCGCACAGGTGCGCGCCGAAGTGCTCCTCGGCTTTCTGTGAGAACAGGTGATTGGTGACCGGGTAGCCGACAATGCCGATCAGCCCCGCCTCGGCGCCCGCCTGCCGCAGCAGCACACGCATCTCTTCGAGCAAATGATGATGGCGATGCTCGACCTCGACAATGGCGTCGCTCCCCTCGGCGACCGCACCCAGGTGTGGCCGCTCCAGTGCATAATGCCCGACGACACCGCCCGCCGCTTCCAGGGCCACGACCGACACCATCTGGCCGGCCTGGTTGAGGCGGATGATTTGGTCAGCGCGGTATAGATCCGCTGGATAGTAGCCATCGCCGTACACGCCGCGGACCAGTTCGACGACACCGGCGGCGTCGTCCTGCTGCAGTCGGCGAATCGTATAGTCTCCCGAGATGCCTGTAATTTCCGTGACCATGGGTTGCGCGCTCATGAGTTTTTCGACCGCGTGGTTTTGCGTGATTCTAGCGATGCTCCGGACTTCGCCGCTGTCCTGCCGACATCCTCGCCACTTGGTTCCTCGCCGGGGGATGCACGCTCTGAAGATTCATCAAGACAAGAAGTTTCGGCGTTTCCGCCACGACACGCGTCAGTCGTGAAAAATCTTAGCAAGCGAGGTTCAAGTCGTCCGCCGGTTGTGCCGAGCGTGCCAGCAGTGTGCGTCAGGCGTGTAAAGCAACTTTAGTAAAAAATGGTTCTTCGTCCGGATGCTCGGTTCTTTCTTTGGAAAGCGCGAGCCGACCGGATTCTTTTTCATCATCGGGACAATTGCGTTGGCGGGCAAGGCGTGCATGGCGCATGTTGTAGATGCTGGGTATTTGAGGGGTCTCCGCGGCGAGACATGCCTGGCGTCACATCTTTAGATGAGAAGAGGAACATGAAGAAACTGCTTGTGGTTGGGGCGTTGGCTCTGGCCGTCGTCGTGCTTTCGGAACGGCAGGCGTCGGCTTGGTGCCACTGCAAGTTCGGCGTTGGCCTGAACTTCGATTACCAAGCGGGCGGCAACAACTGGCTGTGGGGCGCCTTCAAGAACGGCCAGCCTCCGGGATGCCCGGACTGCATCAACTGTGCCCCGAACTGCCCGGGCTGCTATTACAAGAACATCCTGCACTATGGCATGCCTCCGGGACTCGGCCACGCCGGTCACGGCTACGGCGCCCCCGGCTTCGCTGCCGACGGCCCGATGATGGGCGCCCCCGGCATGGCTCCGATGGCCTCGCCGGTCCCGACGCCGACTCCGGTTCCGGGCGCGGATAGCCAGGTCTACTGGTTCAACACGCCCACCTACAGCAATGTGAACTTCCACCCCAGCTATTACCAGCAAGGTGGTTATTTCATGCCGGTGAGCAGCCGCTAACCGCGGCGCAGGTTGCCTGAGCGATGAATGATGAACGGTGGAATTCGCTTCCTCCGTTCATCATTCATTCTCGCTCCGGCGGTTCCGGAAAAAACGCAAGCGCCGCCGGCCTCCGGATCATTTCTCGCTCATCACACCATTTCTATTGGCTCGTGACGCTTCCATGAGCAACAGTGGAATGAAACTCGTTCATTCCCCTCATAGAAGGCACAAGGACATGTCACGATCGATCAGCATCAAGACGTGGTTATTCTCAGGCGGCCTGGGTGTGCTTCTCGCCGCCTCGCCCGCATGCGCGCAACCGTGCAGTGTGCAGGCGGGCTTCACCTTCAACTTGCAGTCGCACGGCGGGCAGTGCACGCTGGGTCCGTGGTACTCCTATTTCCCGTATGATGCCTACTTCCAGACCCCGGCGCCGGTGTGCGGCTACCCCAACTGGCCGACACCTTTCCCGCCGGCACAGGCAGCACCCGCCAATCAGCGAGGCCAGCAGAACCAGGCCGCCTCCGACCGGATGGGCTATGCGCCCTATCAGGGCCAGTATCCGGGCCAATGGCCGAACCAAACAGTCGGCTATCGCTACGGCATGCAATCGGCCATTGATTTTCGCTAAAGTCGCTAGATACGACAGCGGACATGCCTACCAGCGTGTGGCCACGGCCACTTTCTTGTCCGGAAAGACGGGAATCTTGGCCAGGTCGAGGGTGGTGAAGATGGGAATTACCTCTGGCCGCACACGGCACATGGCCATGCTGCTGCCCCAGCCTTTCAGCCACACGTAGACCTCGCCGAGCATCTTGACGCCGCTGGTCGATACGCGCCGAAGATTCTTGCAATCGAGGAGCACGCGCAGGTTGTTGCGGCTCAGGTTGTCGCACAGCTCTTTCTTGATGAGTGCGATCTCGCCCTCATCAACCATCTGCGTGTCGTTGAAACGAATCGTGGTGATGCCCCCCTCCTTGCCGATGCGCAGCCGCCCCTTGACCATTCCCTTCATGGCTTGCAGCTGATCGATGATGGAAGCCGCCGCCTCCGAAGCGTTCGTGGTCTGGTGGAAGGCGTCCGCCTCTTCGTCGAAGAGTTCCTGCTCGGCAGTCACGTCGAGGCTGCGGGCCGCCCACTCCTCGAGATCCCGCCCGGACAGCGGTTTCTCGCGAAACTGAACCACAAATTCGAGGGGCCCGACGTCGAGTTTGTCCCCCGGATGCATGGGCCACTCCTGGCCGGGTGGCACCAGGTCGCCGTTGAGCGTCGTGGTGAAACCGCTGGCCATGTCGCGAACATAGATCTTTCGCTCGCGCACAACCAGAGCACAATGTTCCTCCCCAACGCCTTCGACCTTTGAGCGAAGCTGACACATCCGGGACGTGCCGATCATGAACAGATCGACCGTGATAGAGATCGGCATGCCCTTGTGCTTGCCCCTGGCAACGATCAAATAGAACTTGAAGGCTTTCATCGCGCAAGTTCCCGAGAGGGATTGCAATTTCCGGCAATGGCCTGAACGGGGCGCGGCTGCGAGTTTGCGAGTCTTGCAGCCGGGATCCAGGCTCCCGGGCGAACGTGCTGTCTGGCTGGGTTAGCTTGAATTCTACAGTGAGTCGACATGCGATACAATCTGCATTTGCTCGATTCACCATTATTATTTCCAGAATCGCCGGCTACCTGGCGGGGAGGCGGTTTCGACGCCAATCCCGCAAGTGCTTGAAAAAAAATGTGTTTTGCGGCCGCGCCTGTCACTGCTTTCGCTGAACCACCAAAACTTTGGAGTCTTTGTCATCCGCGCTGGATTGATGCCCCAGCACCAGCTATGCGATTGCCGCGAAGATGACTTGGATGACACGTGCGCAGCGAGCCATTTTCAGCGAGCGACCTCTTATCTTGAACTGGCTGACTTGCGAATGCAGTACAGATGCTCATAGGTCCGAAGGAATACGTCCGCGCCGGCGACGGCCAGTGCCGCGTAAGTCGGCTCGCAAATTTCATTGCGCGACAGCAACTTGAACTTGGGACCGGCGGCAAGGACAAACGTCGTTCCCTCCAGGCTGGTCACGTACAGTCGGTCGTTTGCCAGCAAAAGCGAGCCCCAGAGTTGCTCGCCGAGACGTTCCTTCCAGATTGTCTTTCCGGACGGCGCGTCGAGGCAGGCCACGAAGCCAGGGGCGTCGGCGATGTACAGCCGGCCCTGGTGCATGACGCCGCTGCCGATGCGCTGCGGGTTCTTGCCGGCTTGCTGCCACGCCCTGTGCGAGTCGGTGACGTCGCCGTTCCCGCCGGGCCGGACGGCAAGCAAGGGGCCGTTATGCCCGGAGATGCCGACGACCAGATTGCCCTCGTCGCCGACGACCGGCATGGCGTAAATCTCGTTGCCGAGTCCACGGCAGGTCCAGATCGCCTTGCCGGTGGCTGGCTCGTAAGCCTTGAACATGCCCTCGCCGCCGATGCGCTCGCCCGGCAGCGGCATGATCAGTTCGTCGCGCCCGCCGGAGCGGACGATGACCGGCGTGCTCCAGGATCCGAAGACGGGGCTGTTGATTGCTCTCTCGTCGCTTTTCCACACCGTCTTGCCGGTGCGCTTGTCGAGGGCAATCAAGAACGAGGAAGGCTCGCCTGGCCCATGAAAGAGGATGAGCAGATTGCCATACAGGATCGGACTTGAGCCATTGCCCCAGCGGCTCAGGATCGGGCCGAGATCGCGATGCCAGAGTTTCTTGCCCTCGAAGTCATAAGCGACGACGCCGGCCGAAAAGAAATGAGCATAGACCGCCTGTCCGTCGGTCACCGGCGATGCGGAGCATGGCGGATTCTGCTTGTGCGACGTCTCCACGACCGTGCAGGGCACTTCGCGCTGCCACAGTTTCTTGCCGTCCTTGCGGTCAAAGGCGATGAGGGCGCGGCGCTTGCCGCCGTCCAGCGCCTGCGTGAGAAACACCTTGTCGCCCCAGACGATCGGCGTTGAGTTTCCCGGCGCCGGCAAGGCAACCTTCCAGCGAACATTCTTTTTCGCATCCCACGTGAGTGGGATGTCGCCAGCCGCGACGATGCCACGGCCATCCGGCCCGCGCCAGGCCGTCCAGTTTGCGGTCGAGTGTGTGACGGCCTTCACCAGTGCCTCTTCCTGGTCCCAGTAGCTGGGCAGGCTGTCCCAGGGGTTGGCGCCGTCGCGATCGGTGATATAGATGTAGCCGAGGTTTTTCTCGTCCGCCTCGCGCCAGAATCGCTTCATCTGCTGGCCGGCGCCGACCTTGTAGGCCAAGTAGAAAATGCGCGCGGCATGGCGGGCCGTCCACTCCGGCAGTGCGAGGCCCGTCGACAAACCAACGCCCTCGAACAGGCAGGCGATATCGCAGGCCGGCCGGGTGAAGTACTCCTCGACGCACACGGTCCCCGGATTCGTGACGACGAACTTCAGCCCGTGCTTCTTGCGAACGTGCTGATACAGCGCCGCGTAATACTCGACCTTGTCGGCGCTGCTGGCTTGCTCGTCAAAGAAGATGCCCTGGATTCCGGGATACATCTGCGTCCAGCGATCGACGTCCTTCATCACGTCGGCCAGCGGCCGCTTGGCGTACGACGTGGAGACGTAACCGATGAGCGACAGCTGCGCCTGGACCGCACGCTTGCAAATGGATGTGTAATGGACATCGACCTTTTCGCCCGGACCGCTGGCGGGATTGACGATTACCAGCAACGACTTCCGCGCCGGCGAAGCCAGCAGCCTGTCCCAGTCTTTGAGCCCCTGGCCTGCCGGATAGAAATAGGCGGGCACGAGGATGCGTGGAGCGGCATCCGCCATGGCCGGGATCAGAAAGAACATGACGAGGCTTGGCCGCATGTTGGCTCCCGTGAGAAAATCGTTCGTTGCGGTTTCGCGCACGGGATCACGCCAGATGCGCGGAACCGCACGTGACCTGACTACAGCCCGCTGCCGCGGGCAATGATGCTGACTTCGCTGCTGGGGACCCACATGTCCAGTTGCAGGTAGTCGGCGCCGACGCTGAGCCCGGCCGAGGACAGCACTGCCTTTGCGGGCAGGCGGACTCCCTGCGGATCGATCAGCGCCAGCAGACTCGCCATCGCCAGGTGCAACTCGATCCTGCGTGCCGACGGCGCTTGCCGCTGGAAGGCCTTGATTGCTGTCGACCCCTGCAAGCCCGGCTTGTCGCCGGCGAGGTTCCTCAGTGTCTCATTCAACAAGTCAAGGTCCGAGCCGAAGAAAGCGACCACTTGCTTGCCGTGCGGCACCAGGCGGAGGTTATTCCATTCGGGACCGAGCAATTGCTTCATGAACGGCCTGGCACGCTGCACGTCGGCGTCGGATAGCTGGATCCGGACCACGTCCACGACGCGCCCCTGGCGCTTCTCGGCCTCGGCGATGTACGCGAACGTCGGTCGGATGGAACGCAACACTTCAGCATAGAGCAGTTCCTTGCGGCGTGCGGCGGCGGCCTCTGCAATCTGCCGATACAACCGATCGGCACGGCGTGAAACCTCCAGCTCGGCCGCTCTTCGAGCCTTGTCCAGTCGCGGCAGGACGGGCTCGCCGAGCAATCGAAGCTTCAGCGTCGCTGACTCGCGGACATGGTACTGACGGTCGCTCAGGTCGCGGATCAGTTGCTCGACATCGACGGCGGGCTTGCCTTTCTCCTTCGGATTCAACTCCAATCCCTTGCCGTCGGCGATCTTGGCGAGCGTGCGCAGATCGGCGAGGAACTTGCCCGCATCGTCGGTATCGAGGATGGCGACGCCGCTCATGAGGCCTTGCTCGCTCTCTGCGGGGTTCTTGTAGATCGCCAGCCGGCTGCCGCGCAGTCGCGTCCAGACCTCTGTGAAGACACCCACCACCACGGGCTGATCGACGGCCGCCAGAATGCGGCGATCCCGAACCAGTGTCTTCAGGACCCAGTCGAACAGCACCTTGGCGATGATCCCAGTCTTGCGGCCGTCACCCTGGCTGGCCTGCACGGCGAGGACGTTGCCGTCGGGCAGGCCTCGCAGATTCGCGGCCGACTGGGCGGCGCCGAGCGTCTTCAGAAACTCCTTGCCGCCTTTCTTTTCATTGCCGAGGACGGCGAGCAAGCTGACGCCGAGGCCCCGGTCCACGCGCAGCGTGCCGAGCCCGTAACGCACATCCGTGAGCGCGTCGAGGAAGTGGTCGATGACCTGTTGCTCGGCGTTATCGTCGAGCTTTCCGAACTGACTGCGCAGGTTGTCGATGAAGCTGCCCCACTCCTTGCCCATGGCGCGTGGGTTGACGTGAATCACCACGTCGGAGTCGTTGACCGATTTCTTCTGAGCGGCCGACAGTTCCTTGCGTCCCGCCTTGCCGTCCAGGACACGGGCAATCGCCTCCCTGGTATTGCCGATGTACAGGTGCTTGCCGCGTGCGAAGAAAAACTTGCCGAAGTTCGTGCCTTTGCCTTCTTCCATCTTGCCTGCCTTGAGCTGGCCATTCTCGAAACCAAAATTGCGAGCCAGCGCGTCGATTTCCGTGAAGGGCAAGATGAGGACGAGGAACCGATCCAGATTGGGCAGGTTGAGGAGGTCCTGTCCCTTCTCGGGCGGCGCGAGGACAATGGCCGTCGGACTCTTGAGATCGATGCCGCCGTTGATTCCCAGGAATTGCAGAGCCAGCAACCAGAGCTGCGACGGCCGAAAGAGATTCTGCATGCCCGCTTCGTTCACGAACTCGTCGCCGCGCTTCGACAGCTCGGCGACATTGCGAATGGCGATCCCCGCCGTCGCGTCCGCCGGCACCAGGTCGAGCACGGTCTGCGCCTGGGCAGTGCCGGCGACGAGGGCGAGAATCGACGCCGCAAGCAGAAGTCGCGCTGGCTTCATGTTCGACTCCGTAAAGGATCGCTCATCAAGATTTCTTGGATTTGCGCAACGGTAAATGGACTGCCTGGGCCGACTTGCCGTCCTTGCTCGGCAGCACCTTGACGGTGTTGCCCTTGACCATGCGGTCGTCCTTGATGCCCTTCTTGCTGATGCCTCCCTGCGGGCCGAAGAACTTGGTGCCGTCGGTGACCTTGAACTTCCGGTCCTTGCCGTTCTTGAGCTTGAGCGTGAAGACGCTGGCCCTGGCGTCCACGCTCTGGATCTTGCCGTTGATGAAGTCATCGTCGGCAGCGGCTTCCTTCTTGCCTCCCCGGGCATCGAGGGTGAGGAAGCCGACGGCCAAGCACAGCACGGCGCCGCCCAGGACGCGCAGCCAGATCATGATGCACTCTCCAGGGGAAGACGTGTAACCGTCCGGTGCCGGGCACTCGCCGCCATGCCGGAGCGACATCGCCTCCCGATGCGGGGATCATTCTAAGCAGTGGAACCAGCGAAGGCGAGTTATGCCTCCCCGCTCCGTCGCTTGCACCGCGGCTCAGGCGTCGGGATCTGATATCGACTTGACGCCGGCGTGCCGCGCCGTAACTGGTCAACATGACTTCGGCGCGCGGCAACCGTGAGGCACCGATACTTCGGGCTCATTCTCCCCGCTCGCCAATGCCGAGGAGATGCACATGCGGAACGATGGGCGGCGGGCGGATCAACTGCGGCCGCTGAAGTTTCAGCGACGTTATGGCAGGCAGGCCGCCGGGAGCGTGCTCGTGCGCATGGGCCGGACGACGGTGCTGTGCACGTGCTGCGTGGAGGCCGGCGTGCCGCCGTTTCTCGTCGGCACCGGCAAGGGCTGGCTGACGGCGGAGTACGGCATGTTGCCGGGCAGCACCGGGACGCGCAAGCCGCGTGACCGCGGCGGCAAAGTCGATGGCCGGACCGTCGAGATTCAGCGACTCATCGGCCGCAGCCTGCGCGCTGTCGTCAATCTGGACAAGCTACGCGAGCACACCCTGTGGCTGGATTGCGACGTGCTCGAGGCAGACGGCGGCACGCGCACGGCCAGCATCAATGGCGCTTTTGTCGCCCTGGCCGATGCCCTGGCAACCAAGCGCGACGTGCTCGGCCCGGCGCGCGACATCGTCAAGGACAGCGTCGCGGCCATCAGCGTGGGCCTGCTTGACGACTTCGAGTTGCTCGACCTGGATTACAGCGAGGACAAGGAAGCCGAGGTAGACCTCAATCTCGTCATGACCGGCGCCGGCGCGTTTGTCGAAGTCCAGGGAACCGGCGAGGAGGCGACCTTCACTCGCCAGCAACTCGACCGACTGCTCAAGCTGGGCAAGCTGGGCATCGATCAGATCGTCAAGTCGCAAAAACAAGCGCTGGGGAGCCATTGGCCTCTGGACTGAACGGGCCGCCGATGCTATGAGCCGCGTTCCGGAAATTGCAGAATGCAGACTTCAGATTGCAGATTTGCAGAGGGGACAGGCCATGAGGATTTCGAAGCACGTCGGAGCGGCGCTGGCGCTTGGGACCGCCATTCTCATCGTCGAGGTCGGCTCGGCCCAGGTGCCGGGACCGATGGACCAGTCGATCCTGCGTAATCCGTTGCTCGAGACGCCCCCGCAGCATTCCGGATTGCCGTATACGCCGGGCCAGCAGTCGGCGCGAACACCTGCGGCCGCGCAACCGGACATCAACCAGGACATTCTTGTCAGCGACAAGCAGGGCCCGTGGATGATCTTCGTCACTTCCTACAGCGGGAAGGAAGCCGCCGTCATGGCCCGGCAAATGGTGATGGAACTTCGAAACACGTATCGGCTGCCAGCCTACGTGTTCAATCGCGGCACCGACGAGAAGCGCAAGGAAGATGCCCGCGTCAAGGGCATCATTGAAAAGCAACGGCAGTTCCTTGCCGAGAAAGGCCTGCCGCTCAACACGCCGCTCCGCGTCAAGCGCTTGCAGATAGAAGAGCAATGTGCGGTGCTCGTCGGCGACTATGCGGATGACGCTGCGGCACGTCGCAGCCTGAACGACATGCGCCGCCTCAAGCCTCCCGATCCCGAGCGCGTCAAGCTGGACAAGGTCTACAGTCTGGTGGTTGACGCCAAGGGCAAGGAGAATCGGCGCGAGGAGTTCGTCAATCCGTTCAACAAGGCCTTCGTGATTCACAATCCGCTGCTCAAGGTGGAACGATCCCGAGAAGCCGATGAGTCGGATCTTGCCGCCACGAAGCTGCTGACGCGCGGCGAGGACTTCAGCCTGTTCAATTGCCCCAAGCCGTACACGCTGGTCATCAAACAGTTCACGACACCGACGGTGACGCAGCCGCGCTCCGGCAGCGGCTCGTTTCTCGCAGCCCTGGGCCTGAACAAGACCGGCGACGGCGTGGACACGGCCGCCCACAATGCCCACAATCTCGCCGAGCTGATGCGCAAGTCCTTTCAGCTCGAAGCCTATGTGCTGCACACGCGCCACAGCAGCATCGTCACTGTCGGCGGCTTCGACAGCCTCGGCGACCCGCGCATGCGCTCGACGCAAGAAATGCTCGTCAACCGTCTCAAGGTGCCGAGTGCCGTTCCCATGGCCGTGCCGCGCTAGGGTTCTCGCGTGACCTCGCGAATCAGTCCTAGATCGCCGCGATCGCGTCAATTCTGGCCCCGGCCAGCAGTGGCGTGGGCGGTTGTTGCGACAGCGGCTGCAACTGACCGCGTTCCGGGTCATAGGCGAAAACCTGTCCGGTCTCGATCTTGTAAACCCAGGCATGCAGCTTGAGCTGGCCGCTGGCCAGCCGCGACGCCACGGCGGGATGCGAACGCATGTTGTCGAGCTGAGCCAGCACGTTTTCCTGAATGGCAACGCTCATCAGGTCCGGTCCACGCAGGCCGGCGTACTTCTCCTTGACGATCCAGCGGGTGGCCTCGGCGTGCTTGAGCCAGGCGCGCACCGCCGGCATGTTTTCCCGCAGGTCGTCCGGGGCGAGCAAGGCCTTGATGGCTCCACAGTGCGAATGCCCGCAAACGATGATGTCCTTGACGCCGAGTCCGACGACGGCGAACTCGATGGTTGCCCCCTCGCCGCCGTTGGCCGCCCCGTAAGGCGGCACGATGTTGCCGGCATTGCGCAAGATGAACAGCTCGCCCGGGTCGGTCTGGGTGATCAAGTTTGGGTTGATGCGCGAATCGGAGCAGGTCACGAACAGGGCATCCGGGTTCTGCCCAGCCGCTAGCCGCTCGAAGAGTTCGCGCTGAGAGCTGAAGATGTTCTCCTGGAATTGATGGATTCCTTGCACGAGCTTTCGCATCGCCATTCTCCGTAGTGTTTGAATCGTCGCCCGCGGCACAAGGCGCGGACGACGCCGAAATCAGGTTCGTTCTTGAAGATCAACGAGAACTGCAACTCATTAACAGCGCAACAGCGGATGCGGGACCTCGCTGCTGGCAGGGTTCACCAGCCGAAAGAAAACGGCGCTTGCCGGGCGAAGGGTTGATGCGATGCGGCTTTGCGGACGAGTCGGCCGCTGATGCCGCGCACGCTGCGGCAAGACATGCGCGAGGAGCGCTCGTTCCGATCCATCTTCTTCACGTGGCTCCGGTACGAGATCTGCCTCGCAAACGCTGGCAAGCAGGCCGCGCAGGTTCTCTGTCTCGACGACGAGACTCACGCTCAACGCGAACACGAGGGCGGCCGGCAAGATCCGCCGCGTCGTCCGCTGGAAGGAACTGTCAACTGCCCAGGGCATCACCGCTCTCCAGAGCGAGCAACTCACAGGAGATTGTCGGAGCCGGGCAGGGGGCATGTCAAGGGCGCTTCGCCGGCGCGGCTGCGGCCGTTGCGCATCCGCTAGCCGAACGCCGCCCACTTCTCCTTCATGAACTTCAGTCCCCTGGTGTAGACCTCCTCGGCATTGGGGAACAGGTCGCGCCAGACGCGGGTGGCGGCGGCCAGCGCCGGTAGCGCGCGGCCAAAGGCTTCGATCACCAGCCAGCCATCGTACTTGACCTCGCGCAGCGTGCCGAACACGTCGTCCCAGTGCACCTGGCCCGTGCCCGGCGTGCCGCGATCGCTCTCGCTGATGTGCACGTGCGCGAAATGACCCACCAGGTCGCGGATCGTCTGCGCCGAGCATTTCTCCTCGATGTTGGCGTGGAAGGAATCGAACATCGTCTTGAAGTTCGGATGGTTGACCTGCTGCACCAGTTCTCTGGCCTGCGCCGCCGTCGTGAGGAAGTAACACTCGAAGCGATTGAGGTACTCGATGATGAGCATGATGCCGGCTTTCTTGGCCTCCTCGGCGGACTGGCGAAAAACCTCGACGGCCCGCTTCTTCTCGTCGGGTGTTGGGCCCGCGCCGGAAAACACCGCCAGCGGTGAATGATACGGACCGCACAGGGCCTCGCCGCCCATGCTGGCCGTCATCTCGATGGCCCACTTGTGCCGGTCCATCGCTGCTTGCCGGATCTTCGGATCCGGATCGATCGGGTTCGCCTCGGGGCCGACAACGGTCACGGCGGTGCAGCCGAGGCCGAGGTTCTTCAACTCCCGGCCGATGGCCTTGTAGTGGCTGGCATCCCCCTCGAAGATGGGGATCTCGACACCGTCAAATCCCGTCTGCTTCAGCTTCGCAAGAAGCGGGACATGCTCGGAAGTGACATGGGTGGTCCACAGAAGCAGGTTCATGCCGGTTTTCATGCCGAGGCCCTCAAGGTCGGTCGATCAGGGAGAATGGCATCATTGTCGGCGAACGGGCGCAGATCGGCAAGAATCATCGCCGCCGCGAAACCTGCGGCGGCAACGCGGGTTCAATAGTGCGTGGATGTGTCTGCAACTTACAAGGGGGCGTCACGATGATTCGTCTTTTCGCGTGTGGTACGGCTTTGCTGGCAGTGGTCTTCCTGGCGGCGGGCAGTTCCGACGCCGGCGACAAGGCAAAGAAGAAGGTCAAGAACAACCAGATGGTCAAGGGGACCATCAAGCTGGTCGATGCTTCCAAGGACCTGCTCGTCGTCAACCAGAAGGTCAAGAAGGAGTTCGTCGATCGCGAACTGAGCATCCTGGATACGACCGAGTTCGTCATCATCACCGGCGGCGCCAAGAAGGAGGTCACCGGCAAGGAGGGTCTGCGCTTGCTCGCCGGCAAGGAAGGCTCGCAAGTCAACGTCAAGTGCGACAAGGACGTCAACGTCCTCAAGGTGACCGTCAAAGTCAAGAAGTGACGCAACCGCCTGCCCTGCGCACTCTCGGCCCTGCACCGTCAATGAAGCACTCGGAGCCTGCGCTCCGAGTGCTCTGCTTTTCGAACCCGGTGTCCGGCCGTGCCTCCAGGTCTTCCCCGCGCCGATGCCCCGCTAAACGATCCATCGTGTCGTCGGTACAATGGCCCGGAACAATTCCACCATTGAGAGGACACCTGCGATGGCGACCGGGACTGCGGACATTGGCCTGATCGGCCTGGCGGTGATGGGCGAAAACCTGGTGCTCAACATCGAGAGCCGCGGCAACACGGTCGCGGTCTTCAATCGCACCGTGGCCCGGGTCGATGACTTCATCGCCGGTCGGGCCAAGGGCAAGAAGATCATGGGCTGCCACTCCGTGAAGGAGCTGGTCGCGGCGCTCAAGAAACCGCGCAAGGTGATGATCATGGTCAAGGCGGGACCGGCCGTCGACCAGGTCATCGACGAGGTCGCGCCCTTGCTTGAGAAGGGCGATATCCTCATCGACGGCGGCAACACGCACTACCCGGACACGACACGACGCACACGTGCCCTCAAGGAACGCGGTCTGCTGTACATCGGCACCGGCGTCTCGGGCGGCGAGGAAGGGGCGCTGCTGGGACCATCCATCATGCCGGGAGGCGATCCGGCCGCCTGGCCGCACGTCAAACCTATTTTTCAGGCCATTGCCGCCAGGGCCCCGGACGGCTCGCCGTGCTGCGACTGGGTCGGCGCCGAGGGCGCGGGCCATTATGTCAAGATGGTCCACAACGGCATCGAGTACGGCGACATGCAGCTCATCTGCGAGAGTTACGATCTGCTCGCCCGTGTCGGTGGCCTGTCAGTCAGCGACCTGCACGAGGTCTTCGCCCGCTGGAACAAGGGGCAACTCGAGAGCTACCTGATCGAGATCACCCGCGACATCTTCGGCTACAAGGACCCGGAAACAGGCAAGCCGCTCGTCGATTTCATCCTTGACGCCGCCGGGCAGAAGGGAACCGGCAAGTGGATGGTCGGCTCCGCGCTCGATCTTGGCGTGCCGTTGACGTTGATCACCGAGGCGGTATTCGCCCGCGTGCTGTCCTCACAGAAGGAGGAGCGCGTCGCGGCGGCCAAGCTGCTGCGCGGCCCGGAGACGCGCCCGGCCGACGACCGCAACAGGTTCATCGACGATGTCGAATCGGCCCTTTACGCCAGCAAGATCATCTCCTATGCCCAGGGTTTTGCCTTGCTGAATGCGATGTCGAAGGAGACGGGCTGGACGATCAACAACGGCGCCGTGGCGATGATGTGGCGCGGCGGCTGCATCATCCGCAGCGTCTTCCTGGGCAAGATCAAGGAGGCGTTCGACCGTAATTTGAAGCTGACCAATCTGCTGGTAGATGGCTACTTCGCCGAGCAGGTGCAACGCGCCCAGGCAGGCTGGCGACGGGCCGTGGCCGCCGGCGTCAACAGTGGGATTCCGCTGCCGGCGATGAGCGCCGCCCTTGCCTATTTCGACGGCTACCGCAGCGGACGGTTGCCCGCCAACCTGCTGCAAGCGCAGCGCGATTACTTCGGCGCCCATACGTATGAGCGGACGGATCAGCCGCGCGGCAAGTTCTTCCACACCAACTGGACCGGCCGCGGCGGCACCACAGCGTCGACGACTTATACCGTGTGACGATCATGGCGGAAGCGAACTTCGACACACAGATGTTGCAAGGCTGGCTTAGCCGGATGCGCGGCGGGGACGCCAAGGCGCGCGACGAGATGCTCCGCGCCCTCGGCCAGCGCCTGGAGCGCCTGGCCGGCGCCATGCTGCGCAAGTTTCCCAACGTGCAGCGCTGGGAGCAGACGGCCGACGTCTTTCAGAACGCCATCGTGCGGCTAATGCGCAGCCTCGAGAAGATCGAGCCAGAGAACACCCGCGCCTTCCTGGGACTGGCCGCCGAGCACATCCGCCGCGAATTGCTCGACCTGGCCCGGCACTACGGGGGCAAGCAAGGATTGGGCGCCAATCATGCCAGCGTTGCCGGCGGCGATTCCGTCACGCCGCTCGAACCTGCCCAGCCCGGCGAGGATGCCGAACTCGACCTGTGGGCCGCCTTCCACGAGGCCGTCGCCAACCTGCCCGCAGAGGAACGCGAGGTCGTGAGCCTGTCGTTCTACCACGGCTGGACGCAGAAGGAGATCGCCGCCCTCTTCGGCGTCGATGAACGTACCATCCGCCGCCGCTGGAACGCGGCAATGCTGCGATTGCGTGAGCCATTGCAGGGGAAGTTGCCAAGCGTGTGATTTACGCAGAGGTTGTGATGGCAGGCATTCATCCGATCGTCCGCTTCATGGCGGTCTGCGAAGACATGCAGATAGTGGGCAACCGTAACCGTTCACAGGTCAGTCTAGCGTTTTCTACTCGGAATGGGGTATCCTTGCAGCTGGCATGGATGCTTCTCCGGTTGTTTCTGAAGCTGATCTCGCCGCGACACCCGCAGCGGTGCTGGCGCTGATTCGGCACTTG
>Ga0194131_10001211_pt1 | contig 44547 bp, 39 predicted proteins | sample TA2KigO120mmetaG_FD_148631 | JGI IMG/M metagenome (GOLD analysis project Ga0194131, IMG submission 148631) | Freshwater microbial communities from Lake Tanganyika, Tanzania - TA2015053 Kigoma Offshore 120m | ecosystem: Environmental > Aquatic > Freshwater > Lake | place: Tanzania: Lake...
TTTACGACCCCAACCGCCGGGAGCTGTTCACGGCGGAAGCCGGAGTTGGCTCGTGGATGAACGGCCAGCGGCTGCGGCCCTCGGCCAACGCCACGGTCATGGACTCGATGCTGGTCACCGGATTCCCGTACAACGTGCACGAGCAGGCCGACGAATTTCTGAAGACGTTCGGCGAAGTGCTGAAGCACGCGCGCGCCATTCGCCGCCTGGGATCGGCGGCGATCGACATCTGCTGGGTAGCCGCCGGCCGCATGGACGGCTTCTGGGAGGCAAGCCTCCAACCGTGGGACACGCGCGCCGCGGTGCTGATCCTCGAAGAAGCCGGGGGCAAGGTGACGGGTATGGATGGCAAGACGTGGGAGCCGGAAGCCGGCGATATCCTCGCGACCAACGGGCTGATTCACGAGCAGCTGGCGCGGATCATTGGGTGATTGGGCGATTCCTTGATTCCTTGACTGTTGGGTGATTGCCGATTGCGCAATTGCCAAATCATGTGGCGATCGCGGATTTTCAAATCGCCCAACAGTCAAGGAATCAAGGAATCGCCCAATCGTCAATCTATTTTGCGTTTATACAGCACAACGTTTCCGCCTTCGCAGGCGCGGTCGTAAGCAGCCAGGTACCCAGGCCAGGCACGGTGCTGCTGGGCAAGGATGTCGCCGCCTTCCGCCGCCTCTTCGACCATCACCCAGCCGACAAACGGCGACGGTTCGTAGTAGTAGGCCTGCTGCCAGATGGGGCCGCTGCCTTCGTGGAGGAAGTCGTCGAGATCGAAGCCGGCGTTCGATAGTTCCTGCATGTAGTGCGCCAGCGATCCCATGCTGGCCATGATGGTGGTGCCGTCGTAATCGCGCTGCAGGCACTCGGTGACCGCGCGGCGCGCGAGGCCGTTGGCGCGATCCAGCTGCGCCTCGAGAATCACCGGTGACGCGCGATTGAACGGCGGCGCCTCCTGCACGACGAAGAACAGCAGCGGCAGGGCGGCGAGTGGGGCCGCGAGCCGCAACATCGACACCGCCGTCCCGACGCATGCCGCCGCGCCAAGAATCAGCGGCACTTCATAGCGAATGCGAAACGGGTGCCCGGAGTGGAAGGCGTAGATTGGCAGCGCGATCGATGCCAGCAGCGCGATCGGCATTACCATGACCGACCACTTCTGTCGCGTCACCGCAAACAGCAGCAGCAACGCCGCGCACATCTCTGCGGCATCGGTCAGGGTCGATCCCGCCAGCGAGACAACGCCGGAACGAATTGCCTCCCAGACTGCGCCGAGCTGGCCCTGCAGCGTGGGATCGGGCACGTAGAAGCCGCCGGTCACGAACCACGCACCAGTCGAGGCGTAGCTCATGCCCATGAAGAACAGCACCGTCAGCGCCGGATACATCGCCAGCTTGGCTATTTCCCGAGCGACGTCGAGCCCGTGAGAATGCGTCTGTGCAATGCGTGCCTGCTGCGGCCCGCGGCGCCACTTGACGATCGCCGCCAGGGCCATGGCGACGCCGACGATCGGCCAGGCTTCGTAGCGTGTCAGGCACGCCAGCACAATCGTCCAGCCGACGGCCTTGCGAATCTTCAGATCGTCGGCCATTGCCCACTGCGTCAGGTAGAGCACGACCAGCGAGGACAGCGCGAACAGCAGGGGCTCGGTCATCGGCGTGCTCTGCAGATACAGCACGTTCGGATTGAGCGCAAACAGCGCGGCCGCAAGGATGGCGCCGGTGCGTGTGCCGTTCGAGGCGCGAACAATCGCCGAGATGCACGCCACCGTGATCGCGAACGAGGCAATCGAGATCGCGATCGCCGAGGCGCCGGTGCGATACATCCAGTCGATCTGCACCGGCAGCGCATTCAGGACGTGAGGCAGGGGCAGCCACACGGCGCCGATCTGCTCCCAGCTGGGCGCAATGCTGTCGAGTATGCGGCGCGCCACCACCAGGTGCGCCTTGGCGTCGTAGTGGCTCAGCGACAGGCCTTCACGCCAATACACGCTCGCGCCATATGTGCCCAGAATGGCGGCCAGCACACCGAGCCGACGCGAAAGGGAATCGAAGGCGGGCACCGTCTCGTTCTATAATGCCCTGAATCTCCTGCATTTCATGAACCCTGATCTGTCCATCGTCATACCGGTTCACAACGAGTCGCCGAACATCACGCCGTTGTATGACGAGCTGACCCAGACCTTGGTCCAGTTCGGGCGGAGCTACGAGCTGATTGTCGTGGACGATGGCAGCACGGACGACACGTTCGAGCGGCTGTCGTCGCTGCAGTCGCGCGATCCCGATCTGCGGGTGATTCGCTTCAGGCGCAACTTCGGCCAGACCGCCGCCTTTGCCGCCGGCTTCGCGCACGCGCGCGGACGCCTGGTGGTGACTTCCGACGGCGACCTGCAAAACGACCCGCGCGACATTCCGGCGATGGTGGCGCTGATCGACGCCGGCAACGACATCGTGTGCGGCTGGCGGAAGGATCGGAAGGACACGTTCGTCAACCGCCGGCTGCCCAGCATGCTTGCCAACAAGCTGATCTCGTGGGCGACCGGTGTCGAGCTGCACGACTACGGCTGCTCGTTGAAAGTGTTTCGCGCCGAGGTCGTGAAGCCGTTGCGCCTGTACGGCGAGATGCACCGGTTCCTGCCGGCGATTGCCAGCCAGATTGGCGTGAAGATCGCCGAGGTGGTGGTCAATCACCGCCCGCGACGGGCCGGCTCCACCAAGTACGGCATCGGCCGCACGGTTCGCGTGATCCTCGATCTCGCGACCGTGAAGTTTCTCCTCAGCTACTCAACGCGTCCGCTGCAGATCTTCGGTCTGATTGGGCTACTGACCGGCGGCATTGGCGCGTTGATTACCGCCTACCTGGCCTACATCCGGTTGTTCACCACGCAAGGCATTGGCGATCGCCCGCTGCTGCTGCTCGGCGTGATGTTGATCTTCATCGGCGTGCAGCTGGTGACCTTCGGCCTGCTGGCCGAGGTGATGGCGCGCACCTATTACGAGTCGCAGGACAAGCCCACTTACGTGATCCGCGAAGTCCGCGAGGCGCATCAGGCCGGCGACGCGACGCCCCGCGCGCAAGAGACGCTGGGCCGATGACGGAGCGTCCGGCCCGGGCACACGATCCGAAGATCACCGTCATCCAGTCCGAGCTGTTCAACGAGAACCGATCGAACAGCGACAAGTACCGCGAGCTGTTCGTCGGCCGCCCCGGACTGGGCGCGCTGATCGCGTACGAGCTGGCGATGGTGCTCAGCAGCTGGGTGCCCGGCGCGATTGGGCTGCTGCTGCGCTCGAAGCTGTATCCACGCATCCTCGGCTCGGTGGGACGCAACGTCGTGTTTGGCGTCAACGTCACGTTGCGGCACCCGCACAAAATTCACATCGGCGACAACGTCGTGATCGACGACCTGTGCTGCCTCGACGCGAAGGGGACCGACAATCAGGGCATTACGATTGGCAACGGCGTCTTCATTGGCCGAAATACGATCCTGAGCTGCAAGAACGGCGACATTGTCATCGACGACCGCGCCAACATTGGCTTCAACTGCGAGATCTTCTCGGCGTCGAAGGTGCGTGTCGGCAAGGACATCCTGATGGCGGCCTACACCTACCTGGTGGGCGGCGACCATCTCTATGACCGGACCGACATCCCGGTGCTGCAGCAGGGGCGCACGGCCCGAGGCATTGACGTCGGCGACGGGACGTGGCTCGGAACGCACGTGGTGGTCACGGATGGGTCCACCATCGGCCGCGATGCCATCATCGGAGCCGGCGCGGTCGTGGTCGGCGAGATCCCCGATTTCGCCATCGCCACGGGAATCCCGGCCAAAGTGACTCGCCATCGTAAGGAGCAGCCTGATGGCCCGGAGGCCTGACGGCCCGATGGCCTGATGTGCGGGATTGTCGGAATCGTTGAGCGGAATCTCGATCGGCCCGTCGCCGCCGACGAGCTGGCGCGCATGGTGCGGATGCTGCACCATCGCGGCCCGGACGAAGAGGGCAGCATCACGCTGCCCGGCGTGGGCCTCGGCATGCGCCGGCTGGCGATTGTCGATCTGTCTGGCGGCCAGCAACCCATCCTGAACGAGACCGGCGACATCAAGATTGTCGCCAACGGCGAGATCTACAACTTCCGCGAGCTGCAGCGGGAGCTCGAGGGCCACGGACACCGCTTCCACTCGCGCAACTCCGACATCGAGGTGATGGTCCACGCCTATGAGCAATGGGGCGAGGATTTTCTCGTGCGGCTGCGCGGCATGTTCGCGCTGGCCATCTGGGACGGCCGCACCAAGACGCTGATTGCCGCCCGCGATCGGGCCGGCGAGAAGCCGCTGTACTGGACGCAGACGCCAGGCAGGTTGTTGCTGGCGTCCGAGGTCAAGGCGCTGCTGGTTCGCCCGGAGGTGTCGCGTGAGCTCGATCCGGTCGGCTTGGATCAGTTCCTGACCTACGAGCACATCCTCGCGCCGCGCACGCTGCTGAAGGGCGTGCATAAGCTGCCGCCGGCGCACGTGCTGCGTTACCGCAACGGCGACGTCAGCGTGCATCGCTACTGGGACGCCGCGGATGTCGAGCTCCAGGACTGGCGCGACGAGGACGCCGCCGCGGCGCTGAGGGAGTCGCTCGGAATCGCGGTCGAGCGCCAATTGATGGCTGATGTGCCGCTGGGCGCGTTTCTGTCGGGCGGCATTGACTCCAGCTCAATCGTCGCCTTGATGAGCCAGGGCGCGTCACAGCCGGTCAACACCTTTAGCATCGGCTTTTCGGACGGGACCTACAACGAGCTGCCGTATGCGCGGGAAGTCGCGGCGCTGTTCAAAACCCATCATCGAGAGCGGCAGGCATCGCCGGACCTGGGCGAGATGTTCGAACGGTTGATCGTGCATCTCGATGAGCCGTTCGCGGACGTGTCGTTGTTTCCGACCTTCACCGTGTCCGAGCTGGCGCGCGAGCACGTGAAGGTGGTGCTCTCGGGCGATGGGGGAGACGAGCTGTTCGGCGGCTACGATGCCTACCAGGCGCAGGCACTCGCCGCCCGGCTCGGGTGGATGGGCGATGCGCTGATGCCGGCCATCGCCGGGGTTGCTTCGGCGCTGCCGCCAACCGAGAAGAAGAAGGGCCTGGTCAACAAGGTCAAGCGATTCAGCACCGGTGCTACCACGGCGCCCCCCGATCTCGGTCACTACCGCTGGATGGTGTACCTGAGCGCTCGCGATAAGGCACGGCTCTACCGGACCGGCCTGCGCGATGCGCTCGCTTCGAGCGATGTGTATGCGCCGGTGCGCGACGCCCTCGGGCGATTCAGCCAGGACGATGTGCTGAACCGGCAGTTATACGCGGACTTGAGTCTCTACCTGGCCGACGACATTCTCGTGAAGGTCGACCGCATGAGCATGGCCACCTCGCTCGAAACACGCGCGCCGTTCCTGGACGCCGACGTGATGGAGTTGGCCTTCTCGATGCCGGGGCGCCTCAAGATCCGCAACGGCGAACGCAAGTGGATCCTGAAGCAGGCGATGAGCGACGTGTTGCCGGAGTCGATCCGCACCCGCCGGAAGGAAGGCTTCAGCGTCCCGATGAAGAACTGGCTGCGGCGCGAACTGCAGCCGCTGATGCGGGACCTGCTGTCGCGCGCGCGCGTGTCTCAACGCGGGCTGTTCGACCCGGCGGTCGTCGAGCAGCTGATGAACGATCACGTCGACGGCCGGGAGAACCACGCGCACACGTTGTTCCCGCTGATGGTCCTCGAACGCTGGGCCTCGGAGTATTTGCAGGCTCCCAACTTCTCGAGCCCGCCCGCCCGCTAAAAAGAAAAGGCGCACGGAACATCCGTGCGCCCGCACTCTCGAGCCGCCTGTGAACTACGACAGGTGCTTGCTGACCAACTTCGTCATTTCGAACATGTTGACGGCTGACTTCTTGAAGATCGCCTTCAGCTTGTCGTCCGCGTTGATCATGCGCTTGTTCTTCTTGTCCTGCAGGCCGTTCTTCTTGATGTAGGCCCACAGCTTCTTCGTGACCTCGGTACGCGGTATGCCTTTGCTGCCGACCACTTCCGCGAGCGCGGCGCTCGGCGTGACGGGCTTCATGAACGCGGCGTTTGCCTTGCGCGGCTTGGCGGCTTTCTTCGCTTTCTTGGCCATCTGATCTCCCTATGAAGCTGCCTTCGTAAACGGCAGCGTGCAGAGGGAGATTACCACTAATTCACACTTTCTCCCTATGGAAATGTGTGAAAGATCCTATGGGGCTCGCAGGCTAGCGGGCCAGCAGGCTAGCAGGCTAGCCCGCTGGCCCGCTAGCCCGCTGGCCCGCTAGCCTGCTAGCCTGTCAATCCCGTGGCAGTTTGAAGAACGCCTCGGCCTCGGCGAGCTCGTTCCGGGTGCGCCGCTCATCCCAGCTGTGGGCGCCCGCCATGATGGCTGCGGCTCGCTCCAGGGCGTCGGCGCCAGGGTGCCCGGCAGCTCCGGCCTCGGTGCGGCGAATGACCGCATCGCCCAGTTTGACGGCCATTTCCCGCCGTGCGGCATAGAGGATTTCGGCGCCCAGCACGTCGCAATTGCGCCCCAGGGGGAGCGCCAGTGCGGGCACGTCGCGCGCCATCTGCAGCACCCGGTCGTAGCCGGTGCCATAGGTCGTGGCAATCCGCTTGAGCGTTGCCGACGGGATGCCGTCGACGTCCCGCTGGACGACCGCCTTCAGGAAGTTGCCCATGTGGTTGATGCTGCCGCCCTGCAAGGGCGTTTCGGCGGTCCGGCAGGCCGGCGGCGTCTGGTGGCCCAGGGCCCTGAACACCGCGTCGATGGCGAGTTCGGCCGTATGCCGGGCGGTGGTGTAGCGGACGCCGAACATCGAGACCAGGCCCTGTAGGCCATGGCTGGCATGGTCGACAACCCGGCTTTCCTTCATCAGCCGGACGCGTGTGCCCTCGCCGGAGGTCATCGGCAGCAGGCCTCGATGCACCAGCTTCACGTCGGCGGCGGTCAGGCCGGTATGCGGGAACGCTTCGCGCGCATCCTTCAGGAACGCTTCGAGATCCCAGCGCGACACCTTGAGCTGATCGGCGGTGCCGTCATGCGCGTCGTGGCTGGTTCCCAGTATCGAGACATCGCGCCATGGCACCATGAACAGGTAGCGGCCATGGACCAGCCCGCCGCAGGCATGGTCCTCCACGATCTTGCGCGTGATGATGTTCATCCCCCGCGACAGCCGCGGCGGTGGAGCGCCCTGTGCCGCAGGCGGCAGGTCCGCCAGCAGGCTCGCGGCCCACGGCCCCGCCGCATTGACCACCACCGAACCGCGAATCGCAAAGGTCTCGTTGGTGAGTCGGTCCTCGACCGTGACACCGGTGACCCGGCCGTTCTCCTGCAGCAGGCGGTTGACCTTTACGTAGTTGGCGCCGCAGGCGCCGGCGTCAATGGCCGAGAGCAGGAACGACAGCGTCACCCGATCCGTGCTGAGCATCTGGTAGTCGTACCAGACTGCGCCCCCCGTTACCCCCCGGGCACTCACGACCGGATTCAGCCGTAGCGCCTCTTCCTTGCCGACAATGCGGCTGTTCGGCAGGTGGGTGCCGGGGTCGGGCAGGGCGTCGTTGCGATCGCGGGCGACCGCGTCGCTGATGGCCAGCGCCATCCGCATGGTCAGCGCGCTGCGTCGAGGATGGTGGGTCGTTGGCACCACGAACGGCAGCGGACGGACCAGGTGCGGCAGAATGCGCGCCAGCGCCCGACGTTCCCTGATGAACAGCCGCATCTGCGAGAAGTTGAAGGCTTGCAGCGATCGCAGCCCGCCGTGCAGGGTCTTGAGGTTGTTGAACGACGTCGCGGCCCCAAAGTCGTCCTTGTCGACAATGGCTACGGACAGGCCGCGTTGCGCCGCGTCCCAGGCCGCGGCTACGCCGTAGAACCCGGCGCCGACGATGATGACGTCGAACTTGGTATCCGCCAGCCGGCGGAGGTCCCGCTGCATCTTTGAAGGGTGACATTGTACGATAGGGAGTTGTGATCGACGCCATTCGGGACTACTGGAACCACCGCATCCACGACCTGGAGATGACCGACCAGCCGGTCGGCACCAAGCGGTTTTTCGAGGACCTGGATGAGTACCGTTTCGACAAGCTCCACTACCTCCCCCGTCTAGTGGATTTTTCGGGGTTTCGAGGACAGCGGCTCCTGGAGGTCGGGTGCGGCATCGGCACCGATCTCGTGCGTTTTGCCAAGGGCGGCGCGCGTGTGACCGGCGTTGACTTGTCGCAGACGGCGATCGACCTGGCCCGGAAGAACTTCGAGCTCAATGGCGTCAACGCCGAAGAACTGGTCGCGGGGAACGGCGAGGCGTTGCCGTACGCCGATGCGTCATTCGACGTGGTCTACGGCCATGGCGTCATCCAATACACGGCCGATGCGCCGCGGCTGATTCAGGAGCTGCACCGCGTACTGAAGCCCGGCGGCACGGGCCTCTTCATGGTCTACAACCGCGTGTCCTGGCTGAATGCCTTGTCGAAGGTGATGCAGGTGGCGCTCGAGCACGAAGACGCTCCGGTGCTGACGAAGTACTCCATCGGGGAATTTCGGCAGCTGCTCGCGCCGTTCGCGGAGACCAGCATCGTTCCCGAGCGATTCCCCGTGAAGTCCCGGCTGCACAAGGGCTGGAAGGGGGTGGCGTTCAACACGATGTTTGTCGGCACGTTCAACGCGTTGCCGCGCGCCTGGGTGCGGCCGCTCGGCTGGCACCTGATGGCGATGTGTCGCAAGTAATCGGCGCGCGCCACGCGCGATCCGCCACTCAGGCCGGTGGTGCGGCTGCGCCGCCGGTGCGGCGTTTTTCCATCGACGCGCGCACCAGGAAGCGGGCGTAGGGAACGACCTGCTTGATGGCCGCGACGTTCATCTGGCACGGGCTCAGGCAGGTGGGGCACTTGTGGTCGCGAATGTCGCGGCGATGCGCCTGCGCGGTCTCGCGGAAATAGATCGCTTCCGGGTCTTCCTGCGTCAGGTTGCCGACCACGTCGCTATTCTCGCAGAAGAACAGGTCGCCGTTCGGGTTCAACATGATGCCCTGAGTCATGAACGGACACGGCGCGGTGCGGTGATAGCCGTTGGCGATCATGTCCGCGTAGTGCATGTAGATGTAATTCTGGCCGTCGAGCAGCGGATCCTGTCGGACCCGATCGAGGAAGAACTTGCGCATGCGCTGTTCTTCGAGGCCGATCGGCCTCATGCCCTTTTCGAGCTCGGCGTTGCCCAACATGGCGTCGGTGAAGCGCACCATGTTGAACACGATGTCGAGCTTCTCTTTCTTCGCCCACGCCAGGATGTTGTCGGCGTCCTCGAGGTTCTTTGAGAAAATCGTCGAGGAGATGCCGAAGTTGAAGCGATGCGTCTTCTGCAGTTCCTGCATGGCGGCAATGGTCTTGCCGGCCTTTTCGAAGGCATTCCGGACGTTGCGCACGGAGCCGTGCATGTCGCCGACGCCGTCGATCGACACGCGCGTCGAGAAGATCACGTTGCGATCGTTGCAGAGCTGCACGATCTTCGTCAGCATGGGAATCGCGCGGTGATGCGTGATTCCGGTGGTGTTGAGCGTGAGCTTCCGGAGCTTCGGGAATTTGTCGATCATCACCCGGGCGATATCAACCAGGTCATTGCGGGTGGTCGGTTCGCCGCCGGAGATCGACGCGTTCTCGATGTCCTTCCAGAGGTTGGAGCTGAAGGCCTGTTCGATCTGCGCCATCGTCATGTCTTCCTTGCGATTGCCGCGCGTCCAGTTGCTGCACATCTCGCAGCGGGCGTCGCACACAAACGTGCAATGGAAGATGAAGACGGTCGGGTGCAGCGGAATGTGCTTCGCGACCGCGGCCCGAACCAGATCCCTGGGCGCGCTCATGGCGGCTTTCGCGAGGTACTTCGCTACGTAAACTTGTGCCATCTAACTCTAGGAGTCTACAGGATTTCCGGCGTCGATGCACTCTCGAATCATCGGCGTTTCAGGAAGCCCCGAGGGTTGAACGTCAGCAGGAATTTGTCCATCTCGGCATCGTGCTCAAACGGCGCGCCACCCTGGAGGAACGCCTCGAGCGCTTCCATGGGGCCGGGACCATGTTCGGGATCGACCGGATGGCCGTTCAGGTTCGTGTCCTCGACGATCAAATAGCTACCCGGTGTGACCAGGGGCGCATAGGCGTTGAGTTCCGCCAGCACGTGCTCGCGTCGGTGATCCGAGTCCAGAACCACCATGATGGGACCAGCATTCCCAACCCTCTCGCGAACGCGCGCGACCATGTCGGGGGCAATCGACGACCCAGTCAGGTAGGTGACCCGCGCATGCGACGGCCGGCCCGGCCGCTCCTCAACATCGATGGTCACGACCTGGCCGTGGCCAATCAGGTCCATCATCGTCGCCATGAAATGCGCGCTGGCGCCAAACGCAGTGCCGGTCTCGACGATGACCGCAGGTCGCAGGCGGAAAAACAGTTCCTGGTAGAGCCAGAGATCGAGCGGGCACTTCAGGATGGGGTGCCCCATCCAGTAGGTGTTGCGCCAGGTCTGATTGAACGCGCGAGCCTCGAAGTAGAGCTTGTGGAATTCGTCGATCGCCGTACGCTCGTCAGCTTTGTTGACCGCGATGCGACGGTACAGCACGCCGCGGAGCGTCTTTACTTCGTGACGGACGATTCGAGCCAGCGTGCCCAGCATGCTCACGGTTGCGCCGGCTGGGAGGGCTGATCGGCGCCGCGCAGGTACATCCAGGCGCCGGGCAGGTTGCCGATGATGCCAATGCCGACGAACAGGGTCGAGAGCAAGAAGGCGGCAGTCGCGTCGACGCCGAGCGGCGCGAGTGTCCAAATCATCGCGCCCTGAGGCAGGCCGAACCCGCCGATCGACAGCGGCAGCAGGATAACCAGAATATTCAGTGGCATGAACACCCAATAGTAGCTGAACGGTAGGGTGAGGCCGAGACCGAGGCCCAGCACCCAGGCGAGGACGATGCGGTTGGCTTGTACGGCGACCGACAGGCCTGCGACCTGCAGCAGCGTGGCGCCGTGGGTGCGATAGCTCGCCATTGCGTCGCTGACGCGAAGCAGCGCTTGCGCCACCCGAAAGCGTCGCGACGTGACGGACAGCAGCCGCACCACCACGCGATCGGCATACAGACCGCCCAGTCCGCCGGCCAGTAACAACAACGTAGCGACGACCAGCAGCGGCCGCGCGCTTGCGGGCAATGCGGTGAGGGAGAACAACATCCCGAGGCAGCCGGTCACCCCGACCGCCAGCAAGCCAAGCCAGCGATCGGCGATCACGCTGGCCGCGGCCGCGCCGCCACGACCGGTGTGTCTGGTCACCGTCCAGGCACGCACGGCGTCTCCGCCGACGCCAGCCGGCATGAAACTGCCGAGAAACGAACTCACGAAAAAGATCCTCGCGAGCATCCGGTTGGAGAGCGCGGTGGTTGGGCGAATCAGCAGCATCCAGCGCTGCAGCATCAACAGTCGATCGACGCCCACCAGGGCGAGGGCCGCGGCGACCAATGGCGGGCTGAAGGCGCCGAGCGCATCGCGGGCCGCTGCGGGCTCGACGCTTCGTGTCACCCAGCCCAGGACCGCAACGGTAATGCTCGCGCGAACAATGAGTGCCGCGCGGCCGGAGGTCACAATGCGTTTGTGCGCGGACGCTGCGCCACGAAAGTCAACGTCTCAAACAGGTTCTTGCGAATCCTGAACAGGAAATCGTCGGTGCCGGTGTAGCGCGACAGCGGATCGATCCCAGGAACGTTCACGAGCGAGGCCGCGGCGGCCAACAGATCGCGGCCGAGTCCGGTCGCGATGCCAATCGATCGCTCGACCCGCAGGATGTCGAATCCGCCGTCGTTGAATAACTGTCGCACGCGACGCTCCGTCGTCACGAAGTTGTGCGTGTAGTCGACGTCCCAGAAGAACTCGCGCTCCTTCAGGTAGTCGGGTACGACGACAAAGAAAATCCCGCCCGGCTTCAATGATCGGAAAGCCTCCGCCGTGAATTGCCTCGCATCGTCAATGCCGCGCATGTGCTCGAGGACTTGGTCGGCGTAGACAACGTCCGCGGAGGCATCGACCATCGGCATCGGCGGTGTCCAGGCCTCAATCACCTTCAGGCCCTTGTTTCTGAGGACGTCCAGCAGGATGGGGCTGGCTTCGATGGCGGTGTAGTCCCAGCCATGGGCCACTGCGAGCTCGCCCAGCGTGCCGTGGCCCGGGCCAATCTCGAAGAACGAACCCGGTGCCGTGGCGTAGCGCCCGAGCAGACTCAGCCGATGCCGCTCGATGCGCGAGCGCCGTCCGGCACCATAGGTCGTCAGGCTCTTTTCGGAGAACGTCTTGTAGAACTGCGAGTCAGCCACGGCAAGGTCAGGAAAGCCGGGACCAGCGTGTTGCCAGCCCCGGCGATCGTACTAGCTGCCGCAGGTCCTGGCGGTAGTCGTCGGCCCGCCCGGACGCGGATACATGGTACGGCCAATCGAACCGGCATTAAAGGTCACGTCGGTCACATCCCCCCACTGCGTGACGGGTGTGGAGCCGCAGTGGCCGCCGATGATGTCAAAGATATACACCTCGTGGCGGTTGTGGATCGAGGAGCCGTTCAAATAGAAGTAGCTCACCACGTCGTGTGAGGGGTCGTTCATGAAGCCGCGCTTGGCGTTGTAACCCCAGCGACCGTCCTTGGCCCGCAGGGCATCCACGGCCCGATCCATGAACTCCCACGAGCCGCCATGATCCTGGCAGGAATTGCGGAGGGCGGCGGGAAACTGGTCGGCCACTTGGCGCACCAAAGCCGATTCGTTCGGGCGCGGCTTGCGGGTTTCACCGGCGCCGAGCGGTGAGATCGGCGCGGCGCAGGCGCCACTGGTGGTAGTGGTGGTGGTAGTGGGGGGGGGCGGCGCCACAACCACCACGGGCCGTGTGGGGGACGTGAAGCTACCCCACGACGACCAGGGGCCAAGCGAGCCGGCCAGATTCGCGCGGATGCGCCACGAGTACACCGTGTCGTAGTCGAGATCGAACGGGACAATGTGGGCGCCCAGGTTCGCCGTTTCGCCGACCGTCGTCGAATACACCACCGTGGTTGGAGTGCTGAGCTGGATGTCGTAGGCGACGCCAATCGATTCGTACCTGCCCTGCGAGTTGAGCCAGATCAGCGACGGCCGCCGATCTTCCGCGCGGACGCCATCGGTCGGGGCGACGATCGCGGGCGCCGTCACCTTCAATGTGGAGCCGTCCGCGGCATTAGCCATCGATCCGCCGACCGTGGCTGAGGGGGAGGTCACCGCGGCCGGCGCTTGCGTGCAAGCAGCCGAGGCGGCCAACAAGGCAAGACACGTCCCAACTCGAAAGAACTTCATCAAGCAGATCTCCAAGATGTGGCCGGCGGAATGCGTGAGGCTGCAACAGGCTGGGTACCCCTGCAGCTCACCAAGCCAGCGGGATTGTATCAGAATTTCACGGAACCGAGTACAACTCCGAGTTCGCCTTAAGATCTATGGGCCTGCGCGGTTTTTCTCATGCTACCATCGCACTCCTTGGGTCAACCCAGGACCCGATTTCGGAGCCAAGGAAAACGATGAACAGATCAGGAGTGGTGCTTTCGATCGTGTGTGGTGTACTCGCGGTGAGCGCGGGCCAGGCGTCGGCGCAGACCGGCACGTGGGCGGATCGTGGCTACATCAACCTGGGCTGGGGCGTGGAATCTGGGTCCACCACCATTGCCGACAGCCGGACCTCGACCATTTACGAGGAGACCGCCACGGTGACCACCTCGAGCGGGTTCACCTCGGGCAGCCTGTTTGACGTGGGCGCCGGCCTTCGCGTGTGGCGCAACCTGACGATTGGCGTCGGCTACCACCAGGAACAGAACGACACCACGGGCACCATTGGCGGTTCGATCCCGAGCCCCATCTTCTTCAATCGCCCGCGGACCCTGACAGGTTCGGAGCCGCTGGGGCGCAAAGAGGCGGCCACGCACCTGAGCGTCGGCTGGGCCTTCCCGTTCAGCGACAAGCTCGACGCACTGGTGTTCGGCGGACCGTCGTTGTTCCGTCTCACGCAGGACGTGATCAGTAACGTGGTGCAGAGCGAGGCGAGCGTGTCCGGTACGAACATCGGCGGTGTCATCACGGTGGCGGAACGCAAGGCGAGCGTGACCGGCTTCAACGTTGGCGCCGACGTGACCTACATCGTGTGGTCCAACGACAACATCCGCGTCGGTGCGGGCGGATTCATCCGTTACTCGCAGGGGGAAGCCAGCATCAGGATGCTCGCGACCGACCAGCCGACTACCGTCGGCGGCCTGCAGTTCGGATTCGGCGGGCGCCTGCGCTTCTAGGCTTGTGGATCGGCGCTCGCGCATTGCGGCGTCCGTCCTGGCGCTCGTGGCGGCTGTTTCGATCTGGCTGTCACTCGGAACGCTCGCGATTGCCGGCGGAGATACCTCCCGTATCGCCGCCCTTCCTTCACTCACAGTCCTGCTCGCACTCTGCGGCGCTGCGGTGGTCGTCGCGCAGCTGGCCCGGCTGCGACTCGAACACGCCTGGCCCCTGGCGGTCAGCCTGCTGATTTGGCTGCCGTATCTGCCAGGCGTCGTTCCATCCGTCTTTCTGATCTGGCAGGGCCCCCTCGAAGTCGCCGTGTGGCTGGCGGTGGTCGTCGGCATGGTGGCTGGTCGTCCTGCGGCCGCTGTGCCGCGCGCACTCGGCTCGCCGGCCCTTGCGCCGTTGGCGGCCGCTGCGATCGTACTCATCACGTCGCTTGCGGTCTTCAGCCAGGTGCGGGGTGTGATTCCCGGCGGCGACGAGCCGCACTATCTCGCCGCGACCCAAAGCCTGCTCCAGGACGCCGACCTGCGTATTGAGAACAACTATGCGGCCGGTGATTACCTGGACTACTTTCCCGGCCGCCTCGAGCCGCATTTCCTGAAGCGCTCGATGGGCGGCGAGATCTATTCGATACACGCCCCGGGTGTCTCCGCTGTCGTTCTTCCGGCGTTTGCGGTCGCGGGCTACGTCGGGGCGGTCTTCACCATTGCGCTGATTGCCGCACTGTCGGCGATGGTGACGTGGCGGGTGGCGTTCCGCCTCTCGTCCAGTGCCGCCGGCGCCTGGGCGGGCACGGCGGCCGTCTTCCTGACGGCGCCGTACTTCTTTCATACCTTCACGATCTATCCCGAAGTGATTGGCGGATTCTGCGTCTTGTGCGGCGTGTGGCTGCTGCTGGAGGTCGCAGACGGCCGCGAACCCTCAACTCGCCGGCTCCTCGCGGTTGGCGCCGCGCTCGCGCTGCTGCCGTGGCTCCATACGAGACTGGCTGTCATCGCCGGTGTCCTCGGCGTGATCCTGGTGATCCGCCTCGCGGGCCGCCCGCGGGCGATGGGGAGAATCGCAGCGCTTCTCGCGGTACCTGTCGTAGCTGGAGCGGGGTGGTTGGCCTTTTTCTACCTGATCTGGGGCAGCCCCAATCCAGCGGCCCCCTACGGCCCCGACACCAGCACGTCGGCGTCGTATGTGCTGCGCGGCCTGGTCGGTCTGCTGGTCGATCAGCAGTTCGGCCTGCTGATCACCGCTCCCGTTCTGGTGGTGGCTGTCGCCGGTAGCGTGCTGATGTTCAGGCAGCAACCGCGGCTGACGTTCGAGCTGGCAATGATCGTGATTCCGTACGCGATCACGGTGGCGTCATACGCCATGTGGTGGGCAGGCTCCGCGGCGCCGGCGCGATTCCTGGTGTCGGTGCTGCCGCTCGCCGCGCTGCCGATCGCGGTGTTCTGGAAGGCGCACCGCAGCACCGGCGTCGCGATCCTGCTCGTCATCAGCGTGGCGCTGATCCTGCCGCGCGCGCTGGTCGAGGGCGGTCGGCTGATTGTCAACAGTCGCGGCACGACCGACGGGACGCTGATGTGGCTGTCGTCGATCATCGATCTGCCGCTCGGTCTGCCCAGCGTGCATCGAGATGGTGGCACGGTTGCGATCCGCGATGCGGCTCTGTGGCTCGCACTCCTTGCCACGGCCGTGCTGCCGGCTGCTTTCAGGGGCTGGCCCCAAAAGACGTACGACATTTGGGGCCAGCCCCCAGTAGCGTGGACCGTCAGCGCACTCGCGTTCGCGATCGCAACGACGACGGCCGTTGGTGTTGTGGGTGCATTCCATGGCGCGGTGATGACCACCCCTGATCGTTCCAGGCTGGCAGCGGTCGGGGCGTACCGGCCCTGGCTGCATGAGACGCTGGTCGACCTGCAGACACGACGGTCACTGGCCGCCGACGAGTTCCTGGCCGCCATGTCCATTGACATGGTCACTCCCGCTGTGCGTTTGAATCGCGTACCGGCCGGCGATTACGAAGTGCGGGTGACCACGCCGCCCGCGTCGCCGGTGCCGCTGGCCATGTTCATTGGCCGCAACGATCCGCCCATCGAGGCGCCACTGCTCGACGATCTGCGTGACGGGCGAGCGCCGTTCCTGTTGCGGTTGCCGGTTGCCGTGCAGACGCTGAATTTGACAGCCCGGGGAGACGTCGGGGCAGGCCAGCCGCAGTTGACGTTGCGGCCGGTGCGACCCGCCGTTCCCGCGGTCGAAGGCAACGCGCTGCGAGCCGCGCGTTACGGACACGCGCGCGTGTTCGTCTTCGATGACTGGGCGTACCTCGAACCGGATGGCTTCTGGACGCGCGCCAACGGCTCGACGACGGTGGTTATCGATACCAATGACGCGACTCGTCTGGCGGGACTGCCGATCTCGATCACGGCCGGCGCCGTGCCGACGACGATTCGGCTGTCGACCGGCGGATGGGAAAGGTCCGTCTCGCTGGAGCCGGGGGCGAAGCAGGACGTGGTCCTGCCGCCGGCCGACGCCAATACGTGGACCGTGCGTGTTCGTTCAGGCGCCGGCTTCCGGCCATTCGAGCGTGAGCCGGGCAATCGCGACGTGCGCGAGCTGGCGGCGTGGATCGCCATTCAGTGATGGCCCGCCTTCGCCCATGCTATCGTCGGTGATACCGCATGACTGACGGGCAGGAGACCTTACTCAAGCGGCTGCTGGCCGAGCGGCGCGAGGCGCACCGCCGTTACAACGAAGCCCTGAGCCTGCTCGATCGCGCGATTCAATCCGCCCCCGACCTTCCGGCCGCGCCGCCGGCCTACGACGAAGCGCTGCTGCCGAAGGTCAACGATACCTGGCAGATCCTCGGAGAGGGAAGGAGCGCCGCCGATGTGACGGCGGTCCTGCAGCAGCAGATGGCGTTCAACGCGGCGGTCGTTGAACATCTCAATCGCAACGTCGCCGCGCATCGCGATGCCCAGCTCGCGCTCGAGCGCGCCCTGCCGGCGCTAAGCGCCGGATTCGATGCGCTCGTGACCTTCGAGTCGCGGCTCGTCCAGTTCCTGCAGACCATCACGCCGCTCGCCGACACGCACTATCGTGAGATTGATGATGCCGTCGCGCAGCTGCGCTCGCTCACCGACGTCGCGCAGCGCACGGCGATGCTGGCGAAGAGGGCAGTCGAACGGCGTCCGTCGCTCTCAACGGCCTCGTCCGCCGAGCCAGCGCACCCCGCCGCACCCGCCGGTCCCGATGAATTCCAGTATGTGGGGTTTGAAGATCGCTTTCGCGGTTCGGAAGAGGTGATTCGCGCGCGACTGAAAGACTACCTTCCGTACTTCGCGGACCAATCGAGCGTGCTCGACATTGGCTGCGGGCGGGGCGAGTTTCTGGATCTGCTGCGTCAACAGGGCATCAGCGGCCAGGGGCTCGACCTCAACCCGGAGATGGTCGAAGTCTGCCGCTCTCGTGGACTGCATGCCACCGCCGGCGACGCGTTGTCGTATCTGCGAGGACTTCCGGACGAGTCACTTGGCGGCGTCATTGCCGTGCAGGTCATTGAACATCTGCAGCCGGCCTACCTCAGCCAACTGCTGGCGCTGGCGTTCGACAAAGTGCGGCCGGGCGGCAGGGTGATTCTCGAGACCATCAACCCGTCCTGCTGGGTCGCCTTCTTCGAGAGCTTCGTCCGCGACCTGACGCACGTGAAGCCGATTCACCCTGACACGCTGCAGTACCTGCTGCAGGCCAACGGGTTTTCAACCGTGGAGATTGTGTATCGGTCTCCGATCGCGCCAGACGGGCGGTTGCGGAAAGTGAGACCCCTGCCCGAGCACTTTGGCGATGCGGCCCCGGATCAGCTGACGGAGCTGGTGTCGTCGTTCAACAGCAACGTCGATTGCCTCAACGACCGGATGTTCTCGTATCAGGACTTCGCCGCGATTGCGACGAAGCCCTGACGGCCCGCTAGCCTGCCAGCCCGCTAGCCCGCTAGCCCGATAGCCTGCTAGCCCCTTAGAAGCGCCCACGGCTGATCCAGCGTCCGATGGATCCGCCGGCGGCGGTTGCCGCGGTGACGTCAATCCACCCCGGCACCGGGTTCGAGCCGCAGTGTCCGCCGATGATGTCGATGATGTAGACGGTCGTCGAGTGGAGATCCGGACCACTCCCGTAGTTATACGCGACCACGTCGTGCGACGGGTCGTTGGCGTTGCCCCGCTTGCCGTTGTAGCCCCACCGTGTGTCGTAGGTCCGCAGGGCATCCACCACCAGGTCCATGAACTGCCAGCTGCCGCCCCGCTCCTGGCAGGAGTTGGCGAGTGCGGCCGGGTAGGCGCGCGCCACCGCCTGCACAATGCTCGGGCCGTAACTCGGAACACCCCCACCGGCCGGTGCTCGACCGCCGGGGCCGAGCGGCACGCCGACAATGGGGCCGCCACCTCCAGGCGTGGGCACGGGCGGCGCCGGAGGATCCGCCGTCGTAAAGGACAGCGTGTTCGAGTAATTCGACTCCGTGGCGCCGTCGCTCCCGCGCACGCGCCAGTAGTAGGTCGTGTTGTACGGCAGCTCGCCCACGGTCATGGTCGTTGAGCCGCTGCCGTTGACCGGCACCGTCACAATCGCGACGAGGCTGCTGAAGTTCGCATTCGTCGACAGGTCGAAGCGATAAGCGACGCCGGTCGTGCCCGAAATGGTGCCGTTGGTGACGCGAAATTCCGGCCGGTTGGTGTTCAGCTTGCCCGAGGGCGACACCGCGATGGGTGGGTCGATGACCGTGGGCGGCACCACGCGGAAGCTGGCCGTGGCCGAGTACGGCCCGGTGTTCGCACCGTCAACCGCGCGCGTACGCCAGTAGTAGGAGTAGCCAGCACCCAGCGGCGAGGTGAGCACGTGCGTGGTGCGGCCGTTGCTGCCGAGGCTGATGCGATCGGCCTGATACACGATCCGCTGGAAGCCCTGATCCGTGCTGACCTGGAGCTCGAGGAACAGCGTCCGCACCCCGCTCGATCCGGCGTTCTCGATTAATAAGGTCTGGGGTTGACCGGTAAACACCAGCGTCGAGCCGGCAAGCGGTTCGAGCAGGATGGGTGCGGTGATGTTCACCCCAGGAATGGGTCCCGCCACCGATGGCGCCGTCGGATTTGCGCTCTTGGCGGCCTCGCAGCCAACCAGGCAAGTTATTGTAACAAGGGTAGTTAGCCCTCGTACAGAGAGTCTTGACATTACTGGATTCCCTCAACCGATACGTATCGGCCAATAGTGCTCATTTCTTTACACCCCGGCACCATGGGTGCCTCTCAGCGGCTCAACGCCTCCTCAGGAACATGACGCCGCCCACCAGCGAGAGCCCCATGACCATGCCGGTTGACACGAGGGAGAGTGCCACCGCCGCATCGACCGGAAGCCCGAACCGACGAAAGAAGAACGCGAAGACTGCTTCGCGCACGCCGAACCCGTTGATCGAGACCGGCGCCATCTGGACCACGAGGCTCACCGGGATGAGCACCGCGCCCAGGAAGACTGGCAAAGGTACTGAGAGGCCTTCCGCCGTCAGCAAATAAAAGGCCACGATCGTGAGCTGAACGACGAGCGCTCCACCGAAGGCGCCGAGCACCGCACCCGGAGCATTTCTGAAACGAATCACGGCGTCTTCGAGGCGTTGCGCGCGTTCGGTGAGCCACGGCTTGTTCAAGGCCCGCACCGGCGACAACGCATGCCCCACGATTGTGGGGATCGTGATTACAGAAATCGCCGCGACGGCTCCGAGGCCCGATGCGAGCCAGAGCCAGCGTGCCCCAGGAATGTGGACTCCGAACAGTTGAGCGGTAAACGCGCCGGTGGCGGCCACCACCACCAGCGCCGCGAGGCCGATCACGCGATCGACCAGCACGACTGTGGTCGCGAGCGTCTTCGATCCGGCCGCCGGCGCGGTATCGGCGATACGAACGACGTCACCCCCGATGTTGCTGGGCAGGAAGTTGTTGAAGAAGAGGCTGACCCAGATGGACTCGGTCAGCCGTCGCTTGTCGACGTCGACGTGCTGCGCGCTCAAGAGGCGCCGCCACCGCCAGACCGACACGGATTGCGTCGCGGCGTAGGCCGCGAGGGCGAGCGCCATCCAGGCAGGATTCATCGACTTCACGCGCTCCAGAAACGCGGAAAGATCGATCGAGCGCAGCACGAAATACAGCAGGGCGGCGCTGATGCCGAGGCGTGCGAACACTTTCAGCAAGAGTGGACGGCTCTCGTGTGGTTGAGGTGCGGATTGTAACCTAACTTCCGCAGGCTCAACTAGATATAATGAGCCGTGCGCATCCTGATGCTCGCGCCGGAGCCGTTTTTCGAGCCGCGCGGCACCCCCTTCAGCGAGTACCACCGCATCAAGGCGCTCGGCGAGCTCGGCCACCACGTGGACCTGGTCACGTATCCGATCGGCCGTGACGTCGAGCTGCCGAATCTCCGCATTTTCCGCAGTCTTCGTCCGCCCTTCGTGCGCAAGGTCCGCATTGGTCCGTCGTTCACCAAGATCGTGCTGGATGCGTTGATGCTGCCGACCATTGCGCGCCGCGTCATGGCGGACAGCTACGATGCGATTCACTCGCACGAAGAGATGGGACTGGTGGGCGTGTGGCTGGCGAAGTGGCTGCGCATTCCGCACCTCTACGACATGCACTCCAGCCTGCCGCAGCAGCTCGGCAACTTCAAGTACAGCAAGTCCGCGGCCCTGCGAGGCGTGTTCAACTGGATGGAAGATCAGATGGTCCACAAGTCGGACGTCGTGATCACCATTTGTCAGGAGTTGCAGGACACCGTAGCTGGCATGGGCGTCGCGGAGCGATCGCTGCTGATCGAGAACGTGATGGGCGGCGACGTGGACGATCCCCCAACCCGATCGCCGCGCGACATCCGCGACACGTGGGCGATTCCGGCCGCAGCGCCGCTGGCGCTCTACACCGGCACGTTCGAGGCGTACCAGGGCGTCGACATGCTGATCGACGCCGTGGCGATTCTGGCGAAACGCCGTCCCGATGCCCGCGTGCTGGTGGTCGGCGGCGAGCCGGCGCAAGTGGAGCAGGCGAAGGCGCGCGCCAGGAGCGTGGGAGCCGACAGCGTGATGGTGTTCACCGGACAGCAGCCGGCGAAAGAGATTCCCGGGTTCGTCCAGGCGGCCGACCTGCTGGTGTCGCCGCGCATTCGCGGTACGAACACGCCGTTGAAGGTCTACTCATACCTCCGATCGGGCAAGCCGATCGTCGCAACCAACCTGCTGACCCACACCCAGGTCCTCAAGCCGGAGTTCTCAAGGCTGGTCGATCCCAGCCCGGAGCCATTTGCGGAGGCGATCCTGGAGCTATTGGATCGCCCTGAAGAACGCGCCCGCTTGTCGGCCGCGGCCCTGGCGATTGCCGGGGAGCGATACTCGCGCGAGTCGTATCTCCGTCGGACCGCGGAAGCCTACCGGCGCCTGGCGGGAGGCCCACCCCTGTCACCAGCCGTCCCAGCCCCACCGGCCTCCAATTCGAAGGAGTTCGCTCGACAGTGACGGTTCTGGTCACCGGGGCGACCGGCTTCACCGGTGGACATCTCGCACAACATTTGAGGAATTGCGGCGACCTTGTGCGGGCGCTGGTGCGCCCGAGCAGCCGCGCACGATTCGACGCCTCCCCGCTGCCCGGCAAGGGCATCGTCGCGTTCGAGGGCGATCTGGGCGACCCGGCGTCGCTGCAGCGCGCGGTCGACGGCGTGGACGTGGTCTACCACATTGCTGCGACGTATCGTGAAGCAGGCCAACCGGACGCCGCGTACCGTACGATCAACGTGGATGGCACGAAGCACCTCCTCGAGGCGTCGATGGCGGCCGGCGTTCGCCGGGTCGTGCACTGCAGTACGGGTGGGGTGCACGGTCACATTGCGCACCCGCCCGCGAACGAGGATGCGCCGTTCAATCCCGGCGATGTGTATCAGGACACCAAGCTCGAGGCCGAGCAACTCGCGCGCCGCTTCGGCGATCAGTGCGGCCTCGACGTGGTCGTGGCCCGGCCCATCGGCATTTATGGTCCGGGCGATCGACGGTTCCTCACCATGTTCAGGGGCCTTGCCCGCGGCCGGTTTCCGATGATCGGCAACGGGCAGGCGTTCTATCACCTGACGTTCATCGACGACCTGGTCGAAGGCTTTCGACTGTGTGGAACGGTGCCGGGCGCGAAAGGACGCACCTACCTGCTGGCCGGTCCCCGCTACACCACGCTCGAGCAACTGGTGGGGATGGTGGCGAAGGAACTGCAGGTCGCGCCGCCGCGCGTGCATCTGCCGGTGTGGCCGTTCTGGACCGCCGGGTTACTGTGCGAGCTGATCTGCGTGCCGCTGCGGATTGAGCCGCCCATCTATCGGCGGCGCGTGGACTTCTACACCAAGAGCCGCGCGTTCGATAACAGCCGCGCGCGTCAGCAACTCGGTTTCACTCCGAAAGTCGACCTCGAAGAGGGCATCAAGCGGACCGCCGACTGGTACCGGAATGAAGGGCTGTTATGAGATCCGCAGCCCGCAGCGCGCAGCCCGCAGCCCGATTGAACGTCGTGCACATCTGCGATCATCTCGGCTGGACCGGCTCACGCATGCATGGCGTCAAGCGCCTGTTCGCGTGGATGATCCCGCGTTTCGACACGAGTCGATTCAACGTGTCGTTGATCAGCCTCCGCAGGAAAGACCTGTCGGCCGACACGCTTGAGGAGTTCGGGATCGACGTGACCTACATGGGGCGGCACAAGTTCGATCCGGGCACCTACGGCGCGCTGCTGCGGGTGCTTCGCGACAAGCAGGCCGACATCGTGCACATGCACGGCTATGGCGCGACCACCTTCGGCCGGCTGTGCGCGTGGCGTACGGGCATGCCGTCGATTCTCCACGAACATGCCAACCATGGCGACACGCCGTGGTTCCAGAAGGCAGCCGACTACGTCCTGGCGCCGCACACCGACCTGGCGATTGCCGTGTCGGAGTCGACCGCCGAGTTCACCACGCGCGCGCGACTGATGCCCGCGGAGCGCACCAAGGTGGTCTACCTGGGTGCGCCGCTGGACGAGTTCGCACGGCCGCGGTCGGCGGATGAGATCGCAGCGGCCCGACAGGCCCTGGGGATCGCGCCCGGAACCCTGGCGCTCGGGACGATCACGCGATTGATGCCCTCCAAGGGCAATCAGTACCTCGTCGAGGCGGCCCCCGCGATCCTGCAGCAACACCCGAACGTCCGCATCTTCATCGTCGGGGAGGGCGAACTGCACGGCGAACTGGAGGCGCAGGCTCGGGCGCTTGGACTCGGCGATCGCCTGGTCTTCTCCGGGTTCCAGCGCGATGTGGCGGCGGCGTTGTCGGCGTTCGATGTCCTGGTGTTCCCGTCGCTCTGGGAAGGCACGCCGCTGACGGTGTTCGAGGCGCTGGCGATGGGCAAACCGATGGTGGCCACCGACGCCGACGGCCTGCTGGATGTCCTGACCGATCGGCACGATGCCCTGATTGTCCCTAAGGCCAACGCCGCGGCACTGGCCGGCGCGGTGGGCGAAGTGATCGATCAGCCGCAACTGGCGGCCGGCTTGCAGGCGGAGGCGCGAACGACCGGCCAGCGATACGACATTGCGGCCTTCGTCCGAAAAATGGAACGATTGTACGAGCTGCTGCACGAGACCTCGCGTGCGACCGGACGCGCGGGTATCCTGACGCAGGATCTCGGGTTTCTCGCGACGCCACAGCAGGCACAGACGGCACAGACCAAACGCGGATGACGATGGACCACGGGGTGGCCAGACGGTTCGAAGGACGCAGCCAGGCGTGGCGCCTCGGCGCGGCGTCGACGGCGGCCGTTGGCATCCTGCTGACGGCATGGTCGCTGTCCGTCGATTTTCCCACCGCCTCGGGCGGGTTCGCCGGTGACGCGGCGACCTACTACACGCTCGGTCACAGCCTGGCGCACGATTTGGACTTCGAATACCAACGCGACGATCTGGTGCGCGTGTGGAAGGAGTTTCCCTCCGGCCCGCAGGGTATCTTCCTCAAACGCGGCAGCGGCGGGCAGATCTATTACGCCAAGGCCTACATCTATCCGCTGCTGGCGGCGCCGTTCATCTGGTTGTTCGGCACAAGCGGCTTCTTGCTGCTGCACGCGCTGTTGATGACCGCCTGCTTTGCGTGCGCGTACGCGTTCCTGGCGGCGCGCAGTCATCCGGTGGCGGCGCTCGTCTTTGCGGTGGCATTCCTGTTCGTGTCAGTCGTGCCGGTCTATATGGTGCAACTGGGGCCGGACTTTTTCATCTTCGCGGTCGTCCTGATCGGCTATTTCTTCTGGTGCTACAAGGAGGTCGCCGGCCCGGCGCCAATCGCGCCGGCAATGTCGTGGCGCACGCGCTGGCTGCTGGCGCCGCGTTCGGACATTGTGGCGGCGGTGCTGCTCGGCGTCGCGACCTTTGCCAAGCCCACCAATGTCGGCCTGATCGTGCCGCTGCTGGCCTCCGCCGTTCTGCGCCGGCAGTGGTCGAGAGGGGCCAGGATTACTGCCGTGTTTGGCGCCGTCGTGGTGCTGATGTTCGCGTTGAACGTCGCGATGACCGGCGAGTGGAACTACCAGGGCGGAGAACGGAAAACGTTCTACGCGGCTGGTGATGGCACGTTCCAGGGCGGGTTTCCGTTCCTGAACGAGGCAAGCACCTTCGACTCGGTGGGGCTGGCGCGGGTTGGCGGCGGATCGTTCGGCGTCCTGTTTACGCGCGATGCCCTGCTCGAGGTCTTCCCGCACAACGTCGGCTACTTCCTGTTTGGCCGGCACACGGGTTTTGCAGCCTATTACCTGCCGGGCCTGATGGCCGTCCTGCTGTTCCTGGCCGCGACGCGCGATCGGGCGATGTGGCAATGGTTCACGCTGGCCGCCGGCGTGATCACCGCCGGCGTGTTGCTGATCTACATGCCGTTCACGTGGTCGGGCGGCGGCGGTCCGGTGGGCAACCGCTACTTCCTGGGCACCTACGGCGTGTTCCTGTTCCTGGTGCCGCCGCTGCAAACGGCGCTGGCAGGCCTGCTGACGACCGGGTTGAGCGCACTGTTTGTGACGCAGTTGCTCTCCGGGCCGTTCTTCGCGACGCGCCATCCAGCCGAGCACACCAAGACCGGATTGTTCCGTTGGCTGCCGACGGAGTTGACGATGGTGAACGATCTGCCGATCAACCACGAGCCGTCGCGCATCCGGCAGCCGCTCGGTGGCGACCCGCCCGTCACGGCGTTCTTCATCGACGACAACGTCTATGACCGTGAAGGCGATGCGTTCTGGGTGAGGGGCGAATCGAGCGCCGACATTCTGCTGCGCGCGCGGATCAGGACGGAAGCGGACCTGGCCGGCGTCGAGGTGGCGCGGTCTTTGCGGATTGAAAAGCTCACCGCGATTCTCGAAACCGGTCCGAGGCCAAATCGCGTGGTGATCAACACCGGCGGCGAACGCCGCATCATCGACATGGCGGCCGGTTCGCAGCAGACGGTGGAGATCGCGATGCCGCATGGCATGCCGTACAAGTACGATCCGCGGTTTCCGACCAACTACGTGTACCTGATTTCGATCTCGTCCTCGAGCGGCTTCGTGCCGATGTTCGACACCGGCGCGAACGACAGCCGTTTCCTCGGCGTCATGGTGCGCCTGATCCCCACCTACGGAGCCGCCGAGTAATGTCCACGATTGTCGTGGTGACGTCGAGTCCGCCATTCGCCGAAGGCGGGCACACGGTGTTGGCTCGCGAGTTGGTCACGGCCCTCCGCGAGGAGGGACACGACGCGACGCTGGTCGTCACGCCGCAGAACCGGTTTGGCCGGCAGGGGAGTGCCTACCTGGCCGCCTGGTGCACGGACGTCGAGATCGTGCACGAAGAGAAGCGAGTCGATCAGGTGATCAGCCTGCGGTTTCCCGGATACGCGGTGCAGCATCCGAATCACGTGCTGTGGCTGAACCATCGCATGCGCGAGTACTACGACCTCTGGGACCAGTTCAGCGGCCACCTGACGTGGAAGCAGGGCATCAAGGAGCGCGGCCGCCGCGCGCTGATTCATCGGGTGGACAAGTACTTGTTCAACCGTATGCAGCGGCGATTCGTCATCTCCGCCACCGTGCAGGCGCGGCTGCAGCGCTTTGGCCGCATCCAGTCCGACGTGTTGTATCCGCCGCCGCCGCAGCGGGCCTACCGGCACGAGGGCTGCGGCAACTACCTGTTTGGCGTGTCACGGCTGGCGCCCTTGAAGCGGTTCGACCTGGTGCTGCGGGCACTGGCCGAACCGGTGGCGGCCAGCATTCAGTGCGTGATCGCCGGCGAGGGCGCCGAGCTCGAGCGCTTGCAGGCGCTGGCGAGTCATCTCGACATCGAGCACCGAGTGCAGTTCGTCGGGCGTCTGACTGACGAACAGATGATCGACCACCTCGCGCGATGCCGGGCGGTGGTCTTCCCGCCGTTCAATGAAGACTACGGCATTGTGACCGTTGAAGCGTACATGTGCGGGAAGGGCGTGTTGACCTGCACCGACAGCGGCGGGCCATCGGAGTTGGTGCAGGACGGTGTCACGGGGTTCGTGACCGAACCGACGCCGGAGGCGTTCGCGGGCGCCATGCGGAAGGTGATGGACGAGCGGACGCTCGCCCAGCGGATGGGTGAGGCCGGCCACGCAGTTGCCAGGCAAATGACCTGGCCCAAAGCGATTCAGCGGCTGGTCGCGCCGTAGCCCGGCGCGCCGGGGGGCTACTCTGCCAGGCCCTCTCGGGCACGGATGTGCGCAATCACTTCCTGCAGATCGCGATCGAGCGAGCGGGCCGGAACAAAGCCGAGCGCCCGCCGCGCCGCGTCGATATTCGCGACCGAGAAGCGCAATTCGCCCGTGTGCGCTGGCGCGTGCTGCGGGCGCTGTCCCGGCGCCAGCGCCTCGAGCACGAGCTCCGCCAGTTGATTCAACGACGTGCCGCGCCCGGTGCCGAGGTTGTAGCAGCCGGGTGTCTTGCCGGGCGTGGCCATGGTGCCCGCGACGATGTCGCTGACGTGAATGAAGTCCCGCTGTTGTTCGCCGTCGCCAAACACCGTAATCGGCTCGCCGCGCAGCAGCTTCGTGATGAAGATCGTCAGGACGCCCACGTACGGCGTGAACGTCTGGCCAGGGCCGTAGGTGTTGAAGAAGCGGACCGCGGTGAACGGAATGCCGCGCGAGGCCAGAATCTGCGCTGACACCTGTTCAGCCGCCAGCTTGCCAACCCCGTACGGCGACAGCGGGCGGGTTGGATGTGATTCGTCGATCGGGGCCGGTGAATCGGCATCGGCATACACCGCCATCGACGAGGCGAGGGTAAACCATCTGACGCGTGACGGGTCGAGCGCCTTCAGGAGGCGCGCCGTGCCCATCACGTTGGTGTCGAGATCTTCGACGAACCGATCGAAGCTGCCGCGAATGGTGACCTGCGCGGCGAGGTGGAACACGCCGTCGACGCCTTCGAGGGCATCGCGCAGAGCGGCCTCGTCTCGAATGTCGCCGTGTACGAAGCGCGCGTCGTCCGGCACCGCGGCGCGGCGGCCGACCGTCAGGTTGTCGATCACCGTCACCCGGCGGCCCTCGGCCAGCAGGGCGCGCGTCAGGTGCGAGCCAATGAACCCCGCGCCGCCCGTCACCAGCGCGTGCGAGCCGGTCATGTCTGTTTGTCGCCCGTGCCGGGACAATACACCGTGTGTTCGCCGTCCATCACCACCGAGTCCAGGTCGGTCGTCGCCGTGACGGTGACACCGGGCATGATCACGCTGTTGCTGATCCGGATCGGATGCGCCACCGTGACACCCTTGCCGATCACGCTGCGTTCGACGACCGTGCCGGGCGCCAGGTGTGCGCCCGGATCGACCAGGTGCGGCAGGCCGGCTCTCGACAACTCGATCAGGTTGATCGTCAGCAGATCGGCCGGCTTGGTCAGGTTCAGGTCGCGCTCGACGATCGGGTGGTGATGTGTGACGTAGCCGTCCTGGATCAGGATCTGGATGCTGTCGGTGATCTCGTACTCGTCGCGCATGGCCGTTCGCGGCGTGCGGCGAATGGCGTCGAAGATGTGCGGATCGAACACGTAGAGACCGCAGCCTTTGAGCTGGCTGTCCACGTAGCGCGGCTTCTCGATCACCTTCTGCACGCGCCCGGCCTCGTTGGCCACGATCACGAAGTTCCGGCGGACCATCTCGGGGTCCGGCTCGTACATGCTGACCAGGTTGGCGTTGACCTCACCCCGCAGCACCTGCTCGCACAGCGGGCGGAGCGGCGACGTGAGGTGGAAATAGATGTCGCCGAGCATCAACAGGAACGGTACCCGGACGCGCGACTCCAGCGCGCCGACCGCATGGGCCAGGCCGAGCGTGCTTTCCTGCTCGACGAAGTGAATCCGGACGCCGTAGCTGGAGCCGTCGCCGAAGGTGCTGGCCACCTGATAGCCAAGGTGCCCGACGACGATGTGAATGTCGGTGATGCCGCAGTCGCGCATCACTTCAATCTGGTGGGCCAGCAGCGGGCGGTTCAGGATCGGCAGGATTGGCTTCGGGCTGCGCTCGCTGAACGGGTACATGCGCGCGCCTTTCCCGGCGGCGAGGATGATGCCGACCATCTGCGAGCCGAGGCTAGCCACGGGCCTCACTCGTCATCTTGCAGCGGATCAGCTCACGCATGACCCGCACGGCGTCGAAGGCGCGGATCTTCTTGCCCTCTTCGAAGGTGCGGCCGGAAAAGCTGACCGGCACCTCGGCAAACCGGGCGCCGCGTTGCGCCAGCCGCGCGGTGAACTCGGCTTCGAAATCGAAACCGTTCGCGTCGATGTGGATGCCCTGGATCAACGACGACCGATACATCTTGTAGCACGTCATCAGGTCCGAGACGTTGACCCCGTACAGCGCGCGCGCCGACGCCGTCATGAACAGGTTGCCGACGCGGTTCAGGAACCGCATGCCCTCAATCGAGCCCTTGAATCGGCTGCCGTACACCACGTCCGCTCGGTCCGCGAGCAACGGCTCGAGCATCGGCATGTAGTCCCGCGGGTCGTACTCCAGGTCGGCGTCCTGGTGGACGATGATGTCCCCCGTGGCCACTGACCACAGGTGCTTGATCACGCCGCCACGGCCGACGTTCTCGTCCATGAAAATGACTTTCAGCCCGGGCAACGACAGCCTGGAGAGGATGTCCCTGGTGCCGTCCGTCGAGCCATCGTCACAGGCCAGAACCTCGACCGTGAGCCCGGTGTGCACCGCCACCACCGCGTTCAGCAGGCGCTCTATCGTGGCTCGTTCGTTGAAAATGGGGACCAGCACGCTGAGGCTGCCGAGGGGAGCACGCATCGGGTGCTCAATACGATAGCACCAGGAAGTTGCACTGTGGGATGGGATTCACCGTGAAAACTCAGCTCCGGGCGGGCCGGTTGCGATACACTTTACGGGCTGTAACCCCGAGGAACATTGATGAACTATCGATTTGGATGGAAGAAGACGGCGCTGGCGCTGTGCGCCGCGGTGGCGGTGGCGTGTGAGGGCGGCGTGCAGTCGCCGGTGTCACCGAGCGCGGTGACCGGGAATAACGCGGCGTTGAATGCCGACGGTTCCAACCTCAAGGTCAATGCGCCGCTGGCGATTTCACCGCTGTTCGAGATTACCAACGTTTCGGTAACCCCGATCCTGGCCGCCCGTGCATCAAGCGGCGTGCACCAGAGCGGCCTCGCTCTTTCGCACCGGTTCCAGGTGGCCGAGGCCGACTCGTTCGCCACCCTTATTGCAAGCGGCACCGGTGCGACCGACGCGTCAGGGGTGGTGCGCTGGACGGTTACGCCGGCGCTCACCGCCGGACGCCGCTACGTGTGGCGCTTGCGCGCGGAGTTGGGCGATGCGTTCGGTCCATGGTCCAACGTGATGGCGTTCACCACCGCCGGGGCGACTCAGCCGACGGTGCCGACGCCGGGACCCACGAGCGCCGGCCCCCGCACGCCGGACCCGGCGCCGGGCACGCGCTTGCCGCTGCCCAACATGTTCCCGACTCTCCAGCGGTTCGCAGACGCCAGCCAGTCGTGCCCACGGGGCCTCAAGTACGTCAACAACCCGTGGCAGGATCGTGTGATTGATGCGTTCCGGCTGGTCGACACGCGATGGGGATACAACGGCAAGCCGAACCGCGGCGCTGCCGACAACGGTGGGGTCCCAGTCATCGCCGCCGGCGACGAAGCAGCCTACAACTACGGTTCAGGTCCCGACCAGGGCAGCCTGAACGTGCACTTGGTTGACATGCTCGTTGGCCATTGCGGCACCGCGCCGACCATCGGCTGGCGCGTGTTCACTGGCGAAGAGCCCGCCTTCTGGACCGGCGCCGGGCGCTTCTAGGCGCCGTCAAACGGTCAAGAGTCAGCAACTTACAGTGCAAGGGCCACCTCGGCAACAGGGTGGCCCTTCTCATTTGGGGGCGGATGCCACCCAGGTTGCGGCGAAGGTGTGGAGGATTCGCTCTGCCGCAATGGCGTTGGCGCGTGCGCTCGGATGGTGGTCGAGCCGGCTGGCCCACAGCGTGCGATGGTCCTTCACCTGCGCGAAATCCTCGCGCAGGTCGACGCAGGACAACTCCCGCTCGGCACAAGTGTTCAGCACGCGATCGTGCAAATAGGCAAAGCGATACGACTCATCGATCGGCATCTCGGTGTCTGGAAACAGCACGACGCCGAGCGGTACGCGGGCTGTGCGGCACGCATCGATGATGCCCATAAGGAACCGCTTGTCGATCAACGCGTCATTGCCGTTGGGATCGCCGAGCCTCGTAAAGAGATATTCCGGGTACGAGCGCGTCACGCCGAGCGCCACCTGGAGCTCAGCCCAGGGAACGCTGGCGACATCGTACAGGGCAGAACGCCGGGAGAGCCAATGGTGCAGACTCCGGAACGGCACCAGCGAGCGAAACTCTGGCCGGCCGGTGGTGTCGTCATCTTCCATATCGTTGACATACCACTGCAGCAGTATGAAGTCGGGTTGGACCTCGCCCAGCACTCGCACCACGCGCGCGTAGTGTTGGGGCGTGTTCGCGCCGCCTGCACCGAAGTTCAAGACTTCCAAGTGTGCCGGCAGGCGCGTCTGCATCAGCTCGGTATAGCGGTCCTGCTGGCGTACGCCGTTGCCGAATGTGAAGGAGTCGCCGACGACGGCAATCCGATAAACGCCGGGCCGCTTGGCGTCGGAATACGTCGGACCGCGGAAGCCGGCCGGGTTCATTTGAATCGGGCCGGTCCGCAACCAGCGGCGCGTGAAGTAGCTGCCGGTGTTGGCGCTTGTCGTCACATCGCGATACAGCCAACGGGTCGTAAACTCTGCGGCGACGGTGGCGGTGGCAAGCGTGACGATCGACAGCAGGACTCGATGACGAAGTCGGCGCAGTTCAGCGGCCGCCAGGCGATCCTGCAGCGCCATGAACAGCACCGCGCCACCAAGTGAGACGCTCAGTGTGTATTCGAGATAGTCGACATCGAGGTAGCGATTCTCGGGAAGCAGGTCGGCGGCCAGCAGGCAGATTCCGAGGGTGGCCAGCGTTGCCGTGCCGAGCGGGGTGACCGAGGCGACGGTGAGAAGGCCCGGGGGGAGCCGCATGCCGTGATTTTTAACAGAAATAGTTGCCCGATCCACCTTTTTATGGAAAATACCTTCGATGCCTGAGGCCTCGCCCTTGCCCTCGGATCCCCGTGGTTCGCGCCTGCGGACCACCAACAACCTGATGGCCATCGTGATTCTGCTGCTGCTCGGCCAGATGGCCTGGCAGGAAATGAGGATCAGTGGTCTGAAGACCGATGTCTCACAGGTGCGGCGCGAGCTCGATTCTCGGGCTGAGCGCCTCGCCAACGACAAAGTGCAACAGCGGCGCCCAGAGCTCGTCAGCGCGGTGGCGTTCGTCGATGACTTGTACCGGTCGGCCGACGGCCTGCAGCGTCCGGGCGGACTCTACAATCTCGATCGGCAGAGGATTGACGCCGAAGCAATCGGCACCTGGATTCTGGATGTTTACATGAAGGCGCGGATTGAAGGGAAGTCCGACGCCGAAGCCCGCCAGGCTATTTCGGACGCCGTCAGAGACTCTGAGGAGTGGCGGAGCAAGCACCAGGCGAAGTGAGAAGTGATAAGGGAGAAGTGAGAAGTACTCTTCCGACCTCTCACTTCTCACTTCCTAATTCCTAGTTCCTAATTCCTAATTCCTAATTCCTAGTTCCCCACACATACACCCTCCCGTCACCGTCGCTGTACACGAGGCGCAGTTGCCCCGACTTGGCGATCTGCTCTTCAATGGTCCGCCACGAAATGCCGTAGGCCTCGGTGTGCACCACCATATGGGTCACGCCAGCCGTCCGCAGGCTGCTCAAACTGGTGGGATCCGGAAAGTCATGTAGATCGGCATAGAGCTGATGGTGATACGGCCGGCGAATGCCGCTGTAACCGTGAATCGTCTTCTGCCAATGCGCGGTGGCGTGCAGCATTGATGCGGTCTGCTGGCGCTCGAGCGCGCCGAGGTCGCCAGCGCTCGGCACTGGGAGTTCGGCGACGACAAACGGCCTCGGCTGCGAAGCGAGCCAGCGGTGGACCGCGGGAATCTCGAGGCGGTACGGTACGGCCGGAAACGGATAGACCACGTATTCGGCCAACATGAGCGCCGCCACGACGACCCCGGCAGCTGAGCGCGCCGATGGTCGCAGCCGGGCCGTGAAACGGTCGAATGCGAACGCGGCCAGCACGCCGAGCGCCAGCACGGTCAGGATCATGAATCGCGACGGCACGCGAATGAAATTCAGCCCCGGCATCCAGTAGACGTATCGCCACAACTCAAACGGCCAGTCGACGAACATCAGCGTCGAGAGTGCGGCCACCAGCACATAGAAGACCGTGTTGCGTCGCGCACGTCCGGCAATCGCGCCGGCCACGGCGAGTGCGAGGAGGGCAATGCCGGGGAAGAGGTAGGTGTCGGGCGCCTTTTCAAACGGTCCCCACAGCGCCTGTTGCAAGAACTGATGCACGATCGTCGGGGAGGCCAGGAAACTCTCGATACCTGGCTGCATGCCAGGCAGGTACTCGCGACGCAGCCCGGCCTCATCCTGTGCCAGCCGATACGGAAGAATGACCCACACCACTGGAAACAGCAGGTAGGCGCCGGCGCCACCGAAGTCTCGCAGCCGTTGCCGCAATGCGACCGGTGTTCCAGACCCGAACTGCCATGCGAGCAGCCCGAAGACCGCCAGTGCCAGGTAGACGGCGCCGTGGCCGCTCGAGAGGGCCTGGAGCGAGAAGCACCCAATGGCCAGCAGCAGGTCGCGCCGCCGGCCCCGATCCAGGTACGCATGCAGGAAGGCCAGACAAAACGGGATCCACTGGACGGCGGTCATGTGCAACTGGCCAAGCCGGAAGAATCGTGGCGGCGCGAAGGCGAACACCAGGCCGCAGATGAAGGCCGCCGCGATTGACAGGTTCAATCGCCTCGCCAGCAGGTACGCGCCGGTGCCGCATAAGACACAGGTGATGAGCGCCGTCAGGTTGGTGGCGAGCACGAGGTCGCCGGTCATCCAGATGATCGGCGCCGCAAAGAACGCGCTGCCGATCAGGTTTTCGGAATAGGCCAGCGTGTTGGCGAACGGGAAGTAAATGTTGGCGTCGAAAATGCCGATCGGCTGATGCAGGAACGCGTAGCTGTCCCAGGCCAGCGTCCAGATGTACAAGTGAGTATCTGGCACATCGGCCGTGACGTGGCTGCCAGGCGCGAGCGAGAGTGGCAGCGTCATCAGCACCGTCAGCGCCGCATAAATCAGCGTGACGAGCGTGAGCTCCTTCAGGGCTGCGCTGTCTGTGCCATCTGTGGCCCTGGTGGTTCGCTCGCTGCCGTCGGTCACCACGGTCTGAAGGGCCAGTATAATCAGTCCGTGGGGTATTGCACGCCGCTCGAAGCGCGCATCGCCAAGAAGACCACCAAGGCGATTACGGACTTCACGCTGGTTGAAGACGGCGATCGCATCATGGTGGGGCTGTCGGGCGGCAAGGACAGTTGGGCGCTGATCCAGATCCTCGACGTGCTGCAGCAGCGCGCGCCGATTGATTTCTCGATCGTGGCGGTGAACGTGGATTCCGGCTACCAAGGCTACCAGCACACGCAGGTGGCCGCCGCGTGCAGGGAGCGGGGCTGGGAGTTTCACAGCGAGCACACCTCCATCGGCGCGGTGATCGACGACAAGCTGGACGACGACGACACGCCGTGCTCGCTGTGCGCGCGGTTGCGGCGCGGGGTGTTGTACCGGCTCGCCCAAGAGACCGGCGCCACCAAGATTGCCCTCGGCCACCATCTCGACGATTTCGTCGAGACGGTGCTGCTGAATCTGTTCTTCGCCGGCGCGCTCAAGGCCATGCCGGCCCGGCTCACCTCCGACAACGGCCAGCACGTCGTCATCAGGCCGCTGGTCTATGTGACCGAAGCCGAAGCCCGCGCGTACTGCCTGGAGCGGGAACTGCCAATCATCGGGTGTTGCTGCCCGGCGTGCGGCGACCTGAGCCTGCAGCGCCAGCGCATCAAGCGCCTGATCATGGAGCTCGAGCGCGAACACCCGAACGTCAAGTCGTCGATGATCAAGGCGCTCGGCAACGTCATGCCCCGGCACCTGCTGGATCGCCGGTTGAATCCCATCGGCGAAATGGCCGAGGCGGCCGTCGCTGAGCCGGCGCTGATCCCCATTCTGCTCCACAGACCCTCGTGAGGGCCGTCATTCAGCGCGTGACTTCGGCGCGCGTCACCGTCGACGAGCGCACGATTGGCGAGATCGCACATGGTCTGCTCGTGCTGCTCGGCGTTGAGGCAGGCGACGGCCCGGCCGACGTCCACTACATCGCGGCGAAGATTCGCGACCTCCGCATTTTTCCGGATGAGGCCGGCAAGATGAACCTGTCGGTGATGGACCGGCAGGGGAGTGTGCTCGTAGTGTCGCAGTTCACGTTGTCGGGCGACGCGCGCAACGGCAGACGGCCGTCGTTCGCCTCGGCGGCGCCGCCGCAGATTGCCAGGGCGCTCTACGAAGATGTCGTGCGAGAAGTGAAGGCCTCGGGACTCGGCGTCGAAACCGGCGAGTTCCAGGCCATGATGCAGGTGGCGCTCGTCAACGACGGGCCGGTGACCATACTTCTCGATAGCAGGAAGACGTTTTGATGCTCCGAATACTGATCGTTGCGCTGGTCACGCTCGCGGCGGCGCCCCCCTCCTTCGCACAACAACGACCCCTCAAGACGGAGGACCCCGAGACGATTGGATCCGGACGCATCCTGATCGAGGCCGGTGTGGACTACAACCGTGACGCGGTGTTCCCGGTCTCCGGCTTGCGCGGCAACCATCTCGTGATGCCGGCGCTGGGTGTCAGCCTCGGCGTGAGTTCGATTGCCGAGATCCAGATTGACTGGGGCATCTACCAGACACTGTCGATTACCGAGGTCGCTTCCACCGCGCCGCTCGCGCACCTGGTGCGCCTGGCCAACACCCGCACCACGGCGGACTTCGGCGACATCCAGATTGGCGCGAAGGTCAGGCTGTTGAGTGAAACCGCCCGTCGTCCAGCCATCGGGAGCTGGTTCTCGACACGACTGCCAAATGCGAGCAACGAGGACGGCATGGGCAAGGACGTCCAGGATTTCGCGTCGGCCGTGACGATGGGCAAGACCGTCCAGTCGGTCCGCGTCGTGGCGAGCGTTGGCATGGCAATGCTGGGCCATCCCGCTCGCGCCGCCGCGCAGGATGACCTGCTGATTTACGGCCTGTCCGTGGCGCGCGCCGTCACGCCGCGGGCTGAAGCGGTGGGCGAGTTCGTTGGTCGAGCCAACTTTGGGGACTTGATCACGCCGGGCGCTGAAGATACGGGCGTGCTGCGTTTTGGCCTGCGCTACACCGTGAGCAGCGTACGGTTCGATGCCGGTCTGCTGCTTGGACTGACTCCCCGTGAGCCCGCGTATGGCATCACGACGGGATTCACGTGGGTGTTCAACGGCCTGCACGTGCCCTGATGCTGTCGATCGCCAAAGCCCACGCCTACGGCAACGACTTTCTGTTCGTGCCGGCTGATCAGGTCGAGAACCTGAAGCTCGACGAGCTGTCCAGGCGTCTCTGCCATCGCCACTCCGGCCTGGGAGGCGACGGCGTGATCTATTACACGATCGCTCCAAACGGCACCGCGCAGATGAAGTTGATCAACACCGACGGCAGCCCGTCGGAGTTGTCAGGCAACGGGCTGCGTTGTTTAGCGGCGCTGGTGCTGTACAGAAGAGAGCACGCGCGGCTGGCGCCCATCAGCGAAGTCCGGGTCGACACCGACGCGGGGTGGAAGACGTTGTCGCTGATCAGCCGCCAGGGCGGCCGGTACACGTTTCGTGCGGCGATGGGACAGCCCGAGCGGGTGACCGAGGAGTCAATCGAAGCGGCCGGCGAGACGTTGACGGTGACCACGCTGGCGATCGGCAATCCGCAATGCGTGGCGCTGATGCAGGAGCTGCCCGAACTGCAGCGATTCAATCGGTTGGGGCCAGCGCTCGCCACGCATCGCCGGTTCCCGGAGGGAACCAACGTCGAGTTTGCGGTCGTTGAAGCTCCAGACCGGGTGCGGATTCTGATCTGGGAACGCGGCGTGGGCCCCACGCATGCGTCCGGTACTGGCGCCTGCGCCTCGGCCATCTCGGCGATCGCCCACGGCGGCGCGGCGCGCGATGTCCAGGTGATTGCGCCGGGCGGCGCCCAGCGGGTTGAGTGGCTGGCCGACGGTGTCTATCTGACCGGCTGGGCCGAAGTGGTCTTCGACGGCCACTGGGTCTCCTCGACCTCCGGGCGCTGATTGTTGTCTGATCGCATCAGCTCCGGCCCGGATCGCGAAAACCGCGATCGCCGGGCATCTCCCCTCACGCTTCCGCGCCGGCGGCCCCATGCAGGGCGCCCGTGACGGCCGCATACTCCTCGGCCTTCAGCGCTGTGCGCGCGCTCGCGGCTGTCGAGCGCGTGGTTCAGCGCCTGGCGGTAATGGCCGGCGGCGGCCTCCTGCGAGCGCTTCAGGGCGTCGGTCGCGGCGGTGACCTCTCCGGCGGCAAACCGATTGGCGCCCGCGGAGCGGGCGGCATCGATCGCACCCTGTGCCTGGTTCATGTCCTTCTGGGGAGGCTCGGCGCAGCTGGTTGAAAGGATGGCAAAGACGAGCGACTCGAAAAACGCAACTGGGCGAGCCACACGACGCATGTCCGTCGAGGATACGGCAGCGAAACGCGGCCGGAGGCGTCGTGAGCACGCACAACGCGCGTCTATCAGCTACCATGAAGGGTCGGGCGTGATGGCCAGTGTGCCGGCGTGGGGGCGTCGCAAGCAGTTCGGGTCGTGGCGGCGGTGGAACTGGGCTGGCGACATGAGTGGGATTGACGTGATGGATCACCTCATCCTCGGGGACGGGACGTACTTCAGCTTCAGGCACGAGGGCCTGGTGTGAAGATCCTGTACTTCGACTGCTTCGCGGGAGCGGCCGGCGACATGATCCTCGGCGCGCTGCTCGACGCCGGTCTGCCGTTCGACGAGTTGAAGCGGGCGTTGGGCAGCCTGGCGGTCGAGGGCATCGACGTGTCGCTGGATCGGGTCGTCAAGACCGGCGTCACCGCCGCCAAGTTCAGAGTGCACCAGCATTCACATGCGGGCGGCGGCGGACATCATCACCATCACCTGAAGCACATTATCGCGGCGATCGACAGGTCGGCGCTGAAAGACGCGGCCAAGGCGCGCGCCATCAAGATGTTTCGCCGGCTCGGCGAGGCCGAGGCGGCCATTCACGACACCACGCTCGAGAAGGTGCACCTGCACGAGGTCGGCGCGCTGGACTCGATCATCGACATCGTCGGCTGCGCGTTCGCGATGGAATGGTTCAACGCCGATCGCGTGGTGGTGTCGCCGATTAACGTCGGCGGCGGCATGGTGAAAGTCGCGCACGGGGTCTTCCCGGTGCCGGCGCTGGCGACCGTGGCGCTATTGAAGGACGCGCCGGTGTATTCCAGCGGCATTCAAATGGAGACGTTGACGCCGACCGGCGCGCTGATCCTGACCGAATATGCGACGGCGTTCGGAGCGGTGCCGCCGATGACGATCGAGCAGGTCGGCTACGGTGCCGGCGATCGCGAGATGGCCGAGACGCCGAATGTCGTGCGAGTGCTGGTCGGCCGCCGTGTCGACGACGGGCCGGCCATAGCCGGCAGCGTGCAGCGCGTCGCCCACCAGGTATCCGTCCTCGAATGCGAGATCGACGACATGAACCCTCAGATCTTTGGCGCGCTGATGGAACAGCTCTACGCCGCCGGCGCGCTCGAGGTCTTCTATGTCGCCGTGCAGATGAAGAAGAACCGGCCCGGTACGTTGATGACCATTGTCTGCAAGCCGGACGATCGCGAGCGCATGACGGACATCGTGTTTCGTGAGTCGACGACAATTGGGGTCCGGCATCAGGAGCTGACGCGCGAGTGCCTCGATCGGGAAATGGTGACGGTGACGACCCCGGCAGGCCCAGTGCGTTTCAAGGTGGCGCGCCGTGATGGGCACGTGCTGAACGCGCAACCGGAGTTCGAAGATTTAGTGACACTGTCGGCGGAGCGCGGCATCCCAATCAAGGAACTTCAGGCGATCGCACTCAAGGCATGGCTCGATTCCTTCTAACCACGGCGATCGATTACGTCAACAGCCGGCCGCATCTAGGCACGGCGTACGAAAAGATCACCGCCGACATCATTGCGCGGTACCGGCGTCTGGCCGGCTACGATGTCCATTTCCTAATGGGCAACGACGAGCACTCGCAGAACGTGTTCAAGCGTGCCCAGGAGCAGGGGAAGGACCCGCTCGCCTACTGCGACGAAATGGAGCAGGTGTTTTGCGAGGTCTGGAAGCGGCTCGACGTGTCGTACGACGACTTCATTCGCACGACCGATCGGACGCGGCACTATCCGGCAACACAGAAGCTGGCGCAGGTCGCCTACGACAAAGGCGACATCTACGAGGGCTCGTACGAGGGCTGGTACTGCGAAGGGTGTGAGGCGTTCAAGCCCGAAAAGGACCTGGTCAACGGGAACTGTCCCCTCCACAACACGCCCCCGAGGTGGATCAAGGAGAAGAACTGGTTCTTCCGCCTGTCCAGGTACCAACAGCCGCTGCTCGATCACTTCGCGAAGCATCCGTCGTTTCTCGAACCCGAGATCCGCCGCAACGAAATCCTGCGCCTGATCGAAGGCGGCCTTGAAGACATTTCCATGAGCCGCAGCGGTCAGTCGTGGGGCATTCCGGTGCCGTTCGATCGCGACAGCGTGGTCTACGTGTGGTTCGACGCGTTGATCAACTACGCGGCTGCGGTGGGCTACGGCTGGAACGAAGACCTGTACAGGCAGTGGTGGCCCGCGAACCTGCATGTGGTTGGCAAGGACATCACCCGCTTCCACAGCGTGTTCTGGCCGGCGATGCTGATGAGCGTGGGCGAGCCGCTGGCGGAACAGGTGTTCGGCCATGGCTGGGTGTATTTCAAGGGCGAGCGGATGAGCAAGTCGCTCGGCAACATTGTCGATCCGCTCGACGCCGCCAATCGCTTCGGTCCCGACCCGCTTCGACTGTACCTGGCGAAGGAGATTCCGTACGGAGGCGACGGCGACTTTACCTGGGGGCGATTCGAGGAGAAGTACAACGCCGACCTGGCGAACAACCTCGGCAACCTGGTGAATCGTGTTGCGTCGATGACCGAGCGCTACCAGCAGGGCAGGATCCGCGCGACCGGCGGCGGCGCGCTGGCCGCGATCGCCGCGGAGAGTGTGTCCGCCTACACGGCGGCCATGCAGGCGCACGCGCTGCACGACGGTGCGGCGGCGGCGTTTCGGTTGATCAGCGCGGCGAACAACTTCATCGCCGAACAGCAGCCGTGGGCGCTCGCCAAGGACCCGGCCAACGCCGATCAGTTGAACGGCGTACTGGCGGAGTCGACGGAAGCGGTGCGGATTGCCGCCACACTTCTGGCGCCCATCATGCCGGCGTCATCGACAGAGATCCTGCGTCGGCTTGGTGACGACCGTCCGCTAAAGGACCGGCGCCTCGGCGCCGATACCGCCTGGCGCTCGTCGGGCGAGAAACAGCTTCTCAATGCAGGGGCCCTGTGGCCGCGCATTGAGGCAGAACAGGGAGCCGCGACCGTGACCGATCAGACTCAGAAACCGGCCGAGACACCGGCGCCGGCGGACACGTCGTCGACCATCACGATCGACGACTTCATGAGGGTGCACTTGAAGGTCGCCAAGGTGCTGGAGGCGGAGCGGATGCCGAAGTCGCAGAAGCTGCTGAAGCTCAAGGTCGACGCGGGTGAGGCCGAGCCGCGCACGATCCTGGCCGGCATTGCCGAGGCCTACGGGCCGGAAGCCCTGATTGGCAAGTCGATCGTGATCGTCGCCAACCTGGCGCCGCGGAAGATGATGGGCATCGAGTCGAACGGCATGGTGCTGGCTGCGAGCCCCGAGGGCGGCGGCGCCATCGTGCTGAACTCGGAGCCGGCAGCTCCCGGCACGCGAGTCCGCTAGGTATTTTGCTAGCCTGTTAGCCCGCTAGCCCGATAGCCTGCCGGCCCGCTAGCCCGCTAGCCCGCCAGCCTGCTAGCCTGCCTATGACCGACAGTCACTGTCACATTGCCGGGGAGGAGTTCCTCGACGATCTCCCCGCCGTTGTCGAGCGGGCGCGCGCGGCCGGCGTGTCGCGCGCGCTCGTGATTCTTGCCGCGGAAGACGACGCGGAGATTTCGAGAGGGGCAACCGTGCTTGCCGCCTGGCCCGAATGCCGGTTCGCGGTTGGTGTGCACCCGCATCACGCGAAGGTCTTTGCGGGCGATCCGCAACAGGCGGCCGACACCGTGGCGCGGCGGCTCGAGGCGTTGCCCGCCGCCCGCGCGGTGGGCGAGATTGGCCTGGACTACCACTACGACTTCTCGCCGCGCGACGTGCAGCACGCGGTGTTCCGCGCACAGATTCGGCTCGCGCTCGGCCGCGACCTGCCGGTCGTGATTCATACGCGCGAGGCCGAGGACGATACCCTCCGGATCATCGACGAGGAAGGGCAGGGCCGGCTGCGCGGCGTCTTCCACTGCTTCACGGGCGATACCGCGGCGGCGACGCGCGCGCTGGCGACCGGGTTCTTCCTGTCGATTCCCGGCGTGGCGACCTTCCCAAAGGCCGAAACGCTCCGCCAGGCAGCCGCCGCCGCGCCGGGAGACAGGCTGCTGGTCGAAACGGACAGCCCCTACCTGGCGCCGATCCCGTTTCGCGGCAAGCGGAACGAGCCCGCATACGTGGTCAGGGTGGTTGAGCAGCTCGCTGCGGTGCGCGGCGTGACGGCCTCGGAAGTCGGCGAGGCGACCGACCGCAACTTCGACCGCCTGTTCCGTCCGTAAACCGCGTGTCTCAAAGCGCTGAACCGCTTGGCGTTCGTTGACACCATGCGGACGGTATGGTGAGATCTAAGAACGTGTCGAACGCCGCACCCAAGACTGCCGCGGACCTGATTCAGCTGTTTGAGCCTGTCCGCGAGGATTTGGAAGCGGTCGAGCGCGAGTTTGCCCGCCAGGTTCAGTCTCAGATTCACGTCATTCCGGAGATCGGCAATTACCTGTTGAAGAGCGGCGGCAAGCGCGTCCGCCCGGCGGTGTTGCTGATGAGCGCGCGGCTGTGCGGCTATTCCGGCTCGCGTGCCGTGCTCAACGCCGCCGTGGTCGAGTTCATCCACACCGCCACGCTGGTGCACGACGACATCATCGATGACGCGGATGTCCGGCGCGGACGCAAGGCCGTCCATTCGCAGTGGGGCAACGACGTCACGGTGCTGGCCGGCGACTTTCTCTACATCAAGTCGATGGCGATGGCGCTGTCGCAGGACACGCTCGAGATCGTGCGCCTGCTGTGCGACGTCACGCTGCGCATGATCGAAGGCGAGATCTACCAGCTCACCAAGAACGGCGTCGTCGATCTGTCGGAGGAAGAGCACTTCGAGATCATCCGGCGTAAGACGGCGTATCTGTTTGGCGGCTGCGCGCAGATTGGCGGCATGCTCGGCGAGGTCGGCGAGGCGCAGCAGCAGGCGCTGCGTGAGTACGGGTTCAGCCTGGGCATCATGTTCCAGCTGGTCGACGACCTGCTGGACTTCACCGGCGCCGCCGAAGCGCTCGGCAAGCCGATCGGCGGCGACCTCCGCGAGGGCAAGATCACGCTGCCGCTGATTCACCTGCTGAATCACGGCGGGCTCGAATCCGGCGACCTCATTCGTAACGCCGTGCGCGATCGCGACATTTCCCCGGAGAAGTGGGCACGCCTCAAGGCGTTGCTCAACGAACACCGCTCGATTGACTACGCCTACGGCCGCGCGGTGGAGTTCGGGGAAACCGCCAAGCGCCAGCTGCGGCTCTTCCCCCCCAGCCCCGACCGCGATGCGCTCATGGGCCTTGCGGACTTCGTGCTGCTGCGCGACCGCTAAAGCCCGCAGCCCGCAGCAAGCCCGTAGCCCGTAGCCCCTATGGGATACTGAACTGGCCACGGCCGTATGAATCCCGCCGCCCGCATTCACTTCCTCCGCGACGAAATCCGCCGGCACGAAGAGCTCTATTACGTCCACGCCAAGCCTGAAATCACCGACGCGGCCTTCGACGCGCTGATGAGCGAGCTCCGGGCGCTCGAGGCGGCGCACCCGGAGCTGTTGACGGTGGATTCGCCGACACAGCGCGTGGGCGGCCGCCCGGCCGAAGGCTTCGCCGAGGTCGAGCATCTGCAGCCGATGCTCAGTCTCGACAACGCCTACCACGAGGAGGACTTGCGTGCGTTCGACGAGCGCGTGCGCAAGGGCCTCGGGGTCGACCGCTCTCCCGCCTACGTGGCGGAGCTGAAGATCGACGGTCTGAGCATGGCGCTGACCTACGAGGACGGCCGGTTGGTGCGCGGCGCCACTCGCGGCGACGGCGTGCGCGGCGAGGAGGTCACGCAGAACGTGCGGACCGTGCGCGCCATTCCGCTGTCGCTAAAGGGCGGACCCCAGGGCCGCGTCGAGATTCGCGGCGAGGTCTACCTGCCAAAGAAGAACTTCGAGCGCATCAACCAGGAACAGGAAGATGCGGGAGAGCCGCTCTACGCGAATCCGCGAAACACGGCGGCGGGTACCCTGCGCAACCTCGATCCGGCGCTGGTGGCGAAGCGCGGGCTGGCGGCGTGGATGTACCAGCTGGTTGCGGAGTTTGACTTGTCCGCCGAAGCGCCTGCCAGCGTGGAGAGCCACGCACAGATGTTGAAGGATCTGGCGGCATGGGGGCTGCCGGTGGAACCGCACTGGAAGAGGTGCGCGGGCATCGAGGACCTGGTCGCCTTCTGCAATGAGTGGCGCGACCGGCGCCACTCGCTGGCGTTCGAGACCGACGGCGTGGTGATCAAGCTCGACGACCCGGCGCTGCGTCAGCGGCTGGGCTCGACGTCGAAGTTCCCGCGGTGGGCGACGGCCTTCAAGTTTCCGGCCGAGCAGAAGCAGGCCATGCTGAAAAGCATCGAGATCAACATTGGCCGCACCGGTGCCGCGACGCCATTCGCCATGCTCGAGCCGACCGTGGTGGCCGGATCGACGATCTCCATGGCCACGCTGCACAACCCCGACGATATTGTCCGCAAGGACATCCGCCCCGGCGAGATGGTGATCATCGAAAAGGCCGGCGACGTGATTCCGCGCGTGGTGGGGCCGGTGGACACCGACCCCGCGCGGCCGACACCGCGGTGGGTGATGCCGGCCACGTGCCCGCGGTGCGGCAGCGCGCTTCAGAAACCGGAAGACGAGGCGGTGTGGCGCTGCGACAACAGCTCGTGCCCGTCGAAACTGCAGCGGGGCCTCGAACACTTCGCGTCACGCGGGGCGATGAACATCGAGGGCCTGGGCGAGTCGCTGATCTGGCAGTTGTGCAAGAACGGCCTGATCAAGAGCTACGCGGACATCTATTTCCTGGACGCGCCGACGCTGGAGGGTATGGAGCGGATGGGCAAGAAGTCCGCCGCCAAGGTCCTCGCGGAGCTCGAGAAATCGAAGTCCAACGACGTCTGGCGCCTGCTGTACGGCCTGGGCATTCGCCACGTCGGCGAGCGCGGCGCCC
>Ga0194131_10001215_pt1 | contig 44493 bp, 33 predicted proteins | sample TA2KigO120mmetaG_FD_148631 | JGI IMG/M metagenome (GOLD analysis project Ga0194131, IMG submission 148631) | Freshwater microbial communities from Lake Tanganyika, Tanzania - TA2015053 Kigoma Offshore 120m | ecosystem: Environmental > Aquatic > Freshwater > Lake | place: Tanzania: Lake...
TGGTGCCTTTGATCTTGCGGGCGGCGTTGGCACCGCCAGTCCTGCTGTCGAGGTCGGCAGTGCAGCGCAGTTCAACAACATGACCGGCGGCATCCTTCACCACTTCGTCGCACTTGATGATAAAGGCGTATTTGAGCCGCACCTCGCCGCCGGGCTTCAGGCGGAAGTATTTCGGCGGCGGCACCTCGGCGAAGTCGTCGCGTTCGATGAATAGCTCGCGGCTGAAGGGAACTTTACGTTTGCCGGCGGTCTCGTCCTCAGGGTTATTCGTGGCGTCGAGCTCTTCGGTTTGGCCGACAGGGTAGTTGGTGATGATGACCTTGATGGGGCGCAAAACAGCAAGGCGGCGGAGGGCACGCTGGTTCAGGTCCTCACGGATGGCGTGCTCGTAGAGGGCAATGTCAGTGACGCTTACAAACTTGGTCACGCCCACACCGATGGCAAAGGCACGCAAGGCTTCAGGCGTCACGCCGCGCCGACGGATGCCGCTCAGAGTTGGAAGACGGGGATCGTCCCAACCGGAGACGAGACCTGCCTCCACGAGCGCGATAAGCTTGCGCTTGGAGACAATCATGTGACTGGGGATCAGCTTCGCGAACTCGTATTGGTGCGGAAGGGCGCGCGGGAGGTCGAGCGACTCCAAAATCCAATCGTAAAGTGGGCGGTGCACCTCGAATTCCAAGGTGCAGATGCTGTGCGTGATGCCTTCAAGGTAGTCACTGAGGCAGTGGGCAAAGTCGTACATCGGATAAATGCACCACTGCGCGCCGGTGTGGTGATGCTCGGCGTGGCGAATGCGATAGAGCAGCGGATCACGCAGCCAGATGTTCGGCGCGGCTACGTCAATCTTTGCGCGCAGCACATGGGTGCCGTCGGGGAACTCGCCGGCTTTCATACGGGCAAAAAGGTCTAGGTTTTCGGCGACCGGGCGATTGCGGAACGGCGAGGCCTGTCCGGTACGACGGAACTCGTCGGTTTGCTCCGGCGTCATGTCGCATACAAACGCGAGGCCCTTCTCAATGAGGCGCACGGCGTAGGCGTGGATTTGGTCGAAGTAGTCAGAAGCGAAGAAAGGCTCGACGGGAGTTGAGATTTGAGATTTGAGAGTTGAGGGACCGAGGTGGAAGTCCGACTTGCCATTCACCGATTGCGTCGTGGGGGTCGCGCCTTTTGGCTTCAGGCCCAGCTTGTCATCGGCCCAACCGGCGATGAGCCAGTCCACGTCGCGCTGAATACTTTCGACATACTCCACCTCCTCCTTGGTTGGATTTGTGTCGTCCATGCGCAGGTTGCATACGCCGCCGAATTCACGGGCGATGCCGAAGTTGAGGCAGATGCTCTTGGCGTGGCCAATGTGTAAGTAGCCATTGGGCTCGGGAGGAAAACGCGTGTGGATGCGCGAGTAGCGTCCCTCGGCAACGTGCTGTGCGACGAGGTCGCGAATGAAGTCGCTTGGCGCGGGCAGTGGCGCGGCGAGGTCGATGGCGTTGCTCATTTGTTGCAAGGCGGACGTTAGCAAAGGCGTTCCGCTGGGCGAAAGAGGATTTACCAGTTGCTCCAAACCAAGGCTCGACGCTCGCTCGCCCGGCGTTACTATAATCTCGTTATGTCAACGATTGCGCCCGCCGTGCCGCCGCAGAAAATCAACCTTCGCCGACCGGACATCATGTCCGCCGTGCAGGCACAAGTGGAGTCGCACTATCGAAGCACGCTCGTCGAACGCATCCGCGCACACGGCAACGTCCTCTCCGCACCCGGCCTGACCATCAAGCTCGCGAAGGAGTTTGGCTTCTGTTATGGCGTCGAGCGCGCCATTGACCTGGCTTACGCCGCCCGCCGCTCCTTTCCGGCGGAAAAGCCCATCTACCTACTCGGCGAAATCATTCATAACCCGGAGGTCAACGACCAAATCCGCGCGATGGGCATTCGCACCATTTCCAACAAGCCCACCGCCGTCGAGCTGGCTATGCTGCAGGGTGAGGATGTGGTCATAATCCCAGCATTTGGTACCGAGGTCGCCACCCGACGCAAGCTGGAGGAAAAGGGCTGTGTGATTGTGGATACGACCTGCGGCGACGTGATGAGCGTGTGGAAGCGTGTCCGCCAATACTCTAAGGAGAGCGTCACCAGCATTATTCACGGCAAGGCCAAGCACGAGGAGACCAAGGCCACGACCTCGCAAGCCACGGCTTACGGCACCGGCCACTATCTAGTTGTCTTCAACTTAGGAGAAACGGATTTCGTCTGTGATTACATTCTGCGCGGTGGGAATAAGGCGGAGTTTTTGGAGAAGTTTAAAGGTGCGCATTCGCCCGGCTTTGATCCTGACCTGCACCTGCTTGCCGTTGGAGTGGCAAATCAGACGACGATGTTGCGCGGTGAAACTGAGGAGGTGCAGCGGCGCTTCCGCGCGGCGATGGAGAAGAAATATGGTGCGGCACAGCTCGACGCGCATTTTCGCTACTTCGACACCATCTGCGGCGCGACGCAGGATCGGCAGGATGCTTTGGAAAAGCTGTTACACACCAAGCTTGACCTGCTGCTAGTCGTGGGCGGTTACAACTCCTCAAACACGTCGCACCTAGCCGAGATGGGCGAGAAGGTGCTGCCAACCTTCTTCATCAAGAACGCTGCCAAAATGGAGTCCGCCTCGCTCATCCGACACTGGAACCAGCACACGCACGTCGAAGAAACGACGCCTAGCTGGCTGCCCGCTGGCGACCTCACCGTGGGCATCACAGCCGGCGCGAGTTGCCCAAACAATCTAATCGAAGACGCCATCCGTCGGCTCTTCGAGTTACGCGGGATTTCGGTACAGGAATTGTTGGCGAACTGAGAGCAGTTTGCCTGAGCGACAATCGCCGATCGTTTATTGGAATGCCCTGCACCCGCGCTGAACTCGAAGCCCGCGAGCGGCAGCTCCTCGCCCCGTTCGCCCAGTTTTCCGCCGACACGCGCGGGCGCAAGCACGCGGAAGCTCCTCCCGAGTGGCGCACGCACTACCAGCGCGACCGCGACCGCGTCATTCACTCGCGCGCGTTCCGCCGGTTGGAATACAAGACGCAAGTCTTCCTTAATGGCTCCGGCGACCACCTCCGCACCCGCCTCACGCACACCATGGAAGTCGCCGGTATCGCCCGGAACATCGCGCGCGCGCTGCGGCTTAACGAGGACCTCACCGAGGCCATCGCGCTCGCGCACGACCTCGGCCATTCACCCTTTGGCCATGCCGGTGAAGGAACGTTGGACCGGTTGATGCGAAAGCACGGCGGTTTCGAGCACAACCGCCAGAGCCTGCGCGTGGTCGAGGAGTTGGAGCAGAAGTATCCCGGCTTTCCCGGACTAAACCTGACGTGGGAACTGCGCGAAGGGCTGGTGAAGCACTACTCCGCCTACGACCATCCGAGCAAACGCCCGGGCTTCGACGCGAAGAGTTCCTCCCTCGAAGCGCAAGTCGCCAACCTCGCCGACGAAATCGCCTACTACAGCCACGACCTGGATGACGGCCTCGACGCCGGACTGCTCTCCGAGGCGAAACTCCGCCGCGATGTGAAGCTCTGGGCCGCCGCCGCGCGCCGCACCAAGCGCGAACATGGCGAACTGCCCGATGAATGCCGTCGTTACTTCATCATCCGCTGCCTGATTGATGACCACGTCCACGACGTGGTGCAAACGAGCGAAGCCCGCATCGCCGCCGCCGGAGTGAAGTCAGCCGATGAAGTCCGATTGCAGCCGCAGCCACTCATCCGCTACAGCGCCGCGCGGCGGAAGCTGAACCTCGAACTGCGAAAATACCTCTACCAAAACCTTTACTACAGCGACGCCGTCCACGCCCCGCACGTGCGAGCTACGCGGATGTTGGAAGAACTGTTCCATCACCTGCTGAAGCATCGCCCCGCGAACGACGACTGGACTCGGAAGCAGGCGCGGAAAGAAGGCTGGCCGCGCGCTGTCTGTGATTATCTGGCGGGGATGACCGACCGCTTCGCGATTGAAGAACAACGGCGTCTACTTGGCCCCGGTTGAATTCTAGGGGTTAGCGGCTCGATACAGGTTATTCCAGATGATATCGACGCCAAGCTTTTCGTTGCCATTGGCTTGTTGAGGAAGAATTGAGTTCGTCGCTGAGAATGCCGAATGACCATCCAAGTAGGCGATGTTGCCGCCCCGGCCGCTGTGGCGCACAGCGAAACTTCGCCATCGATTTGCCGGATTCACTGAGTTAAATTGAGGCGAAGTGTTAACGACTTCGGTCACCGGATCGAAGACGGTGTCAAACATCATCACGGTGCTAGATGGTTTCAAGATTTGAGCCATTCGAGGCATATCGGGAAAAGGCATATTGGATCCCCCAACGCCCGCCCCATCGGATTTCTTAAGATCAATGTTCATGACGATACTGAAGAATCCGTATAGTCCCCCGTTCTGTGGCGGCTGCCCTTGACGGGCCGCCGCACAGTGCCAAATCTTGCCTTGGGCATTGCCTGGGTAGGGCATATTCAACCTGTTGTTCGCAAAGCCCGGGAGTCCAAAACCGGAGGCGATCCAATTGCTTGATAGGGGCAGGCTGCTCATGTAAGGGGGCAACAGGTTGAACCAAGCCGATCTGTCGGAAGGATTGCCGCTGGTACCGGGCAAGCCGTAAGTCCCCGCAGCGCCCATCCCGTCCCGGGGCATTTTGTCGTCGTTGTCGCCGCTGTAGAGGTTTTGAGCTAAGGCCCATTGTTTCATCATGCTGAGGCAACTAGTGGCTTTCGCCTTATCCTTAGCCTTGCTTAGTGCCGGCAGCAGCATCCCCGCCAGGATCGCGATGATGGCGATGACGACAAGCAGTTCAATGAGGGTGAAGGCGCGGCGCAGGAGGCCGGCATGGGCGAATGCGGCTGGCTTCATGAAATAATCGGCGTTAGTCGGAACTCACTGGCATCAATCACTTAGCTATCACCAACAACATATTCAGGATGGCTTAAAGCGGCAAGCGCTGTTTAGTGACGAGAGGAGCAACTTGTTTATCGCTTGCACACCCATGGTTCGTATTCTTCAGCACAAGTGCAGGCAGGCAAAAATTCTGGCGCTTTGCAGTGCTCAACTATTATGCGCCCACCCTTGCGTGCCGCTGGCCACGTTAGTAAATTTTTTCGCCATCAACGCGCAGATGCGCGCCGCTGCCGCGCTGATGGCTTGTCGGGTGAAGGCCGTGCTGCTATCCCATCCGCATGACCATCGGTGTGCCCAAGGAAATCAAGGCCCAAGAAAACCGCGTGGCCCTGCTGCCCTCGGCGGCTTACCAGCTCGTCAAGCGCGGACACCAAGTCATCGTGGAACGCGGCGCCGGGGCTGGCGCCGGTTATCCGGACACGGACTACGAGCGCGCCGGGGCGACGCTCGTGGCGCAACACGCCGAAGTCTTCGCCCATGCTGACTTGATCGTAAAGGTCAAGGAGCCATTGCCTGTCGAGTATCCGCTGCTGCGTTCTGGCCAATTGCTTTTTACCTATTTGCACCTCGCCGCGAATCGCGAGTTGACCGATGCGCTGCTCCAATCCGGCGCGACGTGTATCGCCTACGAGACTATTGAGATCAACCGTCGCCTGCCGCTGCTTGAACCCATGAGCGAGATCGCCGGGCGGATGAGCGTGCTCGTGGGCGGCTATTTCCTAGCCAAGCATTGTGGCGGCAACGGCGTTTTGCTCGGGGGTGTGCCGGGTGTGCTGCCGGGGCGCGTCGTCGTCATCGGTGGCGGTGCTGCAGGTGTAAACGCGGCTCGCATGGCCACCGGCTTGGGCGCGGATGTCACCATTCTCGAAGTGGACTTGGAGCGGATGCGCTTTCTCGACATCACGTTGCACACTGCGCACACGCTTTACTCGAACGAGGCGCACTTGATGGAACTGCTCCCCAATGTTGATCTACTCATTGGTGCGGTGCTTGTACCGGGCGCGAAGGCTCCCAAACTCATCCGCCGCGAAATGCTGCGCCGGATGCGTCCCGGCAGTGTGCTCGTAGACATTGCAATTGACCAAGGTGGTTGCGCCGAAACTTCCCGGCCCACCACGCACCACGACCCCGTCTTCACCGAGGAAGGCGTGCTCCACTATTGCGTCGCGAACATGCCCGCCGCCTACGCCCGCACTGCTACGCAGGCCCTCACCAACGTCACCTACCGCTTCATCGAGCAACTCGCTGATCTCGGCCTTGCGGATGCCTGCGCGCGCCAGCCTGCACTGCTCGGCGGCATCAATGTGCGAGCGGGCAAGCTCACATGTCGGGCCGTGGCGGAGGCACACGGGCTCCCTTTTGCGCCCGCAGCCGCTTAGCCAGCGGGGGTTAGAAATCCACTATCAGCATTCAGCCACGCAGCATTCGCAAGCTGCGAACACACCTCTCCGACTGAACACTGAATACTGACTACTGAACCCCGCCCGCGTCGCAAACTTGAAACTTCCCTCCCCCCGCCCGTGTCGTATGTTCCGTAGCGGGCCACCGACACGTGTAACTGCCCGTCGCCGCAGCCGTCACTTCAGCACATCACGCTTATGATAATGGCCGACATCCTCAAAATCTTCCTCCTCATCGTTGGAGGCCTGCTCATCTACATCGGTTTCTGGCTCGCGGCGGAAGCGCTATTCCCCGCGCTGGTCGAGCGCTCACGGAAGCAATACGACCGGCCGTGGAAGCTCACCTTCGCGGGCCTCGCCATGGCCGCGCCGTTCGTCTTCGGCGCGCTTGCCATCTTCAAGATCAGCCATCCGGTCATGAACATCGTGGCGTTTGTGTTGCTGGCCGTGGTCCTGTTTGGCGGGCTGGCCGGGTCCGCCGGCTTGGCCAAGCGCATCGGCGTCGGCCTGCCCGCGCCCATTGATGACTCCCAGCCGTGGCGGCGCGTGCTGCGCGGCGGCATCGTGTTGGAACTGACTTTTCTCCTCCCCTTCATCGGATGGCTGGGGTTGACCATCTGGACGCTCGTTACCGGTTTCGCCGCGCTGGTTTTCGCCGTGCGCGAGGCAAAGGCTCCCGCTCCGCCTGCCGAGCCGACGCCCGCGCCGAAGGTCGAACCGCCCGCCCTCCCCGCCGCTGCGTGAATGCCCGCGCTTCACGTTCGGCGGACCTTCTCGTCCGCTGTGGAGTCTGGCTGATCAGCCCAGCGGACAGGAGTGTCCGCATCACTTTATGAACTTCACCCGCCGCAATTTCCTCCAAGCCGGCTCCGCCGCTTCGCTCAGCGCCGTCGCCGCCGGCTGCAACAAGTTCGAGATTCCCGAAGGCTTCGGCATCGGCCCGCGCTCGGTCGCGCCGCCCAACGGCCCGTTCGCTGTGCCCACCGGCGCAAGCATTGACCTCGTCTCGCATGCGCTCAACCGCCTCACCTTCGGCCCGCGCCCGTGGGACTACCAACGCACCCGCAAGCTCGGCGACACTGAGGAAGCCGCCTTCGCCGTTTTCCTCGAGCAGCAGCTCGCGCCCGAAAAACTCGACGACCGCGGCGGCGACAACGCCGTCCGCCGCTTCGAGGTTTTGCAGGAGCCGCTCGGCGAACTCTTCGAGTATCAGGACAAATACCTGCTCGACGCCCTCGTCCGCGCCACCGTGCTGCGCGCCGTCTTCAGCGAGCGGCAGCTCTTCGAGGTGATGGTCAATTTCTGGAGCGACCACTTCAACATTGACCCCTCCAAGGGAGACGCGAAGTGGCTCAAGGTCGCCGACGACCGCGATGTCATCCGCCGCCATGCGCTAGGCAAGTTCCCCGACATGCTCCGCGCCTCCGCGCTCAGTCCCGCGATGCTCTGGTATCTCGACGGCCGCGTGAACAAGAAGGCCGGCGACGCCGACAAGCCCAACGAAAACTATGCTCGCGAACTCCTCGAACTCCACACCCTCGGCGTCCACGGCGGCTACACGCAAAAGGACGTGATGGAAGTCGCCCGCTGCCTCACTGGCTGGACCGTCCGCGAGACGCAGCGCTCGCAACTCGGCCTCGGCAGCGTCGAGTTCAAATGCCACCTCCACGACCGGGGCGAAAAAACCATCCTCGGCCACGGCATCCCGGCCATTCCTGAGAAAACCAAACGCGAGGAAGCCGACAAACTGGGTCGTGCCGAGTTGGCCACCGTGCTCGGCATCGTGGGCCTGCACCCGGCCACAGCGAGACACGTTGCCACCAAACTCTGCCAACGCTTCATTGAGGACGCACCGCCTGCCGCCACCGTCAGCACCGTTGCCGAGAAGTTCATCGCGTCCGGTGGCGACATCCCGACCACGCTGCGCGCGCTCTTCGCCACCGACGCCTTCCGCACCACGCGCGGCACCAAGCTCAAGCGCCCGTTCCACTTCATCGTCTCCGCGCTGCGCGCCACGCACGCCACCACCGACGCTGGCCGCGTCGTGCAGGACTACCTCCTCCGCATGGGCCACGCGCCCTTCCACTATCCGACGCCCGACGGCTATCCCGAGGAAGCCGCGCCGTGGCTCGGCACGCTGCTCTGGCGCTGGAACTTCGCCGTGGGCCTGTCCGGCAACACGCTCGACAAGGAAACCAAGCTCGACGCCGATAAGCTCCGCGCCAGCTTCGCGACTGAAGAAAATTTAATGGCCCATCTCCTTGGTCGCACTCCAACCGCTGACGAAATCATCGCTTGTAAGGACTCCGGTAATCCGCTCGCCCTGCTGCTGGCATCGCCCAGTTTTCAAAAGTGCTAGCCAAACTGAACGCCTGTGCTGTTGTCTCCGTGCGAGTTTCTACTGTGTTTATGTGTCGCTAAAGGATCATGAACGCCCAAGCCTCATTCAATGGGAATCGCGATAATCTAAAGACGCTCGTCGTTGTCTTCCTGCGCGGCGGCGCGGACGGCTTGAACATGGTCGCCCCCACGCATGACGACGGCTATTACCGCGCCCGGCCCCGTATTGCGATCGCAGCCAGTGACGCCACTAAGCTTGACGGCAGTTTCGGCCTCAACCCGTTGCTAAAAGACCTCGCCGCGCCTTATCACGACGGCGCACTCACGGTGGTCCATGCCGCTGGGTCTGAGGACACCACACGATCGCACTTCGAGGCGCAGGACTTAATGGAGCGGGCGGGCGACGTGGCCGGAGGTTGGCTGGGCCGCTATCTGCGATTCCGCGGCGCCACCACCACTGGCGCGCTCTCGGCCATCGCCGTAAGCCGCGCTTTGCCTGAAAGCCTACGCGGCGCGCCGGCGGCCACGGTGATGCGTTCCCTGGAGGATTTCTCGCTCGGTCAAGGCGGCGATCCGCTTCGGGCCAGCTTGGAGAAACTTTACGCGAAGGAAATTGACGCCCTAGGCACTTCTGCCCGTGACACGCTGGAAGCCCTAAGGCGCATCGAGAAGCTCCGCCACTCCGCTTACACCCCCGCCCACGGGGCGAACTACCAGCGCGACGATTTTTCGCAGGGCATGAAGCAAGTTGCGCGGCTCATCAAGGCACGTGTTGGCCTCGAAGCCGTCTCGTTAGACCTCGGCGGTTGGGACTCACACATCACGCAGAGTGCTGTCATGGATCCACAGATGGACAAGCTAAACGCCGGCCTAAGCGCATTTTACCGCGACCTCGGCAAGATGATGGGGCACGTCACCGTCGTAGTGCTCACTGAGTTTGGGCGCCGACTGGCAGAGAATTCCGCTTTTGGCACAGACCACGGTCGCGGAAGCGTGATGTTTCTGATGGGTGGCGGCGTAAAGGGCGGGCGTGTGATGGCCAAGTGGCCCGGCCTCACACGGGACGTGCTCGAGGGTCCCGGCGACGTGCCTGTGACGATCAACTACCGCGACGTGCTGGCGCCCGTCTTACAACGCCATCATCCGGGGGTGGACTTAGCGAAGGTCTTCCCAGATTACGAGCTCAAGCCAGAGGCGGTGTATGGCTGAGACAACTTATCTAATTTCGAGTGAGGAGTTAATGTTCACGACAAAGGCGTCGGTGCTGGTCAGCACGGCGCAACGATCAGCCGGGTAAGTTGGAAACACCCGATCAATCAGTCCCAGCAGGCCTCCCCCCACAGATGTGAAGTAGGCCGGACTGAGCGCAAGCCTGCGAATGCGGCGAGCAAATCACCGATATCGGACTGGAATAGCTTGCCCCGCTGAAATTGTTCCGCCTGACAGATGTGAAGAGCAATAAGGTGATTGACGTTGCCTTGGCGAAGCCATGGGTGTCTCTGCCCGGGCTGAAGTGGCTGAGCTAACCGCTTATTTGGGCAGGATGTCGAGCAGCTCAACCTCGAAGATGAGCACTTCATTCGCGCCGATGCCGGGCGGACTGCCGCGTTCGCCGTAGGCAAGGTAGTGTGGAATGGTCAACTCCCATTTGCTGCCCTTGGGCATTAGCAGAAGCGCCTCGGTCCAGCCCTTGATGACGCCGGTGACCTCAAATTCGCCGGGGAGATTCTTCTCAAACGAACTGTCGAAGATGCCGCCAGGCTGGAGGGTTCTCTTGTCCACTATGCGGCCAGTGTAATGAACGCGGACTTTGTCCTTTTCGGTGGGGAGTTTGCCGGTGCTAGCTTTCAGGATGCGGTATTGCAGGCCGCTAGGCCGGGCAACAACGTCGGCGCGTTGTTTGTTCTTGGCGAGGTATTCCTTGCCGGCCTTCAGATTCACCTCGGGGATGTTCGTGTCCACTTTGGGCGGGATAATAGTGGAAGGCCCGCGATTGGTGCCGCCTTGCGCCACGAGAGTGCTGGGCACGGGAGCCTTGAGCCACGGGGCGTCCTTGGGCACAGGCTGGCCCAGTGCAGTGAGAAGTTGGAGGCGGAGTTGCGGGTTCCAACCCTCGCCAGCTGGGGCGTTGATGATGCGGTTGAGCACCAATTCGCGGAGCTTGGGCAAGGGCGGCAGGTCCACACGGTCACGCTCGGAGCGCTCGACGCGCTTGGCGTATTCCCTCGCGATGGCCTGAATCAGCTTAATGTAACCTTGCGCGCGGTCGTCCTCGCCCATCGCCAGCTCGTAGAAGTGGCGAGCGAACATGCCTTCAATCGTGCTTTGGATCTTGTCCTTGCCCAGATCCATCAACTCTTTGTAACGCTCCATTACGAAGTCGGTGACGGTCTGACCGGGTTTGGTGTAGCGATCGGGAAACTTCTTCGCCAGGTAGTCATGCCACCGCGCGGCGTCTGCCTCGCGATTGTGAGTGTAGAGGTCGGTGATGGCCTGCTTTAGGAAGTTGGCGTGGGCGTTCATCACGTTGTCTGCGCTGTCGCGGGCAGAGCTGGTCATCTCTTCGTAGCCCTCGTTGGCCAAGGGGATGGCAGTGAGGTTTGGGCCGAACTCGAAATACTGGTCCACTGGATTATAGATGAGCCGGCCACGTTGCGCGGCGAGCTGCATGGACTGGTAGATGACGCGGCGCAGCGTGATGAGTTGCTCGGGCTTGGAGTTTTTTAAGCCCAGCGAGGCCCAATAAATTGCATGGGTCTCCGGAAGCCGCCATTCAAGCGGGCCATACTTGCCATCCACCTCCTGCATCAGCTTCACGTCGAGTTTATATTTCTCGCGCAACAGCTTTACGCGGGCCTTTGCCTCGTCAGTCTGCGGGTTGAGAAGTTCGTCCCAATTGGGGCGCTCGCGGTTGCCAATAAGCTCGGTCATCATCCGCGTCCACTCGCGCTTATAGGTCATGTGGGCGTTGTCGAGGTTCGCGCCCATCTTGTGTTGGAAGTGCCACGCTAGCTCCCGGTAGATGAGCGTTTCGTTGGGGTTGTATTTGAGCGCCTCGTCACGCAGGAGTTCGATGCCACGCTGCACCCAAAGCCAGCGGTCGTTCGGGTCAGGGAACTTCACCGAGATGTTATAGGAAAGATTCCACGCCTGATGCACCCATACCGCTACGAAGTGCGGCTGCATTTTGGTGATCCAGTCGGAGAGCTGGACCATCTCAAAATACTTTTCGTCAAGTTGGAGGTCGCTGAGCCGGATCCATAGGGCGTTAGAAATCAGTCCGCGGAAACCGCCGAGTGCCACCGCGGTAAAAGCCATCATTGGCGGCATGCTCTCAACGGCTTCGACGCGCGTGAGCTTGAGGCGCACGCGCTCGGCGGTCAGTTCGCGTTGCGCAAGGTTAACGCCCACCAAAAGCGCCAGCCCGAGCAGCGTAAGGACGATTTTATTGGTGCGTCCGGACATGTCAGCCCTTGCTTTGTGCTGTCGCTAACTCGCGTCGGGTAAAGGCAAAGATGCCGATGACGGCAAAAAAGCCGCCGATTAACCCCCAGATTTGCAATAGCGCTTGGAGCAACGCTGTCCACGACACGCTGCGGCCCGTGCTTAGCGCGTCTACGGGCGAAAACGAATTCACCAGTTGCAGCAGTCCGAGCGCGACTTTGAAAGTGGGCACCATGATGAAATCTACCGCGCCCAACATACCCTCCTTTGCCCCGGTGTCGTGGTTTGTTTGGCCAAAGGTGCCATCCTGTACCACCTGCGCGATGGTACCGCTACTTAGGCCGAAAATTAGCATGGCGATTGAGAAAAATGCAGCGACCGGAAACGACAGGTAGCTCGCCCCCGCTAAGCCGATGGCTGCTAGCAAGCCCAGCCAGATAAAGAGGATTGCGATGCCGCGCGCAAAGTTTAGTCCAAACCCGCCCTCGTGGTAGAGCACTTCCAAACCTTCATCGAGGTCGAACAGCAGCGCGGTCGGGTTCGGATTGCCAAATACGATGTAAAGTTTGCCGTCGGGAGCGAGGAGATTTTGGTAACGGCCGCCCTTTACAGGGTCGCTGACCGGCACGCCTTTCGCGTCGAGCAGGTTGATACCGAACTCGTGGAAGGTGTCCGTGGTCAAAGCGCGACTAATGCGGACGCGGTTGGTGGCGTTGGGCGGTCCGACTTCCCAGAGGGTAGCAAAGGTCTCGGGCTTGAGGCTGTATTGCGGGCTGCGGAACTTAACGCGCAGATAAATGGGCGTGTTCTCCAATTGCCCGCGGGCGAGGCCGGTCTCGATGACCCAGGGTCGGGTGGTTTGCGGCGGGACGGCCTGATATTGCGACTTGATGGCCTCCTTCACGTCTTTCCGCACCTGCTTCAGGTCCGCACCGTTGGCAATCTGCCCGATTTCCCTAATCCTTTCCTTTAGGTTTTTTTCCACCTCGGCATCTAGATCGAGCGGCCGCTCCTTCAGGGAGCCGCGCGCAATGAGCAACTCGTTCTTCAGAATTGCCTGTTGTTTGTCCGGCAGATTTGCTGCCCGCCACTGGATGAGGAAGTAAATGGTCAGCCCCGAAAGGCCAAGCAACGTCAAATTCAGCGCCATGATGCCGAGCCATTTACCTACCCACACCTGCCAGCGTGCGATGGGTTTCACCGCGATCATTTGCATCGAGCAATCCTCCACATCGCGAGCAAGTGTGCCGGTAGCGAGCCAGAGCGTGACGAGGCCGAGAATGGCCGTGATGGAACTCAGCGTGTAGGTGATGACGATCTGCACGAGTCCGCGCGCGGTGCCATCGTGCTTGAGCAACAGTGGCAGGCCCACCACAACCAACACGAGCAGCACGGCAAGGATGGGCAGCAGCCGATAGCGCACGACGGCTTTGACAGTGAGTCGCGCGACGGCGAGGAGTTGCTGCAAGCCGGCCGGAAGTGAGAACAGCGGCGGGGCCACGCCTAGTCGCCATTCCGCAGGGATATTCTCGCCGACGGCTTTGAACTTCGCGATGGCGTCGGAGGGCGAGGTCGCGGGAACGAGGCCTTGGTAGAGGAAGCCGCGCTGTTGATACGAGCGGCTGTTTAGGTAGTTCGCCCGCGCCCCGAAAAACGCCTGCAAGCCCAACCCGACAACGATGAGCAGGCCGGGGTTGTCCGTGAACAGCTTCGTGGCAGCAACCGCTAGCGCCGTGTGAACGACGAGTAGCGCAAGGCCTGGCACCCAGACACGTCGCGCGAACGCCCACACCCAACCGAGCATCGCCGCTGGCCAAGAGAAGCCGTGCTTCACGGCGGCGAGGCCCTGCTCGGGGTGTTTAAGGATTCGGAAATATGCGCTCACGACTTCGGCTTACCCAGCAGGTTCGCGAGCTTCTCGTTGGCCTTTACCTCGTCCATGGCGAGCTTGGGAGCGATTTCTATCTTTGGCTCTGGTGCGGTGGCGGCGGGCGTGGCGAGAGCGGCGAGTTTTTTCTGCGCCTCTAACTCGGCGGCCGTTGGGACGATAACGGTGGGAGCCTGAGCTTCTGCCACGGGCGCGGCGGCCACAAGGCGGTCGAGCACACGGGCTTGCTGCTGTGCGCCGGCTTCGGCGCTGCCGCGAAGGTATTCGGCTACTTGGTTGCCACTGGTAGCACCGGCAGTCTGTTCGCTGGCGCGTGCGCGATTTACCACGCCGAGAAAGTAGCTCTCCAAGTTTTGCGAGGGACTGTCCAACTTGATGCGGTCCGCGGGCACCTCACGCTGAATTGCGCCGAGGATGCCCTGCACCTTTTCCCGCGTGAGCGATGGGAAGGTCACGCGGATGGAATCGCGCTCGGTCAGCAGTTCCTTCAGCGTGCCGTCGGCCTGAATTTTTCCGCCATAGTAAATCACCACGCGGTCACAGACATCTTCGACATCGCTGAGGAGGTGGCTGGAGAGAATGACGGTCTTACCGCGCGCCTTGAGAGCTAGGATGAGATCCTTTACCTCGCGGCAACCGAGCGGGTCCATGCCGGCGGTGGGTTCGTCGAGAATGATAAGGTCGGGGTCGTTGATGAGCGCCTGCGCGAGGCCGATGCGGCGCTGCATGCCCTTTGAGAATTCGCCCACGGTGCGGCTGCGCACCTGACTGAGGCCAACCATGTCCAGAAGCTGCTCGGTGCGCTTGTCGCGATCGCCGGGCGCGAGTTGGAAAAGATTCCCGAAGAAGTCGAGCGTCTCGCGGGAGTCGAGATACCTGTAGAGGTAGCTTTCCTCAGGCAGGTAACCGATGCGCGCCTTGGTCTTCACATGACGCGGTGAATGACCGAAAATTTCGATGTGGCCTTTCGTGGGATATAGCAGGCCCAGCAGCATCTTGATGGTGGTGGACTTGCCAGAACCGTTGGGGCCGAGCAGACCGAAGATTTCGCCGCGGCGGACCTCAAAGTTCGCATTGTCCACCGCGCGGGCCTTGGGCCGGCCCCAGAAGTCCTTGAAGACCTTGGTGAGTCCGCGCACGGAAACTACGGCTTCGGTCGTAGTGCGGGCTAAGGAGTCGGGCTGAAGGGGGTCAAAGGCAGTCATGATGAAAATGCAGTCAACATCGGGCTGGTGAACGCCCTAAATGATTTGTCACGCCGTCGTCGGCTGCAACTGCCCCGCGGCCTCGGGCTTGCTCGTACCGCCGGCGGGCGGCGGGTTCGCGGGCGCGGCGGCTTGGAAGGGTTCGAGTTCCTCGCCTTGGCGGACGAGGCGGGCGCTGTTGAAGACGACGACAAGTGAGCCACCTACGTGCATCACGGCGGCGATGACTGGGCTAATGTAACTTAACGCGGCCAGCACAAGTCCCCCGATGACGAAGACCACACCGAGGAGGAAATTCTGATTGATAACGCTGCGGGTCATACGGGAAAGGCGCACCAGGAAGGGCAGGCGGCGCAGGTCGTTGTTCATCAGCGCGATGGTGGCGCTGTGAATGGCTACTTCACTGCCAGCTGCGCCCATCGCGATGCCTAGATCGCCGGCCGCTAGCGCAGGGGCATCGTTCACGCCGTCGCCGACCACGGCCACGCGGTAGCCTTTAGCGCGCATGGCTTTTACGTGTTCGACTTTGTTCTGCGGCAGGCACTCAGCTACGACTTCTTCCAGGCCGATTTCCTTCGCTACGCGCGCGGCCACGGGCTGGCGGTCACCGGAGACCATCGCCACGCGGCGCACGCCTACACTTTTCAGCTCGTGCAGCGAGTCCTTCGCCTCGAGGCGCGTCTCGTCCTGCAAGCCGACCCAGCCGATGCACGCGCCATTGCGAGCAATGAACAGCAGGCTGTAACCGGCGGTTTCGTCCACGTCCACGGTCTGGAGAAAATCCTCCGCAACGCCATTGTCCTTGAGCCATTGCGCGCGTCCCACCAGCACCACGGTGCCATCCACGTTGGCTTTCACGCCTCGGCCGGCAGTCTCGGCGAAGTTTTTTGGGTCGCTAAGCGGAACGCCCGCCTCTTGGGCGAGAGCGGTGAGTGCCTTGGCCGTGGGGTGGTTGCTGAACTGCTCGGCGCTCGCGGCGATGCGGAGCAATTCAGCGGGAGCCGTGCCGCTCAAGGGAGCCAAACGGCTGACAGCAAGCTTGCCGGTGGTAAGCGTGCCGGTTTTGTCGAAGACAAAGGCGTTAATTTTTGCGGCTAGCTCGATATCGGCGACGTTCTTGATGAGGATGCCGAGCCGGGCAGCGGCAGAAAGCGCGGCGACCATCGCGGTGGGCGTGGCAAGGATGAAGGCACACGGACAGGCGACGATGAAGACGGAGATGACACGGCTTAACTCGCCGGTGAACGCCCACACGAGAGCTCCAATGACCAATACCAGTGGCGTGTAAAAGCCCATGTATTGGTCTACGATGCGCATAATGGGCAGTTTCGTTTTCTCGGCGGCCAAGATGAGTTCGCGCACGCGGTTGAGCGTGGAATCGGTGCCCGCGCGGGTGACTTTGATTTCAAGCACACCGGTCAAGTTGATGGTACCGGCGAAGACTTGGTCGTCGGGTTTTTTGTCCACGGGGAGGGATTCGCCAGTGATGTTCGCTTGATTGATGGAGCTCTCGCCTGAAACGATTTGGCCGTCGGCGGCGACGTTGTCACCGGGACGCACGCGAATGACGTCACCGTTCTTGAGGTCATGGACGGCGACTTCCTCCTCCCTGCCCCCAACGATGCGCCGGGCTTTGGTGGGCGTGAGCTTGATGAGCGACTCGATGGACATGCGCGCTCCTTCGGCGGTGCGGGTCTCAATGATCTGCCCGAGCAGCATGAAAAAGCTCACGAGGCCGGCCTCCTGATAATGGCCACTGGCAAACGACCCTAGAACGGCGAGGGCGACGAGCTCGTTCGTGGTCAAACTGCTGCGTCGCAAGTCCTTCACGGCTACAACCACGATGGGCCAGCCAAGAATGATGGCGCCAAGGCCGGCGCTGAGGTCGGCGGCGGTTTTGCCGTTCGCCATGAACCACTCAATAATGAACGAGTTGAGGGTAAGAATAAGGCCGAAGAGCGTGACGCCGAGTTGTTGCGTGGCGTGCTCGTGATCGTGTCCGCAGGAAGAGCACTGCTCTCCGTTGGGGTGGTTGCCTTCCTTCTGGCTGAGGAGGTTGGTGACTTGCATGGAAAGGGTTCTGTAATCCGTTTTTAGTGTTCAGCAACGAGTCCAGCAGCCACCCGCGCGGGGTGGCTTACTAAATACTGAACACTGATTACTGAATACCGCTTCATGTTGGTCAGGGTTGCTTTGGCGCGATGGGCTTAATGGGTTCGCGGTTCAGTAGTACACGTAGCTCGCGCGGCGTGCCGTCGGCGCGCTCGACCAGGAAGTATTTCTCCTGCGCGTTGGCGAGCACGGTCGCCATCGTCTCGGTCAGGCGGCGGTCGCGAAAGAGCTTGGGGTCGCGTTGGAACTCAGGCAAGCGCGCGAGGAAGTATTTTGCATCCGCGTCGGCGGTTTGGAGAATGCGTGTGGCTTCGGCTCGGCCAGCATTACGGACGGCGTCGGCTTCGGCCTGTGCCTTGGTGCGGGTGGTATTGGCGTCGCCCTCGGCGGTGTTGATGGTCTTGCGCTTGTCATTCTCAGCCTCGAGCACGGCATCGAAGGCAGCTTTGACCTGGCGCGGTGGGATGGCGACGACATCGCAGCTGCGCGGGTCGAACTCGATGCCTAAGCCGTGCGCGTTGACCAGCGCTTGGACGCGGTTTACCAACTTTTCCTTAAAGCCGGTGATGTCCTGCCGCGTAGCCTTGTCCACCGTGAACTGGCTCGACGCGTGGTGGAGCGAGTTGTTTATGGCGTTTTGGACGAGCTCAGTGGCATTGGTGAAGTTGAACTCCCAGGCGACTGGGTCGCTGATGGTGAAGCGCAGCGTGGTCCGCACGTGCATGATGTTACCGTCAGCTGTGAGCGTGTACCCGTCGGTCGCGGGGTTAAGTGTGGCCCCGGCGGGCGGCTCCTGCCCGGCGAGCTGCTGCTCCTTGGTGACGGGATACCAGCCGACGGTGGAGATGACTTCGTGAACTTTGTCTTTGGGCACCTTCACGATTTCGTTGATGGGGTACGGGAAAGACCAGTGCAGGCCGGGTTTGAGCAGCGCCGCCTCGCCGCTCCCCGTGGGCGCGCCGAAGAGGAGCTTGATGGCGACTTCTTGCGGGCCGACGGTGAAAATGCCGGAGGCAAAGAAGAGCACGATCAACCCCGCCATCACCACGCGGACGACGACAAAGCTGCTCTTAAGCGCGTCGGACAAAGCTTGCGTGCTGGAGTCCTCGAGAGGCAACTCGGGCGAAGGCTCGGGCGCAGCGGAATGGTGGTGATGATTCGTTTCGCCAGGGCCGTGGCTGTGGTCGTTTGGGCCGTGGGAATGGGAATGTTCGCGGTCGCTCATGGCACGAAGTCAGTGGCTCATTTCCGGCTGGCAGGGACATTAGTACCGCGTAACAGGTCGAAGGGGGGCGTGTTCTGGTCGAGGATGAGCGTGGCGCGCTCTTTGGAGACGGCTTCCATCGAGGCGAGTTTCTGCAAGAAGACGGCCAGTTCAGGGTTACGCTCTAATGTCTTATAGGCTTCAGCCGCTTTGGCCTCGGCCTCGCCGCGCGACTTGGTCGCCTCCGCTTCGGCGCGGGCGAGCAATTCGCTGCGCTCGCGGTCGGCGGCGGAGCGAATCTTCGCGGCCTCGCGTTCACCTTCACCTTCGAACTGCTTAACGAGGCGCTGGCGCTCTTCCTTCATGCGGTCGAAGACCTTTTGGGTCACGGTCTCGGGAAAGCCCAGCCGCTTGATGCCTAGAACCTTCACCTCGAGGCCGAACTTTTCCTTCGCGGTGCCGGATACTTGCGCGAGCATTTCCTTCTCAATGAGGTCGAACTTTAGCTGCGCAGGGTCGGTATTGATGAAGTGGTTGAACGGGTGTTGGCCAACGGTAGCATTCTTCGCGCTGCGAACGAGGCTTTCGAGGTTGCGCTTGGCATCATCCATGCCGCCAGGGAAGCTGCGGTGGAACTTCTGTGGTTCGCTCACGCGCCAGCCGACATAGACGAGCACCATCAGATTGCGGCCGTCTTGCGTTTGCGTCTCCTCGAACTTGCCCTCGAAGTTATTCACGCGGGCATCGAAGCGATGCACTTTCTGGATGGGCCAGGGGAGTTTGAACCTCAAGCCAGGCTTGATGACCTCGTCGGACGCCTTGCCAAAGGTGGTAAGGAAGGCGACCTCGTTCTGCCGCACTTGGAAGAAAAACGAGATGGAGCCAAAGATGACGAGGATGATTAGGCCGATAACGAATGTGACTGGGTTGCGCATAGGGTGGGGCGTTCAGGAAAGAGGGGCGGCCGAGTTAGGGTTAGTAACGGAAGCAAGCGTTAGCGTAAGACCGTGCGAGAGAGCCTCGGGGCGGTAATGGTTTGTAATCCAAATGGTATCTCTAGTTTGGGGTTTCATTTTTTTTGCGGAATCGCGAGGTCTTCGAGGAGGTCCGCCCGCACTTTGTCCTCTAGGTTAAGTTGCATCGTCTCGCTGGCGTTGGGGGTACCGATGATGAACTTGCGGGACTTGGCCGCGGATTTTGCGAAAGTTTGAAGCCAAATGCGCTGCGGATAGACATTGGGCGCGGCAGCGAAGGCGTTGAGGCGGTTTTGGAACTGCCCGCCCACGGCCTCAGCCTCAGCTACGCGGCGCGCGGCAAAGGCGGCGGCGTCGTCCCGCACCTTCTGCGCCTCGGCGGTGGCCAGCGCGTTAGTTTTCGCGGCCTCGCCTTGGGCGGCGAGAATCTTCGCCTCGCGCGTCTGCTCGGCACCAATAACAGCCTCGAACGCCTCTGCCACGCTGACAGGCGGGTGCACGTCTTGCAGGCCGACAAAGAGAATGTTTACGCCCAACTCTTCAGCATCGGCCGCCTTCTGGATGTTAGCTCGGAGGGACTCAGCGGCTTTTTGCCGGCCCACGGACATGAACTCAAAGAAGTCCACGCTCACCAGATGGCGGACAACCTCGCGCGTGGCGAGGCGTTCGAGCAGTTCGTTCGGGTTGGCGTGGTTGCGCGCCCAAGAGACGATGTCTTTGATCTGATACTGCACTGGGACGCTGGCGGTAACTAGGTTCGCGGGGGGGGCGGACTTCTCGCCGGTGTCCCCGGGGTTCAACAGGCTGTCTGCTCCTTTGTTAGCGACGGGCAGATTGAACTCTTCTTTATAATGGCTCTTGGTCCAGACAATTGTGTTCTCCATGCCTCCACCGCGTTCGTCTTCCTTCAACACTACGCCGACGGTGAAGGTCTGCACGCGAAAGGTCTCGAAGCGATAAACGGAGTCAATCGGCCAAGGCAGTTTGAAGTGCGGGCCGGGATTCAGCGCAGTGTCGCCGACCGGCTTACCGCAGCGTTCCAGCAGGGCCTGTTCTTCTGGCTCGATGAACACAAAACAGGTCGAGAGCCAGAGCAAACTTCCTTGGATGAGTAGGAGCCAGGCAAAAGCTTTTTGTAGAAACTGGTAGAACCACGTCTCGGAAACTTTGAAGCCGAACTGGTAGTCCAGCGCCTGAGCTGCTGTGGTGAAGACGCTTTCCGGTTGGCCCAGCAACCCGACAAGGCGGCTCTCATACAGCACTCGCGCCGCCTGCCCGCGTACGCGAGGGCGATACAGTTCGAGGATGAGCGTTAGGAGATTCTCGAATGCTGCGAGCGCGAGGATTACGCACAGGGCGCGGGAGAGGAGGAGGTCAATGAGGGAGTGGCCAAAGTAAATCGCGACGTTGCCGGCCGCCGCGAGCAAACTTAGATACGCGCCCAGCAGCAAATAACTGCCGGCGGGTTGCAGCAACCGTTGGCCTTCCAGCCGTGCCACGTTCACCGAGTAGCGGCCGGGGAGGAATTGCAGGAAGAAAAGGAAGCCGAAGAACGCCGCCATCATCGGCAGCGAGGTTGCCACCGTGCGCGCCTCGGGGTTGAGCACCTGCTTGCCGAGCCACCACGCCGCGCCCGCTTGCACCCCGAGCAGGATGATGCAGAACGCTGGCACAAGCCACTTTTCAAACTGTTCGCGCGCGCGCCGCGCTGGGAATGCTTCCGCGTCCGTCCCTTCAAAAAGGGTCGTGTTACGTGCGGACTTCGCCAGTTCGTCGAGTTCGAGCTTCTCCAGTTTCTCGCGCGCCTCCATCCGCATCTGGAAGTAGCTGAACAGGGCAACGAGAAAACCTAGCCCGAGGAATATACCGACGACTTCGTCCGTGTAGGACGCCGTCTGGCGCGCGATGTAGCCGCCCAGACTGGCGGCAGCGAGCGCGATGAGGAGGTTGACTAGCCCGGTAGGTTTGAGATTGCGGTCCATCGGTTCAACTCAGCTCACGGTCTTCGAACAACATCAGCGCGACAGCCAGCGACGCGCCCAAATAGCCAATTACATACGCGGTGGCCTTGCCCACGTAACCCCAGACGCCCGCGATCGCGTGTGACCGCGTGCCTTCGATTGCGTCAGCCAACCAGAACAACTGCCAGTTCGGCAGCACGGTGTGAAAGACGGTTGCCCACCACTTTCCGGCCTCCGCGTGCCGACCGAAGAGGTAGTCACTCATCAGGCCCAGCAGGAACAATGTCGTGCAGATCACCAGCGTAGGTACAGTGTCATAGCGCGTTGAACAGGCCAGCGCCAGTCCTGCCAGCAGCAAAAGCGCGAGTAGAACTAACACGCATGCCGGTAGCAACCGGTAATCTACCTTGTACATGCCCGGCTCGGTCGCCCCGGGCGGCTTGAGCTCGATGAAAAATGCCAGCAACACGAAGGCGATGGTCGTCAGCAATGTCAGGAATAACACTGCGTCCGACACAAACGGTCGGCGCAGGAAGTAGTTCGAAAAGCCCGCCAGCACGTAAGCCAGAGCCACGGAGCCAAAATATATTCCCAGCCCGACCAAGTCTGCGTCGCCGTAAGCATCGAAGGCCATCCGACTGGCGAGCAGCGTCGCCAGCGAGTTCACATACACCAGCACCACCAGCGCAGCGGCCAGCCCGCAGTACTTGGCGAGGAGAAATTTCGCACGGCCAACCGGCTTGGCCAGCACCGCCAGCGCCGTGCCGGTGCGAATTTCATGAGCCACCGACGCAGACGCGCTAAGCACCGCGACGAATAGCCCCACCATCAGCATCGCTGCCAGCGCGCTGTCCTTTACCAGCTTGGTGTCCTCGCCCATGCCAAAGTAGGGCACCGTGGAAAGGAAGATGATGAACAACGATGACAGGGTCGTGAGCAGCAGAAAAATCGGCTGCCGAACTAATTCCATGAAGGCATTGCTGCCGATGGTGACAAACTGTCGCATCAATTTGGTTGCATTCGCATCATACGGGTGGACGGGAGCTTGGCAATCCCCCGTTCAAACTGGCGGGGCGAATTTGTTTGGGGCTTTTCGCCCGCCGCCGCCTCTGTTAAGAGAGCTTCTAAGTTTGTTTATTCCCGGTGACTTAGGCACCTCTTGAAAAACAACGACATACCAATCGTGAAGAACCGTCCACGCTTGCGGCACAACCTCCTTGTTCCCAGCGCGGCGGACCAGTGGCACTGGTTGGAGTTTCTGGCCGCGTATAACAACTGACGCCCCCGCCACGCCGACGCCGGTTACTCTAATCAACATGATTTTTCTGCTCGATATCGGCAACACGCACACGCATCTCGGGCTTGCCGATGCCCGCGGGGTGCGCAGGCAGACCAATGTAAAGACCGCGCTTTGGCGCTCTGGCGAGGCGGACGGACTGGTGCTGCGGTTTCTCGGTAGGACGCGTATTGAAGGCGTGGCGTTGTGTAGCGTGGTGCCACCGGTCACTGGCAAAGCCATGGCATTTGTGCGCAGGCAATTAGGCCATGCAGCGCTCGAGCTCACGCCGCGCACGCTTGTGGGCGTCGGGGTCAACTACCCGCAGCCAAAGCGCATTGGCCCCGACCGGCTGGCGAACGCCGTCGCGCTGCGGCACCACTTCGGCGCACCGTCGGTGGCGGTGGCGTTTGGAACTGCCCTCGCATTTGACGTGGTGGATCGGCATGGTGATTACATCGGGGGCATCATCGCACCCGGTCTAGCAGCGATGACGGACTACTTGCACGATAAGACCGCGCTGTTGCCGCGCATCACGATTCAGGAAACGAATTCTGTGATCGGCAGAAGCACACGTGAGGCAATGCTCATCGGTGCGATCCACGGTTACCGCGGGCTGGTGCGTGAACTCATCTTAGAACTGAAGCGCGAGTTGAAGTGCCGGCGGCTGCCGGTGGTCGCGACCGGCGGCTACGCCGAGCTCATCGCGGCCAAGCTGCCAGAAATTTCTGCCGTTGAGCCAAATCTGACGCTGGAAGGGCTGCGGTTGGTCTGGTTAGCTCGCCATCCTGGCGGGAAAATTCCCGCCTCCTAGACTCACCACTGACGTGGAGCCATGCGCGCAGGCCAGCGGCAGACAGGAGCGTTCGCTTTCGCTGTAAGCCGGATCATCCTTGCCACGCGCCCGCCCAGCCGGACAATCCCCCGAGCATGAATCGCATCGAAGCGCGCTTTGCCAAGCTCAAGCAAGATGGCCAGAAAGCCCTCGTGGTTTATTTCGGCGCGGGCGACCCGCACCTTGAGGCCACACGGCAGCTTGCGCTAGCCTTTGACCGTGCGGGCGTGGACGTACTCGAACTCGGCGTGCCCTTCAGCGATCCGCTGGCCGACGGCCTGGTGAACCAACTCGCCGCCCAGCGTGGTTTGGAGAGCGGCACCACCCCGCCCAAGCTGTTTGAAACTGTGGCCGCCATCCGGCGTGAGTCGCTCATCCCGATTGTCTTCTACGTCTATTTCAACCTCATGCACCGTTTCGGCGTGGAGAGGTTCATTGCCGACGCCGCGCGCGCGGGCGTGGATGGGTTGTTGGTGTTGGATTTGCCGCTGGAAGAAGCCGACACCTACGAACAATTGATGCGTCAGGCGGGCTTGTGCGCGATCTGGTTAGTAGCGCCGACCACGCCGGAGGACCGCATCGCGCAAATCGTGAAACGCGGCACCGGCTTTATTTACTACATTTCGCGGGAGGGGGTGACGGGGATGCAATCAAGCGTCGCTGACAATCTTGCTGGCCGCGTCGCGCTCATCCGCCGGCATACAGCGCTGCCCATCGCCATCGGCTTTGGCATCTCGAACCCCGAGCAGGCGCGGCAGGTCGCTGGTGCGGCGGACGGCGCGGTGGTCGGCAGTGCGGTGGTGAACCAGATCGCGCAGCTCGGTAAATCGCCCGACCTTGTGCCGAGGTTAGAGGCGTTTGTGAAGTCGCTGTGCAACGGAGTGAAGGGGCGTTAAGCACTCAAATCAAAAGTAGTTTTCACCACCGAGCTGCAATTTGGATTGGGGGCCCGAGCAGCGCGAGCCGTGGCAAGCTGGTTTCAGCGCTCGGAGCCTGCGGGTGGAATGAAAACAGATGCCGTGGTTGTGGAGCTTTTTTCGCGTGCCTTCGCGAAAGGCGGTTTCTATCTTCGCGCCCTTTATGGCGACTCTCAAACCCTTCTCCGCGCTGCGCCCCAAGCCTGAACTCGCCGCCCGCATTTGCGAGCTGCCTTACGACGTGATGTCCAGCGAGGAGGCTCGCACGATGGCGATGGGCAACCCACTTTCCTTTCTTCACGTATCGAAGCCAGAGATTGATTTGCCGCCGGGCACCGACCTCTATTCGCCGGCTGTCTACGCGAAAGGACGGGAGAACTTCGCCAAACTCATCGCGGAAGGGGCTTTGTTTCAGGACAGTCAGCCCTGTTATTATCTTTACCGGCAAATCATGGGCGGCCATGCGCAAGTGGGTCTGGTCGCCGCCGCGAGCTGCCAGGAATACCTCGCTGGCATCATCAAGAAGCATGAGTTCACGCGCCCAGACAAGGAAGACGACCGCGTGCGCCACATCGAGACACTTAATTCGCAGACCGGCCCGGTGTTCCTCACTTACAAGGCCGTCGCGGCAATGGATGAATTCGTGACGAGGAAAACCGCCGCCTCGCCCGACGTAGATTTCACCGGCAAAGACGGTGTGCGTCACACCTCGTGGAGCGTGCGGGACGCAGCGGAGATTGAGTTCATCAATCAACAGTTCGCAAAAATTCCCTTCCTATACATCGCGGACGGACACCACCGCAGCGCGGCAGCGGGGCGCGTCTTCCAAAGCCGCAAGGGCGCGGGCCACAGTAGCGGTTTCCTTACCGTCACCTTCCCGCACAACCAGATGCAAATCCTACCCTACAACCGGGTGCTGAAGGATTTGAACGGCCTCACCGTGGAGCAGTTACTCGCGAAGCTGGATGCCATTTTTATGTTTAGTCCAGGCGGTGTGCCAAAGCCCACGCGAAAGCACGAGTTAGCACTATTCCTTGGTGACCAATGGCGGACGCTGCACTTTCGACCGCAGTTCGCGGCGACGAAAGACCCCATCGAACGTCTTGACGTGACGTTGCTCCAGAAGTTTGTGCTCGACCCGATCTTTGGCATCACGGACCCGCGCACGAGTAAGCGTATCAACTTCGTCGGCGGCATTCGCGGCACGGCGGAATTGGAGAAACTGGTGAACGGCGGCGAATACGCCTGCGCATTTTCGATGTTCCCCACGAGCATCGTGGATCTCATGGAAATCGCCGACGCAGGCGGGATCATGCCGCCTAAAAGCACATGGTTTGAGCCAAAGCTCCGGGACGCGATGTTTTGCCATCAGATTTGACAGGAAACGCGGGGTGAGTGAACAAAATGGGAGACCGCTGTCCTTGGTCACATCTACCACCTCCCAAGGGTGGGGTGGGTACTTGGCAGGAATGGCCCAAAAGGGCTCTTTTGGGCAAAAGTATGGTGCCAGAGGCCGGGATTGAACCGGCGACCAAAGGCTTATGAGTCCTCTGCTCTACCGCTGAGCTACTCTGGCAACGGCACCTTGTTGGCGCGTCGGGAGGACATACTATGGGCTACGGCCCGCGCCAAACACTTTTTCAGTCTGATCCGTGTGTATGAGGGCCTCAAAATTCAATCGCAATGCAAAGACTTGGTGAGCAAAGGAAAACCAAAGATGGATGAATTCAACCACCGTGAACCGTGAAAATTTGTTCAGGCTTGTTTCGCGCCTTCCCCCGTTCTGAGCGCCCTCGCCTTAAGCTAAAACTATGATGTTTGGTATTGGTTTAGCTCAGCCACTCCGCGTCGAGGCGGAACTTCGCTTGTTTTTCGCTCGTCTCCCTCTTTGAGTTCACCAGCGCCCAGTCAAAACAGGCTTGGGCTGGGGCAGGTTTCGCGTTATTAGTGACTAGTGATTGACGACTCCTTCCAAGATGCAGCGTTGGTGTTGGTGGGACATGGGTCGACGTTGAATGCGGATTCCGCCGCGCCGACTCACATGCACGCGGATGAACTGCGACGGCGCGGGTTGTTCGCGCAAGTATTAGTGTGTTTCTGGAAAGAGGAGCCGACGGTGGGCGGGGTGTTGCGTGGTGCGTTTGCACCTCGGGTGTTCATTGTGCCGCTCTTTATCAGCGAGGGGTATTTCACTGAGCAGGTCATTCCGCGCGAACTGGGTCTGTGTCGGAATGGGCAGATGGATTTCCCACGCGTCCAACGGCGCGGAGGGCAGACGCTGCACTATTGCGGGCCGGTCGGGACGCACCCCAGCATGACGGAAGCGCTTTTGGCCCGGGCCCGGGCAGTTGTGTCGCAACAGTCCTCCCCTAGGCCGCCCTTGCCGGCAGAGACGGCACTCTTTATTGCGGGCCATGGGACAGGTAATAATGAGAATTCTCGGAAAGCAATTGAGCGGCAGGTTGAGTTGATCCGTGCGCGAGGCGAGTATGCGGAAGTGCATGCAGCCTTCATGGAGGAGGAACCGCGCATCGCAGATTGCTGGCGGACGGCACGGTCGGCCAACCTCGTAATGGTACCGTTCTTCATCAGTGATGGGCTCCATTCTCACGAGGACATCCCGGTAATGCTAGGCGAGCCAGCAGCGGAGGTGCAGGCGCGGTTCAAGGCAGGCCAGCCCACTTGGCAAAACCCCACGGAGCGGCAAGGCCGGCGGTTGTGGTACGCGCCTAGCATAGGCGGAGAGCCGGGGCTGGCGGAGGTGATTATGGAGCGGGTGCGCGAGCGGGCAGAGGATGAGAAGACTGTCTGATTTTCCCTAATTTCCTCCCAGCGGCGGGCTAAAATAGCGTTGACGTCAAGCTACGGCTAGGCTACATCGGTCACCTGAATTTCAACAGGAAACCCAAAAGTAATCTTCCAATGAAACGGATTTTGGCAACAACCACGATGGCGGCCTTGGGAGCGGCAGTGATGCAGCCCGCCGTGGCTCAAGAAGCAAAGCCTTGGAACGTTTCGGTGACGGCGCGAAGCTTCTACGACGACAACTACTTCACCTTACCCTCTCGCGCGGCCGCGGGGGTTGCGACCAAACGGAGCAGCTTAGGAATGGAACTTAGCCCTTCGGCGGCGTATCAATTCAAGCGCGACCAAACCACGGTGGACTTGTCCACCCGTTACGGCATGCGTTACTTCGAGGATCGCACCAGCGGCTCAGCGGATCACAGCTTCGACTTCGGCGTAGCGTTGGGGCATCAGCTCACCGAAAAGCAGAAACTAACGTTCACGGACTCGCTGGCCATCGCACAGGAGCCGGGCGTGCTGGACGCGGGAGTACAGTCGACCTTTGGTCGCACCACCGGCAACAACATTCGTAATAACATCGAACTTAAGTATGCGATCGACGAGATCGTGGAGCGGTGGTCAGCCGAGGTGAGCTACGCCAACACTTTCTTCGACTACCAGCAGGACTCCTCAGACACCGGGCCTGGTGCACGCTCTGCCTTGCTAGATCGTGTGGAGCATCTCTTTACGTTGGCGGGCCGGTATCGCATCTTCGACGAGACTTCGACCGAGCTGCTGATGGGCTACTCTTTCGGTGCGGTGAATTCGACCAGTAAGGACGCGTTGGACGCTACGGGCAACCTCCCAGAAACCCGCGATCGCCAGACGCATTATTTTTTCACTGGCGTCGGACACCGTTTCACACCGGATCTTCGTGTGAATGGCCGGTTGGGCCTTCAGTACATTAAGTATCCCAATGCGAGCCTGGCTACGCCGAGGTTCACTAGTTCAAACACCAGCCCTTATGTGGATGCGAACGTCGCTTGGGATTACCTGCCCAACAGCAGTGCTCAGGTAGGTGTTCGTCACGTCCGGTCCACGACCGACATAGCCGCATCAGTGGACGCAGAGGCGACTAGCGTTTACAGCTCGTTGAACCACGAGTTCAATCCCGATCTCCGCGGCTCATTGTTGGCAAATTACCAACTCTCCCGATACCGCCAGACAGTCGGTACACCCAACGTCGCTGATAATATCTTCGGCATCGGCATTAACTTAGAGTGGCGCATCCATCAGTTTTTGACCTTGGAGGGCGGCTACAACTATGATCGGCAGGATGCTGATCTCGCCGGCCGCAGCTACTACCGGAACCGTCTCTACCTCGGCTTCAAGTCCACGTGGTAAGGGGTTCTGCTTGGGGTATCTTACTGATTGACGGCTTGGCAATTCGCGAGGGAGGCTGGAGCCAACAAACTCTGGCCTTTTTTGCTTTTCTAACCCATGGACGCCGCGTCACCCGCCACTGAGTCTGCCGAGCAGCGGCTACACTTCCTTGATTATTGGCGCATCATCCGGATGCGTAAGCTGATCATTTTCACGGTCTTTTTGCTCGTGGTGGTCACAACCACCTTGATCACGCAATGGATTGAGCCTACCTACATGAGCACTGTCCGCATGGACGTGCAAAAGGACACGGGCGACATCAACCTGCTCGCCTCGCAGCAAATGCAGATGGTCTACGATCCTTACTTCGTGATGACCCAGTTCGAGATCCTCCAGTCTAAAGATGTGCTCTATAGGGTCATAGACGACCTTAAGTTAGTGCAGCGCTGGAACCAGAAATACTTGCTCGGCGAGTCCCGGCAGAAGGCCTTTCAAGTCCTCAGCAAGTTAATCGACCCTCGCAATGTCCGAAACACTTCCATCATTGAGGTCAACGTCTACAGCAAAGACAAAGCCGAAGCCGCCGAGATCGCCAACAAGATTGCTGAGGTTTACAAAGGTAACCGCGACGACCTGCGGAAGCGCCTCTCTGAACAGGGTATCAAAGTACTCAAGGAAAAGCTCGCTGAGCACGACGCATTGGTCAGCAGCGCAGAAAGCAATGTAAATCGCATCCTCAAAGACCAAGGCCTCAACGTGATTGTGGAAAACCAAGCCGGCATCATGTCTTTGGAGACCGACACCATACGTGCGTTGGAGCAGCAGTTGATTGAGATCCGTGGCATCTTTACCAAGCAGCAGACGCGCTTTACTGAATTGAAAAAGATTGCGCCGGATCAGCTCCGCAATGCGCTCGGACCAGTCGTCAATGACGAAATCCTCTCCCGTCGGTTGGAAGAGTATAGCCTCGCGGAGAAGGAGTTTGTGGGCAAGAGCCGCGATCTCGGCCCCCAGCATCCGGAAGTCCTCCGTATGCAAGCTGTCATTCAAAAGCTTAACCAGCAGGTGGACGACCGGGTCAAAGGTATCACGCTCGGCTTGGAGACAGACTTGAAAGCCCAGACGGCCGCGCTCACCCTTACTGAAGCCAAGCTTGAGGAGGCCAAGCAGCGCAACCGCACTGCCGCCGAGAAGAATCGGTCTTACCTGCTCGCGTTAAACCAACTCGAACAGGCTCAGCGCCTCCAACAGACCGTCAAGACCAAGATACTCGTCGAGGAAAACGACGCCGCCATCGGCCGCACCACCGCTGTTCGCGTCACCGATTTCGCTGAGCCGGCTGTGAAAGCCGCCTATCCCAAGCTTGTGCTTAACATCGCCCTCGGCTGCTTCGTCGGCTTGGTCATGGGAATCGGTCTTGCCTTCTTCATCGAGTATCTCGACACCAGCGTCAAGACCATCGACGACGTAGAGCGAGCCCTTTCCGCACCAGTGTTAGCCGTGATACCGCAAAATGTGGGAGCCCTCCTGGACGAAGGCCTCGACAGCCCCCACGCCGAAGCTTACCGCGTGCTTCGCACCAACGTCCTCTTTACTCGTAAGGACGAAAAAGCCAACTGCATCACCGTCGTCAGCGGCGGCGCAGGTGAAGGCAAGTCCACCACCATCCTAAACCTTGCAACTGTCTTCGCCCAGAATGGTAACAAGGTGTTGCTCGTGGATTCCGACCTCCGCCGCCCTAGCCTTCACAAGCGCCTTGGTCTTACCAATTCACTTGGCCTCACCAACCATCTGCTCGGCCAAAATAAACTTGAGGAGGTGGTGCAAACCACGTCGCTCGACAATTTACACTTCCTACCCAGCGGTCGCCTCCCAAGCAGCGCGCTCGGCATCCTAAATTCACCACAAATGAAGGATTTCATCAAGGAAGCCAAGAGTCGGTACGACTTCGTCTTCTTTGATGCCCCGCCCATTATGGGGGTCAGCGATGCCACCGTGCTCGCCAGCGGGGCGGACTTGGCCATCCTTGTGATCCAATACCGAAAATACCCTCAGTCGCTGGCCATTCGCTCGCGCCAGATGGTTGAAAAAGTCGGTGGCCGTCTTTTAGGTGTCGTGCTTAATAACATCAACCTTGCGAGCGACGCATCATACTATTACTACAGCGGCTATCATTATCACAGCAACAACAACGCCGACGAGCCGTCGGCCAACGGCAAACCGATGGGTAAAATTGACTCTCGCAAACCTCACGGCGCGGCTGAATCCACAATGCCGATCAAGCCGAAATACTAATTCCCCGCTTCACTGCCGCCGGAAACCCGTTATCCCATGAGCAAAGATTGGAAACTCTCGGCCCTGTCGCTGCTCTGTTGTCTTGGGTTGGCCTGTGACACTCCCCCGGTGGGTCCCAGCACTCCGCGCGGGGCCGACCCCTCCGCCACGCTGCGTATCGGGGAGAAGATCCAAGTCAGCCTCTCAGACCTGCCCACCGGAAACATCGGCGCGGACTTAGCCATCGGCGATGACGGCAAAATCACCCTGCACCTCGACCAATCATTTGTCGCAGCAGGTAAGACCCGGCCTCAGCTCGAAGCCGAGATCCGCTCCCGCTATGTGCCGAACTTTTATTCTAAGATAACCGTGACGGTGAAGCAGGAGGATCGTTGGGTGTATGTAGGTGGCTTCGTGCGCACGCCGAACCGCTATCCCTATACGCCTGGTCTCACTTTGCTCAAGGCCATCTCCGTCGCCGGTGATTTTAGCGAATTTGGTGATAAGACTAAGGTTACTATTACGCGCGGCGCGACCGGGGCCGAGGAAATCGTGGACTGCAAAGCCGCCCTCAAGAATCCTAAGCTTGATCGTCCGCTTTTTCACGACGATCGCGTCTACGTTCCTCGCCGCTATTTCTGATGGTCCAGCTACGCGTCCTAAATGGCAGCCGCGCGGGCACCGCACACCATGCGCGCCGTTTTCCCTGCATCATCGGCCGCGCAGAAGTTGATGACCTCCGCCTCGTCGACATGGGCGTTTGGGAAAATCATCTACAACTCGACCTAGTCGTACCCGATGGATTTCGCTTGCGCCGCCTCGGTCACGGCCGCGCCAGCGTCAATGGCGCGGAATTCGATGATCATCTGCTTCGCAACGGCGACCTCATCGAACTGGGCGCGGCCAAGGTGCAGTTCTGGCTTGCCGAGGTGCAGCAGACTAGCAACCGAGTCCGCGAAGCGTTGATTTTGCTCGGTTTGGTTGCACTGGTGATATCGGAAGTCATCTTGATCGGCTGGTTGCTTTGATCAGCAGGCGTTTGATCGGCTGGCATCTTCGTGGATGTACACATGCCGTGGTTTTTCCTAATAACGAATGCACCGCGCTCGCGGGCTGAATTATGAAGTAGAAAGTTTGACCGCTCTCGCCATGGCGCTCCCGGAGCTGACTGGAACGGGGGTTACTTCCCTCGGTTGACTTCCAACTTAGCGTGGAAAGCGGCTACCTCCGCCTCGCTCGCGGGTTGCGGCCAGACCCAGTCGCGGCCATTGAGCCAGTTGAACGGATTTGTGCTGGGCGCACCCACAGTGGTCGCATCGCCGCCGTCGTCCTTGAAGTCCTCGCCCACGGACCAGAGGCGGAACTGGCCGTCCGGGTCCAGTCGGTAGCGCAGCGGCTGGCCGTCCATGAAGTCACGTGGTATCTCGGCGAGAAACTCCGGCACCAGCGCGCTGAGCGATACAGGGAACTTCCCATGCTTCAGCCGGTGCCGGTGCAAGGCGATGGCGGTGAAGGTCAGGCGGCGGATGGTTTCAAACTTGGCGAAATTTTGGTGAGTTTTTCCCAACGCTGGCAACGTCATGCAGGATACTAGCATGGTCTTTGGTGGCGTCTCAAACGGTTTGACCGCGACGGTGGTTTGCTTGCATGAGGGGGCAAAGGCACCCTCCTTAAGCGCCTGCCGTGCGCCGTCCAGCCATAGGTGTTGATATTGGAGCGACCAACGCTCGTCATCGTAAGAAAACCAGAGCGTCCATCCAATTCCGACCATGAATTGCAGCGCACGCCCTGCAGCTTTCGCGGGATCCCGCAGGAGTTCAGCAAAAAATGGCCGGCTGCTCGCACTTGACCCGGTGGTGCTGAAGAACATCGCGGGGTTGGCTCGGCATTGCGCAGAAACGTCCGCGCCGAATGCCCGCTCCATGTTGGCTGAGGCGAGCCAACCGCGCTGCAAGTCCCACGCCTGCCACTCTGTTTGCAGGGCTAGCAGCTGCCCATCCTGCCAGCTGGGGAATTGTAGCGCCTCCCAAGTCGTCTGCACCGCAATTTGCCCGCTGGCGATCCTCACGAGTTGGGAGATAGTCAACGGCTCCTCTTGCAAACGGGTCAATCGCACGCCTGCCAAAAGGTTCGTAAAAGCGTCGGCACGCTGGTCCGCATGCAAGTCCACCAGCGTCGCGGTGGCGAGGATCCCCGCCGCCTGCCTCATTGTGCTCAGATGCGGCAGCAGCAGATGGAAATTCTTCGAGTAGTCGAGCTGGAACACCATCTCCGGACGCTCCAATGCTGCGGCCATCTTCACGAGCAACGGGCGATTGTCTTCCACATGAGCCATGGCGAACGGCCAGAGGTCGGGCTCTTTCTCGCTCGGCAACTCGGGCTGCCGCCATGTCACGCGGGCCTTGCCGGGCGCCACCATCTGCATGCGCGCCGGCTGCCTCTCGGGCTTCAACCGCGTGAGCCGGTTGGCGGCGGCGATCACGTCTGGCGCGGCATTCGAAAGCGCGGGCGGGAGCTTTGGCACATGGTCGGCGATGGCGAGCTTCTCGCCCTTGGCGACGAGGTCCGCCTTAAGCGCCGCCAGTCGCGCCTTGGCCCGCTCGTGCTCCAGCCACAAGCCCAGCGCGCCCAACACGACGAAGCCAAGTAGCCACAAGCCGATTTTTAAAGGCTTCCTCACGGGGCAAATGGGCCGCGTGAGTAAGCAAAAGCAGAAGCGGGCACAATTTTGACGTCAGCTCTGTTCATTAGTGCGTTCTTGCGTTGCAGTGCGGCTACTTGAAAAACCCCCGCTGCTTTTCGCTGATCGGCATTTCGAGGCGTACCATGACTTGCAGCATGTCCTCCCAGACTAGGCGCTTAGTGGCGCGACCCTTGTCAGGGCCTTCCTCGGCACGCAGGACGTAGCTGGGATGGAAGGTCGGCATCACTGGCGTACCGTGGAAGTCCATCCATTTGCCGCGCTGGCGAGTGATGCGGAATTCCGTCTGGCCAAACAGCCCCTCCACCGCAGTGCCACCGAGTGCGACGATGACGCGTGGCTGGATGAGCTGAATCTGCTCCAGTAGATACGGCAGGCAGGCGGCCCGCTCCTCTGGGCGCGGGGGACGATTTCCTGGCGTGCCGAGCGGGGTATCAGGTCGGCACTTGAGAATGTTGGCAATGTAAACAGCTTCGCGACTGAGGTTCGCAGCTTGGATAATGCGTGTGAGTAGTTGTCCCGCGCGGCCTACGAACGGCTCGCCCTGTTGATCTTCGTCCGCGCCTGGCGCCTCGCCCACGAACATAAGCTGTGCATTCGGGTCGCCCGTGCCAAAGACGACAGACTTACGCGTGGTAACGAGCTGCGGGCACTTCGTGCAGGCCAATGCCCGCTCGCGCAGCGCGGCAAAGGCGGCGGGTTTTTCGGCGGCAGTTATGTTTAGCAGGGGTAACGCCGGTGGTGCGGCCACAGGGCGAGGAGCGTTGAGCGGCGTGGCCGTTGACCGGATGGCGGGCAACCGCGGGGGCGAACCACTAGCCCGGGGCGTGGAGGTAGAGCGGACTGCGGGCGTGGAGGATTCCGCAGGCTGGGTGCGCGCTGGTGTCGGGACCGACTGAGAAGTGGTAAGCGCGCTCAAAGTCTCAGGCGCGATGGCGATGAAGCGCTCACCGGCGGCCTTGCGTTCCTCTAAGTCGCGAATGGCGGCTTCTAGTAACTGCGCGTAGGCGGACATGGCGACATTTTGAGCGCCTCGGGCGAAGTTCAAAGTGCAAAGTTGATTGCGGCCAGAATCCCCCAAGAACTCATGAATGCTGGTTCGATGCGTGGTGCGTATCCTCGCGGTTACAAGGGAAGTTTATACACTGGCCATTTAGTTCACGCGTGCCGGGCCAGCAAGTAATGTCGGAAGGTGTCGTAATTCGCTTCCATCCGGTCGTAGTCCTCGGTCTGCTGAAGTCCGGCGGTCATGGCGGCGGGCACATCGGGCGCCCAGCCGACGACCTTCTCCACTTCTTCGGGGAACTTCGCCGGGTTGGCGGTCTCAACGATGACGGCGGGCGTATTGCCCAGCGGCTCGACGGCGCACCAGTCCAGGAAGCCCTGCCACGCGACGACGCCGTGCGGTTCGAGGAGAATCTGATACTTGTTCCAAAACTCACGGAGCGACGTGCGTGTGCGCTCGTCGTTGATGGAGGTGGAAAAGAGGTCGCGACGCATCGCGGCGAGGTCGGGCGGGCGATGAACTTTCCCGGTTTCGTCCATGTGGCCGCCATAGACCGCGACGAGCCGGGCGAGGTTGCTCGGGTGGCCGACGTTCATCGCGTTGGAGACGGAGTTGCGCGAGGGGGAAATCTTTTCATAGACGCCGCTGGCGAGGTAGCGCGGGAAGGCGTCGTTGTCGTTGACCGAGGCGATGATTTTGCGCACGGGCAGGCCCATCTCGCGCGCGACGACCGCGCCCATCATGTCGCCGAAGTTGCCGCTCGGGATGCTGAAGACCATCGGCTCGCCGGGCCACGCGAGGCGCGAGGCGGCGTAGAAGTAATACACGCTCTGTGGCAGCAGCCGGCCGATGTTGATGGAGTTCGCCGAGGAAAGATGGATGCGCTCGAGCGCGGGGTCGGCGAAGGCGCGCTTCACCATCGCCTGGCAGTCGTCGAACTTCCCGTCCACGGCCACGGTGCGGATGTTTTCCTTGAGCGTGGTCATGAGTTTGCGCTGGCTCTCGCTGACCTCGGCGAGGGGGAACAGCACGATGACTCGGACGCCGGGCACCTCGTGGAACGCGTGCGCCACGGCCGCACCGGTGTCGCCGCTGGTGGCGGTGAGGATGGTGACCTGCCCGCCGACCTCCTGCAAAAAGCGCCCAAACATCTGGGCCATCATCTGCGCGGCGAAGTCCTTGAAGGACGCGGTCGGGCCCTGGTCCAGCCGCATGAGGTGCACGCCGCGCTGGATGACTTCGAGCGGCACGCCAAAGTCATAGGCGCGGTCACACATCGCGGCGAGGGCGTCGTCCGGGATGACGCCGTCGGTGAACTTGCGCAGCACGCGGAAGGCGACCTGCCGATACGGCAGTCCGGCGAACTCGGCGATTTCCGCCGGCGCGATGTGCGGGAAGCGCTCGGGTACATACAGCCCGCGGTCGGGCGCCTGCCCGGCGAGGAAGGCCTCGCGGAGGTTGACGGACGGCGACTGGCCGTTGGTGGACCGGAAAAGGAGCGGGCTCATTTCACTCAAGATTCTCCACCCGAATCATGACGGGCTCGCCCTTGATCGCGGCAAGTTTGGCAATCTGGGCAAGCGCTCGTTTCATCGCGGCGTTGGGCGCGTCGTGAATCATCAGGATGACCGGCACCGTCTCGCCCTCGTGGCCTTCAGGCTGGATGATGGACGAGATGCCGATCTTCGCGCGCGCGAGCGCGGCGGCGATTTTCGCGAAGACACCAGGCTTGTCCACCACGCTGAGCCGGACGTAATACCGCGAAACCACGTCATCGATCGAAAGCACCGCGCCGTCGCGCTCGTGCGGCACAAACGGCGGCACGCGGCGGTTGCTCTTGTATTTGAGGTCGAGCGCGGCGTCGGCGAGGTCGCTCAACACGGCGCTCGCCGTGGCGTCCTTCCCCGCGCCACGTCCATAATAAAGCGTGTCACCCACGACATCGCCGCGAACAAGCACCACGTTAAAGACACCGTTAACATTGGCGAGAATATGGGAATTTGGGATCAGCGCGGGATAAACGCTAACTTGAATAGCTGACTGCCTATGGGGGTGAGGGGGTTTGTGGCGGACGCCGTTGGCTGTCTTTACGCAGCCTAGTAGGCGAATCGTGTAGCCGAGTTGCCTCGCAAACTCGATGTCTTGCCGCGTGATGCTGCGAATGCCTTCCGTGTAAATGTGTCTGGGATTTACCCAAAAGCCATGCGCGAGCGATGCAAGGATGCCGGTCTTGTGCGCGGCGTCGTGGCCGTCTACATCGAGATCTGGCGGTGTCTCCGCATAACCGAGCCGCTGGGCGTCGGCGAGCACGGCAGCGAAGTCCGCGCCTTCATCTTTCATGCGCGTGAGGATGTAGTTACAGGTGCCGTTCACGATGCCAAAGAGCCGCGTGATACGGTTTCCAATGAGCCCCTCGCGCAGCACCTTGATGATTGGAATGCCGCCCGCGACGCTGGCCTCGTAATAGAGATTGGTGCCATGCTGCTGTGCCACCTTAAACAATTCTTCCCCGTGCGCGGAGAGCAGGGCCTTGTTTGCCGTGACGACGGGCTTGCCCAGCTTGAGCGCGGCGAGCACGACCTGCCTTGCCGTGGTGGTGCCGCCCATCAGCTCGACGACTAGGTTCACTGCTGGGTCGGCTACTACAGCGTGCCAATCCGTGACAAGCAGCTTGGCGGGGATGCGAACCGCTCGGGCCTTCTTGGCATCGCGCACTGCGACGCGCGCAATGGACAGCGACACGCCCAGCCGCGACGCCATGAGGGCGCCGTTCCGCTGAATGGCTCGGAACACGCCGCCGCCGACGGTTCCGCCTCCGATAATGCCTAGATTCACCTGCCGCATAGAGACGCGGAGACTAAGCGAAGGCGGCGGGCAGACAATTCCTTTTTAGACTGGTCAGGAAAGGTGCCGGAGTATTTTATACCAGCACAAGTTTCCACCCAATAACCAGCCCGTCCGCTCATGAAGACCAGCTTCGTTTTGCTCGCAGCCGCGATGGCGTTCGCCGCGTGCAAGCGGCGAACGCCACCAACCGCGACACCCGCGCCGCCGGCCCCAGAACCTCCGGCCAAGGCCCCGCCCACTGCGAAGCCCGCCACGGTTGCCGGCGGAACTGGCAGTATCATTATCGGCGACCAAAATCTTCCCGCGCTCAACCAAGCCTTAAAAACTTACATCGCAAAGCACAAGAAAGCTCCCGCGCAGCTCGACGACTTGGCGAAGGAAGGTTTGGTGCCTTTCGTCCCAATGGCTCCGCCGGGAATGCGCTACGAATTGGATGCCGCACGTGGCGAGGTAAAATCGATCATGCCGGGCGCGAAGTGAACCAGCGCGACTTCACGCTTGCGAGGAGTCGCGTCGCGCCTACAGTCCGACCATGACCCGCCAACCCACTTCTCCGTTGAGCGACCGCCGGGCGTTCACCCTCATCGAACTCCTCGTGGTCATCGCCATCATCGCGATCCTGGCGGGGATGCTCCTGCCGGCGTTGGCCAAGGCAAAGGCGAAGGCCGATAACGCCTACTGCCTGAATAATAACAGGCAGATCGGGGTTGCGGTCATGCTGTACTCGCTAGACTACGGCGAGAAATATCCCACGCCGGTGAATTGGGGCCGTGCTTGGGGTCTGAGCTATCAAACTGCGGGCACCGCGAACAATGCCTGGCTGCCAGAACTGGTGCAGCCTTACCTCGGCACCAACCGGGAAATCCAGACCAACGTCAACGCGCTGACCAAAGGCATCTGGAACTGCCCCGCCGGACTCAAGGTGAAGAACGATCCCTCCATGTCCCCCACGCGCATCCGCGACAACCAGACCACCTATGTCTGGACGCACATCTATCACCGGCCGGGCTTTGGCTACCGGCTTAACAACCCCGTCAGTGGCCGGCACACGATCAACGTGGTGGACGCCTCGAAAGCGACTTTCCTTTGGGAAATGCCCTATTGGAACGCCAACACCATGCCGCATAACAAGGGCATCAACGTCGTTCATGCCGACGGTTCGGCGTGGTGGTTTCGCGGCGACCCAGCACAATATGATTGGTGGGTCTACTACTCGTGGGAGGGTTGGGAGTAGCCCCGTGACCGCCTAGTGAAGTGGCTGGTGGTGACGGTTGTTTGCGCGATTTTTTTGATGACTTTAATTGAAAAATTCGTTTGATATAGGAGTCATTTATCGCCCGCTAATTGGTAGCTAACCTGTATTAGAAATCCCCACTATGATACGCTTTCACTGCTCCAAATGCGCCATGAAGTTGATGGTGGAGCCCGAATTTGCGGGCTCGAATGTCGCCTGTCCTAGTTGCGGCTTAAATCTCACTGTTCCCGCTGCCAGTGCTGCCAGCCAAGCTGGTGCGGCCCAGGCCGGTCGCGAGGCTTGGAAAGAGACCGACCCCACCAACCCCAACGTCTGGATCGCGCTGGGCATCGGCGTGGGCATCTTCGTGCTGATCTACCTGCTGGCGCTGCCCTTCAAATACACCAAGGGCCTGCTCTACGAGCGTGGCTGGGTGCAGTTCGCGGAGACGTTTTTCTTTGGCTGGGGCGTGGCGTTCCTCTTTCTTAAACTGCTAAAGATCCGCCATCAACAGAGCGCGTTGCGGCTCGATGTGTTGCCGATGGACATCGCGCGCAAAATCGCCAAGGAAAATGTAGGTTCCTTCATTCAGCATGTTTATGCACTGCCGGTGAAGCTGCGTGACAGCCTCATGGTCAACCGCATTCGCAAGGCGCTCGAGCTGTTTGAGACTCGTCAGGTCAACTCCGAGGTCTCCACCATGATGGGCAACCAGTCCAACATTGATGGCGCGCGCATTGGCGGCAGCTTTACGATTGTTAAGGTGTTTATTTGGGCAATTCCCATCCTCGGGTTCATCGGCACGGTCATTGGTCTTTCGGCGGCTATTGCCAACTTTAAGGGCGTGATGAGCCCCGAGGCCGTCAAGGATCCGGCGCTCCTAATGACGTCCATGGGCGGCGTCACCGCCGGCCTCGCCACCGCCTTCGACACCACGCTGCTGGGGCTTGTCTATGCCTTGTTCCTGACCTTGCCGATGTCGTCCCTGCAGAAGCTCGAGGAAGACACGCTCACCAACGTGGACGCCTACTGCAATGAGAACTTCCTCCCGCGCCTCAACGACGGCTCCAACACCGCTGGCGGTGACATGAGCGCGCTGGCTGACGTGCTCACGGCGTCCCTCACGCGGGCGCACACGCAGTTCCTGACGGGGCTGGATGCGGCTTCCAAAATGGTGCGGGAACAGGCCGAAGGCTTGGACAAACGCGCCAACGAGAACCAGAGGTTGGTGCAGGAGAATTTCACCAAGGCCATCACTGCCTTTAACGAGACGGCTAATAAGACTCTCGGCGACTTGGGCAAGTCTGCTGGCACCAGTATCGAGACCCTTAGTACTACTCTCAAAAAAGCCACCGACCACGTCGGCGCCCTCGAAAAAGTCGCTTCCAGCCAGCAGGCGCAGCTGGACGCTTCGGTCAAGGAAACGCTCGCCAAGTTACAGCAGGACTCGAGCAAGGTCATCGCGGAAGCCATGAAGAGTTCCATCGGGGAAACTTCCAAGGCCATCGAAAACACCTTCAAACCCGCCATCGAGCAGGTCAACGCCCTCACCGACGCGGTCAAGTCTACTGCTCAGCATGTGGGCACCTTACAAAAGCAGGCCAGCGAGCATCAGAGTTCAGTGCAGAAAGCCATGCAGGAAGCTGTCACCAGCGTCCAGAGGGACGCCTCCAAGGTGCTCGAAGAATCCATCAAAGCCTCGGCTGCTCAGTCCTCCAAGGCCATCGAGGAATCCGTTAAACCCGCCATGCAACACTTGGCCAGCATTGGCGAAACCGCCAAAGCCGCCGTCGCGGGGGCCACCGCGCTCCAAAAACAAGCGCAAGACCAACACGCCGCTGGCCAACGCGAGTTTATGGAGACTACTGGCCGCTTGCAGCGCGATCTTGCCAAGGCGCTTGAGGATGCGGTCCGCCCCGCGGCGCAGCAGCTTGGCTCATTGGGCGACGTCGTAAAGACTGCCGCCCAGCATGTCGCCAGCTTGGAGCGCAGCGCCTCCGAACAACAGGCTGCGATGCAGCGGGCCATGCAGGAATCCATCGCCCGCGTGCAGGAGGAAGCTTCCCGTGGTCTCGCAGAATCCATCCGCAACACGGCCAGCCAGTCGGCCAGGGCCATGGAAGAAGTCATGCGCCCGGCGGTTTCCCAACTCGCGGCCATCGGAGAAACCGCCAAGAATGCCGTCACGGAGGCTACTTCAATGCAGAAGCAGGCCCGCGAGCAGCACGCTGCCGGTCAGCAGTCCTTTATCGAGACCACCTCGCGCTTGCAGCGCGATTTGGCCAAGGCGCTGGAGGATACTGTCCGGCCCGCCGCTCAGCAGCTCACCGCCTTGTCGGAAGCGGTCAGGGGCGCCGGCAGCTCTGTATCCGGTTTAGAAAAACAAGCTCGCGACCAGCAGGTCGCCGCCGAGCGCGCCCTGCAAGAAGCCACCGCGCAGCTGCAGCGCGATGCCGCCCGTGGCATGGAAGAGGCGCTCCGGCCGGCCGCCCAGCAGATCGCCAGCTTGGGCGAGGCAATGAAAAACGCCGTCAGCCAAATGTCCCAGTTGGAGCGTGCTGGTCGTGACCAGCAGAACGCCGCCCAGCAAGCCTCGCTGGAGGCCAGTCGCCAGATGCAGCGCGAGGCTACGAAGTCGCTCGAGGACAGCCTGCGGCCAGTGGCCCAGCAGTTGGGCACCCTCAGCGAGAGCGTGCGCGCTGTCACCGCCCAGTTGGGCGGTCTGGATCGCGCCGCTCAGTCCGCGCAAGCCAGCGTGGCCCGGTCGGTGGAGTCCGGCATGAGCAAAGTCCAGCAGGATGTGGCCCGCGCTTCGACTGAGGCCATGCAAAACGCCAACCTGCAGCTTGCCACGCTGCAAAAGGGCATCGCCTCGCTAAATGAAACGCTCAGCGCCCTCGGTGGCAAAACCATCGTCATTCAGCAGGCCGTGCCGCTCGCGTTGCCCGCGACGCCCGCCAAAGGCGGATTCTTTAGCCGCTTTTCTGGCAAGGGGTAAAGCTCGCCCAAATTAAAAACACAAGTTTTAACCAATATCATGGCCCGCGGCAAAACTAGTGCCATTCCGACCGTATCGCTCTTCCCATTCCTGAGCATCCTTGCGTGCTTGTCCGGGGCGTTGGTCGTGATGATCTGCGTGCTCGCCACCGTGCAAGTGATCAACTCCGGTTCCGCAGCGGCCAAGACGAACCCCCTCGTGGCGGAGATGCAAGGGATCCAAAGGCAGCTTAACGAATTCCGCTCGATCACCGACCTGATGTCGACCATTGAAAAGGCCGAGAAACGTCTCATCCTCTTACAGGAGTTGGTCCAAGATGCTGCCACCACTGATGCCCTCCTTGCTCGTTTGGAGGCCGAAATTAGGAATATGAAGATTGTCATTGATGGTCTGCAAAAAGACAAACCTCCCTTACAGAAAGAAATTGCCAAGCTTAAGGAGGAATTAGTCGAGCGGCGCATTGACCCCGCGCTGCTTAAACCCGCGATCCGGGTTCAAGGCGGCGGCAGCGGCTTTGCCGTGGGGCGGCGGCTCTTCGTCGTTGAGGCCAACCACGACTCCATCACCATTCATAAGAGTAAAGATGATCGCTTTCGCGTCGCCGCCGCAACAATCGGTGCGGACAAAGATTACAACGACTTCTTGACGGAGGTAGCCGAGCATAAGAACCACCTTATGCTCTTTCTGGTTCGCACGGACGGGATGAACAGCCACGATCGAGGCGCGGGCTGGGCCCAGCAACAATTTAAAATCGCCACCAGCAAGCTGCCCATCCCCGGTCAAGGCAAGGTGGACCTGAGCGAATTTGAGAAGTTCATGAAGTAACCCCTCAACACTATGGCTAAGCGCACCCAAAATCTAGATGACGGAGTCAATATGGACTCCATGATGGACAACATGACCAACGTGGTCGGCACGCTGTTGCTCGTGCTCATCATCGTGCAGATGGGGGTGAAGAACAACGCCGAAACGATCGAGGAGGAGTTGTCTAAGGTCACCCCCCGAGATATCGCTGAAGCTAAGCAGCAGCTTACTAAGATTAAGACCGAGGCTCAGAAGTCAGGAGTCAACCATGAGACCTTGTCGGAAAAGGCAAAGTCTAAATTGAACGACCTCCGCGCCTTCGAGAACACGCTTGAGCAAAAGGGCATCAAGACCCGCGACTTAGAAACCTTGCAGAAGGAAGCTGCCGAAAAACGTGATGAGGAGAAGGCGGAGAAGCAAACTAACACTGTCCTGCTGGCTGAGCGCGACGGTCTGCGCGCCACTCTCGACAAGACGCCCCCACCAAAAGGTCCTCCGCCCATTGACGTGCGTGTGCCAGTAGCGAAACCCATACCTAACGGCGCGTCCCACTACCGTGTGGTATGCCTCAGTAACAAGGTGTACATAGTCAACCAAGACCTTTGGCGAAACCGCGTTTGGACCGAACTTGAGAGGCAAAAGAGTTCCCTTCGCCATGACAAACCGCATCCAGACGGCAAGACCTTTGTTTTTGACCATTTTAACACGGTCAACTGGCTCAACGACAAGAAATACGGGGACGAATACGTGGAACTGGTCTTCCCCATGCCTTCCACCAACAGCACCACCGACCGGGTGAACATGCGGATTCGCCTGCGCGCTGATGGCGGTGAAACTCTCGACGTTTTAGATGATCCTCAGTCCAACTTTCGCAAGAGGCTCGTCAGCCTGCGCAGCAACCCGAAAAACATTTGCTGGTTTTACATTCACCCTACGGGCGTCGCGGCTTACCACGCCGCGCGTGAGCAATGCAGCCGTTACGGTATTCCGGCTGGTTGGGAATATTCCGCAGGCTTCAATTTTTCCGAGAATATGCCGCAGTTTGTGGTGAACCGGTTCAAGGAACCTCCCCCTCCCCCTCCCCCGCCGCCCCCGGGTACGACACCACCGCCGCCACCACCGCCGCCGCCTAAGCCTAAGGGTCCGATGCCAATAAATATTGCTCCGCCTAAAAAGACGCTCGACTAAGCGGGTCGTCTCGCGTGTCGGAGCAGAGCGAGTACCAGCGCGCTGCGCGCGGCTGGTCAACATACTCCGGCCCGCCTATTCTTATGCGCATGTTAAAATCGCCGAGTCAGCCGTTGGCGTGTGTTACATATTAGCCCGCTTTCTAGCGACGGCCTATCCGGTAGCATTTTTTGCAGCTTGCGGGTGTTGTAGTGGAATTGAGGATGCCTACCATTAAGCTCCAAAATAAAAAAACCCGGAAGTTTGAACTTCCGGGTTTTTGGTTTGGTAATTAGCTAAATCGGGAGATCAACCCCGAAATACTTTTACTTCGACTTCTGCACTGTGACGGTTTCACCCTTATTGTTGTGCTTGTCGGTGGAAACGGTGACCGTTTTGCCAACGAGGTCAGCGGCTTTCACTTCTTTGCCTTGGGCGTCGGTGATCTTCACCGTAGCCGCCAGAGTGACAGCCTTGGCTCCGACCGTCAGTTCCTTCTTTTCAGCGCTGTAGGCTTTTACTTCGCCAGAGACAGGCACCTTGACGCCGCAACCGGCATACGAGGCTTTGGCCACCATCAACACGGCAGCAAGGGCAATGATCTTTTTCATTATTTTTGCGGGTAGTTTAGCGTTTTGTTGTTTACACAGGGGGTACTGTCCCCAGATAGGAACATAATCCTTTTGGCTCGTCTCATTTGCAAGGATTATTTTGCCGTTTGAGGTTCGCAAATTGGGGTATATCGACACGGAGCTTGCCACCTTTGTCGCTCAGGTGCCATTCTTGGATCGTATCCTTCCT